>Ga0315312_1000698_pt1 | contig 33778 bp, 30 predicted proteins | sample TDP7_MG_FD_203629 | JGI IMG/M metagenome (GOLD analysis project Ga0315312, IMG submission 203629) | Freshwater sediment microbial communities from Lake Towuti, South Sulawesi, Indonesia - TDP7 | ecosystem: Environmental > Aquatic > Freshwater > Lake > Sediment | place: Indonesia: South Sulawesi... | reverse complement strand
CAAAGTTCCTTTTTAAGGAGGTTTCTGTCAGACAACATTTAATACTTTTATTATACATTGTTCTATTCGTGAAATCAAAAGGATAAATTTTGTAAATCTACATTTTCACGCATTATTCAGGTAAAGGAGGATAAGAAATGGCAAAGATAATAGGTATTGATTTGGGAACTTCTAACTCAGCAGCAGCAGTAATGATAGGAGGAAAGCCGACAATTATTCCGAGTGCCGAGGGCACTACATTGGGAGGTAAGGCTTTCCCCTCCTATATCGCCTTTACCCGAGACGGACAGCGACTTGTGGGAGAGCCAGCGAGAAGACAGGCGGTTTCCAATCCAGAAGGGACGGTATATGCGGCTAAGCGGAAGATGGGGACGGACCACAAGTATAGAATTTTCGGTAGGGAGTATACTCCCCAGGAAATATCCGCCTTTCTTCTTCAGAAAATTAGGGAAGATGCAGAAGCATTTGTGGGGGAAAAGATAGAGAAGGCCATAATTAGCTGCCCCGCCTATTTTAATGATAATCAGAGACAGGCTACAAAGGACGCAGGAAGGATTGCCGGATTAGATGTGGTGAGGATTATCAATGAGCCAACAGCAGCCTCTCTGGCCTATGGAATAGATAAGGTAGGAAAAGAACAAAAGATTATGGTCTTCGACTTTGGCGGAGGAACTCTGGATGTTACAATTCTGGAAATGTTTTTTGATAAGGCTTTAGAGCGTAGTGGCTTTGAAGTTAGGGCAACTGCGGGAGATACTCAGCTTGGCGGTACCGATATGGATAATACTATAATTGACTATTTGGCAGAAGAATTCAGGAAGGAGACGGGCATAGATGTGAGGAACGATAAGATGGCTTTTCACCGACTAAGAGAAGCAGTGGAAAAGGCAAAGATTGAGCTTTCTACTACGCTTAATACAGAAATAAATCTTCCCTTCATTACTGCCGATGCTACCGGACCAAAACACCTGATAAAGAGCCTGAGTAGAGCGAAGTTGGAAGAATTAGTCACTCCCACTGTGGAAAAGTGTCGCCACTCAGTGGAGCAGGCACTCTCAGATGCCAAGCTAACTCCCGAGGAAATTGACCGTATAATTCTGGTGGGTGGACCTACCAGGATGCCGATTGTTCAGCGCTTTGTGGAGAACCTCGTTGGCAAAAAGGTAGAGAGAGGCATTGACCCTATGGAATGCGTGGCTATGGGTGCTGCCATTCAAGCTGCTATCATCGCGGGAGAGGCTGGGGTTAAGGAGGTAGTTCTTTTAGATGTAACACCGCTCTCTCTGGGAATAGAGACATTGGGAGGGATATTCACCAAGCTGATTGAAAGGAACACTACTATCCCTACCAAGAGAAGCCAAATCTTTTCCACGGCCGCAGATAACCAGCCAGCTGTCGATATCCACGTACTGCAGGGAGAACGGCCTATGGCCAGGGACAATACGCAACTCGGGACATTTCAGCTCGTAGGTATCCCTCCTGCTCCGCGTGGGGTGCCACAGATTGAGGTAACTTTTGATATAGACGTGAACGGAATTCTTCATGTAACTGCAAAAGACCTGGGAACAGGGAAAGAACAGAGTATGAGGATTACGGCGCCGAAGAAACTATCTGAAGAAGAGATAGAAAAGATGGTTAAGGAAGCTGAAAAATTTGCCAGTGAGGACAAGAAGCGAAAGGAGGAAGCCGAGCTGAGAAACGAGGTTGATTCTCTTATCTACTCCACCGAGAAGTCGTTGAGGGAGCACGGAGAAAAGGTATCTTCTGAAGAAAAAGGAAAGATAGAGAGAGCTTTGAAGGAGGCAAAGGAAGCTTTGGCTGGTCAGGATATGGAGAAGATAAAGCAGACCAAGGAAGAACTTACCAGGGCTTCTCACAAATTAGCAGAGGAGATTTATAAAGAAGCAGCGAAAAAGAGAGAGGCAAAGACGGAAGAAAGGAAAGAGACAAAGCAAGAAGAGAAAAAGAAAGAAAAAGAAGATATAATTGAGGCAGAATACGAAGAAAAAGATGAGGGCGAGGAGAAAAAAAATTGAAAATTGGCTCGATGTCATTGCGAAGGACGAAGTCCTGAAGCAATCTCGTAGATTTGTTCTTGAGGTTGCCACGGCTTCGCCTCGCAACGACTTCGTCGATTGCTTCACTTCGTTCGCATCTATGAAAAGGCTTAGTCAAGTTAAATTTTAAGTCGTTCTTTGAAAATTCTGTCCAGTCTTAATCGGCAATTGTTTTTGCCAGGCATCTATTCGCTCCGATATATCGGAACATTAAGTTTATCGGACAGCGGTCCTCCCAATCAATGACAGGGTCTTCTATATTAGACCATTGCGAACTGGGGAGTGACCGACTTTGGACAATAAGGAGCACGCTTTTTTAAAACCCAATAAACGGCCTTAAGGATTTCCCGGGCAACAGCAACCTTGGCAGTATTGTTTCCCTTTCTTTTGGCAATGTTCTGAAATATCCGTTTGAGCCGCTCATCGCTTCTGGCTGCAAGGGGAGCAATTTGAATTAGTATCCATCTCAGCCATGTGTTTCCCTGTTTGGTGATTGGCAAATTATAGAAATGTTTGCCGCTCTTATTAACCCCGGGATTAAGACCGGAGAAGGAGATGAGTTTCTTCGGATGAGCAAATCGATTAATGTCTCCGATCTCAGAAAGAATGAGAAGAGCCGAATAATAGCTAATCCCAGGAATGGTCATGAGTAACTTTATTAGCGGATTATCTTTAGCAAGAGAACGGATCTTTTTCTCTATTTTCTCTATTTCCTTATCCAACCAGTCAATTAGGACAAGGAAACGAGTAATTTCTTCTTTATATACTGGTTTTAGATTAGGTATCACTTTTTCTAAATTCTTTCGTCCTTTTATTCCAAAGATATCAGATATTTTAAAGAAAACGCCAAGTTTAGCCAGGATACTATGAATCCTGTTTTTAGCCGAAGTCCTTATCTTTACCAGGGCAGCTCGATGACGATGGATTTCTCTTTTCTCCCTGACTTCACCTGATGGAATGTAGGACTCAGGTAAGAAGCCGGTACGCAAAAGATCGAAGAGGACATTAGCATCGATCTTGTCGGTCTTAACCCTTGATTCTGCAATAAGTTTTGTCTTTAGAGGATGAACCAAATGTACTTTTGCTCCCATTTTTTCCAGTTGATCAACTACCCAGTACCAGCCACTAGAAGCTTCTACTGCTACCTCAATGGGTGGTTGAAGAAATTCTCTCAAGTGGGGATGTTCAAACATCCCAGGAAAATGGTGAAACTTGATGCTCTTTCTCTTTTTGCCATCTTTGGTTCCGACCACAACTTGCGAGAATTGTTGGTGCAAATCCCAACCAGCGTAATTCATGGGCTACCTCCTTTGTTATGTTTAATTCTGCAGGCGATTATATCAAATAATCACCTACAGGAGGTAGCCTTTTCATAATATCAATGACAACAAAACCACTGTGGGCACAGATTTGATCTGTGCAAGGGGTAGAAGAATTTGGCTAAAAGGGATTACTATGAAGTTTTAGGTATAAATAGAGATGCTTCTCCTGACGATATAAAGAGGGCATATCGCAGTCTCGCTCTTCAGTACCATCCAGATAAGGTCGCTCCAGAGAAAAAGAAGGAAGCAGAGGAGAAGTTCAAAGAAATCTCCGAGGCGTATGCCGTTCTTTCTGATTCTAACAAGAGAGCCCAGTACGACCAGTTTGGTCACGCTGGAATTGATGCGAGTTACACCTATGAAGATATTTTCCGTGGGGCAGATTTCAGTGGCTTTGAGGATATTTTCCGTGGTTTTGGCTTTGGAGAGTCTATCTTTGGTGACCTATTCGACTTCTTTGGGACGGGGAGAGGGAGGAAGAGGAGAGCAACGAGAGGTGCAGACCTCGAATATACCCAGAGTATAACTCTGGAAGAAGCCGAGTCTGGTGTAGAGAAGGAAATCAGGATTTTCCATACGGTCGCCTGCGCCAAATGCGGAGGAAGCGGCGCCAAGCCAGGAACAGGAAAGAAGACCTGCCCTCAGTGCCAGGGCACAGGGCAGGTGAGCTATGGTCGGGCAGGATTTTTTACTTTCAGTTTTTCTCAGACCTGTAGCCAGTGTGGGGGCTCGGGTGAGGTCATCGGATCCCCCTGTCCCATATGTAGGGGTAGAGGTAAGGTAAGGAAGAGTTCTTCCATCTCTCTAAAGATTCCCGCAGGCGTTGATACAGGAACAAGCATAAGGGTACGGGGAAAAGGGGAGGCGGGAGAACTCGGTGGGCCCAGCGGAGACCTCTATGTGGTAATTCACGTAAAGCCCCACAAGATTTTTCAGCGTGAAGGGGAGAACCTGTACACAGAAATCCCCATCCACTTCACTACAGCTTGCCTCGGAGGTGAGATTGAAGTCCCCACTCTGAAAAGCAGCGTAACTATGCGTATTCCCCCTGGCACGCCGACAAATAAGGTGTTCAGGCTTAGCGGGAAAGGAATGCCCCTCCTGCATGGGGGAGGTCGGGGAGACGAGTATGTGAAGGTAATTGTCCAGGTGCCGACCGACCTTACCTCCGAGCAGAAGAAATTGTTGCAAGAATTTCAACACCTGGATCGCGAACGCAGTAAGGGCATCTTTAAAAAGATATTCGGGAAGTAAGTATCCTGCAGTTCATAAGGTCCGAGCATCAAAATTAATACTTCTTAAAGGGGTGTTCACCAATGCCCCGTTTTTTTGTATCGCCAGAAGATATAAGGGGCAACGAAGTTTTGATTGCCGGGGTTGAAGCAAGACATATCGTAACTGTTCTCAGAAAAAGGGTAGGGGATGAAATAGACATATCCGATGGTCTGGGGAACGAATTCAGAGTCAAGATCTCGCAAATAGAGAGAGGAAGAGGGCTTCCGAGAATACGGGGAGAGATAACTACACGAAAGAGAACGGAGGCAGAGCCGAGAGTCAAAATTACGCTCTTCCAGTCGATTCCTAAGGGAAATAGGCTCGACTTCACTATTCAGAAGTCAATAGAGATTGGAGTTTCCGAAATAGTGCCCATAACTACGGAAAGGACGGTAGTGAGGCTTGATTATAGAAGAGCGAAAGAAAGAGTTATTCGCTGGCAGAAGATTGCACAGGAAGCGGCAAAACAGTCGGGGAGAAACATAATACCTAAAGTGGGACCTATTTTAGATTTTTCCCAGGCATTGAGAGAATTTTCAGAGAAGAAGCCTGAAATGGGCTTAATCGCCTGGGAGAAGGAAAGGAAGAATCGTCTAAGAGAAGTGCTGAGAAGAAGCTTTGGAGGTAGGGTTTCTCCTTTCCGTCTGGCTATCTTTATTGGCCCCGAAGGTGGATTTACTCCAGAGGAAGTGGAAAAGGCAAGGGCAGTAGGGATAGTCCCCGTAAGTTTGGGCTCAAGGATACTGCGGAGCGAAACCGCTGGACTGGTCGTTGCTGTGACAGCCCTCTATGAATCATCAGACCTTGGTTGATAAGGGCCGGAGTGCAGGACAAAATTCTGTTACCATTTCTGGGGACTTTACTGGCAATTGACTGGTGCACACTGGGCCATAAAACCTAAACTTAAAGCACTTTATTAGATTTTAAACTTTCTAAGTACCAGTTGGAAATTTCAGAGTTTTTTAAAGTAAATTATTATATTTTCTAAGGGATTTTGAAAGGAGAGAACGATGTTGATAGTTAGGAAAGAACCGAGACTGAGGAGTCCTTATCTGGTTGCGGCGTGGCCGGGTATGGGAAATGTGGCATTGAGGGCAACCACATATTTAAGGGAAAAATTGGAAGCAGACGAATTCGCTGAGATCGAACCTGCCGGATATTTCCACCCTGTCGGTGCCTCCGTTAAAGGTGATGTGATAGAGATACCAAGATTCCCCAAGAGCACTTTCTATTTTTGGATGAATAGAAAGTCTGCTCACGACCTGATAATCTTTCTGGGCGAAGCACAGCCTTCCGTAGAAAAAGAGTATGAATTTGCTTGTGAGGTCCTGGATTTAGTGGGAAGATTCGGTTTAGAGAAGGTCTATACTTTTGCGGCCATGCCTTCTATTATGGAACATAGAGACCAGCCCAAAGTTTGGGGAGTTGCTACGCATCTTCCGTTGGCAAAAGACTTGAAAGACTATGGAGTCTCTTTAATGAGCGAGGGGCAAATTAGCGGTATGAATGGGTTGTTATTAGCAGTGGCAAAAGAGAAAGGATTCCAGGGCATTTGCTTATTGGGTGAGCTTCCTTATTATACTATCCAGATTGAGAATCCTAAATCCTCTAAGGCAGTTTTGGATATACTCTGTAGGATGCTGGAAATCGAAGTGGACACTTCCGAACTCGATTACCAGGCGAAGCGAATAGAGCAGGAGATTGAGAAATTTGTCGATTATTTTAAGCTCCACGGAGTACAAGAGCCAAAAAAGCCGATAAGTGATGAGGAAATTGAAAAGATAAAAGAGAGTCTTAGCGCTCATACCAGAATTCCAGATTCTGCTAAAGAGAAGATTCAAAGACTCTTTCGGGAAGCAAAGAAAGACCTCTCTAAGGCAAGAGAACTGAAAGCAGAACTGGACAGATGGGATATATATAAGGATTATGAGGACAAGTTTCTCGACCTGTTCAGGAAAGGCCACCATTAATTTTAAATAGGGACAGCGACCATTTGCAAATTGCAAATTACAAATCGCAAATTTCACATTACGGGCATAAAGTCCTACACTACAGGTCATAGAGATGGAAGGTAAGACTGTAGCAACCTATACTCTGGGATGCAAAGTTAACCAGTATGAGACAGCCCTCATTGAGGAAGAGTTGGGGGAGAGAGGGTTCAAGATAGTTCCATTTTCTCAAAGTGCCGATTATTATCTGATTAACACCTGTACGGTCACGCTGAGAACTGACCAGAAATGCCGGGAGTATATTCGGGTAGCCTTGAGAAGAAACCCGGCGGCAAAAATAGTTGTTACAGGCTGTTATGCTGAGAGGAGTCCCGACGCGCTAAGGAAGATTTCTCCTCAATGTCAAATATTTGATAACTATCAAAAGGAGAGCATTGCCGGCTATTTAATGAAGGAAGCTTTTGGAGTGGAAGAAGCGGGCGAACATTCCGAGAAGCTCAGGCTGATAAGCAAGTTTCCCGGCCATACTCGGGCGTTTATAAAGATTCAGGATGGCTGTAACTTCTTCTGTTCCTACTGCGTTATTCCCTATGTGAGGAGAGAAATCTCTTCCCGACCCATTACTGAGGTTTTGAGCGAAGCCAGGAGGCTCTTAGATTCCGGATATAAGGAGATTGTCCTTTGCGGTATCAACCTGGGAAATTATCCCCAACTCATTCCTCTCCTGGAGGAGCTCAACTTTTTACCGGGACTCGATAGAATAAGGATAAGTTCGATTGAGCCCCTTCACGTGGGCAAGGAATTGATTGGAGCAATGAAATCTCTTTTTCGGATATGCCACCATTTCCATATCCCCCTGCAGAGTGGAGATGACCACATTCTGAAGCTGATGAATCGGAAGTACACGACACAACAATATCGAGAAATAGTAGAAATGGTGCGAGAGAGCATACCTGATATCGCCATTTCTACCGATATCATTGTCGGATTTCCTGGCGAGACGGAGAGAAGATTTTCCCATACTTACGATTTTGTGCGGAGAATAGGCTTCTCTAAGATTCATATATTCAGATTTTCTCCCCGGCCCGGTACTCCCGCGAGCAGATTGCCTGGAGGAGTTTCCTGCGATGAGGTCAGGCAGCGGAGCAAGATGTTGAACCGTCTGGAAAAAGAATTACGAGAAGGATTTTACCGGCAATATCTAAATAAGGAGTTAGTGGTCCTATTGGAAAGAAAGGTGCGGGGAAAAAGGGAGAATGGAAAACTTTTCTATTCAGGATTCTCCAGTAACTACATCAGAGTCCTTGCACCGGCGGTCGAGGACGAGATAAATAGGTTAATTTCTGTAAAGATTAATAATGTAAATTCTGGATACGCTATAGGAGAAATTCTGCATTGAGGCAAGATATTAGAAACTTTTCTATTATTGCGCATATAGATCATGGGAAGTCTACTCTTGCGGACAGGATTTTAGAGTTTACTAAAGCAGTAAGTACCCGGGAAATGAGAGACCAGGTCCTGGATGACATGGACCTTGAGCGGGAAAAGGGGATCACGATAAAGGCAAAAGCTATTAGATTTGATTATGTTGCCATGGATGGTAGGAAGTATATCTTGAACCTCATTGACACCCCAGGTCATGTTGATTTCACCTATGAGGTCGCGCGCAGTCTTGTTGCCTGCGAGGGGACTCTTCTCCTTGTTGATGCTGCTCAGGGAGTTGAGGCCCAGACATTAGCAAACGCTCAGTTGGCCGAAGAAAATAATTTAAAGATTATTCCCGTAATAAATAAAATCGATTTGCCGAATGCAAATAAGGATAATGTGAAAAGTCAAATTATGGAGATTATGGATGTTGAACTCGAGGATATTCTGGAGACTAGCGCTAAGTTGGGAATAGGCACGCGAGAGGTGCTTGAGGCTGTTGTCCGGCAGATTCCTCCCCCCGGTGGCTCTTCGGAACTTCCACTCTCAGCACTCATATTTGACTCAGTATTCGACCCGTATCGTGGGGCAGTTATCTATGTAAGAGTGTTCGATGGCATCCTTAAGCCAGGAATGAAAATAGAGATGATGTCCACGGGAAAAATTTTCGAAGTTGATGAGGTGGGTATGTTTCATCTGAAAATGGTTCCGGCGCAAAGCCTGGAGGCTGGAGAGGTGGGCTACCTGGTTGCAGGCATAAAAGATATACATAGCGTGAGAATTGGGGATACAGTTACTGATCCGTCCCGACCAGTAGCAAAGCCTCATGCCAGATTGAAGGATGTGAAGCCTTTCGTTTTTTGTGGCCTCTACCCGGTTAATACAGAAGATTATGAACACCTCAAAAAAGCTATGGAAAGGCTGCGGCTAAACGATGCCTCGTTTGAATATCAAGGTGAAGAGTCAGTGCTTGGCTCTGGCTTTCGCTGTGGATTCCTGGGGCTGCTTCACATGGATATAATCAGAGAGCGTCTGGAGAGAGAGTATAACCTGGACCTCGTGGTCACTGCACCCAACGTCGTTTATCGTGTAAGGAAGAATAAAGGAGATAGGAAAAAGAGAAAGGCTTGCGGTGAAGAGGAAGGTGAAGTAATATACATAAATAACCCGGCAGAGCTTCCGCCAGAAAACGAAATTGCTGAGATTGCTGAGCCATTCGTCAAGGGGACCGTTATTTTGCCCAGCGAATTTCTGGGAGCAGTAATGAAACTTATGGAAAAGAGAAGGGCGAGATTTATTGCAATGAAATATATAAACCCTCAAAGAGTAGTTTTGACCTATGAATTGCCACTTGCCGAAATGGTAATGGGCTTCTATGACCGCCTGAAGTCGGTTAGCCATGGATTTGCCTCTCTCGACTATCAGCATATCGGTTACAGGCCAGAAGACCTGGTGAAATTGACGATACTGATAAATTACGAGCCCGTCCAGGCCCTTTCTCTGATTCTTCCTCGGGAGAAAGTGAATTATCGCGCACAAAAGATTGCCAGCGATTTGAAGGAAGTGATTCCTCGGCAGCAGTTTCCTGTGCCTATTCAAGCTAAGGTCGAAAACAGGATAATTGCACGGGAAACCATTAAAGCATTTCGTAAGGATGTAATTGCCAAGCTATACGGTGGGGATGTTACGAGAAAGAGAAAGCTTCTAGAGAAACAGAAAGAGGGTAAGAAAAAAATGAAGAGACTGGGGAAAGTGGATGTTCCGCAGGAAGCCTTTTTGACTTTCCTCAAATTTAGCGAAGAGGAGTAAATAAAGTGGTGCCACTTCTATTCTATTTAACTACTGGAGTATCTATTGGAGCCGTACTTTTCATCTTCTTCAAGTTGCCAGAAATGCAGACTGAACTAAAGATGGCAATTGTGGCCGGGATATTGTCTTTGGAAGCTTTGCTGCTCGGCTGGATTATCAAGAAAGCAAAAAATAGGCTTCTCAAGAAGGTAAAAACAACGAGGGAGTGGGTAAACACTGGGCTTGTGGCAGTAGTATTAGCTTGGTTAATAATGGCATTCATTATTCAGGCATTCAAGATACCATCAGGCTCTATGATGAATACGTTCAAGATTGGTGACCACATCTTTGTAGCTAAATTTATTTACGGGATCCGCATTCCCTTCACCAGGAAGTACATCTGGCAAATTCAGGAGCCAAAGCGGGATGACATAATTGTCTTTCAGTTTCCACTTGAGCCGAAAAAAGATTTCATTAAGCGGTGCATTGCCGTCCCAGGTGACACGGTTGAGATAAAAGATAAGAAGGTCTATATTAATGGTAAACTAAAGGAAGAAGAATACGCTATCTATGCAGATGAAAAAGTCTATCCAAATTCGCGGGAACTCCCTGTAATGTACAGGAATCGTGACAACCTCGGTTCCATCGTTATCCCAGAAAATTCCTACTTTGTGATGGGTGACAATCGCGACCATAGCTATGACAGCCGTTTCTGGGGACCCTTGGAACGGGGATATATTAAAGGGAAAGCGCTTTTTCTATATTGGCCACTGAACAGGATGAGGGTAATCAAGTAAGGTGGTATGGGAAGATATGATTTGATGGTTCCTTCTGGAGAGGACACGGAGAGTCGAGTGGAGATAGAGTGCCAAATTGAGGGCTAGCCGTTTGTGCCAGAAAAAATTTTAAAAATATACTTGACAAAAAAGGTAAAGTAAATTATAATTTTATATAACTTTTCTTACTAAAGTAGTAGATTTATTTGGAAAAATTTAATCCCAGGGTATAGGTGCCTGATGGAGAAGATAATCGGTTTAAGATGTAAAGAATGTGGAAGGAAATATCCGGCGAAAGCAACGCACGTATGCGACTTCTGTTTTGGACCTTTAGAAGTGGAATACAATTATGAAGCGATTGCGAACCATATTTCCCGAGAGGGGATAGAGGCAGGCCCAAATTCACAGTGGCGCTACTGGGATTTATTACCTGTAGAAAGGAGGAGTGTTATTAGCCTGGGGGAAGGATTCACTCCTCTTTTACCCGCCAGGAACTTAGGCAAGTTCCTGGGGCTAGAAAAACTATGTATAAAAAATGACGCAGTAAATCCTAGCTATTCTTTCAAGGACAGGGTAGTTTCAGTGGCCATAACCAGAGCCGTAGAGCTGGGATTTGATACTATAGCCTGTGCATCCACCGGGAATTTAGCCTGTTCTGTCTCAGCTTATGGTGCTTATGCAGGAATAAAAGCTTTCGTCTTTATTCCCATAGACCTGGAAAAAGGTAAAATTATAGGAGCTGGCATATATCAGCCGAACCTAATTGGCGTGGAGGGAAACTATGATGAGGTAAACCGCCTTTGCAGCGAAATCGCGGACAGTTTTCCCTGGGCTTTTGTGAATATAAACATCAGACCCTATTATGCTGAAGGTTCCAAAACTTTGGGTTTTGAGGTGGCTGAACAGCTTGGCTGGAAGGCTCCGGACCATGTAGTTGTTCCTCTGGCTTCGGGTTGCCTTATGACAAAAATATATAAGGGATTGAGGGAATTTCATATACTGGGACTAATTGAAGAACACAAAACAAAATTTTCGGGAGCTCAGGCAGAAGGTTGTTCGCCGATTGTCACTGCATTTAAGGAAAATTCCGAGATTATTAAACCGGTCAAGCCCAATACTATTGCGAAGTCCTTAGCTATTGGGAATCCCGCGGATGGATACTATGCCTGGAAGATAATGAAAGAAACCGGCGGATTTGCCGAAACGGTAAATGATGAAGAAATCGTAGAAGGTATCAGGCTTCTGGCGGAGACTGAGGGAATATTTACTGAAACTGCAGGTGGCGTCACCGTGGGAGTTTTGAAAAAATTGGCTGAAACAGGGAGAATTAAGAAGGACGAGTTAACCGTTGCTTTCATAACAGGTAACGGACTGAAAACCCAAGAAGCAGTCTCTGGAGTGGCGAGCAGGCCGAAAAAGATTGCACCAACTCTTGAAGCATTTAGAGAAGAATTTCAGCGAATGTAACAAGCAGATTCACATAGGAGGGAAAGGATGACTACGAAGGTTAAGATACCTGCACCTTTAAGGAAGCTGACTGGAGACCAGGGAGTGGTAGAAACAGAAGCAGAGACTCTAACCGACTTGATCTTTGATTTGGAAAGGAAGTATCCAGGTATAAAGGAGAGAATCTACGACGGTAAAGAGATCCGTCGCTTCATTAACATCTTTGTTAATGGAGAAGATATTCGTTTTAAGGATGGAATAAAAACCAAAATCACCAAGGGTAGTGATGTTTCCATAGTTCCGGCAATAGCCGGCGGGTGAGATCCATCATGAAAAGGAGAATATGATGGCTAAAAGACAACTTGATATGATTTTTCCAGAAAACCTGGTTAAGGAGCCTGTTATCTGGGAAATGTCTAAGAAATTTGATGTTATTTTCAACATTAGACGTGCAAGAGTTACTGAAACTATAGGCGAATTGGTTATTGAACTGGATGGCGAAAATGAAATTTTGGATGGGGCAATAGAATGGCTTAGGAAGAAAGGCATAAAAGTTAAGCCGGTTACTCGTGACGTTTTAGAGTGAGGGACTATTGGGAGTATAAAGAAATGCAGAAAGAATTAGACCGCTACTCAAGACAGATTCTATTTTCTGAAATTGGCGAAGAAGGACAAGAGAAGCTTAAGGAAGGCAAGGTCGTGCTGGTTGGCTGTGGTGCCTTAGGGACAGTGATTGCTAACAATCTCGTGCGCGCCGGGATAGGTGAATTGAAAATAATAGACCGGGATTTTGTGGAAATGAATAACTTACAGCGCCAGATCCTCTTTGATGAACAAGACGTAAGAAAAAATATTCCTAAAGCTATCGCCGCAGTAGAAAAATTGGAAAAAATTAACTCTGAGGTGAAGTTGAAAGCAGTAGTAGCTGATGTAAATTTCACTAACATTGAGGATCTCATGGAAGGGGCTAAACTCCTGCTGGATGGAACGGATAATTTTGAGGTGAGGTTCCTGTTAAACGATGCCTGCATAAAAAAGAACATTCCCTGGATTTATGGCTCGTGCGTTGGGTCTTATGGGCTGACAATGAATATTTTACCTGGTAAAACTCCCTGTTTCCGTTGCCTTCTGGAGAAGGCCCCCTTGCCCGGTATGGCTCCCACCTGTGATACCGCAGGAGTAATAAGTCCGATTGTCAATGTTATCGCCGCAATTGAAACAACGGAAACGCTCAAGTATCTAACTGGCAAATTTGAAGCGCTAAATAAATACTTGGTGGCAGTTGATATCTGGGAGGCTTCCTTTGAAAAATTTGAAATCAATCCTGGAAAAGACAGATTTGATTGCCCATGCTGTAAACAGAGGAAGTTTGAATTCTTAGAGGGGAAGAGAGGCTCAACGACAACTTCTCTTTGTGGAAGAGATGCAGTACAAATAACTCAGAAATCGCCTGGCCGGATGGATTTTGAAGAAATCGCCGCAAGATTAAAGAAATCGGGGGACGTTAGTTTCAACAAGTATTTGCTCAGATTTTCTATCAACCAGCAGGAAATCAACCTTTTTCCTGATGGCCGGGCGATAATTAAAGGTACCAGTGATTTCTCTATAGCTAGAGGGCTATACGCAAAATATATTGGAACATAAAATGGAAAGAATAATATATTTTGATAATGCAGCCACTTCCTGGCCCAAGCCAGTAAATGTCTATAGGAGGATGGACGGGTTCATTCGCAAGTGGGGAGCCAATCCCGGCCGAGCTGGTCACCGAATGGCAATTGGTGCAGAGAGGATAATTGAGGAGACTCGCTACCAGATAGCTCGATTCTTCGGCATACAGGATTATCGCAGAGTTATTTTTACACTAAACTGCACGGACTCATTGAATATAGGAATCAAGGGATTATTGAGAAAAGGGGACCACGTAATTACCACATACCTTGAACACAATTCCGTCTCCAGGCCTCTGGAGGGTTTGGTTAAGAAGGGGTTGATTAGTGTGACCAGGGTTAGACACAATGAGGAAGGATTTGTGAATCTGGAAGAACTTTCTCAGGCATTTACTCCCCAGACGAGGTTGGTTGTGGTGGTACATGGTTCTAATGTCATTGGTAGTCTTCAGCCCATCAGGGAAATTGGAAAGATAGTCAGGGGAAAGGGCGCCATTTTTATGGTGGATGCGGCACAGACGGCTGGAGTCATCCCCATTGATGTGGAAAGGGATAATGTAGATTTGTTGGCCTTTCCGGGCCACAAGGCTCTATTCGGTCCTCCCGGAACCGGAGGACTATATGTAGGGCCGAAAGTAGGTTTGCAGCCTTGGCGAGAAGGGGGAAGCGGTGTTGATTCTGAATCTGAGTTACAGCCAGAAGAGTTACCCTTTAAACTTGAAGGAGGTACAATCAACACTGTTGGGGTTGCTGGTTTGGAAGCAGGCATAGCATTTATTCAGAAAGAGGGGATAGAAAAAATTAGACAGCACGAGATGGAACTCACCCAATACCTCTTGCAGAAATTATCTGAGATAAGAAAGGTAAGAATTTATGGTTCTAAGGATGGAGAAATGAGAATAGGAACTGTTTCTTTCAATATAGAAGGTTTGAGTCCAGCTGAAGTAGGCGCAATCTTGGATGAGTCTTTTGGCATTGCCTGTCGCACAGGGCTTCACTGCGCTCCCTATACCCATAGAAAATTGGGAACTTTTCCAGAGGGAACGGTAAGGTTTAGCCTGGGATACTTTAATACGAGAGAAGAAATAGATTTCGCCATAAATAGTCTGGCGCAAATTGCTCCATAGGCCCAAAATTTTTTTAGATAGATAGTTGACAAAAATAGTAATCTATGGATTTTGACCATTAATATGTAAATTAACGACTTTTATTTAAAAAGAGGAGGTGGCAAAATGGGAAGGATTTATGCGGATATTACGGAGACGATTGGCAACACGCCCTCGGTGAAATTGAATAGAGTCACCGAAGGTTTGGGAGCGACGGTAGTGGCTAAACTGGAATCTTTCAATCCCTTTTCCAGCGTGAAGGACAGAATTGGCGTAGCGATGATTGACGCAGCTGAGAAAGGAGGGAAGATCGAAAGGGGAAAAACAACCATTATTGAACCCACGAGTGGGAACACGGGCATCGCATTAGCCTTTGTATGCGCAGCCAGAGGCTATAGGCTCGTGCTTACTATGCCGGAGACAATGAGTGTTGAAAGGAGGGCTCTGTTGAAGGCACTGGGAGCCGAAATAGTACTGACACCAGGAAGTGAAGGAATGAGAGGAGCGGTTAGGATAGCGGAAGAGTTATTGGAAAAGAGTCCAGATTCTTTTATGCCTCAACAGTTCAAGAATCCTGCTAATCCCGAGATTCATAGAAAAACTACGGCGGAAGAGATATGGAGAGATACCGACGGAAAGGTAGATATATTGGTTTCCGGAGTAGGTACTGGCGGTACAATTACTGGCGTAGCTGAAGTTATAAAAAAGAAGAAGCCATCGTTTAAGGCAATTGCTGTTGAGCCTGCAAATTCTCCTGTACTCTCCGGAGGTAAACCGGGTCCCCATAAGATTCAGGGAATCGGAGCGGGCTTCATCCCCGAAGTTCTAAATACAAATATTATTGATGAAGTTTTTAAAGTAACTGACGAACAGGCTAAGGAAACTTCGCAAAGATTGGCTCGAGAAGAGGGTATCTTCTCTGGAATCTCCTCAGGAGCAGCAACTTATGCCGCTCTGGAAGTGGCTAAACGCCCGGAGAACAAGAACAAGCTGATTGTGGTTATCCTGCCAGATTTTGGCGAACGCTATCTGAGTACGCCGCTCTTCCAGGAAGGGTAGTTATTGGTCAGTATTTTGGAAATACAATTTTTTCTATAGTTCGGCTTCGTATCGTTAAGAAGTGAGATTCTTGTGCCACTTGTTAAGGCAGAAAGTTCAGTTCAATGTAAAAGAATGGGTGAGGGACTATGATAGCAAAACTTATTGATTGGTGTCTTAAGAACAGGTTCATCGTCCTAATTCTTACGGGAATAGCTATCTTATGGGGAGTTTATGCCATTAATCGCGTTCCCATTGATGCTATTCCCGATATTGGCGAAAACCAGCAGATAATTTTTACTGATTGGCCAGGTCGAGATGCTCAAACAATTGAAGACCAAATAACCTATCCGCTCACTACACGGCTTCTTGGTGTCCCGGGAGTGAAGACAATTCGTGCGTCTTCTGCATTCGGCTTTTCAATGGTATATGTCATCTTCCGTGACTGGGTTGACTTTTACTGGTGCAGGTCAAGAATTTTGGAAAAATTACAACAGGCACAACAGTTTTTGCCACAAGGAGTTGTCCCTGTTCTTGGTCCTGATACTACAGGTCTTGGCCAGGTTTTTTGGTACACGGTTGAAGGTGATGGATATAATTTACAAGAATTGAGAACATTACAGGACTGGTACATAAGATACCAGCTAAATTCAGTTGAAGGCGTTTCTGAGGTTGCTTCAGTTGGTGGTTTTGTCAAACAATACCAGATAGATATTGATCCCAATAAACTTTTGGTCTATGGTACAAAATTAGGTGATGTATTTAATGCGGTAAGAAACTCAAATATAGATGTAGGTGCAAAAGTTGTGGAGAAGGGTGGAATGGAGTTTATAATCCGTGGAGTCGGGTTTATTAAAAAGACCGAAGATATTGAAAGTATTGTCGTTGGGGTAGGGAATGGAACACCTATCTTTCTAAAAAATATTGCCACAGTTCAGTTGGGACCTGAATTCAGACGAGGTGCGTTAGATAAAGCAGGTAAAGAGGTTGTTGGTGGTGTTGTAATTGTTAGATATAAGGAAAATCCATTATCAGTTATAAAAAGGGTAAAACAACGTATCAAAGAATTAGAATTAGGACTGCCTCAAGGAGTAAGAATTATTCCATTCTATGACAGAACTGAACTTATTAAAAACACCATTAACACATTGAGAGACACATTGATTTTAGAAATCATCATTACCATCATTGTTGTGTTTTTCTTTTTGCGGCATTTTATGTCCAATATGATTGTTTCTTTTACTTTACCTCTAGCAGTTCTTATATCCTTCATTGTGATGTATTATCTAAAAGTTGACTCAAATATAATGTCACTCTCCGGAATCGCGATTGCTATTGGTACGCTGGTTGATATGGGAATAATTATGTGTGAAAATTCTTATAGGCATCTTGTACTTGATGGTGGTAAGAGCCCCCGGCTGGAAGTAATATTTAAAGCATCAAAAGAAGTTAGTTCTGCAGTTATCACAGCGATTTTAACCACAGTTGTTTCTTTTTTCCCTGTATTTGCGTTAGAATCGCAGGAAGGAAAACTTTTTAAGCCACTTGCCTATACTAAGACATTTGCGTTATTAGCATCTGTGTTTATTGCTTTAACACTCACTCCTGTTTTGTGTCATTATTTATTAAGGGGAAAACTTATACCTATTGAAGAAAATCCTGTTGGTAAGATATTGGTAAAATATTATGAAAAAATTCTACGCTGGATACTTGCTCACAGAATGAAATTTCTATCAATCCCTGCAATCATACTTGTAATCTCTGCAATTATCCTGACAAGGATTGGAAGAGAATTTATGCCACCGTTTGATGAAGGTTCAATTCTTTTTATGCCAGTTGTTTCGCCTGCTGTTTCTTTAACAGAAGCACAGAGAATAATGCAAATCCAGGATAAGATAATAAGTTCATTTCTTGAAGTGGAATCTGTCGTTGGTAAATTAGGCAGGGCAGAAACTGCAACAGACCCGGCACCTATAGAGATGTTTGAGACAGTAATAAATCTTAAACCTAAAAAATTATGGCGTAAGGGTATAACCAAAGAAAAACTTATATATGAGATGGATGTTTCATTAAAATTTCCTGGTGTTGCTAATATCTGGACACAACCAATTGTCAACCGTATAGATATGCTTGCTACCGGGATAAGAACACCTGTTGGAGTAAAAATATTTGGTAATAACTTAAAAAAACTTGAACAGATTGCTGATGAAATAAAAAATATAGTTCAAGAAGTTAAGGGTGCTGAAGACCTGTACGCTGAAAGGATTACGGGTAAACCATATTTAGAAATAATTCCAAATAGAAACCAAATTGCAAGATATAATCTAACTATTCGTGAAGTGCAAGATGTCATTGAAACGGCTATCGGTGGCGAGAATTTGACTACAACAGTTGAAGGTAGGGAAAGATATCCTGTTAGAGTAAGGTATCTCCGTGAACTACGGGATAGTCCTGAAAAAATACGTCGTGTGCTCGTTCCCACTGCAACAGGTTCACAGGTGCCTTTAGGTCAGATTGCAGAGATTCGTCTGGTTGAAGGTCCGGCGATGATAAATTCAGAAAATGGCATGCTACGTGCTTATGTTTTAATGAATGTTCGTGGTAGAGATATGGTCGGATTTGTAGAAGAAGCAAGTAAGTTAGTGGCAAAAAAAATGGCTGGAAAACTGCCGCAGGGATATTTTATTCAGTGGTCAGGACAGTTTGAAAATCAGGTCCGTGCGACAAAAAAATTATCTGTTCTAATACCAATAAGTTTGTTCATAAACTATATGTTAATATTTGTGAATTTCAAATCACACCGTAAATCTTTAACAATTTTTACTGCGATACCGGTTACATTATCCGGTGGAATTTTATTACTCGCTATTTATGGATACAATTTCAGTGTTGCTGTCTGGGTCGGATTCATTGCACTTTTTGGTGTTGCAGTTGATGATGGTGTGTTAATTACTACTTATCTTGACCAAGTCTTTGAAGCACAAAAACCAAGAACCAAACAGGAAGTTATAGACGCAACAGTATATGCTGGTAAAGGAAGAATAAGACCTGCTTTTATGACTACTATTACCACAATCCTGGCTTTGTTACCAATATTTTTATTGGGGGGTACAGGTATAGAAGTTATGCGGCCAATGGCGATTCCATCTCTTGGGGGCATGATTATAGAAATGATAACTTGGTTTATTGTCCCTACGATCTATTCTTGGTTTGAAGAAAGAAGGACAAGATGATTAGATTATTCGTAATTTCTGCAACTGTTTTTGAGGTCCTTATGTTCAATGTCTGTGTAGCGGGACAGGCCGAAATTAGTCTCGGGGAGATAGTTAGGCGGGTGAAAGAAGATAATCCTGAAATCAAAGCGCTATCACAGAAATATCTATCAACAAAACAAAGGATTATCGGGGTAAGAACCTGGGAATATCCCCAAGTTGGTGTGGAATATAAAACAGAACTTATGGGAGTGGTTTCTCAAGCCGTGCCCTTTCCGGGAAAGCTTTCGTTAAAGCGCAGGGTTGTTGAAAGTGAGGTAAGGATAGCAGAACACGAACTCCGTGCAAAGATAGGAGAGCTTGTGGCTGAAACAAGAAAACTATATTGGGAATACTTTTTGACCCAAAAGACGATTGAAATTTATCAGGAAAATACTGAAATAATGGAAAGATTTCTAAATATTGCGAAAGCGCAATATACAGTTGGTAAAGTTACTCAGACTGATGTTTTGAAAGCGAACATTGAACTTGCGGAGATGGAGAAAATGTTAGTTATTCTCAAACAGAAGGAAACTTCGATTCAGGCGAAATTGAACGCGCTATCTAACCGTGATCCGGATACACCTTTAGGCAAAACAGAAAGACCTCAGCAAAAAGAAATTAAGTATGGATTTGAGGAACTGAGGACGATGGGTCTGAGCAGCCGTCCTGAACTCAAGATGGAAGAATTTAAGTACGAAAGAAATTCATTAAAGTTAGATTTGGCAAAACGAGATTGGTATCCTGATATAATGTTCTCTGTGAAATTTGGGGAAATTTCCGATGTAACATATATGCTTCAGGCAGCAATTCCGTTATATTATAAAAAGCAAGTTTCCGTCATTCAAACAATGGATAAAGAAAAAGAAATGACTGAATGGGAATTGCAAACGATCAAGATTGACACGATTCAAAAAATTAAAGATTTGTTGTCTAAGTACGAATTAGAGGAGAAATCTATCTCAATTTACGAAACAACTATCCTTCCCTTAGCAGAACAGACGGTCAAAATTACAGAAACAGGATATAGGTCCGGGAAAAATGGCTTCCTGGACTTATTAGATAGTCAGAAAAGATATCTTGGGCATAACATTGAATATTATGAGCGGCTTGTTGAAAGCCAAGTCACCCGTATAGAATTGGAAAGGGTATTAGGTGTTGACTTAGACTAATTTTTAGGAGGTATTATCATGCGACGAATAAATTTTATTTTAATATTCGCTGTTCTAATATCTTTGACAACAATCTTTGTTTGGTCCAATAAAAGAGAGGGAATTTTAACACAGGAGGTTAGAGATGGCGAAATTGGTGAGGAGTCAGCTACGGAAAAGAGACAAATTCTCCACTGGACTTGTTCAATGCACCCTCAGGTCAGAGAGGAAAAACCCGGGGAATGTCCTATTTGTGGTATGAGGCTTATACCTATTTATAGGGGCGATGAAGACAAAATTATTATTGATGAAGAAACGAGGGCTCTCCTGGACATAAGAAGTCAGCCTGTAGAGAAAATGTATCTCACAAAGACACTCCATTTACCAGGGAAGGTTGCGAATGACAATGACCTTTATCTTGCGCAACAGGAGTATCTAACAAGCTTGCATAATTTCATGAGGCTTAATGGCATGGATGAAAGGCAGGAGAAAAGAATTAGAGAAATGTTAGAAGCTGCCAAGTTTCGCCTTTCTCTATTTGGTTATAATGAGAAAGATATAAAAAAGTTAGAAGGAATTGGTGAACCAGATGGAAATTTGATCTTTCCTGGCAAGAATGTGTGGTTACACGGGACTGTATATGAATACGATTTGCACTTCGTTAAGTTGGGACAAAGAGCAATTGCAACAACGCCGGCTTTTCCAGGTAAGAAATTTTATGGGATTGTTCGCTTTGTGGAACCGATTCTAAATACAGAGACGCGGTCTGCCAAAGCCAGAATAGAATTTGAAAATCAGCAAAATTTGCTCAAACTCGAAATGTATGCTAATTTAGAAATAAAAGTCAGTTTAGGAAGACACTTAGCAATACCACAAAATGCTGTAATTGACACTGGAGCAAGAAAGGTTGTATATGTTGATTTAGGCGGTGGAAGATATGAAATGAAGGAGGTGAAGACTGGTTTTGAAACAGAGGGATTTGTCCAGATTTTGGATGGACTCAAAATAGGAGACTTGGTGGTAGTCAATGGTAATTTTATTTTGGATTCGCAGTCTACACTTACTGGCGGTCAATCATTACTTTACGGTTCGTCAGAAGAGATTAAGGAGAAACTGCAAGAGGGTCAACATAGACATTGAACCGGAATTTTCTCTCCCGATAGGAGGGGACGATCTGTAGTTTCTAATACTTGTTGATGTGACTGTAGAAAATGAATTGAATACGATGAAGAAGGTAAATAAAATTTATTGATAGGGATTTTAGGCAACAGGTATCCCTCTTTAAGCCCATTTTCTCACCGCAGTGGACATCTATGGCAGGTATTCCTGGGAATTGAAAATTCGGATATGGCATTTTTATTAATTTATCTGGCCAGCATTGGTTCAATTGTGGGAGGATTAATTCTTATGACTTTAGGTTGGCAGAAAATTCACAAGGCTCCCGGAAAGTTGGTGACTAATGGTATTTATGCTCGGGTCCGTCATCCTCAGTATTTGGGAATTTTCCTTCGAGAAGAATTTTCCAAGAATCCAAAAAAGTGGCTGAAAAGGAAGGGCTGGTGGGGAGAATTCCTTGATAGATTGATCGTGGCTAACGAATAGCAGTTTCAGGACAAGCCCCCAAGTTGCCATTAATTACGAACCCTTACTTGCAATCTCTTGGCGTCTTATGGTATAATCTTTAAAAAGGCTATTTTGATTTTTTCAATAAGAGATAGAAAAGGAGAAAAGATTGCAAGATAAGAAAATGAGTTTGATAGACCATCTGGAAGAACTGAGGAAAAGATTCATCATTTGCATAGTTACGGTTCTGGCGTGTTCCATCTTCAGTTACTTCTATTCTGATAAGATTCTCGCCATTTTGAAAAGGCCTTTTCCCCATTCCTTAGTCTTCATATCCCCCCAGGAACCATTTGTCATAACCCTTAAGATTGCTCTTTTCGGTGGAATCATAATTGCTTTGCCGATGATAATCTATCAGGTCTGGCGATTTGTTTCCTCGGGTTTAAAAGAGAAAGAAAAAAGATATCTATTTGTCTACGTTCCGTTTGCCCTGCTTCTTTTTTTGAGCGGGGCGAGCTTTGCTTACTTTGTGGCTATTCCGGTAGGTTTAAGATTTTTCCTGAGTTTCGGTGGTAGTTCTTTGGAACCTATGATTTCGATAAGTAAGTACCTATTTTTCATTACGGTAATGATTCTTACATTTGGTATTGTCTTTGAGTTACCATTGGTCTTAATGTTTCTGGCCAGAATAGGCGTAGTGAGCCCCCAGTTTTTGGCGAAGAATAGGAAAGTTGCTATCATAGCCATTTTTGTTTTGGCGGCCATCCTTACTCCGTCGATTGATGCCTTCACTCAAATTCTCTTGGCGGGAGCTCTTCTGATTCTTTATGAACTTAGCATCTGGCTTACAAGAATGGCTACTGTTCAGAGAGAAGAAGGAAAAGTCATGCAAAAGTTAGAATGATAGGGAGGATTTTAGGATGAAAGGGGATTTTTATAGAAGGAGATTATCCCGGAGAGAATTTTTCAAAGTATGTGCTTTTAGTGGCGTTGCTCTGGCGTCAGCTCCTCTGCTCATTGATATTTTGGAAGCTGCTATTTCCAGTCCAAAAAGCGGGGAGAAAGGTTTTATCTCCAAGAGAGAAGCGATGTTTTATAATAGCCTGGATGAGGAGACAGTTCAATGCCAGCTTTGTCCCAGGAGGTGCACACTATCATCTGGCATGAGAGGGTTTTGTCGTGCCCGAGAACCATCCGAAGGCAAACACTATTCAATGGTATATGGTAATCCTTGTGCCATTCACATTGACCCCATCGAGAAGAAGCCACTTTTCCATTTTTTGCCTAACACAGGTGCCTTCTCCATTGCCACGGCTGGCTGTAATCTGCGGTGTAAATACTGCCAGAACTGGCAAATTTCACAATTTCCACCTGAGGAGACTGAAAATTACTACTTGCCTCCAGAAGAGGTGGTGGAGTTAGCTATCAAATATGAGTGCCCTACCATAGCCTATACGTATTCCGAGCCTTCCATATTCTATGAATATATGTATGATACTGCCATAATTGCCAGGAAGAAGGGCGTGAAGAATATGTACCACTCAAACGGATATCTAAATCCCGAACCATTGAGACAACTTTGCAAATATCTTGACGGGGCTAACGTAGATCTGAAAGGATTTACCCAGGAGTTCTATGGACAGATCTGTGGAGCAACCCTTGAGCCAGTTTTGAATACCCTAAAGACTTTGAAAGAAGAAGGGGTACACCTGGAAATCACTAATCTGATTGTTCCGCCGTATAATGACAATGTAGAAGAGGTAAGGGAGATGTGCACGTGGATACGAGACAATTTGGGAAAAGAAGTCCCCCTCCATTTCTCCAAGTTCTATCCCCTCTATAAGTTGAAGAACCTTTCGCCGACGCCGATAAGCACATTAGAGAAGGCCAGAGAGGTTGCCCTGAGCGTAGGTCTCGAATATGTATATATAGGAAATGTGCCCGGCCATCCCGGGGAGAATACTTATTGCCCTCGCGATGGAAAGCCGCTTATCCACAGAAGTGGCTATCAAATCCTAGAGAATAATGTCGTTGAGGGAAAATGCAAATTTTGTGGCCAGCCGATTCCAGGTGTATGGCCTGAGGAGAAGGCCAAGAAAAAGACAGAAATTCCCAGAATAAAAGTATCAGAATTCTTAGGATAATGTTAGGTGAATAAGTACCTCGCTTTGGGCTTGATTCTCATAGGCTTTACTTCCATGGCCACCCAGATAGTCTTAATGAGGGAGCTGATGGTTGTCTTTTATGGCAACGAACTCTCTCTGGGTATCACTCTGGCAGGCTGGCTCTTCTGGGTAGCTATGGGGAGCTGGGGAATTGGCAGATTCCTTGTAGAAAGAATCAGACATAGACTTGCCTCTTTTGCTCTAGGAGAGCTGCTTTTAGCATTATCCCTTCCCTTAACCATTTTCGCCGTTAGAACTATTCCAGCCACGCTAAGGACCTCACCCGGGGAAATTATCGGGTTCTTTCCTATGGTCTATTCCACTCTGGCAATTCTTGGTCCTGCCTGTCTGACATTGGGTTTTCTATTCGTCCTGGGATGTCGCCTCTACACGCCAAGAAGTGGTGAAGCAGCAGAACAGATTGGCTATGTATATGTTCTGGAAGCGATAGGCGCTACGTCGGGTGGGCTTCTGGCGAGCCTTCTTCTGATTCGACTATTTCCGTCCCTATATATTATGATGGGAATAGGTATCTTCAATTTAGTGGTTGCGTTTTCTCTAGCCTGGTTCCTGGAGAATAAGAGGCTGTTTTTCCTATTCTCTACTTCTACATTAATTTTGGTTGCCTCAGTTCTTTTTGCTTCTGGAAAAGTCAAAGATTTGCACCAGGCTTCTCTGAATCTGCAATGGAGAAATTACCAGCTATTGACCTCACGAAATTCCATATACGGAAATATAGCTGTTACCAAAAGAGATGACACCTATAGTTTCTTCAACAACGGTCTCTACAACTTTACCGTTCCGGATGAGTTTACGAGTGAAAGAATTGCGCATTTTGCCCTTCTGGAACACCCGCAGCCCAGAGAGGTTCTACTTATTGGCGGAGGTGTAAGTGGCATTTTGAATGAAATTCTCAAGTACCCCGTACACAAAGTTGACTACCTGGAATTGGACCCTCTAATAGTGGTCTTGGCAAGACAGTACCTCGATTTCTCAACGGAATACGCATTGGATGATGCGCGGGTGGAAATAAAAAATATAGATGGCCGACTATTTGTTAAGCGGGCTACCACCAGGTATGACCTGATTATCGTCAATCTTCCCGAACCATTCACCGCTCAAATAAACAGATTCTATACGGTTGAATTTTTCCAAGCCGCAGAAAAAATCCTGGAAGAAAAAGGAATACTCTTCTTTGGAATTACTTCCTCACCCAATTACATCAGTGAAGAGCAAAGAAATCTTCTGGTCTCGCTTAACGAATCCCTAAGAAGGGTCTTTGCCGAGGTGAGAGTTATTCCCGGAGATACGAATTACTTTCTGGGATGCAAAAGCAAGGGGATTCTTACTCTCGATTATCGGAAGCTTATGGAACGACTAAATCAGAGAGGGGTGAAAGCGAAATATGTCCGGGAATACTATTTGGCGAGCGAGTTATCTGACGAAAGGATTGGATACCTGGAAAGCAAGCTTACGCCTTTACCGAAGGTTAGGCTTAATTACGACTTTCGTCCAATATCTTACTATTATGATATGGTACTCTGGAGCACACACTTCAAGTACGGCCTGGCAAGAATCTTCAAGAGAATTTCAGCGAAAATAATTTATTGCGCTGCCTTCCTGATTTACCTTGCCATTCTTTTACCTCTCTGGTGGAGAAAATCAAAGTACGAAGTCCAACCTGTAGCTGTGCTCACAGCTGTGACCACTACAGGTTTTGCTGAGATAACTTTTCAGGTTCTGACTTTGCTTTCTTTCCAGATTATCTATGGTTATGTATATTATAAGTTGAGTATGATTCTTACCACCTTTATGATTGGGCTAATCTTTGGGGGCTGGTGGGCGACGAGAATTATCGGAAGGGGTCAGGGCAATTTTCTCAACTTCATACAGGCTCAGATTTGCATATGCATCTATCCGCTGATCCTTCCGCTGGTATTTCTGGGATTTGCTGGTTCTTCCGGGAAATTCAGTACTTATTTAGGTTCAAATATCGTTCTACCTTTCCTTCCCATAATAGCTGGTTTCATTGGTGGTTTCCAGTTTCCCCTGGCTAACAAAATATATCTCCAGTCAAGAAAGGGCTTGGTGCGCTCAGCAGGACTTACCTACGGTCTTGACCTGTTCGGCTCCTGCATGGGCGCTCTCCTGGTGAGCGTTTTTCTTCTGCCGATTATAGGAATTCCGGCGGTCTCGTTATTAGTAGCGTCTTTGAATTTGGCGAGCCTGGTCCTTCTCCTGCGTGGGGATAAAGGAGCTTGATGCTATTCCGATGAGTGAAATTTTTGAAAGAAATTTTTCCCGAAGAGAATTCCTGAAGATGGTATCCCTCATCGGGAGTACCTTTTTCCTGGGGAACTTTTTTCCTTTAGGACAGAAATCAGAAGGCAGAAGGGATAAGCGAATGGGTTCAGTTGCCAGGGTAGGTATAGCTAAAGGTGTTTCAGTAGCCGATTCCGTCCGGCGGGCTGTAAAGTTAGCGGGAGGGTTAGATTTCATTAAATCAGGCGATTCGGTCCTGATTAAGCCAAACGTTAATTCGGACCATTCTCACCCCGGCACAACGAATCCTGAGGTAGTGCTTGCGGTGGTAAATATGGTCAGAGAGAAAGGCCCAAAAAGAATAATTGTTGCTGACCGTTCAAATCCCGCGTGGGATACTTTGAAAGCGATGAAGAAAGTGGGTATGTATGAAGCTGCTATTCGGGGCGGAGCAGAAGTAGTAGTTTTTGGTGAGGGAGACTATGTTAAAGTAAAGCCGGAAAATTCTCACTATTGGTCTCAAGGTTTTTACATACCGGAATTGGTGAGACAGGTAAATCACATCATTAGCTTGCCTGTAGTAAAGACTCACATTATTGCCGACTTCACCATGGGAATAAAGAACTGGGTAGGTTTGATTCCGCCTTCTGACAGAAATTATCTTCATCTTAAAGAAAGAGAAAAGGACGATTTTGGCAGAATGCTGAGCGAGATACATCTGGGGAGAAAGCCTTCCTTTCTGGTGATGGATGCGACAAAGGTCTTCGTTTCTGGCGGGCCTTCTTATGGAGATTTGGTTGAGCCGGGTTTAGTAATTGCTTCATCTGATTTGGTGGCTAATGACGTTACTGGACTGGCGTTGTTGAAAACGCTGGGTACCATTGACGAAATTCAGGGAAAGAGTGTTTGGGAACAACCACAAGTCAAAAGATCAATTGAATTGGGTCTAGGCGTAAAGGGTGCTTCTGAAATTGCTCTCAAGACATACAATGTCCCGAACGAAGAGAGAATCAGGACGGAATTGAAAAAATAAGTGTTTTGACCGAGAATTAGATGATAAATTATACTTGACAAAATTAGTCAGGTTTGTTATATTAATCTGGGTACAAATTATAGTGAAGAAATCGACTAAGCAGGCACGAGTTCAAAAGAGGAAAAAGCTATGTTGTTATCTAGCAGAGGAGAGTATGGAGTGAGGTGCATGCTGGACCTTGCCCTACACTATGGCCAGGGACCGGTCTCCATCCGAGACATAGCGAGCCGGGAGGGCATTTCCAAGAATTACATTGAGCAACTGTTTGTCCGCCTGCGCCAGGCTAGACTGATTAAGAGCGTGCGTGGGCCAAAGGGGGGCTATTTACTTGTCTCTCAGCCAGAGGGGATTAGGGTTGGCGATATCGTTAGGGCCCTGGAAGGGTCCATAGCTGCAGCGCAGTGTGTGCAACCGCAAAAATCGAAAGATTTATGCGAGCGCATTTCTACCTGTGTCCCTTATACCTTATGGAAGAAATTAACCGAAAAGATAAACGAAGTATTGGACAATACCACCTTAGAAGATTTGTGTAGGGAGGGCACGAAGCTTTCCAAGCGCAGATTGGCGTCTCCTCTTTCCTTTCAGATTTAGAATTTCATATTTGAAATCTGAAATCCCATTTTGTTCACGAGGAGTGAAAAATGGCAACTCAATCATACAGCGAGAAAGTAATGGAACATTTCATGCATCCGAGGAATGTGGGACAGATTGAAAATCCCGACGGAGTAGGCCATGTCGGAAATCCAATATGTGGAGATATCATGGAGCTCTATATCAAGGTCAAGGAGAATGTGATCGTTGATGCCAAGTTTAAGACTTTTGGCTGTGGAGCAGCTATTGCCACAAGTTCTATGATTACTGAATTGGTCAAGGGAAAGACTATTGAAGAGGCACTGAAAATATCAAATAAGACTGTTGCCGAAGCACTTGAAGGTTTACCTCCGGTCAAGATGCATTGTTCAATGCTGGCGGAGGATGCCTTGAAATCAGCGATAGAAGATTATCTTAAAAAGAAGGAAATTAAAAGATAATCATTGCGAGCGACTGAAAGGAGCGAATCAATCGACGAAGTCGTTGCGAGGCGAAGCCGTGGCAACCTCAAGAATAAATCTACGAGATTGCTTCAGGACTTCATCCTTCGCAATGACACTCCGTGTCAGATTGCTTCGGTCGTTCGCTCCCTCGCAACGATTTTGCAGGGCGGAAATCAAAACTCCTCCCCCCGATATACATCGGGGTCGTGGGACACTGATTTCCTTGAAAGAGAAAGAGTCATCCCCATTTTTTCGGCTAAAATTCTTGAATATCTTTACAAATTATCTTTTAAATAAGATTATCGTCCTTGTTTTTTGACTAAAATTCCCAAAGCTTTTCACAAACTATGTTTAAATCAAGAACAAGAGTAAAATTACATGTTTAAAACTATTAGAGAGGATATTCAAACAGTTTTTGAGAAGGATCCGGCAGCAAAGAACTTTCTCGAAGTAATCTTGTGCTATCCGGGGCTCCACGCTTTATGGTTTCATCGGGTGGCACGTTTCTTTTACCAAAGGAAGGAGTATGTGATAGCCCGCCTCATTTCTCACATTAGTCGTTGGATTACTGGAATAGAGATTCATCCCGGAGCAACTATTGGAAGAAAGTTCTTTATTGACCACGGGATGGGTGTAGTAATCGGCGAGACTGCCCAGATTGGAGACAATTGTCTCTTTTATCAGGGCGTGGTATTAGGGGGAACGAGTCTGGAGAAGAAGAAAAGGCATCCCACCCTGGGAAATAGCGTAGTGGTAGGTGCAGGAGCTACTTTATTAGGAGCAATTAATGTGGGAGACAATGCTCGTATCGGAGCCGGGTCAGTGGTCTTAAGCGATGTTCCCCCCGGAGCCACTGTGGTGGGAATACCCGGGAGGATTGGTCTGGGCTTCAGTGGGAAAGAAATACAGGCACTGGAACACTCTAAGCTTCCCGACCCGGTGGCCGATGCTATTCGGCTTGTTTTGAGAGGCCAGGACTTATTGGAGAAGAGACTGAGTAAATTGGAGAATTTGGAAGGCATTACTAGCGAAATAGATAAGTATATTGAAAAGAAAAAGAAGGAAATAGAAAAAGAATTTGCTGAAGAGAGAGAGAGAAGGAAGAATGACGCTGAGAGTAGCAGATAATGTGTTGGAACTGATTGGGTCCACGCCGATGATAGAGCTAAATCGCATCGGAGTTACTGGTGGGGCTCGCGTTCTGGCAAAACTGGAATTGGCAAATCCGGGAGGGAGCGTCAAGGATAGAATTGCACTTTCTATGGTGGAGGCGGCGGAAAGGAATGGTTATTTAAAAAGAGGGGGAACAATCGTTGAACCTACAAGTGGTAATACAGGGATTGGCTTGGCACTGGTGGCTGCAGTCAGAGGATACAAACTTATTCTGGTAATGCCAGACAATATGAGCCTGGAACGGAGACAGTTATTCCAAGCATATGGGGCAAAGATTGTTCTCACTCCGGGAAATCAAGGAATGCTGGGAGCTATAAGGAAAGCAGAGGAATTGGTAAGGCGGAATCATAACTACTTTATACCTCAACAGTTCAATAATCCTGCCAATCCCTATATCCATTACCGGACGACAGGCGAGGAAATCTGGAGGCAAACCAGAGGGGAGATAGATGCTTTCGTAGCAGGCGTAGGAACAGGCGGAACTTTAACCGGCGTGGGGAGATTGTTAAAAAAGAAAAGGGCAGAGATAAAAATTATCGCCGTGGAACCTAAGGGCTGTGCCGTACTATCGGGTGGGAAACCAGCTCCACACGAGATTCAGGGGATTGGAGCAGGATTTGTACCAGAAGTTCTCGATGTAGGACTATTGGACGGTGTAATTAAAGTTGATGAGAAAGATGCAAAAAGAATGTCCCGGCGATTAGCCAGGGAGGAAGGTTTGCTAGTAGGTATCTCATCTGGAGCCAATGTTTGGGCGTCGGTACTGATAGCAAAGAGATTGGGGAAGGGTAAGACGGTAGTTACCATTTTGGCTGATACTGGTGACAGGTATTTAAGCACGGGCCTTTTTAAGTGAGTAGTGTAGGGGCTTGTCCCCGTAAATTTGGAAAAAGAGGGATTTTTTAGAATGGAAGAGAAAGGAAAAGTAGTGAAAGTCGAGACTGGTTTGGCACAAGTAGAAATGGAACCGGCTTCTGCTTGTGCCCGCTGTGGGATATGCTTGCAGACTTCTGGAGAGAAGCCGATTTTATATGTGAGAGACTCCATAGGAGTCCGTCCGGGAGACGAAGTACTGGTCTACTTGGAAAGCAAAAGCGCCTTGAAGGCGGCATTTCTGATATACCTTTTTCCTGTAGTTAGTCTGGTTGCTGGATATTTTTTCGGCCGGGCCATATTTAGAACCGAGATTTCCGGCATTCTCCTTGCAGGACTAGGGTTTATTAGTGCGCTCTTCTTCCTCTATCAGTACGATAAGAAATTGAGAGCTCAGAAAAGCATAGAAGCAAGGATTATTGAGATAGTAAAAAGACAACAAGAGTGAGAGAAAGAAGAGGATGACATAATGAAAAGAATATATCTTGACCATGCTGCCACCACGCCTGTGCATCCGGAAGTAGCCAGAGCTATGGCTCCCTACTTCAGCAAAGATTTCGGTAATCCTTCCACCCTATACTCATATGGAAGAGAAGCTAAAGGCGCTCTGGAGGAAGCAAGAGAAAAAGTGGCTCGACTGATTGGGGCTAAACATCCCGAAGAGATTGTATTCACCAGCGGGGGGACAGAAGCTGACAATTTCGCGCTAAGTGGAATAGCCTGGGCCAACGAGAAGAAAGGAAACCATATTATAACTACTTCTATTGAGCACCATGCTATAATTAATATCTGCAAGTTTCTGGAAAAGAGAGGATTTGAAGTAACTTATCTCCCTGTGGACAAATATGGACTGGTAGACCCTCACGAACTAAAGAGAGCAATTACGGATAAGACCATATTAGTTTCAGTAATGCATGCTAATAATGAGATTGGCACAGTCGAACCAATAGAGGAAATTGCTGAGATTACTAGGGAGAAAGGGGTATATTTTCACACGGATGCAGTTCAGACTCTCGGCCACATTCCCATAGATGTGGAAAAAATGGAAGTCAATCTTTTGGCAATGTCAGCACACAAATTATATGGACCAAAAGGAGTCGGAGCTCTCTATATCAGGAAAGGTACAAAAATAGTTCCTTTTCTCTACGGTGGCGAGCAGGAGAATAAGCGACGGGCAAGTACGGAAAATGTTCCTGGAATTGTGGGATTCGGGGAGGCCTGTTCACTCGCCCAGAAGGATATGGCAGAGGAAGAAAAGAACCAGACATATCTAAGAGATAAACTGATACAGGGTATTTTGAGCAAAATCAAAAATAGCAGACTTAACGGCCATCCGGAAAAGAGACTTCCAGGAAATGTAAATGTAAGTGTGGAAGGTGCAGAGGGTGAATCCATGCTTCTGCAGTTAGATTTCGCAGGAATCTGCGCTTCAAGTGGTTCAGCCTGCACTTCCAGCATCCTGGAACCTTCTCACGTTCTAACGGCTATCGGTTTATCTCCGGAAGTGTCCCATAGCTCGCTTCGTTTCACTTTAGGAAAAGAGAATAGTGCAGAAGATATTGATTATGTCCTTAAGGTCTTGCCAGAGATAGTGGAAAGGCTTCGTAGTATGTCGCCTATATATCAAAAAGATAAATAGAGCTTAACCAAAAAGGAGAAGAATATGGAGAAGAAACTATTTGCAGCTGTGGGAGAAAAAGAGGTTACGCGAGCTATTGTAGATGAGTTTGCCCGGCAGTTTTCCGAATATGTGGAAAGCGATTGTCTCATTATTGGTGGTGGACCCAGTGGATTAATGGCGGGAAGGGAGCTCGCCAGTAAAGGACTTAAAGTTTTGATTGTAGAAAGAAATAATTATCTTGGTGGCGGTTTCTGGATTGGCGGGTACTTGATGAATAAAGTCACTGTAAGGGATCCGGCACAGAAAGTTCTGGAAGAACTCGCCGTGCCTTATGAAGAAGTAAGCAAGGGACTTTATGTGGCAGATGGACCGCATGCTTGTTCCAAACTTATTGGAGCCACCTGTGACAGTGGCGTCAAGTTTGCTAATATGACCGTTTTTGATGACCTTGTGCTTCGGCAAGAAGCCAGAGTGAGCGGAGCTGTTGTTAACTGGACTCCTATATCCGCCTTGCCCCGGGAGATTACCTGTGTGGACCCTGTAGCACTAGAATCCAGAATGGTAATTGATGCCACCGGCCACGACGCCTCAGTAGTGAAAAAACTTGAGGAGAGAGGGCTGATAAAGACGAAAGGTTTTGGAGCAATGTGGCTAGAGAGGTCCGAGAATCTCGTAGTAGAGCATACCGGGGAAGCCTATCCGGGTCTCGTCGTGGTGGGTATGGCTGTGGCAACCACTTATGGTCTTCCCCGTATGGGACCTACTTTTGGTGCAATGCTTCTTTCGGGAAAGAAAGGTGCGGAGGTAGTCTTGGAAAAGCTGGGTGTGAAAGTGGAATGAAGATTTTCCTTTACGACGGGAGCAAAACTGAAACACTGGACATTGCCGAGATAGCCCGGTACCTCGAGGAGAAGACAAATGGTTGCAAGATTGAGGTCAGGGGCAATCTCATTGCCGAGGCAACCAAGGAAATGGCAGATTCTTCTCTGATAAAGCTGGCCGAGGAGATAGCCAAATGCAAGATTCAAGGTCTTCGTATTTACGATTCTAATTCTCAGCCACTTCCTGCTGAGGTGGAATACGAGAAAAGGAGGATACAAGATTTAGAGAAAAGAAGTTTTGGCATACTTTATGACGGCTTCAAGCTTCTGGTATTATATCGCCAATTACTCCAAGAAGAAGAGCGTAACCGGGATTCTCTGGTTATTATTTTTACAGACCAACTATTCGGGACATGGGACAGAAATAATTGTCGTTACCATGCCAGAGTAAGCATTTACGGCTCTCCTGCCATCATTTCCACTACGGGCATCGTCGAAGCGCCAGCCAGGCCGAGGGAGTTTTATCTGGAGAAACAATACGGCATAGATATGATTACTCGGAAAGAGAAATTTAAAGAGAAATTTATTGACTACGAGGACCCTCGCCTGACTGAAGTGATGAAGGGTTACTGCATGCAGGCTCTATTCTATCATATATCAGGTGAGCCTTTTTGTGAGGATAACAGATGTAGACTCTACAATGCTCACTGGCAGGAAGAAGTAATAAAGGCCCAGTTAACAACGCCCGAATTTTGCGAAAGACACGAGAAGATAATTAGCGACCTCAGAAATAAAAAATAGGGACAGCGACCTTTTATGGACGGGAGAAGAATTGCAGGTCCGATTTATCGGAGAGCAGAGGTCCGATAGGACTCCGAAATCCGATGGAGGCATCGGACTCCTACGGAGCTGATTGAAGATAGTGAAACCTTGTGCGGAAGGGATGACAGTGAGCGGAGCGAACGCAATAAGGGGAAACGAA
>Ga0315312_1000697_pt1 | contig 33797 bp, 41 predicted proteins | sample TDP7_MG_FD_203629 | JGI IMG/M metagenome (GOLD analysis project Ga0315312, IMG submission 203629) | Freshwater sediment microbial communities from Lake Towuti, South Sulawesi, Indonesia - TDP7 | ecosystem: Environmental > Aquatic > Freshwater > Lake > Sediment | place: Indonesia: South Sulawesi... | reverse complement strand
ATATAGATTTTTAATTAAAACCTTAAAAAACCCCTATTTCAGGGGGGAGGTAAGTCCATCTTAGATAAAAGGCTGAGAATAAAAAGGAATTGAGCATTATAAGTAAAAAAATTTTGACAATACGTCAAAAACCGAAAGGAGGGAAAAATGAAAAAGTCAAAAGGTTTTACATTAATTGAGATTGTGGTTGTTTTGGCGATCATTGCCACCATCGCAGCATTTATCACCCCCATGCTTTTTGACTATCTCAAAGAGGCGAAGCTCAATAAAGGAAAAGCAGATGTGCAAGCAATTGCTGCGGGGATTAGCAACTTTAACAGGGATACCGGGGTCTTCCCAATTTACATAAGTGATGTGAAGAAGGCTCAGATAGGCATCCTTGTTCTAAAAAGCGAAGGTAATGAAGCTGCTGTGAAAACCGGCATCGCAGGATGGGACGAAGCAGAGAAGATTGACAATTTAGAGGATCCTCTTTCCAAGGAATTAATGCGTGATGGTACAACGAAATATACGGATAAATTAGGGGCGGGACGTGCCTGGAAAGGACCTTATCTGAGTAGCTTCAAATCTGATCCATGGGGGAATAAGTATTATGTAGCCTGTGATGGCATGGACCCTGACAAAACGACCAAAGCGGTTTTCGTGATCACAGCAGGGCCTAATGGAGAGCTCGAAACTGAAAGAACTCAGGATACCAATAACTTTGCCGTAGGCGGCGATGACATTATCTACAGGATCAAATAAAGGTAAGCATTCACCGGTCAGCACTCAGCTGTCAGCCTTGGACAGGACGAAGGGTGTGCGATGAAGAACTTCAGAGAGCTAAAAGTGTGGGAGAAGGCCCATCAGTTAACTTTGGGGGTCTATAAAGCTACCGAAAAATTTCCGAAGGGTGAGTTGTATGGGTTGACAAGCCAGATCCGACGTTCCTGCGCTTCCATCCCTGCTAACATTGCAGAGGGTTGCGGGAGAAGTGGAGATGCAGAGCTTGCCCGTTTCTTTCAGATCGCGATGGGTTCAGCGAGCGAACTTGAATATCATCTTCTGCTCGCTCGTGATCTTGACTTACTGAGTGGTTTGAACTACGAGAGGCTAAATGGAGAGGCAACTGAGGTGAAGCGGATGCTAACATCGTTCATCCAAAAGCTGAATGCTGATAGCTGACAGCTAAACGCTTACAAAAAAAGAAAAGAGGAGAATATGTTAAGAAGATTAGCAAAAGCAATGAAGAGAGGGTTCAGGAGGGTTGGAAAAAGGGGTTACACCCTGGTTGAGGTGGCTGCAGTCGTGGCCGTGAGCGCAACGTTGGCAGCAGTCGTGGTTCCTATCGCTGTTGACAAAACCACTGAAGCAAAGATAGTAGCGGCTAAAGATGACTGCAAGCAGATCGGGAACGCCATTACTGGGTTCTATAATAATTTGGGGTTTTGGCCAGCTTATGATAATACAAGCCCCGCAACTGCTGCTTCATTGGTAATTCTCGAGGTTCTTAGAAGCGGGTCAGAAACTGAAATCCTTGGATCAGCCGGCCATGATCCAATCGGTGCGGCAACGAAGTGGGCGGGTAAGGGTGGTTCAGGTAAAATAGACCTACTCGAGAACCATTTAGTAAAGGATAACCCAAATAATGACGCGGACGGATACCGAGAAGAAAACTTCAAGTGGAATGGTCCTTACATTGAATCGCTGGCTAGTAAACGCGACCCATGGGGAAACAATTATTTGGTCTATGTTAAAGCAATGCATACTTATTCTACAGGTTCCACTAAAGAGTATGGCTGGATCATCTCTGCCGGGCCAAATGGGATTCTGGAAACTGCTGTCACTGCCAAGGACCTTGCAGGAGATGACATAGGGGTTATGCTCTATTCATACGAAGAACCAAAAGGCTAATAGTCATTAAAACATAGGGTAATCCAATTGGGGCAATCGTAATATAGTATTTTCTCTTTGCCTCCTTAAGAAAGATTGGGGAGCCCACAGAGGAGCTCCCCTACGACCTCCGTAGGGGCGACCCTCTGTGGTCGCCCTAAATCACTGGGTCATCCAATTGGGGTCACCCATTTAAAGGCACCTTAAGAAAGGGTCAGGAGTTTTCCCTGGTCCCTTTCTTGTTTTTAAGCGAAGAGTGTCAATAAGTTTGACATCTTTTAGCTACTTTGCTAATCTAATACAAACGCATTATCCAAATTGTCATTGCGAGGAGTCCCGGATTTGGGGGACGACAAAGCAATCCCTTGAAAAACGAGATTGCCACGCCCTTCGGGCTCGCAATGACAAGTCAAGGGATTTAATGCGTCTGTATTAATAAAAGGTGATACTCATTGCGAAGATTAAATAAAAAATATCCCATAAACCCCGTTAGAAATTCCAGCAGGGCATTAAACCCCGCCGGAATTATTCTAAAATCTAACCCCGTTTCAGAACAGCGGAGCATTATTTCTAACGGGGTAAAAATAGGGCAAAGAGGGTTCACCCCGCACCTTATCAAAGGTGCTGGGTTTACTCTGATCGAGATCGTCATCGTCCTGGCGGTGATTGCGGTCCTGGTCGCAATAATAACACCATTAATAGGGGGATATTTAGAGGATACAAAAATTACCCGTGCGCAATCTGATTGCAAAGTCTTGGCTCAAAGCATCTTAAATTTTAATGAGGATACAGCAGTCTTCCCGATCTATTCCTTTTCATCTGGCTCTACGGATCCTTTAAAAAATGATAATGCTATTATCGACGTCCTCTACACGAAGGGGAATAAAGCAAGAACCTCAGGAACAGAAACCGAGGATTGGTTGACCGGAAATAGGGATCACCTCCGAAATCATCTGGAGAAGGGTGTAACACCCTTGGGTGGAAGCTATCCCACCACTCCCCGGACTTTTGCCTGGAGGGGTCCTTATCAAACCAATTTTATGCCGGATCCATGGAACAACAAATATTATGTGAATGCCACTCACCTGAAACCGGGTTCGGCTAATAATGCCGTTTGGGTCCTCTCTGCTGGTCCTAACGGGGTCATTGAAACTTCGTTTACACAATCAGCTACAGGGGCAACAACTCCGACTCTCGGTGGAGACGATATTGGTTACAGAATCAAATAAAGAGCCCCGCCCACAGGGCGGGGCTTTAAAACCCAAATTCTCTAAACCCAAAACTGAGATCCCGAAATCGAAGATCCTGAAACAAGTTCAGGACCTGGTTCGGGATGACAAAAAGACCAGAACCAAACCGTCATGTCATGCTGAACTTGTTTCAGCATCTGGTTTGCTTCTTTCTGCTTTCAGCAGACACACCTTTCATCCCCGTACACAGGACGGGGTTTTCAGGTGCGCTTTTAATAAAAAAGAGCGCGGATTTATCATCATATTGGTAGCTTGCGCCCTTTCTATCGTCCTTATCTCTCTTTCTATAGCTCTTCCTGGCCGTATAAGAGGACTTGAAACCTCGAGGGAATTTGAAACGAGAAAGGAGTTAGAAAGGATAAGGGCGGCCATAATGGGACTACCCAATGAGGAGTTTGCTTTTATAAGCGATATGGGAAGGCTTCCCAATAACCTTGAAGAGCTGAACACCCAGGGAATGCAGCCCTCTTTTCATGCATCGGATGGTGGAACACCCCACCATGGAAGTGTCGGCATGGGATGGAGGGGCTCCTATTACAGGTATGGTACGACAAACGATGATTATTTAAAAGATGCTTGGGGGCGGCCGTACATCTATGTCATTACAGAAAGCGTCGAGACCGCAGGCGGCATGACGCTGAATCAGAGGACTGCCCGGATAATAAGCAAGGGGCCTGACGGGATTTATCCCTCCTCCGATGACATATATTCTGAGGAAATTTTTCAAAGAGCCAATTTAATATTAAGGGTAGTTAAGGTCTTCAAAGACGACATTGTGCAAAATGTCGAGGTGACCGTATACTCGTCCAGTAACGGGGAGCAAACAAGTGTAACCAGTGAGCCCGTGACGTTTCCGGGTGTAGAAGGCACAGAGTATGCGATCCCGTTTTACGACCTTCACCACGGTGTCCACTCCTTTAAGATAAATTTTGGAGCTATGGAGGAAACGGGCTACCTCCATTTGATAGGGGGGTTCGCCAACCGCTATACCATCGCAATCCCCGTGGGCCCTGGAGGCAAGGGTGGTGGGACATAGAATATATAATCCTAAAGGTATCTCCCTCATAGAGATTATTGCGGCTCTCGCTATATTGGCTACAGTGGCTGTAATCAGCCTTCCCGGGATTTTCAGTCAGTTGAACGCGGCGCGGGAAAGGACCACCATTTTAGACATGAAGGAAATTCATCGGGCAATTGTTGGGAATCCGGAGCTTGGCACATTTGGATTCCTGGGCGACATGGGCAAGCTCCCAGACACCCTGAACGACCTTATCGTCAAGCCGACAGGGGCGCCCGATTTTAACCACAATCACACCAACCGGGTTGGTATGGGATGGAGAGGCCCCTATTTAAACGGTTTTTCGGAGGATGATGTAATAAGGGATAAGTGGGGGACACCTTATCAATATTCTCCTACCGGTCCCAATGCCGGACAGGTTATAAGTGCCGGTCCGGATAAGGATATAAATACCACTGCCGATAATATCATATATCCTGCTGATGGACCTTTGAAGACAACGGGAAGTTTTCTCCTTATGGTTCTTGTCAACAGGATTGCGGAGCCCTATGGTGTTACCGTTAATATATATTCCACCGATAATGGTGGTGAAAGTGCCACTATCCTTACAAAGACTACAGGTGACAATGGAAGCGGATACCCTGGTTTTTTCTTTCATGACCTGAAACACGGTATCCATGCAGTAAAGGTTACCCATACCGGTACCAAAGATGGTGTATCTTATACCGTTACAAGGACCGTTAGTATGGGCATAGGGGCGAATGCTCAAAGAGATTATGAGTTCCGCCTCCAGACCATGGCTGACGCCAAACTAAAGATTTAGGAGCTTGAAAGAATTGTGAAAAAAGGTTTTACCCTGATAGAAATTGTTGTGGTTCTGGCGGTGTTTGCCCTTTTGGTAGGGCTTGCATCTCCTGTTATTTTGGGGCAGATAGAAGCCGCAAGGGAAAGGGCCACAAAGAGCGAGATGAAAAATATCTTCCAGGCCATAATGGGAAGTAAAGAGAAGGGAGATCTTGGTTTTTTAGGCGATATGGGGAAATTGCCCGAAACTCTCACCGACCTCGTTGTAAAACCCTCTGGAGTACTGGATTTTAACAATAACCACACAAACAGAGTAGGGATGGGCTGGAGAGGGCCATACCTTCAGGGCTTTAGTACGGAAGATTTAATCAAGGACGACTGGGGTTTCCCGTATCAGTATTCACCGTCAGGTCCCAGTGCCGGGCAGATTATGAGTGGCGGACCTGATCATGACTTAACCACAACAGCAGATAATATAGTCTTTCCCGCATATCCACCGAAAACAAAAGGTACCCTCCTCGTTACGGTTCTTGTCAATGGCCTTCCCCAGCCCAAATATGTGACCGTAGAGGTTTATCAGACTGAAAATGGGAGTGAAAGCACAACCGTTCTTACCAAAGTGACAGGTACCGATGGATATGGTACATTCGACTTTGAAGTTACTCAGGGTATTCACGCTGTTAAGATATATCACAAGAAAGGAACTTCCGAAGTGACCTCCAGAACAATAAACGTGGCAATTCCTGCTGGAGAGCAGTTAAATGCCATAATCAACTTAACGACCAGCTTCTCAGTGGAATTCTAAAAAGATTATTTGCTTAAGTATATGTTTAAGGCGACTCTCTGTGGTCGCCAAAAATCATCGTAGGGGCGGCTCTCCGCAGCCGCCCTTTTTACATCCGCCAAAAATCATCGTAGGGGCGGCCCTCTGTGGCCGCCTACATCCATTTATGCCAGGAAAAGGGATAGTCTCTCCAATCTTCCACCAGACCTTTTCTCACAGGATTACATACAATATATTCAGCAACCATCAACAAGTCTTCGTCTCTGCGCAAAGCATGGTCATAGAAACTTCTTTGCCAAACCATTCCTTTGTATCCTTTTTTCCATATCAAATGAGTTGAATAGCTTTTCCACTTCCCAATAAGATCAACCAGATTTTTTGAAGTGGGTGCCAATAAAAGGTGGACGTGATCCGGCATAACACAAACTGCTATTAAATCAGATTCTTTACTTAAAGGGCCCTCCATAACAGATTGGAAAGTCAAATCCTCGTATTCGTTTAGTAAATTACCCCGCCCTTACAGGCGGGGCATTTAGTAAAAAAAATCTAACCTCCTCATGTCACCCTGAACTCGTTTCAGGGTCTCAGAGATTCTGAACCAAGTTCAGAATGACAGTTTGGGGGTCGGTTCAACCTAATTTTCCGTGCCTTCGGCACGAGGGCTTTCATCTCCACCCTTACAGGTGGGGTATTTCGCCCTATTTTTTATAAAGAAAATTTATTATAGGTGCAGATGGTGATAGAAAAGGATTGATCTGATCTCTGATAGAGTTCCTTAGACAAACGTATTTTTTTACGTTGAGAGATAGCCTTCACAAAATTCCTCAATTAAGGAGCCCGCAGAGGGGCTCCCCTACGATCCCCTTCGGCATAACCGAATATACTGCTCCTGAGTCAACGAGGATTTCATATTCTGGGGCTTTGTCGTCCCTCAAAAGATTGGTCACTCGTGGTGAAATCTCCTTTTTCCTCCCTATCCCCCTTCTCCTTGCCCTCTTACTTTGATCAACTCTGCTACAATGCTGACCGCAATCTCTTCAGGGGTTTCGGAATTGATGTCGATTCCAATGGGTGCATAAACTCGATTTAACGTCTCTTTAGGTATTCCCTTTTCCGTCAAATTTTGGTAAAGGGTCCAAATCTTCTTCTTCGAACCGATCATTCCAATATAGCGGGCATTCGTTTTGACGGCCTGTTCCAAGACTAACCCATCGTAGAGATGTCCCCGAGTGACGATGACGACATAACTGGAATCATCGATGTTGAGATGATCGAAGCATTTTTCAAATTCTGAAACGATGACCTCATCCGCCTCCGGAAAACGCTCCTGATTGGCGAACATCTCCCGGTCATCGATGACCACCACCTTAAAAGCGACTCTTTTGGCAAGAGGAGCCAATTGTTGAGAAACATGGCCTGCCCCAAAGATATAGACCGTTGGTTCAGAAAAGATCGGCTCTAACAAGAGCTCCATCTTCTTCCATGGGGAATTCTCTTCTTCAGAGTCAATAACCATGACCGTTGGCTTATTCCCCTTGAGCAATGTTTCCCCTTCCCTCGAGATTCTCTTTTCGATCTGCTCTCTATTAAATATATTACCAATCTTTTCTCCAGAAGCCTTTATCAATATCTTTGAGCTCCCCTCTTTGGGAAAAGTGTCATCCACAGAGATCAGAGTGGCCAAAATGGCTGAACCGCCCTTCTGTTTAATCTTTATTAATTCTTGATAGATACTTAAAAATTCTTCCTTAAGGGACTCCAAAAAGATATCAATGTTTCCACCGCAGATGAGCCCACCTTCTGCCAATTGCTCAGATGTCAGTCTAAAATGGAGAACTCTCCCCTTCCCTTTCATCATGACTTCTTGAGCCTCTTGCCATACTTCTGCCTCAACACATCCACCTCCAATAGAACCCATAGAGGTCCCATCCTCTTTGACCAAATATTTCGCGCCCACTGCTCTGGGAGCAGACCCTACTCGGGTGATCAGTGTGGCCAGAGCCAACTTTTCCTTTCTCACAAGGGCTTTCACAATTTCAGAATAGATCTCTTGCATGATCCTGTTTCTTCCTAGTAAATTACCCCGCCCTTACAGGCGGGGCATTTAGTAAAAAAAATCTAACCTCCTCATGTCACCCTGAACTCGTTTCAGGGTCTCAGAGATTCTGAACCAAGTTCAGAATGACAGTTTGGGGGTCGGTTCAACCTAATTTTCCATGCCTCCGGCACGAGGGCTTTGATCCCCACCCTTACAGGTGGGGTATTTCGCCCTGTTTTTTATAAAGAGACTCTCACAGAACGCGCTTGGTTCTCATGCAGAACGCTTAGCAACTAAAACCACGACGGCACATGCCAGAAAACTGAGTAACGGAATCCGCTCTACTACCGGCTCAACAGCTTTCATAACCTGTGCTATTCGGTCAGGACAAAACATCGGAACAAATCCGGCAAATCTCTCGTAGGTCACTTCCCCACCCGCATTCCTGATCCAGTTTCTCATCTGATACGATGTATATGATTTTTCCTGATGTTCACGGTGATAACGTGATAATTTCTCGATCACTTTCAGCCCCGGATTGTACCCGTTCGGCTCTATCAATAGAACTGCAGCAGCTACACGCAAAGCCTCTTTCAATGCGAGAGCTGGGTTATCCATGTGATGCAGGACACCCCTGATATGTACGAGGTCAAAACTGTCGTCAGCATAGGGTAATGAATCAGCATTCCCTATAACGAAAGTAATTCTCTCATCACTGTACTTCTCCCTGGCAATTTCAATTGCTTTTTTTGACAGATCAATAGCACTAATACTAAGTGGTTCTCCTCGATCAAACAATTCCTTTGTGTACGTGCCATCCCCACACCCTAGTTCCAGTATCCGTTTTCCTTTAAAATTAACAATAGCCAGGGCTATATCGCTCAGTCGTTTGTTGGCATATTGGCTGCTGAGCGACGCATTTGTGGTGTAAAGATATCCACCGTGTCCCATGGCATCGCGATCAAACACAGACACGTCGAATTTTACCGATATCTTCTCTCTCATCCTATTTCAGGCCTCCGTGCTACAATGTACAAATTACCAAGCTGGGCTGCTAATCGAATACGTCGAAAGAATTTCGTCTTCAAAACTGACAGCATAGCGTTCTTGATGGGGCTCAGGCCGAAGGCTCACCATGATTTGCTAACATTATAACAACTTACATCGATCTTGTGAAGAGGAGCTAAGGCTTCTTCCCTTTTGGGATAGGTTTCTTCTCTTTCTGGGGAGGCTTTGGTTCAATATCTTTTACATTGCATGCCCCTCTCCCCTCTCCCCATAGGGGGAGAGGGGAGGGTGAGGGGGCTTATGCAAAAATCACCTCTGCCACAGGTGGTTCATTTCTTAATTGACCCAAAACGACCCGCTCGATCCGAGGGTTTCTTTTCTCAATGATTTTTTGAGCAATGCTCTTTGCTTTTGCTTTTCCGTTTGGGATATCCACCTTATTGAGAAAGGCAATCACCCTTGATGAGGATGGCGCTCGCTTGAAGATGCCCATCGAATGTGTCATCAAAACTGCCATTCCCTCATCCGTCATTTTTCCCCCCTCAGGAATCCCTGTTAATTTTGAAACCCGCTCCGCCTGAAACACATTCTTCTCATTCACCTCCATCCCTATCCCGTCTACTCCCAAGATGGCCACGACCAATGTTGTGCTTGAGGGAATGACGGGTTCCCCTTCCCTCGGGGCTTTGACCGGACGACCTGCGGCACCGTCGGTCTCTACAATGATATAGTCAATCTTGCAGGAGCTCCAGAGATCATTCACCAGATTCGGGGAAACTCCTTTCAACTTGCCTGAGCCAAGCCTCTCCGCAGCGATGGTAAGATGCTTATATTCATCGAGGCGTGTACTCACAAATTCTTTAAGCTCTTTCTCATTTTGGTCGATAAAAAGGAAAGCCGTTTCCCCTGAAGCAGGCTCCAATATCTTTGTTGTCGTTGTGGTTACCACTCTCTTCCCATGAAGGTACAGCTCCTTAGCAAGACGAAACATCAATGTGGTCTTCCCGCCTGCTCCGGCCAAACTAATCATCTCCCTGGCCCGGAGGCCTAATCCTTCGGTCAAAGACAGAGGAGGTCCTTTTTCAACCCCTGCTCCCTTCATAAATTTCTCGACGATCGAATAGATGACCTTTTGATCAGGATCCATACTTCTTAACACTATGCGCATAGCGCGCAACTTCATAAATCGTGTCCGTGTCCGTTTTCCGTGTCCGGACACGTGACACGCGACACGGTCACGGATTCTTCTCTATGCTGAATCATTTGTTGAACCAATACAGTATAGCCTCAAGCACTCCCCCTCCAATTGCCCTGGCCTTGTCAGAGATCGTAAAACAGAGTTCTCTTTTTCCCCTCGGATCGATATCGCCGACTTTCATCCCCTTCTTCACCTCTACCCCCTCACGGAGAAGCCCCCTTACCAAACCACTAATCCCTGCAATCACTGGAAAATCGTCGACGACAGCTACAACGGAGCCTTTGTTCACTCGATCTGCGATTGACTTCTGCGGATGGAAAATTCCTTTCTTCATTGTTCTCAGAACCCTCTGAACCGTATATCCTCCTATATCCCCAGGGATGCCGGTATCCGGTTCAGCAGAACCACTTCGAATCACCTTTCCTAAGTGATGGCCCCGATTTGTTTCGATGACGAAATGGACATCCTTTCTTGCTGTAAACCCCGGGCCGAGTCCGATGACCAAGGGAGCATCATCGATCTGGGTTCCCATGTTCTTTTTTGCCATGATGGCGTCAACGAGGACATCGGCTTTTAAAAATTGCTTTGTCTTTTTTAAATCGGGATCCACCAGTACAGGAATTTTCCCTTCCTTCCATACGGCTTGGATCTGCTCTGGCTTCGAAATCAATTTTGCTCGCACCCCCTCTACTTCTTTCTCGCCGTCGTAGATAGCCTCACAGAAAGAAACCTCTCTTCTGACCGCGAGGGGTTGAGGAATCTCCACCATGCACATCTTAAAATGGGACTGGTGAAGCCGGTGGGCCACACCGCTGGCCATCTCGCCCGCTCCCCGGATTAGAATAACTAAATCTCCTACTCTCCTTTCCGACTCCATTTCAAACCTCTCTTCAACACCTCTTCCCCTCCCTTTCCCCCTCTCCGCTTGCGCGGGAGGGTGGGGGGATTATAATCTTCCCACAAATCAATATCTTTGATTACCCCTTTCGATTTTACAGGGACGGTCCATACCTCTTTTGCATATCTCTCAACAATTGATCTTCCTCCTACGTCACCTTTCAGCTTCAATAATTCTCTTTCAAATCTACGATGGAAGATCACTGGGTGACCTTTCCTCCCTTGAAAAGAGGGAACGATGATTCCATGTCTCCTTCGAATAAAGGTATCGATTAAGGAATTGATGGTTCTCGCCTTGAGAAAAGGTTGGTCCCCCAGGGCAATGAGAATTCCATGACTCTTGGGATCAACGGCCTTGACTCCCCTCCGAATAGAGGTGCTCATACCCCTTTTGTAGTATGGATTGATCACTACTTTGACCCTCTGATCTCTAACGTGGCTCAATCTCTCTCTCATCCGATCGTTGAGGACAATGATGATTTCTTTGACTTTTGACCGAAGGAGAGTTTCAAGACAATGTTCAATGACCGTCCCCCTTCCCCAGGGAAGGGAAAGTTTATCCACCTCCATTCGTTTGGACTCACCTGCTCCAAGGAGAATCGCCGACAAGTAAGTAGGGTCAGGTTCCCAAATTCGTGGGTGATTATGGGCTTTCAAAAATTTTAGCCCCCTCACCTCCGCCTTCGCAGGCAGGGATGAGGGGGCTAAAGGATTAGCCTGTGAGTGTAGCAAGGTAGGATGCACCGAGTTTATCGACGTGGTCTTTAATGTTTTCGAAATAGTTGAAATGGTCCTCTTCGTCTTTAAGCAGCTCTTCAAATAGTTCTTTTGAGATCTGATCCTTTTCAGAAGCACAAACGACCGAGGCGTCATTATACATTTTGATGGCCTGTGCCTCAAGGCCTATGTTAGTGGTCAGCATCTCTGGGATCGGCTGCCCCTTCTTGGCCACGCTATCAGGTTTTGAGGTGGGTTCCCCCTTCAAGAATAAAATCCTTTCCGCGAGTTTCTCCGCGTGCTTCATCTCAGTAATCGCAATCTCCTTAAACTTGGAAGCCAACTTGCCAAAATCACTATCCTCCAGCTCATAGTGTTGGGCCATATACTGAGAAATTGCTGTCAACTCTCTCGAACGTGCTTCGTTCAACAAATCGATCACCTTTTGATTCATATAGCCTCCTTTCTGCAGTTTTTAAATTTTTAAAAATTAATTTAATTTATAAAGACGGAATAGTCAAGAAAAAACAAAAAATTTTCACGATAATTGATTCTTATGAAGAAAACGAGCTTGTAAAACCCTTTGTTAAATGTCAATAACTGCGAAAGGAAATAAGATGATCGCTAAGACCTATTGTGCCAGAATGGATCCCTGATATCCAAAGAGGGGTTTGACAGATTCAATCCGTTATGGTATCGATACATTAGAAATGCCCAATGCCTGTCTAAGAACGATTCTTCTCTCTTTTATTGGAATTTCCATCATCCTCTTCCAGGGCCCCTCCGTCTCTGCTGCACTGATTACAGATGTGAGATTCTGGTCTGCACCCGACCACACGAGAGTGGTTTTAGATCTCACAGAACCGGTTCAATATGAGGGTTCGTCCTTGGAAAAACCTCCCCAATATCATTTGGAATTAAAGGGGGTTACGCTTTTTACCAAAAAGAGGGAAGTGGAGGTCAATGATCCTTATCTCTCAAAAATTATTCTTTCCGATCTGCGAAAGGACAAAGTAAAACTGATCCTCCATCAAAAGAAAAGTTTGAATGTCAACATCTTTCCGCTGAAACCCTATCTGGATAAACCCCATCGCCTGGTGATCGACCTGGTCGATCTGGCACAAGAGAAAAAGGAACAAGAAGAAAGGCAGAGGCAAAAAGAGATCAGACCAAAAGGAACAAAGGTTATTGTCATTGATCCAGGCCACGGTGGTGAGGATCCTGGAGCCATGGGTCCTCGCAAGACGATGGAGAAGGATATCGCATTAAAGGTCGGAGAGAAGCTGATCCATCATTTCAGCCAGAATAGGGAAATCCAGGCCTTCCTCACTCGAAAGGGAGACTATTTCATTCCTTTGGAACAAAGGATAAAAATAGCAAGAGAGCATGGCGCAGACCTTTTTGTCAGCCTCCACACCGACGGGAGTTTTAATCCTCAAGCCAGGGGCTCTTCTGTCTATTGCCTTTCCCTTTCTGGCGCGACGGATGAAGCAGCCAGGGTCTTGGCCGATAAGGAGAATATGTCAAACATTTTAGGCGGCGCTTCCTTGAGGCCTGCCTCCATCGCCAAAGATCCCAACCTCAACCAGATTCTATTGGATCTCATGCAGAACAATTCGATGAAAGAGAGTTTCCGGTTGGCTGAACGCCTCCTTGAAGATATCAAGATTATAAATCAATTGAAATATGCATCCTATCGCCAGGCCAATTTTATTGTCTTACGGGCTCCCGACATCCCCTCTGTGCTGGTGGAGATAGCCTTCATCACCAATAAGGAGGATGAACGTCTCCTCAATCGAAATGACTTTCAAGAAAAGATGGCCAAAGCCATCGCCACATCCATCAAAACTTATTTCAAATAAGAGAGCTCTGACGATTTTTTCAGAGATCTCATAAAGAGAACTCTGAAAAAGTGATATAGAAACAGGCAGACGGGTTTTCAAAGCTTTAGAATTGCGGTCATTATAAATTCTTATGGGTAACCATCGGTATTACTGAAAATGAAGTGGGTATGCGGTATTAGATCCCTTTAGCCAAACGAATTAAAGGTTCCGCTCTAAAGCTTTTCCAACCCGTTTGCCTGTTTCATACCATCTTCGACACGGTAGAGAAAGACTTTTTCAGAGATCTCATAAATAACTGTTGACAAATTCGTTTGTACCGATTATATAAAGAATAGCCACGAAGGTTAGGTTCCTCATGAAGGTGGAGCCAAAAAGTGGCTTTTTTATTGGACTGGATCGGGATGGAAAAGAAGAAAAAGTCTGTGGCTGTTGTCGACGGGCAAGGCGGTGGCATCGGGAGCCTTGTCATTAAACGCCTCCGAGAAGTTTTCGCAGAAGAGATCGAGGTTATCGGTTTAGGAACAAACGCCACGGCTACAGGCGCCATGTTGAAAGCCGGGGCGAATAAGGGCGCCTCAGGAGAGAATGCCATTGTTCAAACAGTGAAGGCAGTAAATATCATCACTGGCTCAACAGCTATCATCTTAGCAAATTCGATGATGGGCGAGTTGACTCCCAAAATGGCAGAGGCGATCGCTTCATCGCAGGCGATGAAATGTCTTCTCCCTTTAAGAATCTCGGAAGTAGAAATTATCGGCGCGCCCAAGGAACCCCTTCCCCATCTGGTCGATCAATTGATCAAAAGGATTCAGGAAATGATTGCAACATAATACCCCTCATCCCCTGCCTACCGCAGGCAGGCATCCCTCTCCCCCTGCCTACCGGCAGGCAGGCATAGGGGAGAGGGGCGAGTGAGGGGGCAGGAGGAAATATGTGTGAGGCCAATGCATACTTAGTGAAGGAGGGAAAGGAAGAATTAATTTTAGAAGATATCTCTATTCTTCGTCCGGAGAAGGACGAACTCTACCTTCAAAATATCTTCGGAGAACAGAGAAAGATCAAGGCTCGGATTAAGGAGATGAACCTGATCGACCACCGTATTCTTTTAGAAGAAGCCTAATGAGAAAATGGAAATCCGAAATTCCTGCCTGCGGCAGGCAGGCGAATTTCGAAACTTGTTCCCCTGGGCCATGCCAGGGACAGAGCCTGACAGGTTCAGGAATTCGAAACAAGCTCAAAATTATAATAAGTTTTATTATAAATCAGGTGTTTGGGGTTCTTGATTTTAAACTCTGAAATCAAAACTCCGAACTCATAACTTTAAAAGATTGGCCACGAAGGCCTTCTTCCCCACAGAAGTGGGATAGGTTTTCGTGGCCTTTTTGTTTTTAATCCCTCTTTAGAAAAGCCTGCCTGCCGGTAGGCAGGGGGGACGGGGGGATTTGAAAGGAGGATCTTATGCATATTCCCGATGGATTTTTAAGCCATGGCGTCAATGCGGTCACCTTTGTGATTTCTGCAGGAGCCTGCGCCTATGGGGTAAAAAGGGTGAACCGTAACTTCGGGGAGAGGGAGGTTCCTCTCATGGGCGTGACCGCCGCCTTCGTCTTCGCGGCACAGATGCTCAATTTTCCCATTGCCGGAGGAACAAGCGGTCATTTTTTGGGCGCTGTCTTCTCCTCTATCCTCTTAGGTCCCTGGGCAGGTCTGCTGATTATGACGATTGTTCTTATCGTCCAGTGTTTGGGGTTTGCCGATGGAGGGTTGACCGCTATCGGATCAAATATTTTCAATATGGGAATCATTGGAGCATTGGGAGGATATACTATTTTCTACGCACTTTTTACTATTTTCCGAAAGAGTCGGAAAGGCCTTTTCATCGCCTCGGCCTTCGCCTCCTGGCTCTCTATTGTGATGGGGGCATCAGCGGCGGCTATCGAATTAGCCATCTCAGGCACTTCACCGCTACAGATCGCACTCCCTGCGATGGCGGGCATTCATGCAATCATTGGCATTGGGGAGGCGATCATTACTACAGCAGCCCTTTCGCTCATTTTGAAAACAAGGCCAGACCTAGTAGCCTGTTATGTGCCCCCCACCCTTCCCTCCCCCTCAAGGGGGGAGGGTAAGGGAGGGGATGTTAATGAGGTGGTCTATGAAAAGACGGCTTAATGGTTTTATATGGATCGGGTTGGGAATCTCCTTGCTCTTGGCCCTCTTTCTTTCTCCCTACGCCTCCACTTCTCCTGATGGTCTTGAAAAGGTCGCAGAGACTAAGGGATTCTTAGAGAAGGGAGAAGGATGGAAATTATGGAAACACGCTCCCTTTTCGGATTATGCAATACCATGGATCAGGAATGAGAAGGTGTCCACTGCCCTTTCAGGCCTGATCGGCACGCTGGCCATCTTCTTCATCGCTTTTGGGATCGGCAAGATGATAAAGACGAATAAATCAAAAAAGGCGTTTATTTTTATCCTTCTTTTCTCTCTCCTCTTCTTAACCTTAACCTCAACCTCAGTCTTTGCGGCTCGCCCCCTTACAACAGACGATGCCTGGACTGTTGAGAAAGGCAAATTTCAGTTAGAAATGGGCTTCGATGCCAGTCGCCAGGACAATCATGATAAAGAATTGAATCCTTCTATGACATTGAGTTACGGCCTATCAGAAAAAATAGATGTGGGGATTGGCACGGGTTATCTTTTTATTCACCCTAAAGAGGACAAGAAAGAGAACGGGCTTTCTGATACGGAGTTGAAATTGAAATATCGACCCATTGACGAAAAGGACTGGAAACCAGCCATTGCTTTTACCAGCACCCTCAAGATACCCACTGCCAGCGATTCAAAGGGATTGGGCTCAGGGCGGACAGACTTTGGAGTCAATGCTATCCTCACAAAGAATTTGAGTGAGAGAATAGCCCTTCATCTCAATTTGGGATATACATTCATCGGAGAAGATCGGGTAGATAATGAACTCAATTATTCTCTTGGAACTCAGTTTATCCTGTCAGAAAAATGGGCCCTGGTGGGGGAGATCACCGGGGTGAATAACCTCAATGGCAGGAAGGGAGACGATCCATTCTCCGGTCTATTGGGTACTTATTATCTCATTACAGAAAATATTGTCTTTGATGTTGGTCTGGAAATCGGTATGAGCAAGGCCGCCCCTGACTATCGATTCACCACCGGACTGACACTGCTTTTTAAACCCTAATTATTTAAGATTTTTTTCGCCCGCACGGATCTCGATATCGAGCGTGTTCTCCTTTGGTGGAAGGACACAGATAAAGTTATCATTGTAGGCGCAGGAGGGATGGTAGGCCATGTTAAAGTCTAATATCATCTTATAACCTGGCAGAATTTCGGCATCGATATACCTTCCGCCTTCGTAACTCTCCTTTCCATTCGTCTTGTCTTTAAAAGGGATGAAGAGGTTATCACTTAAAATGGATTTGTAAATTTCTATGGTATGCTCCTTCCCATTCAATTTGACATGAAATTTCCCATATCGAATATAACGCTTGTTGGTCCCTTTGTTGGTTAAAAATGTTGCATAATATTTTGGGTTGTTGATATGGAAAATGTAGCGTTCGATTTGGCCATAGAAGACATATCTTGGATCAAACGGATAGTATTTTAAGCCTTTAAAATTCCTCTTCTCCTTAGGAAAGAGAGGGGATCGCTGATGGGTCTTAAAAAATTCGTCCCGTTCTTTTCTCCATTCCAAGGCCTTCTTCTCCTCAAGCTTCAGATCTATCTCGTCTTCTTCTGATCCAGATAGAATTGCTCCTGGGATCAGTAAGAAGATCCCGACGATCCACAGGACAAATATGATCCTTCCTTCTAAGATAATGGAACCCATCATATTCATATTAGCAAATGAGCAACTTAAACGCAAATTACGTCGTAATAAGAGCAGACCCCCATGGACTTGACGGATCTCGAAAGGTGGAGTATATATATACGTTATTCTTGCCGGAGAATAACGCTCAATGAAGAAAGCAATGAAAATTGCGTACAAGGTCTGGCTCGATAAGAATGGAAAGGCCTTTGGTGACGGCCCCTATGAACTTCTAAGAAGGGTCGAAAAAACGAAGTCCCTCCATCAGGCCGCCAACCAGATGGGTATGGCCTATAGCAAGGCTTGGCGGCTGATCCGCAGCCTGGAAAAAAGACTCGGTTTCGCCCTCCTTGAGCGAAGAGTGGGAGGCGAATCCGGAGGTGGCTCCCAGGTCACCCCTGAAGCAACCGATCTTATGAACCACTATGAACGATTTCGTAAGGATGTGAAAGAAGCGATGGAGAAAATCTATAGAAGACACTTCGGAAAATAAAAAAGAAATGAAAAGAACGCTTCTTTTTATACCAATTTTGTTTGCTTTTTTATTCCCTCAAAACATTGAATCCTCTTCAAAGAGAATATTAATCTTTGCTGGTGCAGCGAGTAAGCCTGCGACAGAAGAGGCGATTAAAGTCTTCCGGGAGAAGATGGGTATACCCGTGGATGTGACCTTTGGTGGTTCGGGATTCATCCTTTCCCAGATGAAATTGTCAAAAAGGGGCGATCTCTACTTCCCTGGGTCGTCCGATTTTATGGAGATAGCAAAAAGGGATGGCCTTGTCTTCCCTGAAACTGAAAAGGTCATCGTCTATCTCGTCCCTGCCATCAACGTCCAGAAAGGAAATCCTAAGGGCATCTATTCCCTCAAGGATTTGGCAAAGCAGGGAGTCCGGGTGGCGATCGCCAATCCAGAGATGGTCTGTGTGGGCACCTATGCCGTGGAAATCATCGAAAAGAATCTCACCCTTACGGAAAAAGAAAAGATTAAAAAGAATCTTGTGAACTACACTGAAAGTTGTGAGAAAACGGCCAATGCCATTTCTTTAAAGGCAGTGGATGCTGTCATAGGCTGGGGGGTCTTTCATTACTGGGACCCCAAACGGATTGAAACAATCTATTTAAAACCGGAAGAGGTTCCAAGAATCGGTTACATTCCAATCGCTATCTCTAAATTTACACAGGATAAGATTTTGGCGCAAAAATTTATCGATTTCCTCCTCTCCTCACAAGGGAAAGATATCTTTCGAAAATATCACTACCTGATGGACTCAAAAGAGGCTTTTCGCTTTACCAGGCTTGATACCCCTATTGGAGGAGAGTATCTACTACCTAAAGAATGGAAGGCTCAAAAATAGCCACAAAAAAGAACTCTAAAAACTCCCCTCCCCTGGCGGGAGGGGATAAAGGGGAGGGGGAAAAGATGGTATGCACCCTCACCCCCGCCCTCTCCCGTCAAGGGAGAGGGAAAAATTCTCTTAGTAACAAAAGGATCGAAGGAGATCAATAAATGAGCTTCCGCTATTCCATGATGGGTGCCGCAGCAGGTCTTTTCATCTTCTATTTTGGACTGCTTCTCTCCCTCCTCTATTTTGCGAGCGGAAAGGGATTTTGGGAGGCATTGGTTCACCCCCATACTCTCTTTTCTATTCGATTGAGTCTCGTCGCAGCTACCCTCGCAACGTTTTTTGCTGTAGTGATTGGGCTTCCGGCAGCCTATGCCCTTTCTCGCTTCGATTTTGTGGGTAAACGACTCATCGATACATTCTTAGAAATCCCCATGATCATGTCACCCATTGCCCTCGGTGCCTCTCTCCTCGTCTTCTTTAATACCCCTCTGGGCGAGTTGATACAGGATAGGGGTATTTTCTTCGTCTTTGAAGTCCCGGGCATCATCTTGGCCCAATTTGCATCCATTGCAGGTTTAGCTACACGACTGATGAAGGCCTCTATAGATGAAATCTCTCCGAGGTATGAAGCCGTGGCTCGTTCCCTCGGGTCTTCCTCATGGCAGGCCTTTTACAAAATCACTCTCCCTCTTTCATTAAGAGGGCTTTTTGCTTCTGTCATCTTATCTTGGGCAAAAGCGATTGGAGAATTTGGAGCTACGGTCACCCTTGCAGGAGCGATGTCTGGAAAGACAGAGACCGTGCCCATTGCCATCTTTACAGCTTTGGCCTCTGCAAACATTGATAAGGCAATTGTCCTGATTCTCATCTTAGTTGTCTTTGGTTTGGTTACCCTCTACGGTGTCCGATTGACCGGGAAGAGATTCCGATATGATTAGGATCGAAGGCCTCAGCATCATTTTCGATTCTTTTAAGATCATAGATCTCAATATCAAAATTGAGGAGGAGGGATTCCATTTCCTTCTTGGCCCAACAGGGAGTGGCAAGACCTTAATTCTCGAATCGATCATGGGATTGCATAAACCGAAGAAAGGTAAGATTTGGATCGGCGAAAGAGAGGTTCAAGGTTTACATCCAGAGCAAAGGGAGATCTCGTATGTTCCACAAGACTTGGCCCTCTTCCCCCATTTAAAGGTCAAAGAGAATATTCTCTATGGGATCAAAGCAAAAAATCTCAAGGTACAAGCCTATGAGGAGTATGTTCAGGCTTTAATCCAAGTGATGAAGATTGGACACCTGCTCGAACGATACCCAGCCAATCTCAGCGGAGGGGAAAAGAAAAAGGTCGCTCTGCTTAGGGCTTTGGCGCCAAAACCGAGGCTCCTCCTTTTAGACGAACCCCTTTCTGATTTAGATCCTTCTATAAAGGCTGAAATCCAGCAACTTTTAAAAACCCTCCACTCCTCATTCCATCCAACCATCCTATGCGTAACCCACGATTTCGAAGAGGCATATTTCTTAAGTGATCGCATCACAATTTTTATAGATGGAAACGTGGAACAGGTTGGAGGGAGAGACGAGATCTTCTCAAAACCCAGGTCAAAGAAGGTAGCCCAATTTTTAGGGATAAGAAATCTCTACCGGGCGAAAGTCTTGAGGAGGGATGAAATTCTTCAACGAGTGATTCTTGGAGTCCACCCTACGACTCCCCGGCGTGAGGGCCAGGGCTTGCTCAGGGTTGACCCTGAGCGGCGCCTCCCTACACCGCCTTCAAAATCGGGGCTTGGCGCTGCCGAATGGGTCAATGGTCTCCAACTCTCCATGCCAATGAGTCTGTGTCGAGATTCTGTTGAGGTGGGAACCGAGGTTGATCTCTTTATTCGGCCTGAAGAAGTGATGATCATTCGCGAGGGAAAACCAGTGAAAGAGTCCTTAAAGCAGAATATCTTTTTGGGTAAGATTGTTGAGATTTCTGAAAGAAGAAGGTATCACACAGTCCACCTTCAGACGATCGAAGGAAAGATTCCCATTGAAGTTGCCATCCCCAATTATGCCTTCAGAAATTTGAATCTTTCGATGGGCAAGATCGTCGAAGTCGCTTTGAGGGACGAATCCCTCTGGGTGATGGAAAAATCTAATAAATCTTGACGAAGATGGGATTTTATGAGATGTTTACAGCACAACGATATTTGGCCAAACAAAAAGGAGAAGATGCGATGGGCGCCAGTGACGAATTCGCAACCAAGGCTGACTTGAAGGAATTTAAAGACGAGATCATCCATGAATTTCATATTGTGACTGAAGGGTTAACTGACCACATAAAACTTCTGGCCGAAGGTCACTCTGGTTTAGCCCAAAGACTTGACCGCGTGGAAAAAAGACTTGACCATATGGAGAAAGAGAACGAACGTCAGCACATAGAGACACGTGCCTTGATTAAAATCTCATTCTCTGAACTTGAAAGGCGTCTTTCAGACCTTGAAACACAGATGAAAGAAATGCAGGAATGGAAGAAACAGGTTCAGGATAGACTTCAGATTTAACATTCCTCTTTTAGGCCATTATATCTACCCATCATTATCTTTCTTTTATTCATCAGAAAATACACCCCCTATTTACTAGAAAATAACCTGATTTTCTCCCTCTCCTAAGGCGGGAGAGGGCGGGGGTGAGGGGGGGATTTTCGGAAGAATATGTCTACTCAATTATAGACTCCTTAATATATTAATTTCATAGGGAGTTTGCTTATGATTATCATATTTTATGGTAGCCAATTGACCATGATCCATCTACTTGATTTTTTAGAATTATCCCCTAAGATTACTTCCTGAAATCTGCACTTCTAAAAATTCAGAAAAAGATGTATATTATAACCTTAAATCAACAATACGGGATGTGCTACAAGGGTTCTACTGGGGATTTAAGAAAAAAGAGATATGTAGCAGACAGCAACAGGGTAGAGTATTATCTATCCCTTTACAGGGAAATCGAAGAAAGGGAAATAAAATGAATAAACGAAAGGGGTTTTTAAGGTTAACGATTGTTTTATCTATCGTAGTTGCAATAATAATCCCTTTCTATATGAAGGATGCTTTCAGACACACAATTTGCGAAGCAGAGGAAAAGGTATATGAATCTCCGAACCCTCCTGAGTATCAAGTTCCTGGATCAGTGGGACGACAAGGCTATGGAGGTCTGAAGCCACCTATAGATATCGGCGGACACCCAGTGCAACCTCCAAAACCTCCAAAGGTTACGTTTACTTTTTCAACTCCATCTAACGGTGTTGTGAGGTCCACACGGAAAGTTATGTTTAAATGCAACGGTAAACTTAGTCTTGTCATGAACGTAGAAGGACTCAATAAAATCTTTGAAGATAACTTAGGCAAAATAGCAGTAGAGAAATCGGAAGGAGCTTATATTACTTATTCCTACACAATTTTAGGGGAGAAAGATGTTTTTGAATGGAAGGGTTTTATTGGAATGGGTATCAAGAGTTTTATCTTAGTCTGGTTCGTTTATGCTTTTATAAGGTGGGTTATTATCGCTTTCGTTGTTGGAGGGTTTAAAAACAAATCATAAAAGGAGAAACCGAAATGGGTAAAAAGCCCAGGTTAGGCTCAGACCCTTTGAGATGGACAAGAAAGAAATGAAAACCGGAGAATAACTATCGTACGGAGGCCCAAGGACTTGGGCTATTCTTAACCAAGAGAGATTTTTGGATACGTCCATGGCTTGTTCTTTTCTTTAGGGAAATATGGCACCAACATAAATAATTTGAAGAAAAAATGAAAGGTGGAGGTTATTCGATGGGATGGCCGGTAAAAGTTTACATAGCCGTGCATAAAGGTGAGAGAAAGGTTGAGATCCCCGTCTTTGATATCCAAGGTCGATGTTACAGTGCGGTGATGATTCCTCTTGACCGTAGCGACAAATCCCTGCTGGACCATTACCAGGATTACCGAATTCGCCATGAGGTAGGTAAAACAATTGAGGAGGCAGTCGCCTATTGCGAGAAATGGATTAAGGAGAACTTGTGGGATGATGTTAAAGTCCTGGAGGAACAGACTCCGCAAAACAAGGCATGACAGACCGCTGAACCAGAGCGCCCCTCCGGTTGGCGTTGGTATTATCCTCACTTTCATCCCGTAATCATTATTTATGGACACACCTTATTCTTATCGACTTGTAGGTGACATCGCCACCGGACATAGTGTTTTGTCGTGCCGTTTCCCTAACTCGACCTGATACCCCTGCCCATTGATTCCTCTTTGGGGTCGGGTAGCTGCAATCATGGTTTCTTGTCCTCCATCTCCCCACGATGGGTAGATAGCGACTCGATCCTCCCGATGAGGAATCTGATCATTTTCAGGGATGGTCCCGTCGATTACGGCCCAAAGTCGGGATACTGATCCTGACGGAACCTCTTGAGCAATGAACAGTTCTGAAGAGTGATTTCAGCGATTATCGCTTGAAATCTTCGACCCTTAGGACACAGGCCGTCAGTTTTTCGACCAATCAACTGCCCCTTTGCTAGGCATCACAGGGTGTTGAGCCGAGGATTGCTTCCTGTAATACAGTTTTGCCTTCTTTACTAAATTTTGGTATATTCCTGCCAGTAATCCATTAGGGCTATTTTTAAAAAGTGGGACTACCTTAAGCAAAATTTACAGAGGCGATTGTTAAAATGGAATTCCTTGAGCGGGTTATCAAGGTAGCCATTCTTAGGCTCTTCCAACAGTTTCGCCCGAAGATTCTCTCTTACGTTAATCAAATAATTAAAGAGCCTCTTTTTTGGATCATAGTGGCCATATTTATAGGCTTGGCAATTATTGGCATTATAGTAGAACGGCGCGAAAAGAAGAGTAAACAAAGACATACCCCGAACGAAACAGAAGGCTATTCTGATAAGAAAGGCATTTGTCATTATTGTAGAGGTTACGGGGAACTGGTGACTAAGAACAAAGGAAAAAGGGAAAGCACTACATGTCCACACTGTTCTGGGACAGGATGGGCTGTTGAAAGGAACATGGGAGGCAATATGGGTCTGGCAAAATGGTGGGCGAGAAAAGGTAATGTTGGCGGGACCGCAAGGGCTGTGGCAAATGGTTGGGTGAAAATAAGAGAAGAGAATCCAGAGATTAGAGCAAGAGACATTGCTGAGATTTACGTCAATATCCGCTACATGGCAACAGGGGAGCCACATTTGGCAGAAAAAGTGCTGAACTCGCTTCCCTATGATGCCAATCCTCTTAACCTTTCGTGGACTATTTTCTATGTGGAGAACGAAGATGAGTCTGATACCGTATTGGCTCATATGTCCGAATGGGTGCAAATAATGAGGGAGGAAATTGGAAAATATGGATTAGAACCAGGGAAATTCTTCCTCCAAACAAGCCGAGAACAACGCTCCACTGAGTCTTCAAATGTTCTTCGTTGCCCCCACTGCGGCTCAGGATTCAACCCTACAGACTATCGCCAAGATGTTTCAGAATGGCGTTGTTCCCAATGTGGCAAGGTGCTGCCAAAGGAGTAACTGGCGGTGGGTCATTCAAATTGTCCCGCTCGCTTTCCATCGAAAGTTATCAGTTTTCAGCAGCGTCTGATTTCGAGGACTTGTAGGTGATATGCGTAACATGGAGTTTTTTTGATCGGCGGGATTTGAAAAAAGGAGGAGTTCCTGTAATAAATATTTTACAGATTTTGTAAAAAGGTGTATATTCTAACCAGTAATCCTTGGGTGGTATTTCGTCTATACGATCTATTTGGGGAGTATAAACGAACTCAAAATTCGGATATACCCAATTTGATCATTGCAGGCAGAATAGAGGTAAGAGTGAATATTTATCAGCGGATTGTTTTGATATTAGGTGCTTTAGCTCTATTAGTGTTAGCCCTTAATACAAGCGATTTAATCTCCGAATATGGTTTTGTTTATTCTATCATCCCTTTTTTAATGGGTATGCTAACAATTATAGGCATGATCTTATTGCTCTTTTTTGCATTAAAAGGAATACGGAAGAAAAAGGAGTAAACAAATGAGGGGAAAAGGGCCAGGCGGCATGAGAACAAGAGATGCAGTTCATCAAGTCATCAGCAAATTGCAGAGAGCGACAGGAAAAGAAATTTTTGACGAAGTAAAAAAGATATATACCTGGGGGGATCATAATATTTTGCGTCACATTATGGCTCAGACAATTAATCTTCAACCTGGATATTATGAATGGATTTTTATAAAGCAGCGTGAAAAATGTCTTTTCTTATGTGAAGATGGTCATTTTGAGCTTTATATCCCAACTAAACATGGAAATTTCTCAGATGGTATAAAAGCATAAAAAATGACGACTTTTTATTCCATCTGCTCCCAACGCCAACCAACGGCACAAAAGACTAAAGGCCAAACCGAATGGGCTTCTTTTGTGCCAAAATCGTTATGCTCACTTTCAACTCATAATCTTCAATCCTTGGATATGGTTCCCAGCAATGACTTGTAGGTGTTAGCGTCAAATTGAACTTTGGATCGGCTGGTTTTTAGAAAAAAGAGGATAACTTCCCTAAACTTTCTATTCCCTAATTTTAGAAAAAAGTGTATATTACAGCTGAAAATTCGCAATGGGGTAACCTGACCCATTACGAATAATTCCTTCTGAATTACCCTGATTTTTATGCAAGAACCAGATTATGACCAGTTAGAGTTGGATCTAAATGCATACCACGGGGCGGGGACTGCTGTGGCCTCGTACCTGCTCCACAAGAGATTCACATACGTCACGATGAATCAAATAAGGGATGCTGTATATTTTGGCGACAAGAGTAGAAACGTTCTCAAATTTAAACGCAGAATTCCTTCTGAGGGGGAATTAAAACTAATAAAACGGGAAGTTATGATTTACCTTGCTGGCCCAATTGCGGCAGGAATTCATTTTGGAAGGGGAGATTATGAGGACGTAAGGGATATCTTAGTCTTAAAATCACAGTTAAATGAGAAAGAAAGGTGGATTGGCGAATATTGGTGGAAGTGGGAGTTTGAAGATACGAAGCTTCTAATATATGCACCGTGGAATTGGCACGCGATAGATGCACTTGCGGATGAGCTCCTGAAAAAGGAGAAAATAAGATACAAAGAGGCAAGAAAGATAATCACGGAGGCCATCGAAGATTATCATGAGGCGGTTAAGAATGGAGAGATTGCTGTTGACCCACGTGTTGACCAAGGTTACTTAGATTTTGTGAAGCAGGTGGAGGAGAGGAAAGCGAAATCGGCTTATAAGCCTTTTAGTGAAAAAGATTTTCATATTTTTTCAAAAGAAAAAACTTCCGAATTAAAAAGAACTCTTTTAAAAGAATTAAAAAAAGGGGGCTTCAAAACCTTATCTATAGACACAAGGAAAGGAGTTGGATGGGTTCGCTATAAAATCGAAGTGGGGAAAACTAAGGTATTACGGACGGATATTTCTCCTTATTTAAAAGAAATCCTCGCTATCGTTCGAGAATATTTTCCAAATGCAAAGGTTCTTTACAACTTGGAAACGTTTGTTGCGGTTGCGTGGGTAATAAGAAACAACGATCAAATAAGTGGACCAATGATTAAGAAGTCTAATTCTGTAGACTAATCATCCATGCCCTACCAATACAAACAAGAACCATTGAGCGATGGCGAAATCAGCCAAACCACCAATACCCGTGAGGCTTTCAACCCGTAACCCTCAAATCTCACCATGGCCTATCTTTGTTAACTTGTAGGTGAAAGAGGTAATATGAGATTTGGAAAGTATAAAATAGGGCTACTGTTTACCCCGTTAGAAAGTCCCAGTATTTATGCTGGGGATGGTAGAAATAGAAAGCATCAGGCACTTATTGAGGGCGGGGTCAAAGCCCTGCCCTTTCTAACGGGGTTTATCGCCCTCAATCTGAATCTCAATCTTTTTGGGTTTCTCACACCCCTTCAATGAGCTGATCATTCCTTTGATCGATCCTGACAAGAAATCCCTGATAAAAGGTTTCAAGGAAATGGTCCTTCCATCCACTTTAAGGGTGATCTCCTCTTCTCCTTTCGATTTCAGAAACTTATTTTCGATAAAGTCGGCCACTCCTTTTATATTGTCAAGAGGAAAGCATAGAACACCAATATCGAACGTTTGATTCGAAACGATTGCAATGAGGTTATCCTCTTTAGTGCAGAGAAGCTCCTTGTGTTTCTCCTTCCGGAAGATCTCAATCTTTGGCTGAACATCCTTCTTGTAGCCTTCTGAAAGGATAAGGTCCACATCCTGGATTAATTTCTCCCGAATTTCTTCCAAGGTCAAATCTCTCTCCACATCTCTGATCAAGGCAACTTTATTAGGCGATGCGATGACGACCGTGTGGGCTCCTGCCTGTTTGTGTCGCCAGCTGTCCTTGCCTTCACGGTCCACTTCAAACCCGTGGAGATCGTGCTTCACTGTGGCGATTCGGTAACCTCGGCGGGTCAACTCGGGCACCAGTTTCTCAATCAAAGTGGTCTTTCCACTATCCGACTTTCCAACAATAGAAATGATAGGAATCATCTGTACTCTCCAAATGCGGATTGCGGAATGCAGATTTCGGAATACAATCTATTCAAATTCCGCATTCCGAATTCCAAAATCCGAATTTGATTAAATGTTTCGGTCCAGCAATTGAACCTTGACCTTCTCCCGTGCTCTGACGACCTCCTGATCTTCGGGGATAACGACCAAACCATTTGCTTTCACCACAGTGATCATGAGAATAATATAACATAAAAGGAATGTTACGGAAAAGGAGGGTTAAAAAAGATATCGCCCGGCCATTTTGCCGCTTTGGGTTAAAACGATCTTATGGTATGATTGGATTATGAAAAAAGGAGAACCCGATAAATTCTTTAATGTCATTCTCAACAGCATTGCAGATGGTGTTTTCACCACAGATAGCCAGGGAAAAATAACTTTCTTAAATAAAGCGGCCGAAGAAATCACTGGCTTTTCCAGTAACGAAGCTATTGGCCGTTTCTGTTTCGACATCTTCAGAGCGGATATCTGCCAGACCCGGTGTGCCCTGAAGGAGACCCTAAAGACAAAGAAAGAGATCACCAATCTTCCAGTTACCATTCTCAATAAAGATGGTAAAAAGATCCCAATCAGTATCAGCACAGCTGTGTTGAGAAATGAAAAAGGTCAGATCATTGGCGGGGTTGAAACCTTCAGGGATCTTTCTACTATTGAGGAACTTAAAAAGGAACTCTCCCAAAGGTACACACTGGGAGATATCATCAGCAAAAACCACCAGATTCACGAAATCTTTCATGTCCTCCCCGACATTGCCGAGAGCGATAGCACCGTCCTGATTCAAGGCGCCAGCGGCACGGGGAAGGAACTCTTCGCAAAGGCTATCCACACTCTGAGTCGAAGAAAAGCAAAGCCTTTCATCAAGGTCAATTGCGGAGCTCTTCCAGATACGTTGCTCGAATCGGAGTTGTTTGGATATATGAAAGGGGCTTTCACCGATGCAAAAAAAGATAAACCGGGAAGGTTCGCTCTCGCCAATGGAGGAACAATTTTTCTCGACGAAGTGGGTGACATGTCCCCTTCCCTTCAGGTTAAGTTGCTTCGGGTGCTTCAGGAAAAAGAATATGAACCCTTGGGGTCAACCAGTCCCAGAAAGACAGATGTCCGAATTATAGCGGCAACCAACAAAGATCTTTCAAAACTTGTCAGTATAGGTAAATTCCGTGACGACCTCTTTTATCGCCTCAATGTGGTGAAGATCGAGCTTCCCCCCCTTTCACAGAGGAGAGAAGATATCCCATTGCTAATTGATACTTTTTTACAGAAGTTTAATGCCAGAATGGGAAAAGAGATCTCCGGCATATCTGATGAAGCTCTCCACTTGTTATTGCGATACGATTTTCCTGGAAATGTGAGAGAGCTCGAAAATATTATCGAACATGCCTTCATTCTCTGTAAAAGGGATCAAATCGACTTGGATTGTCTTCCAAAAGAACTGACCAGGGGCCAAGAGAAAATGGACATAGTTTCGCCATTTAAGACAGAAAGTCCTCTTGAAACAGCTGAAGCAGAGATTATCGAAAAAATATTGAAGAAATATGACGGGAGTCGTGCCAAAACAGCCCAGGAACTTGGCATTGATCGTACGACTCTCTGGAGGAAGATGAAAAAGTACGGCCTCAGTTAATAGTTTCCTATTTGCAACTTTTTTGTTGCATCAGTTTCAATTTCGCAACATAAATCGCTTTCCTTCAATAAATCCTGCGACCTAACCCCTCTTTTAATTTGCCGAAATTACAAGACTTTTCTGCCTTTATTTAGTGCTGGCATCCTTCTTGCTCTTTAGTGGGTATCTATGAAGATTGCCATTCCTCTTTTTGGAAACCGGATTTCCCCTCGATTTGACTTCTCCCCTGAGATATGGATCATCACGGTGGAGAATGGAGAAGCGGTTAACCAAGAAAAACTACCCATGGCAAACCTCAATTCTTTTCAGCGTATCGAGCAGATCACTACAAATGGGGTGGATAATGTCGTTTGCGGCGGAATTGATGGTTTCTCTCTAAACCAACTGGGAAACAGAGGGATTGAGGTCATGCACGATATCATAGGAGAGGCTGAGGTAGCTTTCAATCTCTTCATGAGAGGAAAGCTTCGTCCAGGTTTATGCTGTGAAAGAAAGGCAGGAAGAGGTTTCTGTCCTTGGAGAAAAGGTTTCAGAGGAAGGAGGACATGAACAAAATTTCAAATGTCAAATGTCAAAGTTCAAATAGTAAGCTGAAAGGTTCTTAAAGGAGGAGAACATAGATGATTAGAGAGAAATGTGAGAAAGATACAACCTGTGAAACCTGTAATCAATCCAGCTCTTGCAGTCAGCAGGAGAAAGAGGCTCATTCCCAGGAAAGATTGAGATCAAAACTCTTTCACATCAAGCATCGAATCATGGTAATGAGCGGAAAGGGCGGTGTGGGGAAAAGCACTGTAGCGACCAATTTAGCCGTTACTTTATCCTTAGATGGGCTCAATGTCGGACTCCTTGATGCAGATATTCATGGACCCAACATCCCCAAGATGCTGGGGATTGAATCTGAGCATGTGGTTGGATCTGGCACTGGAATGGTACCTGTTGAGGTCTTTCCAAATTTAAAAGTTATCTCTATGGCCTTCTTCATTGGAGATCGGGATAACCCGGTGGTCTGGAGAGGTCCGTTGAAGCACAGTGCCATCAGCCAATTCCTGGGAGAAGTGGAGTGGGGAGACCTCGATATCCTTATCGTCGATCTTCCTCCCGGGACAGGGGACGAACCACTGAGTGTGGCCCATTTGATTAAAAACGTAGACGGAGCCGTTATTGTAACAACCCCTCAGGATGTTGCCCTTCTTGATTCTCGAAAGGCGGTCACCTTCAGTAGGATGCTCAGTATTCCAGTGATTGGGATTGTTGAAAATATGAGTGGATTGGAATGTCCTCACTGCCATAAAGAGATTCCTCTTTTCAAAACCGGCGGGGGAGAAAAAGCTGCCCGTGACTTGAAGGTTCTCTTTCTTGGGAGGGTTCCTATCGATCCAGAGGTGGTCACCGATTGTGATAGAGGAATGCCCTTTGTAATGGCCCACCCGAATTCTGAGGCAGCAAAGTCCTTCAAGGAAATAGCCAATCACTGCAAGGAGTATGTGGGGTTTAAGGAGATAGAGAGGAAATTAGAGATGGAAAAAATTCCATATCATTTTAAGCAACAGGAGGTGAAGAGATGAAGAGGATTGCATTGGCTTGTGATGTTGGTTTTGGCCTTGAAAGTTCCATCAGTCCTCATTTCGGTCGATGCCCTTTCTATGTTCTCGTCGACGTCTCGGATGATCAAATCCTGGGATTTGAGGTAGTAAGAAACCCTTACTATCCGAACCACCAACCCGGAGTGATCCCTCAGTTCATCCATTCCAAGAAGGCAAACGTGATGATTGCAGGTGGAATGGGTCCAAGAGCTATCGATTTCTTCAGTCAATTGGGAATCGATGTGGCGACCGGGGTTCAGGGTAAAGTGAAGGATATTGTCGAAGCCTATCTCAGAGGTGAAATCCAAGGAATTGTTGCCTGTGAGCACCATAACCATCATGGATGCGGAGAGGAGGGGCGATGAAGATTGCTATCAGTTCTTCAGGAAAGGATCTCGATTCCCAGATCGACCCAAGGTTTGGAAGATGCCAGTACTTCATTTTTGTTAATCCCGAAACCATGAAGTTTGAGGTCTCAGAGAACGAAGGATTAATGGCTTCAGGGGGTGCTGGAGTTCAGGCTGCCCAATTTGTTGTCCAAAAAGGTGCGAATGCTCTCATCACTGGCAATCTCGGACCCAATGCAGCCTCAGCGCTTTCAGCCTCTGGGATCAAAGTGTATTTAGTCCCTGGAGGAACAGTGAGAGAAGCTACTGAATCATTTAAGGCAGGAAAACTGCACCAAATAAGTGGGCCTACGGTTCCCCCCTCACTTCGGTATACCCCTCACCCCACCCCTCTCCCCTAAGGGGAGAGGAGGAGGGTGAGGGGTATGGGAGGAGGTCGGGGTATGGGAGGAGGTCGGGGTATGGGAGGAGGTCGGGGCATGGGTGGCCGCAGAGGTTTTTGAACCACGACTCACGTGACACGCCTGCCTGCCGGTAGGCAGGGACACGGAACAGGAAGGAGGGATGATCATGCCTTACGGAATGGGACCAGCGGGATGGGGGTACCATCCTTATGGTTATGGCCGTGGTCGGTGTTGGCATCCATGGTGGTTTGGCGGACCGGTTCCACCATGGGGACCACCAACCAAAGAAGAAGAGATTCGCTTTCTTGAAGAAGATGCGAATTATCTTCGAGAAGAGTTGAGCCAGATTGAGAAGAGGCTCGACGAACTGAAAAAGTAGCTCTCCTCATAGTGTCATTCTGATCCTGAGCAAAGCGAAGGAGAAGAATCTCATGTTACGAGGGACACGAGACACGTCACATGCCTGCCTGCCGGCAGGCAGGGACACGTTATTTCTTATGCGAAAGGAGGGATTTTCATGCCAGGATTTGATGGAACAGGACCATTGGGTCAGGGACCGATGACAGGAGGAGGGAGAGGCTTTTGTGCTATGCCATACAGAGGCTATGGGGCTTACGGGTACGGAATGCGGGCACCTTATTATCCAGCCTCCGGTGGTTATCCATTTTATGGAAGGCCCTTTTATGGGCCCGTCTTCGGGGCAGGCCGTGGAGGTAATCTCTCGAAGCAAGGCTTCTTGCTGGCGCTCATCCTCCTTGACCCATAACAGCCTTGAAATCACTCCAAACCGAAACAATGCAATCTTCTCTTTCTTCTCTTTGTCCATGATGAAGGGCCTCCTTTCGTAGGTTTTAGTCCATCCTATCCCACCCCAGAGGGAAAAGTCACCGCAAACCTACGGTGTGGAGGTTCCCCAAGAGGCGTCCTCTCATAATGGGTCAGCGAATGAGTGCCCAAAAGATGCTCTGCTTCAAACAAGGTGATCAAGCTTGCCAGAGCGGTGTCATGAACAAAGTTTTGTTTTCTCGATGCGTGCTTCTTAAACCCTTTCCACCAATACTGCTGCCTCTGACGACTCAATCCCGAAAGCCAACGACCAAAGGTGATCTTCTTGAGGAGACTCAAAAAAATCATAAACCAGATCACCTGAAACCGCCGATCATAGAGCTGAGGCCTCAGCGTATGAACCGCGCCACAGTCAGGACAACGATATCGCTTCAGACACAGGGCTTGGGCAAAATCATCAAAATACCGCCGCACATACCCATGGCCCCACAATCTCGGACTCTTGCACCGAGGACACCACGGAGGACGAGGCCACGGGTACTTCTCTCTCATCTGCTCCAAGAGCTTGACATCGATGTCAAAATACAATATCAATGAGGTATGTCTTGGAGGGATAACCGGGGACTCTTCTCCTGTCAGGGATTCATCTTCGGTTATCCCTTCTCTTTCCCTTCAACTTATTCTGAGAAGAAAAAAGACTTATACAATAAACAGTGAGATTTTGGGTAGAGTATTAGGTAGGATTATGTGAGGGGAGACAAGGATTTATATTCGTCCCCACTCTAAACAATGGGGGTTTCTAACGGGGTAAACTGATTTCGGAAAGGAGCGACGGGCAATCCTAAATGTTATTTAGAAAAACAGAACCACCAATGTTATCCAAGAATGTGTTGACTTTTGTGGGTTACTTTGATATTGAAAAGGCCATAGGGGGATAGGAACACGGAATCTGAGTATCGTGCTGTAAGTCTAATATTGTAGATATCTTATTCTCCTTCACTTACCTTTATTTTTGCTGTTAAATTTTTCGAATCCCCCTAAAAGGTAGAATATTTCTATAAGGGCTTTTCCTTAAAAAGAATAATAAATTTAAGCACTTAGGGCGGTAGTTACAAGGGGTATATCTCTTCCCCACCTTTATTTATGGTAGGCCTCTGAACGAGAGCATATGAATAAAAGGAGATGAAAATTATGGCTTGCCCTATTTGCAAAGGGAAAAAGGTTGTTGAGTGTCCAGATTGTAAAGGAAAGGGCAGGAAAGACGGGGGCTTTGGAGTTGGATGGTACACATGTAAACATTGTAAAGGAACAGGTAAGGTCAAATGTAGCTGCGCATAGTAACGGAATAAGGTATTTGAAGTGGCCCTTGAATGTGATGCAGGGGAGGAATTAAAACCACTTAATCTATCGAGCTGCTTGTTACCAAGAAATAGCTTAAGATACGACTGACATGAGAAAGGAGTGTACTCCTATGAAGCTGCTTGTGAAAAGAAATCAAAAGGCAGAAAAGGGTTTATTTGGGGGTGAAAAAGGAATGAAGTTTCTTCTAAATTGTCGTGTTGAATTAACTCCGGAGGAAAATGAGTTAATAAAGAAGTATAAAGCGGATGGAGAGATGCTGGCGTTAATAAAAATAGAAGGCGATCCCAAACAAACGGGCATCCTTCTAATCAACCACCTAATAGCTGGGAAAACTTACGAGTGCAAAGATGTTGTTGGTCTATTGGAGATAGAAGAAAAAATGAACCACTCCCTGGGCTAAAGCCCAGGGTTTCAGGCCTGCTGACATGATCTGGCATAATTACCGACGTTGTTCCCTTATGTATCGCCTTACGACTTCTTCATCAACGTTGCCTACTGTCTCGG
>Ga0315312_1000696_pt1 | contig 33855 bp, 31 predicted proteins | sample TDP7_MG_FD_203629 | JGI IMG/M metagenome (GOLD analysis project Ga0315312, IMG submission 203629) | Freshwater sediment microbial communities from Lake Towuti, South Sulawesi, Indonesia - TDP7 | ecosystem: Environmental > Aquatic > Freshwater > Lake > Sediment | place: Indonesia: South Sulawesi... | reverse complement strand
TACCGGATTTTTCTCTCCCGTATCGACAGAAAGGCTTGGTTAGGTGTCTCTGAGATCGAGGAGAAGTGATGTAAAGCCCCTCCTTAAGGTCTCGCTTCGTCTCAACAGCCACCTTACTCAGCTTGGAGGAACGAAAGCCACACCTCTCACACCTAAATCCCTTACCCGTCCCCATCGATTTCATCCGCTTGCCACACTGAGGACACATTGGATTTTGGAAAACGATTTTGGGAGCCAGCTTCAAAACTCGAATCTTTTCCATGTTGATGGTGATGGGATGCCTTGACGAAGCGGGGCGAACTCCACCACAAGCCTCAACAAGGTCTCCGTCGATCAGGTTCTTTGCGACCTCTCGAAGAGCCCCTGTGGGTTCGTAGGCTGCGCAATCTACCTGCCCGCTTTCGTCTTTGATTGGAAAGATAACGTGCCCCCCGGGGATGACTTGAGGCTTCTTGGTTACGGCTCCGCGAACAACCACTGGGTTGAAGGGTTGTACCTCACCAATGGCGCTTATCCTTCGTAGGTGAGCGTCGGTTCCATGGTTCGTGCGGAAGATGACCCACCGCTCGATCGTTTCCTGCGAGCGGATCAGTTCGTGGGCTTGCTTAACGACCTCCGGAGTCTCCCCTCGAATGCCGTAAAGGATTGGATCCGGTCCTCTGGGGGTTATGAGGATTCTGTCTTTCTCCGGGTCTATGTTGTTGAAGGTGAGAGGCGCGGTTTTCTTGTTCATTGCCTCGATAGATGTACCCTCTATTCTCCGTGGTGTGCCACGATTTTCCCTTGTTCGGTAAGCTATGATCTCGTAGGTGTGGTCGCTACCTAGAGATTCTCCGATGGCGGCTAGACCTCCAATGATGCCACGTCCGGTCTTGAAGCCCACGGCCTCGGCCTCGAACATATTGACGAGTTTTACGGCTTCCCTCATTTTCACCACGCTCTGTATGGTTCTCTTAGCGAAGTCTTTGAGCTCTCTGGGTATGTTGTTGAAAAAGAAAACGACACCCGGGTCGGTGCCAGCATAGCTTAGGTCAGCGTTTTCCTCGACGGTCTCAATCACCGTTTCCTTGATTTCCTCCGCGAGTTCTTCGCCGCACCTGATCCTTAGACAGAGAGCACCGTTTCCACGGGTTTTCCAAGGAACATTGGGGTTCAACCGGATAAGGTTGGGGTAATCAATGAAGAAAGCGCCCAGTCTGTGCAGTTTTTCAACGAGAAGCGCAGCTACGTAGGTGGTGCAGCCCGTCCTCGGCGAGTCTGTGTCGTCGAATCCAATGTGCATCGTGGTCATTGGCGCCAGCTCAGCATATTTAATAAGAAGTATCGCGATGATAAGAAGCTTCAGTTGTCGGAGGGATTTCTCCTCAAACTATGGACGCGAAAAAGGTTGATGGTTATGTTCTCTCAACCACTATAATCATAGAAGAGCAAAAGAAGCGCTTCTACGTTCATGAATATTCCATTCTCGTTCTGTATCTAGTAGAGCCGCGAGTTTCTTGTGTCCTTGAATGTAATGAAGACCATGTGTAGTTGTTCTGTAAAGGATTTTCTCGCCCTTGTTGACGGCTTCGAGAAGCCCTATTTCGAGAAGAAGATACAAGTACTCATCTAATTGCGCAGAGCATAGGTTCGCCCTACACATAATTGGGGTTTTGAGGGCGCCGTTCTTCGCTATCTCCAAGATCTCCGCCATTATGCATAGGCGACCCCTATGCTTCCGCGGGTTTTTCCGTACTCCCTTAACCAGCCTAGAACCTCCTGAAAGTTGTTCTATAAGGTTCCTCTGTAAGATTACTGCATGGACCTAAAAAGGAGTGTTCCTTTAAGGAGAATATTTCAAGAATGGAATAATGTTACTTCTGTTATAATGCTATGTCTAAGCCAAGCGCAAACGCCGGTGCCTACGCTTGATCTGAGTTTGGGATTATGTAGAGAAAACGATAAAGGGATACTACAATTTTCCCGTGGGTTGAGTCAAGGTGTGAAAGAGAAAATGCGAAACAAGAAAAAATGAGGATGTTATTGTTTACGAACCCTCTACGACGATCATGGTTAGGGTGGATCGAACCTTGTTTATCCTTCGTATATGCCAGGTCACAACCTCTTTCAGCTTATCCATTGTGTCGGCTTTGATTTTCACTATGATGTCGTAGACTCCGTAGACGGTGTGGGCTTCTTCCACTCCCTCAACCTTTTTGATCTCCTTAAGAACCTCTTCCTCGCCACCTATCTCGGCGTTTACGAGGACGAAAGCGATAGGCATGTGTAATCCCTCCTTCCTTGCCCTATCATTAGGTTGTTGACCTAAAAAATTTTGTGCATATAAGGAAACAGAAATTCCGGCTATTATCCCACTTTTTTAGGTCTATGGGTTCTATGATGTAGGCTTCGACTCCTGTTTAGGGTCTCATTGTTGTTTTGTACGGAATGGAAATAAGGTTAATTAACTCGTGATGGGCGCTAGTAATTTGAACATGCATTTACCATTTGTTGAAGTCGATCTATGGGAAGCGGCACTGGTCCTGATCTTACCGCTTGTATTAGAGTTGCCGAGGGTGATTGCTAAATGCTTAGCCCTTCTCTACCACAACTTTTTCGTTAGAGCAGAGAGGTGGAAGCTCACAGGTCTGCCAAAGGTTAGCGTGATTGTTCCTGCGCACAATGAGGGGGGAGTTATAGAGGAAACTATCGAAAGCTTAACTGGGTTGGCATACGCCAATAAGGAGATAATTGTGGTGGATGACAACTCAACGGATGACACGTACCTCAAAGCCAAGCCTTATGCCGCTCGTGGAGAGATCGTATTAGTCAGAAAGACAGAACCGCGTAGTAATAAGGCTAGAGCTATAATGTACGGGTCGAAGTTTGCTTCAGGGGAAATTATTGTATGTATTGACGCTGACACAAGGGTTCAAAGGGAAAGCCTAATTAAAATAATCGAACCCTTCAGCGATCCTAATGTTGTCGGTGTTGCGGGGAATGTGAGGGTTTACAACACTGACTCTATTCTGGCGAAAATCCAAGCGTACGAGTATCTTATAGCCATGGAGATGGGTAGGAGCTTTCAATCTATGATTCAAGTTTTACTTATAATTCCCGGAGCTTTTGGGGCGTATAGAAGAGGAGTAATGGAGGCCATAGGAGGGTTAGATGAAGATACTATCACTGAAGACTTTGATTATGTGCTTAAATTAAGGAAGACTGGTCTAAAAGCGGTTTTTGCTCGAAATGCCATAGCTTGGACTGTTGTTCCGAGCAGTTTTCGTGGATGGATTAGACAGAGGACCCGGTGGGCGTATGGGCAACTGCAAACAATCGTTAAGCATAAAGATTTGTTGTTTAATGTGGGGTTTGGATTTAAATCAGTGTTATCTGTGCTCGACATGCTTTTCATGGATCTTCTTCTTATATTCATGAGGTCGGCTTGGTTTTTGCTGCTCCCCTTCGTTTTCTCAGGAATCCCTATCTGGAAACTCATAGCTCTTATTCTAGGCTTCTACCTTGTTTTAGAATTCACGCAAGCAGTGGTGTCAATTGTTACTTCTCCTAGAGGTAAACAAGAGCTGGGTTATTTAGCGTTAACCCCGATTGTGGTTTTGGTTTATAGACCGATTTATTCTGTTGTGAGGCTTATAGCCTACATTAGGGAAGCCTTGGGTTTTGAAGTGAAGTGGTAGGTCATAGAAAATGATATTCGCAGCGAGGTTCTCCTGTTGCTCTGCACATTACCTCTTCAATCTTTATGGAATCATCTTGGAATATTTTCCTGAGCAATCCTGTTAAGTAGCCTCTCGTGAAGTGACATTTGGTTTCCATAGATTCCGTTGCTTCTAGGCTATCGTCAATCCTTATGGCGCCTGTCTTTGCCTTTGGATCTAACGCATAAAACTTGGCGAGACCCCACCCAAATGCCCTGAATAAGTTTTGTGTGTGAAGTAGTTTGTCTTCGACGGAGGTTAACTCTTTCGGGAACTGGTCGTAGATTTGGGAACCAGCTAGTAGTCCCTGCAAGTAGATTATGGCTTCTCCACCGCTTTTGAGCACGTCTGTGATTGCCTTTTTTAGAGCATGGAACATGGTAGCCGTCAAAATCATTGTCCTGTTGTCATGAACGTAGAGTGGGAATAGAAACTTGTCAAAGTAGTCAGTCCTCTTCATCTCCGTGTACCTAACATTCAACATCACATCCATATCCGATATCTTTCCCAGTATTTGCTCAATTGACGCGGATTCTGGCACCTCAATAAAGGTAAACCATTCTCCTTTTTCACCGATTACAGCGTGTAGTCCACCTAAAATGTTGACTTGCGTTTCAACTAGCTTAGCGATAATGCTGTTTAAAACTCCAACCTCGTTTTTCATAGACAATGCAATCTCATAGTATTTATAGCCAGGTCTTCGCTCTCCCAGGACTGCAAGAAACGGATTTCCCATGTGTTCTGACCTCTCTGAGAAAAAGTTTTCACTCGTCACTCATAACATCCTCCCTTGAAATTCATTCAGATATTTGCCCAGTTCATCTAGGATGTACACAAATCGTTTCGACTCCAAAACCTTGATTTTATATGTTTCCGCAAGCTTCTTAGCGCCTTCATCGAATTTGGGCACCCCTACTAAGATCGCTATATCTGGTTTCACGTCTGCCACCTTAGCGAAGAAGCGCATCACCGAATCCGTAGTCACATGCGTGGTAGCGTAGTCTACATCCATCAAAACCCTTTTCCCAACGGGCCCTTTGCTTGTTAAAGCAGCCGTGAAGAGATGGGGTACCTCTGACTCACCAACCACTTTGGCAGGCATTTCAACCACCCATCTATCGCTAAATAGCTTCTCGATTGCGCTTAAGTCGATGTCCAACAGTACTCCCTCAACGTTTTCCTCGTTGATTGCAAAGGAATAGATGGGCTCTAGGACTAGCTCTTCTCTTTCAAAGCACTTATCGCATACAGAACAGTAAATTAGTTCCTTCGGCTCCCCGAAAGTCTTCCCGCAATCAACGCATCGATACCACACCCCTATTTTCATGTGGTCAATCCCAAGCTTTTCGAGGGGTGTGTGACATTTTGGGCAGACATACCTATCTTGCTCTAGGAACTCCTCCTCAAATCCAATGTATCCACAAGGGTAATGCTTCATCGAAACTCCTTTAGCCAACCTAAAACTGCCGCAGTAGGAACATTGAAGTCTTAAGCGTAACTTGTAGTCGTTACACCTTGGGCATTTTAGTATAGTGGCACACAAGTTTTTGTTTAAATAACCCATTTTAGAAAGCGAGTTGAGTTTTTCTAGAATTTTTCTGTGGGGCATCTCAAACAGGGCTTCTGCCTCTGGATATTTATACCCCAACGGATCGTCAAAGACTGGCACTAGATTTAAGTGCTTTTCAAACAGAACCGTCAAAGCCAGCTTATCTGTCTCCGAAATCAGGTTAGAAGGAAAACTCTCTTCCACAACACTTCATCTCGGATATTCGCTTTCGATTTCACGTACTCGCTTTTTGATCCACTTCGCCACCCTTTTTTCGCTTATCTTCTTGGCTGCCCGCTGCTTCTCCAGCTTCTCCTTGATGATCTTTATCAGCTTCTCTGGGTCCACGGGCTTTATGATGTAAGCGTCGGCTCCCAGGTTTAGGGCCTCGATGGCGTTTTGTAGGGAGGGGTAGCCCGTTAACATGATCTTCACCATCTTTGGCAGGCTATCGTGCATCTTTGTTAGCAGCTTTGTGCCCTCCATATCTGGAAGCCTGATGTCTAATAGCGCCAAGTCAAAGAACCTAGATTTCGATTTTTCAATGGCTTCTCTTCCGTTCTTTGCGGTGTCTATGGCATAGCCCTCCTTCTCAAGGATGGCACTCAAGGTCGCTAGGATGCTCTCGTCATCGTCTACTATCAGGATACTGAATTTCTCCTTCGTCACTTACTTTCGCCTCCTTCCTCTAGACGAATGGGTAACTTAACCGTGAAAATTGATCCCTTCCCGACCTCGCTCTCCACCTCGATGCTGCCTCCATGTCCTTTCACCAACTTTTTGCAGACGGCTAACCCCAAGCCTGCGCCCTTAGCTTTTGTGGTGAAGAGGACATCGAAGACCTTCTCCATGTTCTGTTGGGGGATGCCGACTCCCGTATCCATAATCTGGACCTCGACTATGCTTCCTTTTTTGGCTGATTTTATCGTGAGCCTTCCTCCTTCGGGCATTGCTTGCAGAGCGTTTGTGACGAGATTAAAATAAACTTGCTTCATCTGGGTTTGGTCAACCTTACACCTTGGAAGGGCCTCGTCCAGCTGTGCGGTAACGGTTACATTTCCAGGGATTTTCATGGTTGAAAGCACATCGCGAATCAGTGAGTTTAGGTCAGTTTCTTGAGGGTTTGGCTCTTGGTCCTTGGCGAGGTCTAGAAGGTCTGAAACGACCTTGTTAGCGTATCTGACAGAGTCATCGATGACATCTATCATCTCTCTGAACTGGGTCAACTCCTTAGATATTCGTTCTTGGTTAAAGGGCGGTGTAGAAGGCTTCTCTCTAAGGAAGCTTATCACCTCACCCATGTTATTGATAACGAAAACGGCGTTGGTGATGGCCTGCAGCGGGTTGCGCAGGTCGTGGCCCACCATGGCGGCTACCTCTCCAATGGCGGCTAGCCTCTCAGACTTGAGAAGCTGCTCTTGTGACTCCTTCAACTGTTTAGTTCTCTCCTCAACCAACTCCTCCAGGTGCTCAGAGTAAAGTCTAAGCTCCTCCTCCATCCGCTTGCGTTCGATGGCATAGCGCATGGCGCGCGCTAGCAAGTTGGTATCTACCTGCCCCTTGACCAGATAATCCTGCGCGCCTCCCCGTACTGCCTTAACTGCCAGTGCTTCATCATCGAGACCTGTCAGCACCACAATCGGCACTTCTGGCGCTTGAGCCTGCACCTTGGCGAATGTATTAAACGTCCGACTGTCCGGCAGCGAGAGATCCAACAGGACCACGTCAATGTCTCCCGCGGCCAGGCGCTCTAGCCCTGTCGAGAGCCGGTCGGCGCACTCTAAATCAAATGGAGCGCCCCTTGCTTCGGCCAGCGTCTCCTGTATCAGTCGGGCGTCTCCGGGGTTGTCCTCGATCAGCAGGACTTTGATGCGTTTATTGTTCATTTCCTTCACCCCGCGGCAGCTTCACGATAGTGAGCCAGAAATCCTCGATAGCCTTCACTACCTTGATGAACTGCTCCAAGTCAACTGGCTTTGTGATGTAGCAGTTCGCATGGAGATCGTAGGATTTGAGGATGTCCTCCTCAGCCTTGGAGATGGTTAGAATCACCACCGGGATGCGTCTCAGGTCTTCCTCGGTCTTGATCTCCGCGAGCACCTCACGCCCGTCTTTCTTGGGCATATTCAAATCGAGGAGAATGAGGTCTGGACGAGGCGCCTCAGCATACGTTCCCTCTCGGCGCAGGAAGGCCATAGCCTCTACGCCATCCCCGACCACGTGCAGTTTGTTGCGAATCTTGCTATCCCTGAAGGCTTCCTGCGTTAGGCGCACATCGCCGGGGTTGTCTTCCACCAACAAAATCTCAATCGGCTTACCGATCGTTTGACTACTCATGGTTGTTTACCTCCTTTTACTGGAATTGTAAAGTAAAATACGGAGCCTTTTCCGGGCTGCGACTCCACCCAGATTCGTCCGCTGTGGCGTTCCACAATCTTTTTGCAGATCGCTAGACCGATGCCGGTGCCAGGATACTCAGCTCTGCTGTGCAGACGCTTGAAGGGGAGGAAGATGCTCTCGAAGTATTCCGGGGCTATACCGATGCCGTTGTCGCGCACCGAGAAGACCCACTCATTTCCCTTTTGCTCGGCCGAGAGATGAACGCGCGGTGGCTCCTCGCCACGGAACTTGATGGCGTTATCGATCAGGTTCTGAAACAGCTGAACCAGTTGCGAGGCGTCAGCCATTAGGGTCGGCAAGCCGTCGTGGGTAATCACCACGCCACTCTCCTGAATTGCCACCTGCAGATTGGTGAGTGTCCGTTCAAAGACGGCCGCGCAGTCGGTCGGCTCGAAAGGTTTGCCGCGCCTGCCCACACGCGAATAGACCAGCAGGTCATTGATCATCCTCTGCATGTAATTAGCGCCATCCACGGCATAGGCGATGAACTCGTCGGCGTCCGCATCGAGTTTGCCTTTGTAGCGCCGCGCCAGCAGTTGCACATAGCTCGTCACCATACGCAGAGGCTCCTGCAGGTCGTGGGAGGCGACATAGGCAAACTGCTCCAGTTCGGCGTTGGAACGGGCCAGCTCCGCCATGGTTTGCTCCAACTTTGCCTCTGCCCGCTTGCGCTCGGTGATGTCTCTCATCGTTATTTGGATACCTACTTTCTTGCCGTCTACTTCCAGCAAACCAACATGAGCCTCGACCCAACGGGGAGTTCCATCCTTATGGTGAAAAGTAAATTCAAACGGCTCGGGTACTTTCCCTCTTAAAAGGGAGCTGAACAATTTTATATATTTGGGAATGTCCCTTGCCCGGAGGATTGGTGTCTTTGAGAAGTGTTTGCCAACGATTTCATCTTCAGAATAGCCTGACAAGCTTAATGAAGCGGTGTTGCATGATGTAATCACGCCTTTCGTGTTTAAAGTTACTATGCTGACGGGAGCCAGTTTAAACAGAGTTCTATACCTTTCTTCAGAGTCTCTTAACGCCTCCACCTTTTCCTCTAGTTTCTCCGAGTATTCCTTTAGTTTCTCCTCAGACTTACGCAAGCGGCTTGTCCTTTCCTCAACCATCTGTTCAAGATTCTCTGCTAGATTTTGTTGTTTTTGATAGAAATAGCCAGTTAGCATGAAAGCTGGAATGGATAGAAATACCATACTGTGTAAGAAGATCAACGAGGGCTGAGTGAAATGTTGGAGAAAATCTGTAAGAGAGCCTCCGTGATGAACAAGGATTTCATGTGTCAGATAAAAACCTGCTAGGATCAGGCCTAGGCAACTTATGAAGATTCCCACTACACGTTTTCTTGCTCTACTGACCAGCACACACCTCCCACATAAATGAACTGGTTAGTAACTAGTTAATATTGCGTTATTTATAAAATTTGCCTCAGGTAAACCGCGTCTAGATTTAGTGCAACCACCAAAGAAAAACAGGGATAGCGAAGAACAGCGCGCGGTAAAAGTGTCCTCATCCACTTTCCGCGGCGTCTTTTTTGTAGCCCTTTTCCTTAACGAGGCTCAAGAGCGCTAGGACGTTCTCATCGTCCACCATAAAATGTCGGTTTCCCTAGGTAGTTATTGTCAACTCTCCCCTTGTTGGATAGGCAGCCTAACGGTGAAGGTTGATCCCCTACCTTCTTCGCTCTCCACCTCGATATTGCCTCCGTGTCCCTCCACCAAGTTTTTACAGATGAGCAATCCCAGACCTAGGCCCCTAGACTTTGTGGTGAAGAGGGGAGTAAAGAGCTTCTCCATGTTCTGTTTGGATATGCCCACACCGGTGTCCTGAACCTTAACCTCAACGAAGTCTCCCTTCCTGGACGATGTTATGGTCAATTTTCCACCCTCAGGCATGGCGTCTACAGCATTTGAGATAAGGTTAGAATATACGCGCCTCAACTGGTCAGGGTCAGCCCTGAACCTTGAAACAGTCTCGCCCAACCGAGTTATCACACGTATATTACCGGGAATCTTCACGTCTGAGAGCGCATCCTTAATCACCGAGTTTAGGTTAATGTCCCGGATGTCCGGTCCCTGAATCTTAGCGAAGTCTTGGAGGTCTGAAACAACTTTGTTGGCGTAGGCAACCTCGTCTTGAATTATCTGAAGCATTCTTTGGGCGTCTTCAAAATCCGGCCCTTTCTTAGCCTCTTCGGGTAAGGACTCATAAAAGGTCCTCATCACGTACGCTGCGTTCGTGATAGCCTGCAATGGATTCCTCAGATCATTACCCACCATGGCGGCTAACTCTCCAATGGCTGCCAACCTTTCAGCCCTCAACAGTTTTTCCTGAGATTCCCTTAACTCCTTGGTCCTTTCTTGTACGAGCTCTTCAAGATGTTCGGCATAATGTCTTAGCTTCTCCTCCATCTTCAAACGTTCTTCAAGGAGCCTCTTCACCCGTTCGATGGCTCTTTTCTGAATCTGTTCGATGCGCACTTTTAGATGCAGCATTTCAGCTTCGATGGCGTTGACATCCTTGAAGTCCTCTAGTTCCTCTGTCTGGTCCATGATTGCTTGCTCAATGAAACGAGAAACGGTCGTTCCCCTTCTTTCTGAGAACTTTTTTGCTCTTTGATAAATCTCTGTTTTGATTGTGGTGCTAGAATATCCCTTCCGCCCCATCTCTGTTCCTCACGAGTATATTTCTTAGACCACCTCTTATGTCTTTTGGTTCATTGTACCAAAAGATTTAAATAATTGCTGGTACTATGTACCATTCTTAACCGGTACACAATACCGATATGAACCTGTTGAACGATGGGTCAAGGAGTTAAGGGATGAAACGGGATGAGGAAAAAATACCGCATGATAGGATTGCCTGAAGACCTTTACCTACGATGTAAAGAGATAGTGGACTCAGAAGAACATGGATACGCTTCGGTTTCAGAGATGGTTAAGGACGCGACTCGACGACGCCTAGAGGAGTTACGGGAGGGGCGAGAACTATGAAAGGAAACAAGCTTCTAGTGGTGACAGGTTGGCTCGTTCCTGAGGCGAACGAGAAACCAGACAAAATCATTGAGGCAGAAATCAGAGAGGAGCTAGAAACAACCGTGACTCCAGGCATGATTCCATACCTTGAAAAAATAGAGAAGGTCAGTGTATTAAGCATGACCGACCCAGATGAGTTGCAAGCCATGGACGAAGCCAACAAAGAATGGGTGGAGGCCTGGAAAAAGAGGAAGTAGCCATGCTGTCCGCTCTAGTGATCGAGGGCAACTTCAAGGATCTAGGTGACATTCTCAAAATTGCACGTGCTGAAGGCCAAAAGAAGTTCCATACTCGAGAAAACGTTTACGTGGTTAGGCTTATTGCCGTCCCGGATCTTGGGATTCACATTGCAATCATTTCAGATGAAAAGGAATTCAAAACCTCTGGGAGTAAAGAGGAAGGAATAAAGAATAAGTAAATGACCAGAACAAGGTCTCTGATTAACCTAGCCATACTCGCAGATAATATGGCTACTCGCTACTCTCATATCCGTATTTCCGGAATTTTAGGAGCGAACAAAATATGGAAGAGAAAATGAGGCTTATGGAGAGAAGACCGTGAATTCGTATAAAATTCGCGGGTTCCCATCCGCTTCCGTCAGGGAGGGATCAGAGAGTGCACAATATTGATGAGTGGAAGCAGCTGGTGGACAATGCTAGGGCGCAGTGGAGGCTTCTGTGGCGGGATCGGATCGATGACAGGGTGAAGGCTGAGGGCATCGCCGGTCAGGACTATCCCTTGTTATTTGTGGATCGTGGGGATGTGATCATCGCCACGAGGGGTTTTAAGCCTTTAAGTTTTAGGGATATCCTGCTGCAGCATAAACCGCTTGAGGTTAAGGCGGACAGGGTTATCCCACCCAGCCCCTCGGTTGGTGGTTGGGGGAAGTTTGTTCACGACGTGCTAAGGAAGCAGGAGCGCTTTACTAGAGGAAGAAAGCCAACAACCTCAGAGCTGGGTCAGGAGGAGAAACAGCAGTTGAAAAAAGGTGGGAGGGGCTGGCTCCACTTTAGGTCTAGAAGTAAGTAAACGGTATTCTCTGGCTTTTTACTTTTGTTCCCATTTTTGGGGTTTTGCGAACGCTTAGGGGATTTTGATGAGTAGGGATAGAAATAGTTGCGGATTATAGTGGGATATTTTGCGTATTGTTAGGAAGAGGCGCATTATGCGTTAGGCGAGGTTGAGTTATACGCTCGTATGTCGATACTCGACTGAGGTTGTAGATACCAACCTTGTTTGTTTTGAAAATGAGGATTGTATGCTTAACGCGAAAAGGTGAAGTGAAGTGGCTGATTTGAAGCCGTTTGCTGTTCTGCTGGTGCTTTTGGTTTTTGTATTAACTCTTTCTATGTTCAAGACTTCTGCGTTAAGTGAGAATGTGGTTGCTTCGGACATTGAAAGAGCTGAAGGGGTTATGCTCACTGCTTATCTGGCTGTTTTGGAAGCGGAGGAGGCTGGGGCAAACGTTTCGGGTTTGTTGGCTCAACTGAATGTTGCCGGGGACGGTCTAGCTCAAGCCTACGTTTTATATAGGTTAGGAGATTTCGATAATGCAGATCGCTTCGCTGACCTTTGCAGCGAGATAAGCGAAAGGGTAAGGGCTGATGCTCTTAAGCTGAGGGACCAGGCTATTTTGGATGCTGATCAACGTTTTCGTTGGACAAAGACTGGGTCGATCATAGGCGTGGTTGCCATTCTTTGTCTATGCTTTCTTGGTTGGCGCGCTTTTAAGCGATCCTACTATCAGAGGGTTTTGAGGATGAGGCCGGAGGTGGTTTCCGGTGAACCTTGAGGAGTATCGCGTCGTCTTTATGGTTGCGAGTTTGGCTTTAGTACTTATTGTTACAGCTCCAACGCTGAGTATAGTGGTACCGTTTCTCAGAGGAATGGAGCGTTTTTCAGAACTTTGGGTTTTGGGTCCAAACCATCTGGCGGAGGATTACCCTTTCAACGTTTGGGTTGGTGAGCAGTATCGTGTTTTTGTTGGCGTAAGGAATCATATGGGCTATTCAGCGTATTACACGGTTTATGTGAAGCTTCGCAATCAAACTCAGCCTTTCCTGTATCCGCAAAACTCTTTGCCTAGTCCATTGCCTCCTCTTTTTGAGTTTCGATTCTTGATTAGGGATGGTGAGAAGTGGGAAGCTGCGTTAACCGTCGAGTTTCTGGAGGTTTCATGCTTGGAGAATACTTGTCTTGTACGTCGCATGGGAATTAACGATATGGTTTTCTCTGTGGATTCCCCTTCAATTTGGGATTCAGAAAATAATGGGTTTTATTATGAGTTGTTTTTTGAGCTTTGGCTCTATAACGCGACCTCACACGGTTTTCAGTATCATAACCGTTTTGTAGGGATTTGGCTAAACGTGACAGGTTCTTAGTCTTGTTAAGTTACAAGCGTTATTTCCTCTCCTATAGACCCCCTATAGCCCCCTTTTGTATGGTGTGATCATGGAACTTTTGGGCGATGGAATCAAAGTAAGTCGTACTTACGCATTCAGGATTTTGTTGACGTTAAACGCATTGCTGAAATTGTTGCTGAGGGAATGGGCTTACATGATGGAGTTGACGGTGGACGTGGATGGAGGGGAGACGTAAAAACGATGCTGCTTTCTTCTAGTAATTGTTGAATCTTGGTTGGAAGCCAGCGCTTAATTGTGAGGGGGCCGTTAGGCTGAGCTGTTGTGAACTTTTGCGATCTATGGCAAAGAGCAATGTAACTACAGGAACTTAGAGGTTTAGAGCCACAAGCACGCTCGTCTTCGCGCAAGTCTTGGTTATCCAATTTTCGGTTGGTCGAAAACTCGGTGAAAAGAATGCATGAAAAACCAACAATATTTGCATGTATACCCGCCTTCAAAGAGGAGGCAAGCATTGCCAAGGTAATTTTGTCTGCGCAGAAACATGTGGATCGTGTTTTAGTTTGTGATGATGGTTCTCCGGATATGACGGCGGAAATTGCTGAAAAGCTTGGAGCGTTTGTTTTGAGGCATGAAAGGAACATTGGAAAAGGAAGCGCTGTAAAAAGTTTGCTTAATGAAGCCTACAAATACAGAGCGGATATTGTCGTTTTGCTCGATGGGGATGGGCAACATGATCCAAGTGAAATACCAATGCTTGTGAAACCAATTGAACAGGGAGAAGCAGACTTTGTAATAGGATCGAGATACCTAAGTACGTGGAATCGAATTCCATTGTATCGTAAAATCGGGTTAAAAATAGTAGATTATTTACTGAGGAGAGGTGGCAAGACCGATGTAAGTGACACGCAATGTGGTTTTAGAGCAATTTCGAGAAAAAGCTTGGAAATCCTTTGTTCGTTTGACGCCGAAGGTTTCGGCGTCGAAAGCGAGATGTTGGCTTTGGCAGCCAAAAATGGCATAAGAGTAGTTGAAGTGCCCATAAATGTTAGATATGCGGGACTGCACAATACGTCGAAGAGATCACCCTTAATGCATGGAGGAGAATTGGTATCGGTGTTAATTAGGTTGGTTGTAGAGGAAAGACCTTTGACGTATTTAGGATTACCTGGCACAGTGCTGACATGTATAGGAGCGATGCTGGGGACCCATTTGTTATGGATGTTTAACATAACACGGTATTTTAGCATACCTGTAGCCATTTTAACGGTGTGGACGTTAGTAGTCGGAGTGTTATTGGTTATTGCAGCTATTACCTTACATGGATTAAAGAGAATTAATGAAAAATTGAAGAAATTCAATAACAATGAATAGCAGTAAATGTGAATCGTTGGTTTCGAAATTGAGACCGGAGTGACTATTAAAATGTTAAAAAGAGGGTTATTGCTAAAAGAAGTCCGATAACGTAGAAGACGTGAAAATACCCTTCAAAGTTTCGTACCCTCAAGATAACCTCGAGATTTTGAAAACTGTTTCGATGCTTCGTTAAATAAGGTGTAGACAATTGAGTTCTTTTCTTAGTTTTTCAGCTGATTTGATATTTTTCATAGCATTGTTTACGACGATTTTTGTATACCTACTTTACCCTGTTGTCCTTTTTGTTCATAAATTCTTCGCTTGCTCAACGAGGAAGATTGACAGTAAACTTAACCTCCCTAAGATTTCAATAATAGTTCCAACTTATAATGAAGCCTGTGTTATCGAGTCCAAGCTTGTAAGCCTTCTTGGTACATCGTACCCTCAGAATCTTTATGAAATTGTTGTTGTAGACTCTGGGTCCTCAGATGGTACTTGCGACATAGTTAAAAAATTTGGAAATAGAGGAGTTGTCCTCTTACAACAAGAAAAGCGTGTAGGAAAAGCCAGCGCCATAAATTTTGCTTTGAAAAAATGTAAAGGTGAAATCATAGTTCTTTCTGACGCCAATTCCATATTTGGACCAAATACTATAAAGAAACTGGTCCAAAAATTTAGCAGCGGCATAGGCGGAGTACAACCAAGATTATGCCCTCACAGCAACGCTGGTTTATGGGATAAATTATTTTACGGAGTACATCATGTTTACAAAACCCTAGAGTCAAATGTCGACAGCGTTTTTTTTGTATCCGGAGAATTATTTGCGTTCCGAAAAATGTTAGTTACCAAGATCGATGAAAATGCTGCAGCTGATGATCTGGAAATCGCACTAAGCATAAGGAGAAGAAATTACAAGATAAAATATGCACCAGATCTAAAAGTAACAGAAAAAGCACCCGCAACTCAAGAAGAAACAAGGGTTCAACGAGTGAGACGCGCTTTTGGCGTTTTACAGGCTATGCGGAGGAATATATTTTTTCTGTTTAATCCTAAGTACCAGTTATATGGATTGATTATTTTCCCTACTCATTTTCTGCAGATGACTTTGCAACCGTTTTTGATTTTTTGTCTACTAATTGTCATGGTCATAAAAATGATTCAAATAGTGGGATCTGTTACTGCTATAGGTCAGTATTTTGTTAGCATATTTCTTTTTTCTCTGTTTCTGACTAAACAATTTAAAAAAATCGGTTCGATCGGATACAATTTTCTAGCAACTCAGCTTTACATAGTCTTGGCCGTTTTTGATCTTATGCGAGGAAAAAGTTATCACATATGGAAAAAGGTTTCAAGCACTCGCGATGGCATGAGTTAAGAAACTTACACGTTGAGGTTGCGCTGAATGAAAGTTTTGTTTATATCATCCGAGTATACCCCCATCATTGTTAGTGGTCTAGGGACATATGGGGAACATCTGATGAGAACCCACAAAAACAGGGTATTAATGTATGTACTATAGCGCCTGGAGATCACGTTATTTCTGGTCAAGACCTGTAGAACGTCTCTGTGCCTAATGTATCCTATTAGGGACACTATTTCTTTGCGAAAAAGGCTATGAGCTTAATTCATAATTTGAATAGGTTTGAAATTTTTGATCTTATGTTGAAAGTTGGCCTTCTCGGACTTGGAGAGTGGGGAAATTACATTTTTGAATGCATTACGCATGAAAGATGTGTAAGTGGTTGCGGTCGCAGGGAAGAGCAAAAGCAACCTAGAATTGCAAGGGACTCGGTATTAAAGGCGAGGTACAAGATTGACGGTAGGGATTAATTACCGTTATTTTGATAGTCTTCAAAAATTGAAGAATTTAGTGGATGAAGGAAAGGTTGGTGACATCGTAATGGCCAACTCTGAATTAATACTTAATGGTCCTTTTGCTCATCCCCTTGTTCCCACGCCTGCTTCTGAATGGTGGTTTGACAAGGAAAAGGCTGACCCAAGTATAAGTACACACATGCAAACTAAAGCTGCGCATGCTAAATCCTGATAGGCTATATAATCAGTAGCGCGTGAGATGAGCAATATTTGGTCTTTTTTCTATCCAATTGAAATGATACCCTTGCACGTTGTATTATTGTCTAGCGAATACCCTCCATTTATTTGTGGTGGAATAGGAACTTTCGTTGAAAATCTAGCCATTGGGCTCTGTAGAGAAGGAGTAAAAGTAACCGTAGTCTCTGGTTATCCGCTGCCATCCAATGTTAAACGTGTTGAAATCAATGAAGAGAAAGATGTAGGATTAAGGGTCATAAGATTTCCTTATTTTAACATACACCCCAAAAACGCTATTTTTCAGTTGCTAAATCTGAACAAGCTCTATGAAACCATCAAGAACGGTCATGCTGACATAATTCATGGACAAAGCGGGTCAACATTTCCAGCGTTAACTAAACTAAAGAAATTGGCGCCTGTCGTAGTTACTTTTCACAACAGTCCTAAAGCAGAAAAAACAATGGGTATTTACTCTCTTCTAAGAGGTGGAAGCTTTGATGATTTTTGGACATATGTAATCGGTTATCCCATATGGTCATTTACTTTTAGAGAGGAACTCTGCTATTCAAGTATGGGCGTTGCTGTTTCAAGAAATCTAATGTCGGAACTCTTACAAGAAATGGGAGAAGCCTACGCAGAAAAGATGTGCAAAATACATAATGGTGTTGACATTGAAACGATTGATAAAGATTATGAAAGTGTTGAAGACGATGTAGAAGAATCAGGTGACACCATACTCTTTGCAGGTCGCCTGGCTTGGCGAAAGGGCACTCTAAACTTGACCAAGGTAGCTTATTTATTCCGTAAAGCAAAATTAGACTTCAAGTTAATCGTTCACGGAAATGGACCACTTTTCAAAAGAATGAAACATGAAGTGCAACATTTCGGATTAGACAATGTTGAACTTAAGGGCTTTACGAATAGAGGACAACTAATGAGAAGCATGAAAAGAAGTAAATTTGTGATTATTCCTAGTCTTTATGAGGCTTGCCCTATGATACTCCTTGAGAGTATGTGCTTGGGTAAAATACCAGTGATGTTCAATTTGCCATATTCGAAAGAGTTCACTGAAAATGGGAAATACGGAGTGATAGTTAAGGATCCACGAGACATGGTTGAAAAGTTAAGAACAGCATATGATAATTTGGATCTAAAAAGTTTCGGTGATAAGGTGAAAAATTTTGCAAGGAGAAAGTACGACATCAAAAATACATCATTGCGATATTTAAGTGTGTATAAAGCTGTTGCAGGTCATTAGGTGTTTAGGATTTTCATCCCCAAAATATAGCAGAAATTTCCAGCCAGATAGATTACCAAATTAACAGAAAAATGGAGGATTACCATTTTTATCAAGATTTCTTAATCTTCTAAATGATAAGCCATGCTAAAACATATCTTCCAAGTGGAACAAGGATCACCACTAGCGCGCGCTAGTTGGAACTTTTCGCATAATAAACAAGATTCCTTTTGGGCGGAAACAACCGCACCAAACTGAATTCAAAACAAGGATGAGTTAAACGTTGAATACAAACACGGCAGCAAAAAAAATTGTCTGGATAAGTTCTTTAGTATTAGACTTGTACCTTCACAAAACTACTCAAATTGAGATTTTGAGGCATTTGGCTAAACGAGGCTGGGATGTTCACCTTGTTGCGATGCACTCTAAGCAAAGGTGTCAACTCAAAAACTCAGGAATACAAATTATTTCAATTCCTCTAAGAAGCGAACGTCCGATTTCATCTGCACTCTACGTTCTTACATTGTTATTTTTTCTGCCGTTATATATCGCTAGAATAAGGCCAGATTTTGCCATAATCGAGCCAAATGAGCATTTTTTCAGCTTCATCCCCACACTGCTATTATTTCCCTTCAGAAGATTCAAGGTAGTTTTGGACATAAGAAGCACACCTGTTTCTAGGGATACTGTTGGGTTACGTGGTTATCTGAAAACATTTTGCTTCGATGTTTATGTTTGTGTGGCGAGAAAATTGTTTGATGGGATAACAATCATAACACCTTTAATGAAAAAGGAGATCTGCAAGAGATTCTTGATAGACCCGAGATTTGTTGGGGTCTGGACGAGTGGGGCTTTGGCCACTCTTTTCAGAAACGAAAAATACATTCATCACGGAATGAAGTTAAGGAAAAAATTTTGGTTAGTTGAGAAATTCGTAGTTTTTTACCATGGAGTGTTCGAACCAAATAGGGGACTAATAGAGACTATAATGGCCATGTCATTAATAGAAAGAAAACACTCCGACGTAATTCTTTTTCTGCTCGGAAACGGTTCAATGATCGATGACTTAAAAACACTGGTTAAAAAAGAGATTCAAAGAAATGTGATTATACATGAGGCCGTGGACTATTTGGATGTCCCAAAATACATTGCTATGTGTGATGTAGGGATTGTTCCATTGCCTAACCTGCCATACTGGAGGCATCAATGCCCATTAAAACTACTTGAATATCTAGCTATGAAAAAAGCAGTGATATTAACAGATATTCCGGCTAATCGAGAAATTGTTGGAAACAGCAAATGCGGTATTTACATTTCGTCCGCTAACCCAGGCGAAATCGGTAAGTCGATCATCTATGCGTACAACAATAAGGAGAAGCTTAAAGAATGGGGGGCATTGGGGCGAGGGATAATAATTGAAAAATATGATTGGGAAAAAGCTGCAAAGGACCTAGAGAACTATCTATTGTCGTTGAAAAATGATTCCAAAACTGAAACAGGGTGACGTGCTTGCAAAGCAACAAGTTGGTTCTGCTTATTTTATTCATAGGGTCATGTACGGGACTGACACTTATATTTTATTCATGGTACCAGAGTTATCCTGTTTCAATCGTTTCACCGTTTGATTTCGTCTTCAACCATATTTCGTCATTCTACTGGGTAGGTCTGCCTGTTTTATTTGCCTCGCTATATGTTATGGCAACCAAGCTCAAAAGCAATGGCCTAATATTGTTTTCTGTCTTCGGTATTGTAATGTCCACGTTTTCTTTGTCATACTTCTATTATTTTCTTCCCGGTTCGGACTCGCAGGCGGTGAGAGGCTTAACAGAGTACTTCTTCGCAACTGGGGATCTAGACCCTTCAAAGCCACATAAGAGTTACTTTCAATGGCCAATTTTCTTCATACTTGAGAAAATTTGTTCTTTGATTCTTGGTTTAGAATTAAGGTATCTAGAATTTATTTTGTATACTATCATAGGTTTTCTTTGGGTCGTATCTCTATATGTCTACGCTTCCAAGTTTCATCCTGATAGTGGCTACATCGCGGTAATCTCTCTCTTTATAGCCTCGTATTACTTCATCAACTATCAATGTGTACCCTATTCTCTTGCTATAGGGCTTCTCATGCTTCTCTTTATGTTTGAAACATCTGCCCCTAAAAAGATCAAGGCGACGATGGTAACACTAATCATATTTACGAGTATCTCATTAATGCACGCTTTCGTGTGCATATTCTTTATCCTTTACACATTGATTATGTATCTTATTGAAAGAAGACAAAAGTTTCTAGGACTTTTCATACTAGAATTAATCATCTACTTTCTAGTATTGATGTTCCTTACACAGCCCTTCTTCATGCAGGGTGTAGGAAGCTTAACCAATTGGACGTTGCAGTACGGCTTCTTGATTAGGAGGACTTTTTGGAGTTTAGGACGTGCAGCTCCCCGAACTTCAATTGATCTTATATCTCAAGCGTTCTCTCGTGCCGTTACGATTGTAACAGCTATAATATTAGGTGTAGGTTTCATTCTGCTATTAATGAAACGAGAACTGAGACAGATCGACTACGCCATCTTCCTTTCTGGAGCTATATATTCTTCTGTGGGTCTATTCCTCGATATCTTAGGCGACCGCTCGTTTTTCATCATTGCCATTCCAGTTTCTTTGGGGGCTACCTACTTCTTTGAAAGCAAGTTTATGAAATATTTTAAAGTCATTTTTTTAATTCTTGTAGTTTTATTCACTTTTATTCCGCTAAGTTCGTCGTACTTGGACAATGAAATAATGTTCCAAACAAGGGAAGCCTATCAATCTGCAAACTTCATGCTAGATAATTATAGTTGGACACAACGCAACATAATACTTTCGCATATAAGATTAATGACTTACTTAAGTAGTAGAAAAGATAGTTACGCCATATTTGTAAGTGATTTTTCGAGGACTTTCCCAGAAAGCATTGAAACTTGCGATTATATATTCTACACAGTAGGTTTGGAGAAGAGTCTCTTGAGGCTTAATTTGACGGAAAGAATGCTTTTTGAAATCGAAAACAGACGTAACATCATCTTCAATTCTGGTGCCTCTTTTGTAGCAATGAAACCTTTTTATAGTTCACGTTGACAAATGATGCGATGATATTGGAAAAGCTGAAACAAAATGAAGAAGAGATTCCTTTCACTTTTTGATGGCTATATTAGGTCTAAACTGCGCGATCGTAAAACTTCAAACAAAATCGTCTCTCAACTATCTCACATGTTTCTGAACCAGATTTCACCCATAACATTCAAAGTTTTGCAATCTTCGTTGAGAACACCCATCGGATAGTATCCTTTAGACGGTATCCAAGGAGATAAGTCAAAATGAATCACGCTGATTCCATACTTTTTGCAGATGTCATAATGATCTTGCAGATAGACATCAACGTTGGGATACCTTATGTCTCCTCCAAGATAACAATTACCCTTCAGCCCAGCATCAAGAATCGCTTTCATTCCCAGAAAGGATAGGATATAGTCTTCGAGAAGACCCTTAGCATTGGTAAGGTCACCGTCATAATAAGCTTTCTTCCAAGCATCATCGATACCTCCAAAATAGTAAAGGTGTAACTCGTAGATTATGTTTGGTTCAGGGATAGGTTTGGTTGCGAATCCACTGATGTGCCAAAAGGGACAACCAGTTTGGTATACAACTAGGTTGGGGATGATAGCACGGTATGCTCTGATGGATTTCAGCGAAAATTCATACCAAGCGTCAAAAGTTAGGTTAGGGTTTCCAGACAATTCAGCGTCTGGACATTCATCTAGGTTTTCGATGGCAAAAAGCGTGTCTCCATAGAGGTCATGCAGTTCGCGCAAAATTCTGCTCCATTGCGCAATCCACTGGTTCGTCAATTCTTCACTCATGACAATCTCAGCTTTCTTGGCCCAAGTCAACGTATCGTAACCATACCCTAAAGCCCAAGTCGCCAGAATCTTTACTTTAATGCCTCTAGCTCTAGCCCAAGTAAAAGCTTTCAATATTTGATCCTTGTAATATCTCGCTTCTCCATTAACCGTCCAAATCTCTGTGTTTTGCTCATACCAGTCGGCGTGAAAGGCAATGCTGATCACGTTGGCACCCGATTCCTTTACTAAGTCAAACCAGTGTTCAGTCCAATCTGAAGGACGAAAACAATGAACGCCTAACCATCTCGTAATTAGGGTGCCAGATGAGGGCACACGTATCTCGCTTGAAGATAGACCTTGAGATGTCAATATGATCGAAGAAAGAACTAATGCGACGACAAGGTAGGTGACATCCCATCGCGTGTTTATCCGATACATACGTATGATATCGCATGACTTAATATAAGTATTTCTTAATTTCCTTTAATACTTTACAGTGACAAACATTCATTGAAGGGACAGATAGCAAAGTGAGTAGATTCTAGGATCCCATGCCAAAGCTTGTTAGTACGCTTCGAATGCTTCAACAACTAGAGTTCTACTGAAGAATGTCACAACGGCATGGAATATCCAAAAAAGTGCGCTGGGGGTACTTTACATATTATTTTGATCTTATGAAACTTTTTTCGAGTACAGATCACATTGTTATCGTGTTTGGACTGCTTAACATTTTGTTTTGAAACATCCTGAGGAAACGATCGTGTTAACCGTGGCTTGAATTGAGCCAAGAAAAGGCAGTTTTGCTTCTTCCAAAGTAAATCGGGGTTATTATAAAAGTTTCAATCAGAGACACTGTTTATATGCATAATTTAACAGCTATGGTCAGGAACTTTGACATCGAGGACAAAGTAACTTTTCATTACAGACATAATAGACTGTGATGCCCTAACTTTATACTACAAGTCTGCCACATTGTTTGTTTTCCGTACCAGAGAGGATTGCTGGGTGTGGTTATGCAGAAGCGCTTCACTGCGGTATACCTGTGATTGCTACATCTGTACGGGGTATTCTCGGCATGATCGAGAACGGTGTGAGTGGCATTCTGATCCGAGCTGACGACCCGGTTGACCTGGCGAATGCAATGTCATTACTTCTAGATAATAACGCCCTCAGGAGAAAGAAAACTTGCAGAAAATGCAAAGAGAGTACTTCATTGTCGACACTATAAGGTAAGACTACGCTAGAAGAGGCTTTAATGCAATTATTGAAAGCGGCCCACTTTACGCGCGCTAGGTGATCACATTGAAAGTCTGTTTGGTGTATACATCGGGAATATCTACAATTAGAGGCGGCGGAATAGCTTGTAAGATAAAGAACATAGTCAAAGAAACAAATAATGAAATAGACTATACTATTGTAACAAGCATTGAAAAAGCTGATGATGCTGATATAAAATTTTTCGATGATCTTGGGGTCAACGTCAAAGGGATATCATTGTCTCAAAATTCTATACTTGATTGCTGGAGATTTTTCAAGTGTGTTCCAGACACAAAATTTGATATAATCCATTTCCATGAGTTGCCTTTAGCTTGGGATATTCGGTTTGGGCTCTCGCTGGGATTATGCCTTTTGAAATCGAAATTTAGGAACACGCCTCTTATATATGAGCACCAAATCGCCACCGGAGATAACCTATGCATACTTCATCTGGCATGGCAACATACCATATTCAAAGTTCTATTTCCCTTGTGGGACAAAGTTATAGTAAACTCCAAGTACATGCTAGATGAAGCATCGAAACTTGTCCGACGCAACTCGAAGAAAATTGAACTTGTACCAATTGGTGTAAACTTCGGGGAAATTCAGAATTCGGCCCAAATGAATCTTAACTGTATTTCATTACTCTTTTTCGGTCATTTGTCACGTATAAAAGGAGTAGATATTCTTGTCAAGGCTTTTCACAAAGTTAGTCAGCGCAATCGCGAAGTCCATCTGCATCTTGTAGGAGCTGGAGAACTAAGAGGATTTTGTGAGGATTTTGTTCAAAAGAAAAATCTTAGTAATAGAGTACATTTTTGGGGGTCTCAGCCACAACACCTTTTGTTTCGTGTTATCAAAGGGGCCGACATTTGCGTCTTTCCGTCAAGAAACGATGCAGGACCTTTGACGGTATTGGAGGCTATGGCTGCTGGAAAACCAATCATTGCCACACGTGTAGGAGGAATTCCTGAGTTTGTGAAAGATGGAAGAAACGGAATATTAGTTGAGCCTAAGCCTAGCCAGCTCGCGAGGGCTATGGAATTTTTGTTGGATAACGTGGATCTTAGACAGAAAATTGGAAGGAATAATTCTCAAGACATAATCACTCATTCTTGGAAAAAGGCATCGAAGGAATATGTTAGGATATATCAGTCTTTTGTCAGATAGAAGAAGCAAATTTATGATCTCAACTAGATAACAAGGGGAAACAATGATTGGCGGCCCATACTAGCGTGATAATCTTGACGTTTAAAGCCGCCTTGAATGAGCAAGCACTATGGATTTAAAAGTCTAAGGTGATCGTTTTTTAAGGCTCTTTGATATTTCGGCCCGTATGTGTGATCGATTCGTGCAAGCATATAAAAATACTTTAAACGGATGGGGTTAACGCAACAATTTTGTCGGATCCTAAAGTCGATGACGGAGATATAATAGGCGCGGGAGCTGTCGTTACCAATGCTACCCATATGAAATGTATGAAGTAACAAATAAGGCTTGAAAATGGGAAAACTAATTGAATAAAAGCATTGACGTTTTGGTCTTAAGTCCACCAAGCCCTCCACTTCAAGATATGGGCAGGGATTGGGCAGGGGGATTTGGCATCGCTCTACCAGTGCGACGGAAAGATTATGGACAGAGCAGCAAACCACCTTTTCACTCATTTCTACCTTACGCATCCTCAGTTTTGTCCAAGGAATCCTATGACTATGACATCTTGGATTCCCAGAGATTAAAGTACAACAAGTTTCAGGTTTTGAGAGATGTTAAGAAGCGAAACCCTGGTGTTATTTTCTCCTTAATTGGGCTTCCCTCGCTTAAAAAAGACCTCGAATTGTTAGGCATGATTAAAGAATCTCTTCCCAACACATTGGTGGTCGGCGTCGGAACGATATGTCGAGTTGTTCAAAATGACATTTTACTTAAGAGCAAAATTGACCTTGTATTAAGAAATAGCTATCCCTATGTTTCTAATTTACTTGATCTCATTAAGACTATAGAACTAAGACAAAATCTCAAAAAAGTTCACGGGATCTCATATGTTAAGGATAGGAATGTAATTACTACGGTTGAATCTCCAGATGTGGGTCTAGACAAGTTACCACCCCCTCATTATGATGCCCTCCAACTCGATGGATACGAGAACTTTGTGGATTTGGATGGCAATCGATATGATTATATTCCAATCTTGGGAAGCAAGGGGTGCCCGTATTCTTGCATTTACTGCCCATATCCATTGGGATTCGGCAAGAAGTGGACGCACAGATCTCCCAATGACATTGTTGATGAGATAGAATATCTTTGCACCAGGGGTGTTAAAGGTTTTCTGTTCAGAGATCAATCATTTCCAATGAATAAGAAATATGCAACAAGAATCTGTAAGGAAATCATTCATAGGAAACTCCATATAGCATGGTTTTGCGAGGCAAGAGTGGACCATATATCAAGGGACCTACTCGAAATAATGAAAAAAGCTGGCTGCAAGCGGATCCACTATGGAGTTGAAACCGGCGATCCGTGGTTGATCAAATGGGGAAAACCCCAAACAGACCTTGACACAATTCGAAAAGCATTCCGATTGACAAAGGAGGCAGGGTTATGGACCAATGCTCACATAATATTGGGATGGCCAGAGGAAAGCCTCGAAAGTTTAGCTGAAACATCTAGATTCGTCACAAAAATAGACTCCGACTCCGCAAATTGGAACGTTCTGACGCCTTATCCTGGGACAAAGCTTTACGAAATGGTGAAAGAAGCCAACCTGATTTTGACGCATGATTGGTCAAAGTACACGTCGCATGAAGTTGTTATGAAAACAAAATGGTTAAACGCCATCGAACTTCAAAAGGCCATAAATAAAATTAAGCAAGATTATTTGAAAAAGAGAATCAGAAAACTTCTTTTGTACACCATGAAGAAACCTCGATTCGTTGCTAATGAACTAAAGAACATTATCGAAGGATACTTAATGTAGGGTATACGCGCGCACTTCTATTATGAGACCAAAACTCGCTACTGCCACATATTCGGAGATAACTTTAGGCTAGCGTTTCGTTAGGATATACCTGAAAAGGATACCGATGAGATGAAAAACTCTTTCCTCATGAAACTATAGCGAACCTCTTAAGGACGTAGATGCGTACAAAGTTTTTGGGTACTAACGCGAGTGCCAAACAAATTTGAAGCATCATACCTAGCTGAACGTTTATATGTTGCAACCCCATAGAGTGGGCGCTTAATGGAGTTAATACTCCTTATATATTGTTGCCACTTTCCAACGCTACATATAATTACTTATACTTCACCTACAAACATTCAACAAAAAAGGAATAACTATCCCCGAATTCTCTCCAATCATAATTCTGTCCGCACTCATGGTACAAATTCTGGCCGTAACTGTACTATCAAAAAGGAAAAACCCACCTATAAAAACGAAACATAGTTTCTTAACCATCTCTTTTTCTAAGTTCACGCTAACCTCTACGCCCATTTCCACGTCAGCCACTTTGAATATGATCGCGAGTCATGTCCATTATTCTCATAGGGAGGAGTTAAGCACACGCATCATAAAATGACAAAAACTTAATGGAGGAGTAAACTACGAAGAAAAAAGCACTAATCGCAACAATTGTAATTCTTACTTTTGTGTCCTTGATCTTTGCACTCCCATCTGAATCAAACACCGCAAAAACCAACCTAGAATACCTGCTAAGCCGAAGAACATCTATTCGAAATTGGGATACTATACCTATAGAAGACGAAATCATAACATCGATTTGTAAGAACTCCTTTGCTTCTGCATTTGACTTGAGCGGGATTGAATTATACATGTTAAATTCTTCAGGGACCTATCAACATGACAAGGAAAGCAAGCTATTCGTGTTGAAATTTTCCGAAGATAAACGATACGAGCTTGGATTGAAAATAGAACAAACATTCATTGCGAATGCACCATGCGTAATAACTGTGATATGGAATGACGAGATAGAACCTAATCCATTAAGTGCCTACAGAAAGGGAGGAATAATTGTTCAAAACCTCTACGTTCTTGCTGTTAAACACAATCTAGGCGGAGTATGTATTGGAAATAGGATCTATACCAATGAAACAACATAAGTATCCAACTACATCTAAGATTACCCTCTAATCTTAAACCCGTTCTACTTTTCCCAGTAGGTTACCTGCTCACAGCTCAAAGTTATTCAAACGGAAACCTGCAATCTACTATTGGAAACCTGCCTAAACCCCTTGAATCCAGTGCTGACATCGTTAAACTATTCCAAGAACCACACCAATTGTCAATTAGATGGGAAAACATTACCATGCCTCAGCAAAAACTCTCTAATATGCTTTGGGCAACTTATGGGTATTCACTCCTTGGAACGGGACATCGAACGGTACCAAGTGCTTACGGTGAATATCCCTTCCAAATATATGTCTGCAATGAAACTGGAGTCTACAACTACACGGCTGAATCTCACTCATTGTATCAAACAAGTCTCATGGACAAAAGGTCAGATATAATAAGGCATGCTAGCGCGCCGGAATACTTGGAAAGAGCCCCAGCATTTTTTGTCTTCTGCTGGAACAGCCAAGTAGGGACACATAATGCCTCGGATTCTGACAGCGGAGGAAGATTCATCAACGTGGGATTTGGATGTTGCCTTCAAAACCTATGCTTGTCCGCCACAGCATGGAACATCAGTATTTCGGCCCCTTTCTACACAGATAATTACGACGCGCTTCGAACAGATCTATCAGATTTGCTTCTTCCAAACGTTTATCCCATGTACCTTATAGGGCTAGGTGAGACGTATGAGGATAAAGATCCACCATTAATCCCAGATTTCACGACAATGATGTTTTTGCTAATTTTACTGTTCTCCACAATGGTCATCTTCATCGCAAAGAAAAAGATGGCCAAAAACAAGAACTTGAATCAAATACGCCTCACTACGGCGCCATCGAGTAACTGGGTGCAGAGGAAGGCAATACGGTTCGTGCAAGCATCACGGGAACCGTTTGCGGGGAATTCTGCAAGGAAGCCAGAAAGATCCCGAACATCTGCTACCTCGGCTGCCCCCTTTGCTCCATCACCTGTGCCCTAGCCAGAGCCACTGGAATGCTCATCGTCATCGAAAAAACCAGCCTCTCCCTAGACGGCAAAACCGTCGAAGCCCACTACCGAGTCATCGAGGAATAAGGAAATGCTGTTTCCCCTCAGCCTTTCGGACATCAGCCTCTGGATCGCCGTCATCGCCATGACCCTGCTGGCAACATCGGAGGTGCTCTTCCTTACCACGGAGAAACCAGCATCGTCATGGAGGAAAAACGATTAAAAATGGCTGCATTCATTTTTGCTATACTATTCATGCTCACTGTCCTCATAAGAATCCACGAAATAATAACAAAGCCATGACATATGGCTCAAAATTGTTGCCAAAAATCCATCCTGCCAGCACCTTTTTAGAGATCAAAGCTGATCATGAGGTGTGACTTTTGCGAAGCAATCCATCTACACCGTTAAATTTAAACCAGTACATAGTAAACGTTGCAACGAAAGAGAGCCCGGAAACAGTTGAACAACTCGTTAAGCTGGTGCAGCAAAAGTATCCCTTATCCGAGCAAGAAATCATAGAATGCATACTACGCCTACAGAATCAAGGAAAACTAATCTTAGAGGAACACACAGCGCGGCTTCCCCGCACAGCAGAAGGCTATTTCCTCACTAAACAAGCCACGTGGTACTGGGTCATCATCGCCCTAGCCATCACGACTATCGCCCTCGTCTTCACTGTCCCGGAAGATGCTTACCCCATCGTCTACGCAAGATATGTGCTTGGATCCATCTTCGTCCTATGCCTTCCGGGCTACAGTTTCATCAAAGCATTATTCCCAGCTAGAGAGTTCGACAGCATTGAGCGCGTCGCCCTAAGCATTGGGATGAGCCTGGCCCTTGTTCCTATCACCGGCCTCCTCCTCAACTACACACCCTGGGGCATAAGAACCACACCGATCGCCCTCAGCCTACTCGCCCTAACCATAACCTTTGCCACCGCCGCGGTCATGAGGGAATTCTATCTCACTCGTATACAAGAGAACAGTCGACGTTTTCGGTGACAACTAAAGATATTCTATAAGATTGTTTTATAAAAGTTTAAGAACCCTACAAAAAATGCAGATGAACAATTTTATGAGAGATGATCCCACGTTTTCAGTTGGGCACCTAACCATTAGTTAACTATTAGGAAAGGCGTCGTCAAATCATACATTATTTTGCGCTGTCATGGAAATTCGAGGCGTCTCGATTGGAAACTAGTAACATAGCTAAAGGAACCTTCCAAATCGCATTGACCAACGCCTTTCAATACCTAGTCATGGGGCTCTTCTACGTCGTTGTCACCAAAACAAACGCCCTAACCCCAACAGATTTAGGAGTTCTGTCCATCCTTTCTTTCCTTGCCTCAACCTTCTCCCTCCTAACCGGGATAGGCTTACCCACAGCCCTAACCAAATTCGCGTCTGAAAACTTGGGGAAAAATCAGCAGGAGGAAGCCACAGCAATACAAAAAACCGTAGCAAGAGCCGTTCTGATACTATCAACAGCAGGCTTCGCCATAGCCACACTCTCATCAGGCCTGCTTTCCCAATATTTCTGGAAAACGTCTGCTTACGCGGTGCTGATAATTTTTGTGTTTTTGTATGCGTTCCTCTTCAACATAACAACATTATGCAACTCTACGTTACAGGCGTTCTGCCTCTTCGGAAGAATGGCTATGGTATCCATCGTGTCCGTAATCTTGACCCGAACGATAGGTGCCATACTAGCCCTGCTTAACATGAGCATCCAAGGGGTATTGATTGGTTATATAGCTGGGTCATTTATTGCCGTGGTCGCCGCCTTAAACTTTTTACGCGGCAAGTTGCCAGAAACGACGCACAACGTACCCCTGAAGCCTCTACTCCACTTCGGCCTTCCCCTATTTTTGAGCTCCCTAACGCTCCTCGTCTTAAACTGGGCAGACATCGTGATTATAGCCTCCATGACCCTAAACTACTCCTTAGCAGGAATCTACTACATCGTAGTCAACAGCGTAAGCGTCCTCTCCATACTATGGATTCCGATCACGACCACCATATTCCCCGCGCTCTCAGCCCAACACGGCCTCAAAAACCCTCAAGGCGTAAGCTGCATTCTGAAAATCACGAGTCGATACCTAGCCTACATCATCTTCCCAAGTTGTCTAGGCCTAGCAACCATAGCCCCCACCGCACTGACCTTCTTCTACGGACCAGATTATGCGTCGGGAGCCACACCCCTGGCCCTACTATCCATCGCCACAATCATCCTATCCCTCTACTCATTGTTTATAACTGCCCTAACAACCATCGAAAAAACAGTCCAAATCCTGAAAATCAACACCATCTCCGCCCTCTCGTCTATCATCATGCTCCTAGCCCTCGTACCATTCCTTGAAGCAACCGGAGCAGCCGTAGCACGCCTAGCCACGCAAGTGATAAGTCTCACCCTCGCAACCTACACACTTCGTAAGGAAATCAAAGTTCAGATAGACAGAGAAGCGCTATGGAAATCGGCCTTGGCCTCAATCTCAACCATCCCATTCCTATTTGCGCTCGAGTTGACCATAAGCTCAAAACTTCCCCCCATTGAAACCCTTGCCGTAGAAATCATCACTGCGGCCGGAATCTACGCGTTATCGCTTTACGCCCTGAAAGCCCTAAACAACCAAGACTTCGAGTTGCTGAGACAAACATTCCCAAAGCCACTGACAAAATACATCGACATCCTCGAGAGCATCATAGTTCGGCCCTAACTTAACCAGTTACTACCTTAAAACCTCTTACGTATCGGCCAGTTATTCTGCCGGTATACATATGAGTCCGGCGACTGGCGATACCAAGTGTAAACCATAGAATCATAACGCTGAGTAGGCAAAACCTGGGCAATATATAGTTTTCTCCAACTAACCTGCCAGATGTACGGTTATGGCTTGTTGAGGGCTCTCTTAGTTGCGGTTTCTTCGGTTCCCATGCGACATTTCAGGGAGGACCGTTGATGCTTCTATGGAGGGAACCAGCCAGGGGAGAGATAAAACTAAAGCCCAAGAAGAGTATAGTTCATAAGCTGTTTTGATCCTTTGACGTTAGAGCAAGTGAAGGTCATTTGCGATGCTCTCGAAGAATATCTGGCAAAGTGTCCTTACTTATGAAAAAGTCGTGCGGTCGAGGCTTGTATAAAAAATTTCATATTCGAGAAAACGTTACGTGATAAGGATTATTGCTGTCCGAGGTCTTGGGATCCACGTTGCAGTCGTTTCAGACAACGAGGAGAGTTCAAGGCCTCTGGTGTAAGAGGAAGAAACGAAGAATGAGTAAATGACTAGAAAAGAACACCATATGGTAGGCATAGGAATTTCAATCATCGGCTCTGGAGTCGTCGGACAGGCTACTGGAATGGGTTTGTACACGCATAGTCGCGATCTAGTTTTCTTTGTCATTGACAAGAGAAAGTTAGAAGATTTAAGGGAACGCAGGCACACAACAGCTGAAACACTCGAGGCCGTTGAGCGTTCGAATATATCAATGATTTCGGTTCCCACGCCCACGGTAGACAAACGTATAGACCTTTCCTATGTCAAAGTAGCCCTAGACCCGCTGAAAAGCGAAGCCGCCCAGACCAAAATAGAGGATAAAGATTGGGGAAAAAAGACCGTGCGATCGACTGCCCGGGGAACTCCCTTAAACGCAGGGATCGCCTCAGCATAATCGCGGAAATACTTGAGATAGCAAAGGACGGCGCCCTCAAAACTCCAATCATGTACAAGGCAAATCTGAGCTTTGCTAAGTTGAATGAGTATTTTCTCTTTCTCCTTGAAAAAAAGCTCGTCGAAGTCGTTGTACAGAACGGAGAGACAACATATAAAACGACCCCCAAAGGTCTGAAATACCTTCAGAGCTATAAGCAGATCAAAGATCTCCTAAGGATGAAAGAAGAAAGAAGCGTTAAGAACGCAAAATCGCCGTATGATTATAAGACTTACGGCTAAGCGGAAAAGAATTACTTAGACATTTTTCTTTTACAAAAGTATCCTAAAATATCCCTTACTTACACTAAGTATAAAATAGGGAGGCATGATAAGGAGCATGGTGACGGAGATGATAACAAGCAGGGAGATGCGCGCCCTTGAGGTGAATTCTGAGTATTTCGGTGTTTCGAGGCTGCAATTGATGGAAAACGCTGGGCGAAGCGTTGCCGCTGAAATCGCTTCAAGGTTTACACCTGACAAGGCGAAGGTCGCTGTTTTCTGTGGGTTGGGCGGAAATGGAGGAGACGGCTTCGTTGCAGCCCGTCACCTAACCTGCTTAGGCTTCAAGGTGGACGTGATACTCGCTGGGAGGTCCGAGAGCATCGCAGACGATGAAGCTCGAAAGAATTGGCTTGCCCTACAACCCATGAAGGGCACCGTCATATTCCACGAGGTTATTGACTCATCCCTCGTCCCAAGCATTGAAGCCGAGGTCGTGGTGGATGCCTTGCTTGGGGTGGGCTTGAAGGGAACCCTACGCCCACCCGTTTTACAGATGGTGAGAGAGATTAACAAAGTGAAGGCCTTTCGCGTTTCTGTAGATGTCCCCACCGGTATTGATTCGGATTCCGGCGATGTCTTGGGCAAAGCCGTGAGAGCTAATCTAACCGTCACGTTTCATAAAAAGAAGCCGGGATTAGTGAAAGCAAAACGATACACGGGACAGCTGGTTGTGAGGGATATAGGGCTGCCTTCTGAATTTGAACGGTTCGCGGGTCCGGGCGACGTTTCTCTGGTCGTTAGGCCCCGTCCATCAGAGGCTCACAAGGGTGAATTCGGCAGGCTCTTGGTGGTTGGTGGAAGCGAGGTGTTTTCAGGGGCTCCAACTCTCGTAGCCATGGCGGCTCTCCGCACAGGCGTCGACCTCACCTACATCGCTGCTCCGCAAAAAACCGCCTACGCCATTTCCTCCATATCTCCAGACCTGATTACCATCAAGCTAGAGGGGGATCACCTCAACCCCCGCAACGTGGCAGTTATTAAACGATATTTGGAAACTTCTAACGCGGTTGTGATGGGTCCGGGATTAGGGCTCCATGCGGAAACCAAAAAAGCCGTCGCGGGGATTGTCAATTTGATGGAGGAAGCGAAGACTCCGTTGCTGTTAGACGCTGATGGGCTCAAGGCCTTTGCTGAGTTTAAGCGCAAGGTAGGCTTCCCCCTCGTTTTGACGCCCCACGCCGGAGAATATCGAATCTTGACCGGGAGGGAGCCGCCGAGGGACTTAGAGGAGCGGGCAACAGAGGTGAAAAAATCCGCCGAGGAACTGGGGGCTGTGATTCTGTTGAAGGGGCACGTAGACGTGATCTCTGACGGAAAACACGTCAAACTCAACTTTACAGGCAACCCCGGGATGACGGTGGGCGGAACCGGCGACACCCTCTCCGGCATCATCGGAGCCTTCCTAGCACAGCGCGCCGACCCCTTCGAGGCAGCCGTGGCTGGGGCCTTCATCAACGGAGCCGCTGGAGACTTTGTGCAGAGCGAGAAGGGCTACCACATGGTTCCCACAGACATCATCGACTGGATTCCACGCGTCATGAACGACCCCATGTCTCACGTAAAGGTGCGAAAAAGTGCGTTCTGAGGACGTTAAGATCTGCGTCTATCACGCGAGGCAGTGCGACCCTAAAAAATGCACCACGCTAAAGCTGAGGCGTCACCACCTCGTTAGGGTGGTTCATCGGATCCAAGGACTGCCCCGTGGGGCGGTTATCCTCAATCCCTTCTCTGAAAAGGCGTTTTCTCCAGCAGACCGCGAGAGGTTAGAAAGGAAGGGATTAGCCGCCATAGACTGCAGTTGGATGCACGCAGACGAGGTGTTTGAGCTTTCCATAAGAGGGGCTTCACGTTGCCTACCATACTTAGTAGCGGCAAACCCCGTGAACTACGGCGTGCCCACCAAGCTAAGCA
>Ga0315312_1000695_pt1 | contig 33958 bp, 32 predicted proteins | sample TDP7_MG_FD_203629 | JGI IMG/M metagenome (GOLD analysis project Ga0315312, IMG submission 203629) | Freshwater sediment microbial communities from Lake Towuti, South Sulawesi, Indonesia - TDP7 | ecosystem: Environmental > Aquatic > Freshwater > Lake > Sediment | place: Indonesia: South Sulawesi... | reverse complement strand
GCTTTCGCAGGAGTTTGTTTTCTTCGATAAGTTTTTCGATAATAGCGTCTTTGTCCATGAATCTTTTATCGGACAAAAACAGAGTTTTACTTCAATTACTCAAAAAACCGTGAACGGTTACAAAAATTTTTATCTTTCTGTCAATTGCTTTCTTGACATGGTAGCACGAATTTTATATTTTTATGCGCAGCAGATTGATATAGAGTTTGTATTTGAAAAGTTCAGTAATTTTTTAACTCTTTTTGGAGGTGTCGGTTATGAGAAGTTTTATTGTTTTAGCGGCAGTTTTAACTTTGGTGGCTGCCGGCGTTGCGAAAGCCAAGCCCACTACCGCCGAGGTAACCCACTCGGTATTTCAGTCGGTAGATGCCGCCGGCGAACACACGTATCATGCAACTGACAAGGTTATTCTTGAAGGGATTTTGCTACACAACCCGGCAGACATGCTGGACCCAACGCCTGATGATACTATTACTGAGACGCTCGATCTTGGCGGGGCGTGGCAAATTTTCTTTCAGGGTGAAGGAGAGGACCATGCAGGCTCGACGGTCTGGTTAGGACAGCTTTATAACAATCTGCCATGGGTTGCACCTGAGGTCGGATATTCGAATGAGGAATTTATAGCAGAATTGAACCGTCTGAACGCTGCCCAATTCAGTCCGGGCGACAGGATACGCGTTACGGGTTATTTTCTGTCGTATAAGGGCAAGCTAAATGTAAACGAACAGCATAATAACAATCCCGACCATGATTTCACCATTGAATTAGTAGAGCGAGGCGTGGGGCTGCCTCGGCCGGAGGTTGTTACTCTGGACGAGCTAAAAGACAGCGATAATAATTTTATTTTTGATCCCAATCGGCAAAAGGGCTGCGAGTATTACCAAGCCAGGCTGATAAAGGTCGAAGATGTCTATTTTGTAGATGCAAATAACTGGAGGCGGGATGCAGAACTGGTAATAACTGATGGTATGAAAACGTTCCCCCTGAAATTGGGGCGAGGCAACGGCATATACGCCGGCTCAAATAACTTAGCTGAAACTTTCGATGTCATCGGGATTATGGATCAGGAGAGTGCCGACTTAAGGAGCGGCTACCGCTTATATGTGATGAGCTACGATGGAAATGGTTCGGTACTGGCCAGTAAAGAACACCGCCAGGCAGATAAGCCGGGCGATGTTAATTTGAACGATATAGTCGACTTTGCTGATTTTGCAAGGTTGGCCGAAGACTGGCTCAAGTAAAAAGCTAATGCAGGAAATTTTTTAACAAGAGTAGTAATCAGTGAAACGCGCTTTTACTCTAATTGAATTATTGGTGGTTATTGGCATTATTGCTTTATTAATGGGGATTTTGCTTACTGCGATGGGAGGGGCCCGCCTTGCGGCAAAGGTTGCTACAGTCAATGCAGAATTGCGTGAGATTGGGATGGCACTTGAGGCTTATTCGTTCGATAACGATGACAAGTATCCACCTACTCGCGTGGACTGTATGTTAGGGGGGCATTTTTATCAGCTTCCCTGCGAGCTTGTTGAGAGTAAGTACCTTCCGCAGCCGGGCAGAGATACCTTTATGGCAGCGGGTATAAAAGACCCGTTCAATCGGGGGTACACGTATAAGTACAGGTCTGTAGGGACGCTAATCTATAATAGAACAGTCGTTGTTAAAAATGGAGCATATCTGTGGGTTCCTGATGGATTTCCCGACAACGAGAAAGAAGAGGGACAAACGTATGATAATCTCAAAGACTCGCCGGTAAGCTGGGTTCTTTACAGTCAGGGGCCCAAATTTGACTTAGATTGTATGAAGGAATTGAAATATCCTGTGCCGAAACAAACATGGTATAATCCCCGGACTCACAAGGGTGTTATAGTCCGGATGCGGTTAAGAAATGGCAGATATATTGGTTCGTTCGAAGGTAAGCCATAAACAAGAAGGCCACGTTATACACATAAAGGAGCTGAACATGAGTAGTATGCAGGTAAAAGCAAGAGCCATTATGGTTGTTTTTGTATGGTTTGCCGGCGGTATATTCATTCAAGGATGTGCGATGGAGCATAGAGCCCCGGTAGCGTCATCAGAAAAAATTCTAGTGATGGATTTGAACAAGAATCCCGAATACCAAGAGCTTTTAGTCGGCAAGCCGCAGACCCGTGGAATGCGCTCGGGTAAGGTATACTTACAACCTGGCCAGACCTGCGGACGACATAGTACTAAAGCCCATGAGGAGCTGCTCATTTTCCTATCCGGCAAGGGAGTGGCTTTGATTGGTGAAGAAGAAACTCCTTATGAAGTTGGTGAAGGCAAAATTTGCTATATACCGCCATATACATTCCATAACAATAAAAATAGCGGCACAGAGCCGCTTATTTACATTTACTGCGTCGCCCCTATAAGATAGTCTCGATTAAGCGAAAAAACAAAAAGATTAACCAATAAAATGTAATTAAGAAATATTATAATTTTCTGTCGATTATTTTTTTGACTCGATAGCACAAATTCGATATTTTTATGCGCGAATTTTCAATAGTGGATTCTTAGTTTTTTGAAGGATTTAATTTTGAACGTTGAATTGAGTGTTCTTATTATTACTGCGGTTTCGATAGGTTTTTTCCATACTATATTGGGCCCGGACCATTATTTGCCTTTTATTATGATGTCGTGGGCGCGAAAATGGTCACGAGTCAAAACTGCCTTCATAACCTTCTTGTGCGGCCTTGGGCACATAGCAAGTTCAGTGGTGCTGGGTTTGATAGGTGTGTCGATGGGCCTGGCTGTCAAAAAGATGGAGCTCATCGAATCGGCGCGTGGCAATTTAGCAGCGTGGCTGCTTATCGCGTTCGGACTGGCTTATTTGGTCTGGGGATTGCGGCGGGCGTACCGGAACCAGCCCCACATGCATACTCACGTTCATACAGACGATGCAGCACACACGCACCAACATAGTCATCATCTCGAACACAGTCATGTTCACAACGGCAAAAGCGCATCAAGCATCACACCCTGGACGCTGTTTGTCATTTTTGTTTTTGGGCCATGTGAGCCTTTGATTCCCTTACTGATGTATCCGGCTGCGAAAAACAGTTTCTTTAGCGTACTGTTGGTTGCCCTTGTGTTCGGCACAGCAACCATTTCTACTATGTTAGGGATTGTTTTTCTCGCGAGTGCTGGAGTGAATCTTCTACCCTTGTCTAAGGTGCAACGCTTTGCTCACGTTATAGCTGGGGCAACGATATTTCTTTGCGGCCTGGCTATCCAATTCCTGGGGCTATAAGCATCAATTCATCATACTGTTAAGAATCTTTTATCAACTGCATTCAGATAGAAATAATTGAGACCCTGAAGCGCAGATTTGAAATTATTCTCTAAGCATAGCTGGTTGTCTTCCGGCTAATTTCTAAACCGGTGACGACGCAAGGAACCAGCCAACGAAAAAACTATAACTCAAATCGTAAGAAACGGGTTGTTTTGAGTTCTTCACACAGATACCCTAAAATTGTTTGCGAGCAGGTCAAAGTGACGTTAAAATGCGCTCTTCAAACTAAGCACAAGGAAAGCAAAATATGTTAGCCAGACTGCACAGTGTTACACTTGAAGGTATTGAAGGAATAATCTGCGAGGTGGAAGTTGACGTTGCGCGGGGTGGTTTTGAGAAGTCGGTTATAGTAGGGCTGCCGGATGCTGCGGTGAAGGAAAGCATCGAGAGAGTCAAAAGCGCAATCATTAACTGCGGCTATAAGTATCCCAAAACCCAGTCGCTGATAAATCTGGCTCCTGCCGATGTGAAAAAAGCAGGGCCTGCCTTCGATTTACCTATTGCGCTGGGTATTCTCATCGGTCAGGGCAGTTTGGTCAGCTCAACTCTAAATGACATCATTATTGTCGGTGAGCTGGCTCTGGACGGCAGAGTCAGGCCGGTCAATGGCGTTCTGTGTATGGCGATGACCGCGGCAGCAAACGGTTTTGGCCAAATGATAGTCCCGCTGGACAACGCCCAAGAGGCCGCGGTAGTTGCCAATATTGAGGTCTTTGGCGTTGGGTCGCTTGCTCAGGTAGCAGGTTTTCTTTCAGGACAGTTACCGCTGGATACAACTACGGTTGATGTTGAGAAACTCTTTGACATAGCATCAAATTACGAAGTTGATTTTAGAGATGTTAAGGGCCAAGAAAGCGTCAAACGGGCGCTGACCGTCGCGGCTGCCGGCGGACACAACATAATGATGATAGGCCCACCTGGAGCAGGAAAAACGATGCTGGCGCAAAGATTAGCGACGATTCTGCCGCCTTTGAGTCTGGAAGAGTCTCTCGAAACTACCCGTGTGTACTCGTCGGTAGGGCTTTTGGGTAAGAACACGGCGTTGCTGGCTACCCGGCCTGTGCGAATGCCGCACCACTCAGCCAGTAGTCCGGCCCTGATCGGCGGCGGAACAACACCGCGGCCTGGCGAACTATCGCTGGCTCATTTCGGGATATTGTTTCTCGATGAATTTGTCGAATTTCCACGACATATTCTTGAGATGATTCGCCAGCCGTTGGAGGACGGTTTCGTCATTGTGTCACGCGCGAAAAAAACCATCAGATTCCCTGCACAATTTATGCTTGTCGCCGCGATGAATCCCTGCCCGTGCGGCTATTTCGGCAGCGATGCGAGAAGATGCAACTGCACGCCGGGCCAGATCGCGCGATACCTGTCAAAAGTTTCAGGGCCGTTAGTGGACAGGATTGATATTCACATAGATGTGCCTTCGATAAGCTTCGGCAGGCTTCGGTCAAGGTCAGGCCAACTGGACTCATCGGCGATGAGACAGGATGTCATCAGGGCCAGAGGCCTTCAGACAAAGCGTTTCAGTAACAGGGCGGTTATGACCAATGCAAGAATGAGTCATAAGCAGGTAGAGAAGTTCTGTGAGCTCGATTCAGCAAGCGAACTTATTCTAAAACAAGCGATGACGGAATTCGGCCTAAGCGCCCGAGCCCACGACAAAATCTGCAAAGTCGCCCGCACGATAGCAGATCTCGCCGGGGCCGAAGACATCCGGCCCGAACATATCGCCGAGGCCATCAGTTACCGAAAATTAGACAGAAGATTATAAACACCACTTCTAATTACAGAAATAACATTAGCAGATTCAGACACGCAACGAGTGGCACAACCGATAAACGAATTTAAATAGGGTTGCGGTTGCGCGGCTCGTTTTGGGTCCTCAAGCCCCCTGAGAATCCTAATGAGTGCTGGTTCTTAACCGGATGAATAGTTCTGGTTGTTCATTTAACATCGGCCAACATTGAGAAAAATACCCGAGGAATGTCTCTCCGGCATTGTATTGGAGTGTGCTCAATTACTGTTTCACAAAATGAGTAACTATTATTTATTAAAGAACTCAACTTGACTGGATTTGGCATAAGTGTAGTGTTTACAAGAACATACACAATTTGTCATTCTGAGCGTAACGAAGTGGAGCGAAGAATCTGGTCAACGATAAACCGCGATTATTTATCTCTAAGGCCAGCGGTCGCCACGGCGCCCAGCCAGAGATGCTTCGCCCCCCTGCTTTCTTGCGAACGCGATAAGGAGGGGGCTCAGCATGACAGCTTAAAAAGTCAATCAAGTCGAGAAAGAAGTTAGTGATTTTGGGGCCCAAAATGCTTAAGTCTTTTTTTGCAAGTACTTATGAATTTCCATGACTATTACCCAAGCAAAATGCTGGAAATATGAAAAAATTTATAAATTTTTTTAAAAAAGTCTTGACAGCAAGACAGCAATTTCGTATATTATAATTCCGATTGAGATAGTTAAGAAGATTTATTCATGCGAATATCTAAAAAATGCCGATACGCTTTGAGGGCTATCTTCGAGCTTGCATTGCGAGAACCTGGTCAGCCAGTGAAAATAAACGAGATAGCTGGTGCCCAAAATATACCACCGCGATTTTTAGAAGTGATTCTAAATGAACTGAGACATGCAGGTTATGTTGAATCCCGGCGAGGAAATGATGGTGGCTATATGCTGGCGCGGGACGCCAAAGACCTAACGGTCGGGGAAATCATTGAATATATCCAAGGGCCGATTTCAGTAGCTTCCGATGCCACAGGAAAAGCGAACAGAAACCCAGCATTTTGGGGCGATGATGCATTTGAACAACTATGGAGAGAAGTTAACACTGCAATATCCCAAGCATGTAACAATAAGACCTTTGCCGAGCTTGTGGAATTCGAACGTGCCAAAAGAGATGTATGTGTTCCCAATTACAGTATTTAGCTGAAAGCTGTAGCATTACTATTGAATAAGATATTTTTTTCAACATTATTTCCAGTATTTCTATGGGAAAAGTTACAAATCAAAGACGAAGAATAATGGAATCGCGTTACAGAAATATAGCCAAGACTTTACCCTGGCGGGTCGGGAGCACTTTGGTAATTTTTGTTGTGGTTTGGCTTCTTATGCGAAAACTTGAGTTAGACCACAAGTCGAATATGATGACAACTGAGTTGGTGTGGTATATTGTTGCTGGTTTTGTCGCGCAGCTAATTGATGGTTCCTTAGGAATGGCATATGGAGTAACTGCCTCAACTTTGTTATTGACCTTTGGTTTGCCGCCTGCCGCTACAAGTGCCACAGTTCACGCTGCGGAATGCTTTACGACCGGTGCCTCAGCGATATCTCATCACGCCTTCGGTAACGTTAATGGGTTACTCTTTCGCAGACTGTTGTTGCCAGGGATTATAGGTGCGGTTCTTGGAGCATACATCCTTTCAAGTTTTCAGGGCGACGCCCTCAAACCCTACGTGGCTGGTTATCTTTTAATCATGGGGTGTATTATTGTTCTAAAATCCTTCCGAGAGTTTCCGCCCCGCACAGTCCGCACTCATCTTATTCCGTTAGGGTTTTTCGGTGCATTTATCGATGCGATAGGCGGCGGTGGATGGGGGCCTATTGTCGCAACCACCCTGATTGCCCGAGGAAATCACATCCGAGAGACTATCGGCAGTGTCAATGCTGTGGAATTCTTCATTACCCTCGCCGCATCTACTACCTTCATTCTTACTCTTGGCCTCACCAACTGGCAAATTATCTTAGGTCTCGCCATCGGCGGTTTATTGGCCGCTCCAATTGGTGCATGGGCTTGCAAGCGCATCCCTGTGAGGCCGTTCACGATTTCCATCGGCACCCTGGTGGTTGCTATGAGCCTCAGAACATTACTCAAGTATTATGGAGTGTTCTAATACTTAAAATTGGGATGTTTTATGGACACGAACGCTTTTAAGAAAGCATATTAGTTACGGTTACATGGAGATTTGAGAGCATGTTGATCGAAGAAACCACAGAAAATGTTGTGGAGCTTGTAGAAAGACTGAATTTTGCTGAGAAGGTCGAGCGTTCGCTGGAGCTGATTGACCAAGCTTACAGGGAATTCGGTGATAGGATTGTGGTTGCCAACAGTCTTGGCAAAGACTCCGGCGCTGTCTGGCACCTCGCCAAGCGTGTAAGCCCGAGGATTCGCGGTTTCATCATAACAACAAGATTCAAGCCGCCGGAGACCAAGCAGTTTATGGCCCAGGAAGTATCAAGATATCCAGAGCTGAAGGTGTTCAGCAATGATGAAGAAATCCCTGACAAGCTCTATGAGACCGACCCAGACAAGTGCTGCGAAATCCTTAAAGTCAAGCCGACGCGACAGGCCGTCAAAGAGATGGACGTTGGCTGCTGGGTTACGGGCCTTCGGTGCACCGAGGGCAGAACGCGTACGAATTTCAAAGAGATAGAGGAGCTGGACAAAGGCCTGATTAAACTCAATCCCATTCTTATCTGGTATGAGCGGGAGGTCTGGCAGTATCTGGCCTTAAATAATGTGCACGTCAATCCTATGTATGCAAAGGGCTACAGGTCGCTTGGGTGCTGGCCGTGCACCAAGATTGCCCAGGGTGCGAATGAGCGAGCAGGCCGATGGATTGGGACGAGTAAATGCGGCGGCGAGTGCGGCATTCATACAAAACCTTTACTTGACTACCAGATATGACAGATAGTATGCGTTTTTATCTATAAAAGGGGAATTTTAATGAAGACTGATACGCTGGCTATACATGGTGGTTTTGGCGGCAACAGTTCCAGCGGCGCAACTGCAGTACCAATTATTCAAACGGTTTCGTATGCCTACAAAACTGCACAGGAGCTTGCCGACGTCTTTGACGGAAAAGCGCCTGGATATATCTATACGCGGATTGCAAATCCTACGACCGCCGCTCTCGAGGCGAGGCTTACAGAACTCGAAGGCGGAATCGGTGGCATCGCAACGGCCAGCGGGATGGCGGCTATAGCATCCGTTGTGATGGGTCTGGTCAGGGCCGGCGATGAGATAATCGCTGCAGCAGGGATATTCGGGGGAACGGTATCTCTATTCGAGAATATGTTAGGACGGTTCGGCGTAAAAACCCATCTGGTTAATGCCGCAGACACGGGACAATTCGCCAAAGCCGTCAATAAAAAGACAAGGCTGATTTTTGTCGAGACCATCGGCAATCCACGAATGGATGTGCCTGCCATACCGGCTATTGCCAAAATTGCTCATCAGGCCAACATACCTTTTGTCGTCGACAACACCGTTACCACGCCGGTCCTTTTTAAACCCGGAGAGTTTGGCGCTGATATTGTTGTTCATTCGACTTCGAAGTTTATCAACGGCCACGGCACTGCAATCGGCGGAGCGGTAATCGACACCGGAAATTACGACTGGACAAATGGCGGCTTTGAAGATATAAGAAAATTGGCACAAAAGGCTGGCCGATTGGCTTTTTTAGCACATTTGCGAAATTTGATTTATCGCGACCTTGGCGGCTGCCCCGCGCCTATGAATTCTTTTCTGATGCTGCAAGGTCTGGAGACTCTCCCCGGCAGAATGGCCAGACACTGCGAAAATGCTAAAAAACTTGCGAAATATCTGCAAGGCCATCCTAAGGTCCGCTGGGTAAACTACCCTTGCTTGCCAAACAGCAAATTTCGCAGCAGAGTTGTTAGGTTATTCGGTGGCCGGGGCGGCGGGTTACTGACATTTGGGCTTGGTGATAAGAAGAAAGCTTTCAGATTTATAGATTCGCTAAAACTGGTAAGAAACCTGGCAAATCTGGGCGATGCGAAGACTCTGGTAATACACCCTTCTTCGACCATATTCCATGAGTTCAGCATACGCGAGCAAATCAAAATGGGAATCGGTGAAGATATGGTTCGGGTTTCGGTCGGCATCGAGGATTTTGAGGATATCAAGAGCGATTTTGAGCAGGCGATAGAAAAGTCTTTTGAGGTGTAAGAATGAAAATTATCGTGAATGGCCAACATGTGAATTGTGGTGATGGTCTGACAGTGAACGAACTTTTGGCAGAACAAAAAGTAAAGATGCCGGATATGGTATCGGTCGAACTTAACGGCCAGATTCTCAGAAGAGCCGAGTTCGAAAACACGACCCTCAAGGACAACGACAAGGTGGAGTTCCTCTATTTTATGGGAGGTGGAAGAAAGATTAAAAATTAAAATGCAAAAAGCAAAGTAATAAATAAAATTGCAAAGTGAGGTAACAGATTAAACGGTTAAATAGTTACCATCCATCAATCACCAATTAACTGGTTGCTCTTTTTGAATTTTGATATGTAATTTTGCTCTTTTATTTTTGATACTTGATTTTTTGGACACTATACAATGGAATTAACCGAACAACAGATAGAGCGCTATAGTCGACATATAGTACTGAAAGAGGTTGGCGGGGCTGGGCAGAAGAAATTACTTTCCTCAAAGGTGCTGATTGTCGGTGCGGGCGGTTTGGGTGCACCGGCAGCGTTATATTTAGCTGCGGCAGGGGTCGGAACAATTGGAATTCTCGACGCAGACAAGGTGGACCTAACAAACCTTCAAAGACAGATAATCCATCACACCAGCGATGTGGGAATAGAAAAAGTCGCCTCCGCACAAGCCAAAATGCGAGCAATAAATCCTGATGTTAAAGTCAAGACCTACCATCAACGGGCAAAAGCCGACAACATCAGAGAAGTCATTCGCGGATACGACTTTGTAATCGACGGTACAGATAATTTCCCTGCCAAATTTCTTGTCAATGACGCTTGCTATTTTGAGAGGATACCATTTTCACATGGGGGGATTCTCAAATTTGACGGCCAGTTAATAACGGTACTGCCCGGCCAGACAACCTGCTACCGCTGTATCTTTCATTCTCCACCACCAGCGGATGCAGTGCCTTCGTGCTCGCAGGCAGGCGTACTTGGTGTGCTGGCGGGCGTTGTCGGTTCGCTGCAGGCAACAGAAGCGATAAAATATTTGCTGGGGATTGGCGACCTGTTGACCGGCGCACTGCTTACATATAACGCGCTGACAATGGAGTTTCGAAAGGTGCGATTGAGCCGTAATCCCAACTGCTTACTCTGTGGCGAAAATCCAAAAATAACTAAGCTCAGAGACGAAGAGCAAATTGTATGCGACCTTGAGGACTGTGCTCGTTGAATTTAGAAATCCCAAACAACATTTTTCAACAAATGCTGAAACAGGCCGAAGCTGAAGCGCCGATTGAGGCATGTGGAATTCTCGCTGGCAGCAATAGTAAAGTCAAAAAGCTCTACAAGATGACAAACACTGAAAGAAGCAGCGACCATTTTATGATGGAACCTGCCGAACAGTTTAAGGTGGTCAAGGATATTCGCTCAGCGGGTATGAAAATGCTGGCTATATATCACAGTCATCCAGCCACGCCAGCCAGACCCTCGCAGGAAGACATTCGCCTGTCATTTACGCCGGACGTAACTTATGTGATAGTTTCATTACAAGATTCAAGCTGTCCCGCCATTAAGGGTTTTCTCATAAAAAATGGCAATGTAACTGAAGTGCCGGTTAAGATTATAGAACAGTAGAAAATTACTACAGGGGACGTTATGCGTTCTATTAAGTGGACTTTTTTGCTGCTTTCGATTAGCGTGGTTCTTCTCGGATGTAACCAGACAAATTTTGGTGGAGATAGTAATTTCGCACTTCAGCCGGGAGATTTACTTTTTCAAGACCTCGATTGTGGGTCTCTTTGTGATGCCATAGAAAAAGTTACAATTGGATTCCGAGGAGCGAATTTTTCACATGTTGGCGCCGTTGCGAAAGACAACAGTGGCAATTTTGTTGTGATTGAAGCTATATCGAGCGGTGTGGAGGTTACACCATTACAGACTTTTCTTGACCGTAGTTTTGACGACCGGCAACAGCCTAAAGTTGTGGTAGGACGTCTAAAAGAGCCTTATCGTCGTCTTATACCGTCCGCACTTAAAGAAGCACTTGCTTTAATAGGAAAGCCCTATGATAAGGTATTCGCCATTGACAATGAGGCCTACTATTGCTCTGAGCTGATTTACGAAATATTCTTAAAGGCCAACGATAATAGCCCTGTATTTGCATTACAACCGATGACATTTAAGAATCCGGATACAGGGGAGACTCTTGCCGCTTGGGAAGAGTATCTTTCAGGACTTGGCGTTTCTATTCCCCAAGGCCAGTTAGGTATCAATCCAGGCGGCATTTCACGTTCGCCGGTTTTAACTATTGTTCACAAGTACGGTACTCCAAGTAAAAGTCTGCTACGCTGAAGTGAATGAAATTTTTACTGGAGGTGATATTGCACCGGGAATACCGGCAACGATTATGAAAGAGCGAAGATGTATAAAATAAAACAGCCTATTTTGCGTATCCCCGAAAGTGTCAAAGAACACACTTTCGCCTATCGCAGCGGGGTTGAAAAATTTCTTCAAGGTCAAACTTCGGCGGTTGCTTTTCGAGCATATCGCGTACCTATGGGAGTCTATGAGCAAAGGGCTGCCGGTAAATATATGGTTCGTATACGTATCGGCGCCGGGCTTGTTTTGCCTTATCAGTTAGAGCGAATTGCCCAACTGAGTAAAACTTACGGCAATGGAATTGTTCACGTTACAACAAGGCAGGATATCCAGATTCACGATGTTAATATCGAAGATACGCCTGATGTTCTCGAAGGACTGCTTGAGGCAGGCCTTTCATCACGCGGCGGCGGCGGAAATACTGTGCGCAACGTTACAGCATGCCCGCGAGCAGGGGTCTGCACCAAAGAAGAATTTGATGTATCACCATACGCAATCGCGACTGCTGAATACCTATTACAGTTCAAAAGCTCTTACAATCTTCCGAGAAAATATAAGATAGCTTTTTCAGGCTGCTCAGATGATTGTGCATTTGCCTCGGTGGCCGACCTGGGTTTTTTCGCACACCAAAAGAATGGAAGTAGGGGCTTCGCGGTTTACGCCGGAGGAGGGCTTGGCCCAAATCCCAGCGTTGGTGTGAAAATCGAGCGTTTTGTCCCGGACGATAAAATATTTGAGGTAGCCGAAGCCGTCAAAAGACTTTTTGATAAGCATGGGGACAGGTCAAATAAACACAAGGCGAGATTACGATACGTGGTCGCACGAGTTGGGATACAAGAATTTATCAAGCTGTATAAAATTGAACGAGAAGAACTTCGCAACGTGGGTCTTCGAGGCGATATTCCAGAAGTACTGTGCTCCGACAGGCTCCACCCCGATGAGCGAGAGATCGCTTCAAAGTTTGAAGTCCCCAGGCCGGCTGCTGATAACGATAATACTCGGTCATCGCTTCGGCATAATGTGTTACCTGAGAAGACAGAAGGGTTATTTACCGTAAGGCTCAGACTGAATCTTGGCGATATACCTGCAGACGACCTAATCAAGATAGGGCTCATCGCAGAAAAATTTGGTCAGGGTCTGGTTAGAACCAGCCAGTTGCAGAATCTTTTAATCACATCTGTGCCGCAGCAGAATATTGAAAAAGTCAGGTCTGCACTGGAAGGTCTTAGCATCGATGTAACCGGTAACGGCAAACCTGAGATTGTTAGCTGTGCCGGAGCTGCGACATGCAAACTGGGACTTTGCCTTTCGAGAGGTTTAGCCGATGCAATCTGCGAAAGGCTCAAACAGAGCAAAGCTTGCCCGACGGACAAGTCTCTGGGTAGGCAAGCCTCGATACAACAGGACGAAACGATTATCAGAATCAGCGGCTGCCCCAATTCATGCGGGCATCACTACATCGCAGATATAGGATTTCAAGGCAGAGCCAAAAGAGTCAACGGCAAACTGATGCCGTGCTATGATGTTTTGGCTGGGGCCCAAATGAATGAGCATAACGCACATTTGGCTGAAAGGATAGGCACAGTTCCAGCTAAGAAAATACCCGATATGCTGGTTGATGCCTTTGCAACCGGTGCAATTAAGAAAGAACAGCTAAAAGGTCTTGTCCAGCGATATGGTGACTTTTCTTCTCTAAAATTTCCGGATGAGTACTACTACGACTTTGGCGAGGCTGAGCCGTTTTCACTGGCCAGCAGAGGACCGGGTGAGTGCGGAGCAGGTGTAATGGACGTAATCAGATTAGATGTTGACCAAGCCAAAGAAGCTATCGGCTCAGCACACAAAACCCACGCCGCGAAGGACAAAAGCGAAAGTGTATATGAAGCAATTATCGCGGCGGCAAGAGCGCTTCTTCCAATATTCGGCTTAGAGCCGAAAAAAGACAGGGAAATTTTTGCTGCTTTCAGCAAACATCTTATCGAGCCGGCCTGGGTCAAGCCCCAAGCACAACAACTTCTCGACAGTGCAATTGACTGGCGTATGGGAGATAGAGACTCGATTGACGATTTGCTGCCACAGGCGGAGGACCTGGCAAAGCGAGTAGAAGAACTTTTCCTGTCACTCGATGCTAATCTTAAATTCAAGACCAAACCGCAAAGTACGATGGACGAGGGACGAAAGACGAGAGACGATTCGTCCAACATCCATCATCCATCGCCTGTCGTCATCGACCTGCGAGGGGTTGCCTGTCCGCTGAACTTTGTCAAAGCCAAGATAGAGCTTGAAAAAATTGACGTGGGAGAGATTCTTGAGGTATTACTTGACGATGGCGAGCCTATTAAGAATGTGCCGGAGAGTTTTGCACAGGAAGAACAAGAAGTGATAGAGGTTAAAAATGTCGGCGGTCATTTTTGCGTTAAAATACGCCGAAGAAAATAACTGTTCGTTAATGAGGTTTATGACATAATTGTAGAAGGTTCGAAGAATGAATATAGCCAAGGATATGACAGAACTGATCGGCAAGACGCCATTAGTATGGCTGAGCAAAATAGGCCAGGACTGTAAGGCAAGGATAGCAGGTAAATTAGAGTTTTTCAATCCAGCCAGTAACGTCAAGGACCGCATTGGTGTAAGCATGATAGTGGACGCGGAACGCCAGGGCAAAATCAAACCTGGAACAGTCATCGTTGAGCCGACCAGCGGTAATACCGGCATTGCGCTTGCGTGGGTTGCAGCGGCGAAGGGTTATAAGCTCATTTTAACGATGCCGGAGTCTATGACAACCGAACGCAGAAAGATACTGGAACTGTTTGGTGCAAAGCTCGTGCTTACACCCGCTGAAAAAGGTATGACAGGCGCAATAGACAAAGCCAAGGAGATTCTCAAAGAAACCGACGGTGCTTTTATGCCGCAGCAGTTCGAAAATCCTGCAAACCCACAGATACACAGGGAAACTACCGCTGAAGAAGTTTGGAATGACACGGATGGTACGGTGGATATTTTCGTTGCCGGCGTAGGTACCGGCGGAACGATTACCGGCGTCGGTGAAGTGCTAAAATCGCGAAAGCCCTCTGTCAATATCGTGGCGGTTGAGCCTTCCGCCTCCCCGGTACTTTCCGGTGGCAGAGCCTGTCCGCATATGATTCAAGGAATAGGAGCCGGCTTCGTTCCGGACGTTTTAAATATGGAAGTTGTTGATGAAATCATCCAAATAGGAAACACAGAAGCGTTCAATATGGCAAAACGCTTGGCTAAAGAAGAAGGCATCCTTTCAGGCATATCATCCGGGGCTGCCGTGGCTGCGGCGGTCAAAATAGCCAGGCGAAAGGCAAATGCCGACAAACTTATTGTTGTGATATTGCCCGATACCGGTGAGAGGTATTTGAGTACGGAACTTTTCTATTAGGATTTTTAAGGGTAATGACGGCTGGTAAATATAACATCGAGCTGCTGCCGCCGAGCTTTTCGGCCTGGTCGCCTAAGACAGCACGTTCGAAGCAAATAGCGGTGCTGATGAGCGGCGGCGTTGACAGCAGTGTCACTGCACATTTGCTCAAGGAAAACGGCTGGGAAGTACTGGGTATTACAATGAAGATTCCTGTTTCGTGCAGTGCAAAAAGTCGCGAGTGCTGCGGGGCCGATGCGGCATTTGTCTGCAACCAGTTAGATATACCCCACTACTTTGTTGATGTTACCGAAGCTTTCGAGCAGTTAATAATAAAACCGTTCCGCCAATCCTATGCAAAAGGCCAAACTCCAAATCCATGCGTTGACTGCAATACACTGCTGAAATTTTCACTGGTTTGGGATTTTTTGGAGGAAACATTCGGGATTGAGCGTCTTGCTACGGGTCATTATGCGCGGATTACTGAAACCGGCAGGGGTGTACGCCTCAGCAGAGCAAAAGATAAAATTAAGGACCAAAGCTATTTTCTATACGGTATCGCTTTAGAAAAACTGCCGAGATTTGTTCTTCCTTTAGGTGAACTGACAAAAAAGCAGGTTCGCTCGCTCGCCGCACTACTGAACCTAAAGGTCGCCAATAAGACTGAAAGTATGGAGTTGTGTTTTGCCGGTGAAGGCGATTACAGGGCAGCCTTGCATGCCGCCCAGGCTAATAAGCCCGGCGACATAATAGATATGCAGGGCAACAAGATAGCCACACATAAAGGAATTGCCAATTACACGCTTGGCCAAAGAAGAGGTGTCGGTTTCGCAGGCGGCAAGCCGCTTTACGTAGGCAGAATAGACACAAAGACAAATACCATCGCATTAGGTACCAGAGAGGAAGTAAGCTCTCACACTATAAGGGCAAACCAGATAAATGTCCTTATACCGCAAGAACTGGATACAGATATGCAGGTTTATGGCAAGATTCGTTCGTATGGCGACCCTCAGCCGTGCAAAATTATTGATAAAAGCCAAGAACATATCACCGTTGAATTTGACCAGCCTCAATTCGCACCCTGTCCAGGTCAAAGGCTCGTATTGTATGACAACGACGATAATATCATCGCAGGCGGAACGATAACGGAAAGTTCCGTCTCCAATGAAGAATAAAATTTATATTGTTAGAGACCGCTTATTGTCGATGATAAGGATAATGGGGAAATTAAATTAAACTTGCCAGGGGGTTTTAAAATGAAGCGACGAACATTAATCTTGGCTATTATGATGGCTTTTCCTATTTCTATACACTATGCCGAAGCGTCAGAGCAGATAACCGATGCAAATACTCTGGTGAAACTCGAAGATTATCTGCGTTATGCCGAGGCGCACAACCCGGGGCTGAAAAGCACCTATCAGCAATGGCAGATGGCGGTGGAGGAAGTGCCACAGGCGAGAGCTCTGCCGGACCCGCAGCTTACTTACGGATACTACTGGCAACAATCTGATGCGCGTGAGAAGCAAATGGTTGGTGTGATGCAGATGTTCCCGTGGTTCGGCAAGATTGACGCAAGAAGCGAAGCGGCGTTAAAAGAGGCACAAGCGGCATATCAAAAGTACCAGTCGGAGCGTCTTACGCTGTTCAAGGAAGTAAAAGAGGCATTTTACGAGTTTGCATATCTTGCCAGAGCAATTGATATAGCGAAAGAGAATCTGGAGCTATTGAGACATTTTGAAGAGGTAGCAAGGACGAAATATACAGCGGCTGAGGCAGGCCAGCCGGACGTGATACGGGCGCAGGTGGAGATGGCCCGGCTTGAAGACGCACTCAAGGGCCTGGAGCAGCTCAGACATCCGATAATGGTAGAAATACTCACCTGCTGTGCGCTTCCCTTGGGCGCAGAGCTGCCGTGGCCGAAGGTCGAGGAATTCAATGCGGCGCCGCTGGGATATGAGCAGTTAGTTAACCTGCTAAGACAGAAGAATCCGGAGCTGTTGGGTCTTAATTTTGATGTGATGGCGGCAAAGAGCAGGATCGAGCTTGCGAAGAAGAATTTCTATCCCGATATAGGTGTGGGAATTGAGTGGACGGAGTTTGAGCGAAGCGGTGAGATGAGCGGTCGGGATTCCATAGCCCTTATGTTTCAGATAAATTTGCCCCTGTGGCGAGATAGCTATAGCGCCGGCCAACGCCAGGCACAGGCAATGGCGATGAGCGTCGAAAAGGAAAAGATTGACACAGAAAACAGCTTGCTGGCAAAAACGGCACAGAGCTACTACGACTATAATGACAGTATCAGGAGAATTCGACTATATCGTGACACTCTTATACCAAAGGTAGAGGAACTTTTACAGGCGTCAGAGACGGCATACAAAGCGGGGACAATCGATTTTTTGAGCTTGATTGATTCGCAACGGATGCTGCTGGATTACCACTTATCGTACCAGCGTGCTTTGGCGGATAATCGACAGAAGTTAGCAGAGCTGGAGATGCTGGTTGGGACAGAACTGGATGTGAAGTAGCAGAGACAAACCAAAGGAGAATTTTATAGAACATATTACTACAGGAATTGTATAGCATTAGAAAGGTGACGAATATGAGTAATATTGCTAAAAAATCAATATGGTTTTTAGCGATAGTTGTTGCGGCTTTTGCGGCCGGATATATAATCCGCGGCTCAATGGAGAGTAAGAAAGAAGAACCGGCTGTAGGCGAGCTCGCCTCGGCGGAGTCCGGAGCCGTAGCCGGGGAAGGTACACAACAGCAGCAATGGTGGACTTGTTCTATGCACCCGCAGATTCGCCAGCCAAAACCGGGAAAATGTCCCATCTGCTTTATGGATTTGATACCTGTTGCAACGACGGAAGGACAGGTTGGAGCAAGGACGATAGTGTTTTCGCAGGAGGCGTTGAAGCTGATGGAGGTTCAAACAACGCCGGTGGAGCGAAAATTTGTTGATGCCGAAATACGAATGGTGGGCAAAATTGAATATGATGAAAGCCGGGTTAAGGAAATCGCGGCCTGGGTTCCGGGAAGAATCGACCGGCTGTACATGGACTTCACGGGGACATTGGTACGCAAGGGCGACCATATGGTTTACCTTTACAGCCCGCAGTTACTCAGTTCACAGGCCGAGCTTTTGCAGGCAGCCAAAGCGGTTCAGGATTCAGCAAGCGGCACAACAGAGCTTATTCGACGCTCGAGCATTGCGACGCTGGAGGCGGCAAGAGAGAAACTTCGGCTGCTGGGCCTGCAAAAGGAACAAATAGAGGAGATTGAAAAGACAGGCAGGCCGACAGACCATTTGACCATATACGCACCTATAGGTGGAATTGTAATCGCCAAGCACGCCAACGCCGGTGACTATGTCGATACGGGGACAAAGATTTACACGATTGCAGATTTGTCTCAGATTTGGGTGAAGCTGGACGCATACGAATCGGATTTGGCATGGCTGCGATATGGCCAAGCGGTGGAGTTTGCGGCAGAGGCGTATCCAGGCGAGGTATTCAAGGGAACAATCAGCTTTATCGACCCAGTGTTGAACCCTATGACCAGAACAGTGAAGCTGAGGGTAAACGTTGAAAATCCCGATGGTCGGCTCAAACCCGAGATGTTTGTGCGCGCGGTTGTACGGTCGAAGATGGCCGGCGTGGGAATGGTTATGGATGAAAATATGGCGGGCAAGTGGATTTGCCCGATGCATCCATCGGTGGTAAAGACATCAGCGGGGCAATGCGACATCTGCGGGATGGATTTGGTGACGACAGAATCGCTGGGGTACGTTATCGCTAAGCAGGCGGGCGAGCCGCCTCTTGTTGTACCGGCAACTGCTGCGCTAATAACGGGCAAACGCGCAGTTGTTTACGTTCGGCTGGCAGACAAAGAAAAGCCGACATTCGAGGGAAGGGAGATTGTGCTTGGGCCGAGGGCGGGCGATTATTACCTCGTTAAAGAAGGTTTGGAGGAAGGGGAAGTGGTAGTGACAAACGGCAATTTCAAGATAGATTCGGCTCTTCAGATTCAGGCCAAGCCCAGTATGATGAATCCGCAGGGCGGCGCCGCACCAATGGAGCATCAGCACGGAGCCGGCCAGATGAAACAGGAAATGGAAAAGTCTAATGTGGAATCCAAGAACCATAAGCATTGAAAGGGCAGAAAAATGAAGACGAAAATAATGTTAGTAGCGGCTGCAGGTTTGGTGGCAGTGATTACACTGCTCGGCTGCAAGAAGAAAGAGGAGCCGGCTGTTCCGCCCTCGAAAACAACGATAGAAGAGATGACTAAGACAGTCACAAAAGCAGCAGAAGAAGTAAAAGAGATGGCGAAGGAAGCTGCAGTTGAAATCGAGCAGACGATGTGTCCCGTGATGGAAGGTGCGATAGACAAGAATATCTTCAAAGAATATCAGGGCAAAAAGGTTTACTTCTGTTGCCCAGACTGCAAGGCAAAATTCGAGGAAGACCCGGAAAAGTATATTGCAAAGCTGCCGCAGTTCCAGAAGTAACTCAGCTTATTCATTCTAACGAAATGCAAATATAATGTGAGTGTAACGAAAGTCGAATCAACATGAAGATGATGGAGGTGTATCATGAAACGTAGAACTATCGTACTGGTAAGTGTAGCCATACCGCTGGTGATGTTGCTATTTGGCATCTACACTGTAGCGCAAGAAGTACCCACGGCACAAAAAGATAAAGCAACAAATGAGGAATCAAAAGCCTCTTCGCCAATGATGGGTCGTTGTCCTTGTTGCATAATGTTCGGGACTATTGGAGCAAGCACAACTGATGAACCGCAGGCGATGATACAGCAATGCGTGAGTATGATGCAAAAAGCCGGCATAACAACGAACATGATGCAGCAATGTAGAACAGTAATGCAGAGCAGGGTCTTTTTAGATTCGCCTGAGGCTATTTACGCTCAGGCAGAAACACTGGGACTATCTGAGCAGCAAAAAAAACAGCTTACCGTTATTCAGAATGAAGCTCGCAAAAAAGCTCTGGATGTGTTAACTTCTGAGCAACTGGAGAAGATGGGTGATATCCCAGACGAGCCGGTGACTATGTCTGAAATGTATCAACGAATGTCCCGTAAAATGATGCCGATGATGCAGAAGATGATGGGTGATAAAGGCACAGCAGGCTCGATGATGATGTGCCCCACGATGCAACGGATGAGCCAAAGCAAGGATACGCAAGCACAAACACCCGCACAAACAACACGAAAACCTCAACGGCCAGCAGCAAGAATCAAGGATACACAAGCAAAAACGCCCGAACAAACAACCTGTCCTGTAATGGGCGGTGCGACTAACAAGACCATCTTTACCGAGTATAAAGGCAAGAAAGTTTATTTTTGCTGCCCCGCTTGTATAGAGAAGTTTAAGTCGAAGCCTGAAAAATATATTGCGAAGCTGCCGCAGTTCCAGAAATAAGGCGAGAACTACTGTTGGTAAAACTGGGGGGCTTTTATATGGAAGAAGCACGGTACGAGCAGACGCCGGAGCAAAAGTCCTGGATAGGCAGGATTCTGGGATTTTGCATATACAATAAGCTGGTTGTGGGGCTGATTACGCTTTTCATAATCGGCTGGGGAATATATGTTGCGCCGTTTGACTGGCATTTAGGTGGATGGCAGCGAAATCCCCTGGCGGTGGACGCAATACCGGACATAGGCGAGAACCAGCAGATAGTTTTTACTGACTGGCCAGGCAGAAGCCCTCAGGATGTTGAAAACCAAGTTACATATCCTTTGACGACGGCGCTTTTGGGAATACCGGATATCAAAGTCATTCGAAGCAGTTCGATGTTCGGCTTCTCATCGATTTATGTGATATTCAGTGATTTTTCGGCTTATGAGAAACTTGTAAACGGGAGAGATTTCTACTGGACCAGAAGCAGGGTATTGGAGAAGCTAAACAGCCTGCCTGCCGGGACGCTTCCGCCGGGCGTTATGCCGATGCTGGGACCCGATGCGACGGCGCTCGGCCAGATTTTCTGGTACACGCTTGAAGGCAGAGACAAAGATGGAAGACCTACGGGCGGATGGGACCTTGAAGAGCTAAGGACGATAGAGGACTGGCAGGTTCGGCTGAAACTCCGCTCGGCAATTGGAGTAAGCGAGGTCGCATCAATCGGAGGTTTTGTCAGGGAGTATCAGGTCGACGTTGACCCTGATGCGATGCGGGCGTTCGGCGTCAGCATTGAAGAGGTATTCGAGGCGGTCAGACAATCCAACATCGACGTGGGGGCCCAGACCATTGAGCTCAATCGCGTCGAATATCTCATTCGCGGAATAGGATTCATCAAGACAGTTAAGGATATAGAGGATGCCGTAATCAAGGTTAAGGAAAACGTGCCGGTCCAGATAAAGCACGTGGCAAAAGTCGTATGGGGGCCGCAGGTAAGGTTGGGAGCTTTAGACAAGGCAGGTGGCGAAGCAGTGGGAGGGGTAGTCGTAGCTCGTTATGGCTCGAATCCTCTGGAGGCAATCAAGAACGTCAAAAAAAAGATTGAGGAAATTTCCCCAGGATTGCCTGCAAAAACACTGGATGACGGGACGGTTTCGAGAGTTACCATTGTGCCGTTTTACGACAGAACTGGATTGATTTACGAGACACTGGCAACGCTTAACGACGCGATATATCAGGAGGTTCTGGTAACGGCCATCGTGATTGCAATTATGGTAATGCATCTTCGTAGCAGCATTTTGATAAGCTCGGTGATGCCGTTAGCGGTGTTAGGTTGTTTTATCATGATGAAGATTTTCGGAGTGGACGCCAATATCGTGTCGCTTTCGGGTATTGCAATAGCAGTGGGCACGATAGTGGATATGGGGATTGTCATTTGCGAAAATATACTTAAGCATCTGGATGAAGACCCCGCGGATATGCCCAGGGCTGAGGTGATTCACCGGGCGGCGGCCGAGGTTGGAAGCGGAGTCCTGTCTGCGTGCGCATCAACGATTATCAGTTTTATCCCTGTGTTTTTTATGGGTGGCCCGGAGGGCAAACTCTTTAAGCCGTTGGCTTTTACAAAGACCTTCGCTCTGTTTGCCTCAATAATAATTGCATTGACCATCATACCACCTGCTGCTCATATCATTTTCTTTCCCCGCAAAATCGGTTCTAAATCTGCCAGAACTTTTCTATACGGATTACTTGCTTTTGTCGGGTTGATTATCGGTTTAAAATTCAGTTGGCTGACAGGACTTGCGATTATCGGCTTTGCAGCGTTTTATCTTTTCAAGGGCAGGATTCCACAGCGAATTCAGAAAATGGCACCAATAGCCGCCAATGTCATAGTCTTGGTGCTTGTGGCGATTTTGCTTACCGCTGACTGGTATCCGTTGGGTTTGCAGAAGGGATTGACGGTTAATCTTATATTTGTAGTAGTGCTAATCGGCGGGCTGATGGCTCTGGTTTGGCTGTTCCAGCATTACTATGAGGCAATACTCCGCTGGTGCCTGGAGCATAAGATTAAATTTTTGTCGATACCTGCGGCGCTGGTGCTGCTTGGCGGATTTATATGGTTTGGGTTTGACAAAATATTTAGTTTTGTGCCCGGTGTGTTGCGAGCCAATCGCGTGTGGTCGGCTATGGCGCACACATTTCCAGGACTGGGCAGAGAGTTTATGCCGCCTTTGGATGAGGGGTCGTTTCTGTATATGCCTACGACAATGGCTCACGCGTCAATTGGCGAGGCGCTGGATATTCTGCAGAAGCAGGATGTGGCGATAAGCAGCATACCGGAGGTTGAGACGGTGGTGGGCAAAATCGGACGGGTGGAATCTGCGCTTGACCCGGCGCCGGTGGGGATGATTGAAACGGTGATAAACTATAAAGATGAATATATTACCGACAAGACCGGCAGACGGGTGAACTTCAAATACGACAACAAGACCAGAGACTTTGTGCGAGATGCAAATGGCAATCTAATACCCGATGAGAACGGAAGACCATATCGGCAATGGAGAGAGTATATAAAGACGCCCGACGACATCTGGAAGGAGATTATTGCAGCAGCGCAGATACCGGGGGCAACATCGGCGCCAAAATTACAGCCCATCGCTGCCAGGATTGTGATGCTGCAAAGTGGGATGCGGGCGGCGATGGGGGTAAAGGTAAAAGGATCGGATTTGGATACCATTCAAAAGGTCGCCTTCGAGATAGAAAAAATGCTCAAGGAGACACCGGGCATTGAGCCGTCGACTGTTATCGCGGACCGGATTATCGGCAAACCCTATCTGGAGATTGTGCCGGACAGACAAGCACTTGCTCGTTACGGCATATCAATTGAGCAGTTTCAGAGCGTGATCGAAGTTGCCATAGGAGGGATACAAATAACGACAACGGTGGAAGGCCGATACAGATTTCCAGTGCGAGTTAGATACTTGCGTGAGCTGCGCGGTCAGATTGAGACGTTGGGCAGAATCTTGGTGCCCTCTATGGATGGCGCTCAGATACCGATTATTCAGCTTGCCGAGATTCGCTATGTGCGCGGACCGGAGGTGATAAAAAGCGAGGACACGGTGCTGGTGGGTTACGTCTTGTTCGACAAAAAGCGCGGTTTCGCAGAGGTGGACGTAGTGGAGAATGCGGCAAGAGTCATAAAAGAGAAGGAGGCGGCGGGAGAATTTGTCAGACCCACAGGAGTAGATATTACCTTTGCGGGAACTTATGAAAATCAGCTTCACGCGGCACGGACACTGATGATTATGGTGCCGATTTCGTTATTTACTATATTTCTGGTTTTGTATTTTCAGTTCAGGGCCGTTTCGACGACGCTGATGGTTTTTGTAGGGGTGATAGTGTCGTGGTCGGGCGCGTTTTTGCTAATCTGGCTGTATGCCCAGCCGTGGTATATGAATTTTTCAATGTTCGGCGTAAATATGCGCCAGCTTTTCCAGGTGCATCCGATAAACTTGAGCGTGGCGGTATGGGTAGGGTTTTTGGCGCTATTCGGCATAAGTGACGACGACGGCGTGATAATGGGGACACATCTCGACCACGTGTTTCGTGAAAAAAAACCCAACACCATCGAGCAGATTCGCCAAACAACCATTGCTGGCGGCAAGCGGCGCGTCAGAGCGGCGCTTATGACCACTGCAACTACGATACTGGCGCTGATTCCGGTTTTCACATCAACCGGACGAGGGTCAGATATTATGGTGCCGATGGCAATACCTTCATTTGGAGGAATGACGATTGAAATACTTACGATGCTCATCGTGCCGGTCCTGTATTGTGCAATGAAAGAGTTAGGGCTCAGTAAAAAAGAGGGATAGACTCAAATCATAAGACCCAAGACTCAAGTGGTCTGGAGTCTATGGGCCGTAGCCGGGTCGGTGGGCTTGTCCGCCGTTTGTGTGGCGGAGTTATTCGACAAAAGCACTATCGAAGTCTTTCCAAACAGGTTCGGCGCCCTGCGCTGCTATCATAGCGGCTACTTCAGCCGGGCTGCGGCTATCGTCAATTTCAAACTGCCTGATTGCATCTGTCTGCTTTGAATAGCCGCCGGGACAGGTCTTACTGCCGGCGCTGATTTTGGTAATCCCAAATTTAATCAGATGGTCTCTCAATTCAGGGCGTTCTCGAGTTGACAGCACCAGCGGCGCATCAGCAAAGCACAATCGTAGTGCCACCATCATCTGTACAAGGTTCTTATCACTAAGTAGATGAGAAGACCAAAGAGAAGTTTTGAGTTTTGAGTTTTGAGTTTTGAGTTTCAAATATACTGGCCGCAGTCTTGGAAAAGAAAACGACACGTGCGACTGCCAATAGCGTTTGATCAGGTAGGCAGCATGCTCGCCGAGCGCCAGAGCTTCAATCCGCCAGTCCGCCAGGCCCAAAAGAACCCCCAATCCAATCTCGCGCATACCAGCAGCAGCAACACGCTCTGGAGTATCTAATCTGTTATCATAATCAGACTTTGAGCCTGCCCGTCTTGGCTTGGCCTGGTCTCGGCGAAGACCCGAGCCGGAGTCGGGCAAGCCGAGACAGGCAGCGCCGGCCTTGAACGTGCCCGCCTTCGACAGGCCGGCTGGATGATAATACGCATACGCCTGGCGGTTATACGTTTCCTGATAGACCGTCACTCCATTGATACCTGCCTTAAAGAGCTTTGCATATTCAGCGACGCCCATCTGATAGACTTCTACCGAAATAGAGCTGAACTTGCTTCTTAGCTTTCTGGCAAGCTCTGTAAGATACTCAACGCTGATAAATTTTCTATCTTCACTACTGACAAGCAGTATGTCCCAAAAACCTTCGGCTGCAATAACGTCAGCTTCGGCAAGGGCCTGCTCAATGGTCAATCGGGTTCGTTTAGATTTGTTTTCTCTATTGAAGCCGCAGTACCGGCAGTTGTTGACGCAGAAATTAGACAAATAAAGCGGGGCATAAAGTCTGATTGTCCGCCCAAATCTTTGAACGGTAAGCTGCCGGGCTAACTGCGCCATCTGTTCAAGGTAGACTTCAGCAGCCGGCGAGACAAACGTCAACAGTTTCTCCAAACTATAGCTTCCGGCGGGGCAAGCCAAAGCTCTCTCAACATCACGACCACTTATATCCTGTAGGCGGTCGCGCCATAGCCGACCGTCACCGTCGAGGCCTTTCTCAGCCAGTATCGTTTTTATGTCCGGGCCGTGATGTTTCCGTGTGCTAATCATCTTCATCTCTCAAAAAACCCGTCAGCGGACTGGAAGCACTTGCTCTTTTACCGATAGCTGCCGGCCCAGATATATAAGCCAACCGCCCTGCCTCAACAGCCAGTCTAAATGCTTTTGCCATTTCAACCGGCTCAGCCGCTGTTGCTATTGCGGTATTAACCAGGACCGCATCTGCGCCAATTTCCATCGCCTCGGCCGCGTGTGAAGGAAGCCCCAGCCCGGCATCAACCACGACCGGCACATTGCTCTGCTGGATTATAATCTCCAACGCTGAGCGTGTCTTGAGTCCCTGATTTGAACCGATAGGGCTGCCAAGCGGCATAACCGTGGCGGCACCTGCGTCTTCAAGCTTCTTTGCCAAAATTGGGTCGGCATTGATATAAGGCAGAACAACGAAGCCATCTTTTACCAGAATCTCGGCTGCCTTTAGTGTCTCCACGGGATCAGGCAGAAGATAATACGGATCAGGTGTAACTTCGAGTTTCACCCATTCAATCCCCGTTGCTGCCCTGGCCAGTTTTGCAAGGCGGACCGCCTCATCAGCATTGCGAGCACCGGAAGTGTTCGGCAGCAGCAGATATTTCCTGCGGTCAATCGCGCGTAGCATATCGTCATTTTCGTTTTCGATATCCACTCTGCGAAGCGCAACAGTAACAATCTCGGCGCCCGACTTTTCGATAGCATGGGCCATAATCTCACACGATGCAAACTTGCCTGTTCCCACAAGCAGCCGGGAATTGAACTGTCTTTCTGCGATCACTAACTTATCCATACAATCAACGGATTTCCAAACGCCTTTTTGGGCGTTTGGGGTCTAACCTCCAGCCACAAATCGTATCAATTCAATAGTCTGGCCGCTGCACAACTGCGTTTGAGCAAATTTTTTGGATTCAATAATTTGACCATCGACTTCAGCCACTACCGTTGCCGCCTTAACACCCAACAGCTCTAACAATTCAGCCACAGTTGAAGGTAGTTGCCCCGCCGGAAACTGTTTCTCAACACCATTTATCTTTAACACTTCCATTCTTTAACCTTACAAAATAAAAAACCCCTCTGCAAAAGGGGTGCTTCAAACTTATTCTTATCTGCCTCCCTTCGCAGGTCCTAACCCGATCAGGTTCGTAGGGTCACCGCTGGCGGCGATTTCTCAGCCTTAGCCCATATTAGCTTGCGGCATTGGCTCCCCTGGCAAAGCAAATTTTTCAAAGATATTATAATACAGCCAGGCAATTATAACAAGTATCTTTTTAGAAAATACTTCAGATAGTTGTATTTCGCAGGCTGTTCTTGTGTTTTAATATAATAAAGATGAGCGAAGAAGATAAAAGATTTGTCATTCAAGAACACACCCAAGGTACAGATGTTCACTGGGATTTTATGCTGGAGTCAGGCGAAACTCTGCAAACTTATCGTCTTGACAAAGCTCCTGAAGAAATCCTGCACCAGACCGCCAAGGCTGTAAAAATCTTCAACCATCCACTTAAGTTCCTCACATACCAGGGGCCGGTAAACAAAGGCAGGGGCAACGTGCGGCTAACCGAAGCTGGCACTTATCAGATAATACATAAGAAACACAACCGAATTGAACTGAACCTAAGCGGCAAAATCCTCAAAGGGAAATTCACGCTAACCCACATTAAAAATGACGAATGGCAACTTAGCAGAGGTAACCAACAGCCGAGTGTCTCGTGCCTTGAGTCTTGTGTCTTGGGTCTTGTGTCTTGAGTCTCGTGTCTTGGGTCTTGTGTCTTGGGTCTTGGGTCTTGTGTCTTGAGGTCTGAGACAGTTTATTGGTCACTTCAAGCTAAAATCAATAAAGAAACGAAGGAATAAAATTCTCACCCTTTTTTCAACAGCCTGCATTAAACATCCGCCTGAAGATACAAAAAGAGCAGTTTTTATAGGTTCATGTTGCAAGGCAAATTAAAATTGGACTATTTTGACTTAACTTAGTCAAAACGTGTGCCGATAAAACATCTGAAACTTGCAACAGACCCCATCCTGATACATCGGGATGGTAACCATGAAAGCTTTATTGACTTGAAAAAAGGAGATTGAGATGGGGATTCAAGATTGGTCTGAAGATATTATTCTTGTGGACTTGCCCCAAGAACCGGAAATGGGAGACGAACTCAAAACCGTTACCGAGATGGTGCGTGACAGAGGCAACTGCGAGGTGGTAATCGACTTCTCAAGCGTGGATATTATAACTTCTTCCAGCCTCTCAAAGCTACTGAAGCTGCGCAAGCTGCTGGGCGATTGCGGACATCGTCTTATCTTCTGTAACGTCGCCGCTGCAACCAAAGGTATCTTTACGGTAACAGGTCTCGATGGAATTTTCGAAATTGTTGATGACAAGTTTGTCGCCTTGGCAAGCTTACAAATGGTCAGTTAGCCGGTCAGCACCAAAGTCGTTGCTCGTGGTTCGTGGTTCGGAATTCGCGGCACCCTTGATTCACTATCCACGATGCACGATTCACGATTTGGGGCACTTTACAAATGGCCTATCCTTTGATATTGTAATGTTTTTCTTGCTGAGCCGGCTACGAAGATCGCTGATTGTAGCGGTGTTCGTAATCTGCTCGCAGGGCTCTTATAATAGTTAGGACATAATTGATATGGATGAAGAAACTCTGCAGCAAATCGAGCAGATAATAAGCTACACATTTTCCGACAAAAGTCTTTTAGCCCAAGCATTTACTCATTCCTCTGCGGTTGATAATCGCCTTTTGAGTAATGAAAGGCTGGAGTTTCTCGGTGACGCTGTTTTAGCTGTGGTTATCTGTCAAACCCTGTTCGAGAGGTTTTCAGGTTATCTTGAGGGCGATTTAACGAAGGTAAAAAGTATGCTTGTTTCCCGTGGCTCCTGCGCCCGGCTCTCCAGGCAGCTCAAGCTGTACAGATTTTTAAAAGTTGGTAAAGGTATGGCCTCCAGCAGGGCACTGTCAGGCTCCCTCGCTGCCGGGGCATTAGAGGCTGTCATCGCTGCAATTTATCTTGACAGTGGATTTGACACTGCCCGCAGTTTCATCTTGAGAATTTTCGGCCCATTAATTAAACAGGCCGACGCAGAACAAGTTCAGGGGAATTTCAAGTCGTTATTACAGCAATACGTCCAGGAGCAGTTTAATTCCACACCGACCTATATACTGCTTGATGAAAAAGGACCGGACCACGACAAATGTTTTGAGCTGGAAGTGGTTATCGAGGAGCATCATTTTCCAAGCGCATGGGGGACAAACAAAAAAGAAGCGGAGCAGAAGGCGGCCTTCAACGCTCTTGTCGAGTTAGGTGTACTTAAAAAGACCTCGCCAGAGGACAATGATTAGAATATCCACAAGCTCAAAATTATTCGTATTGCGTATTGCGCCGTGCGTTTTTTATTTTCGCAATACGCTTCACGCATAACGCACGACGCTTCTCTGGCGCGGCCGACAATCACTCCGTAATCAGCCAGGACAAAACACATAGGACCAATCCAGCTATAATCATAAAAACAACAATTGAACCAAATAGAATCACTACTTCTTTTAGGAAATTGCCAGTTTTAATTTCCGGCAGCTTCGTTGCTTTATAGACAACGGCTATCGCAGCTACTAATGGCAGCAGCCACAACATAGATTGCGGATTCGCTCCGATTTTTTCAGGCGCGGTAAAGCTCGCCACTACAAGAGCACCTATTATCGACATTTAGAGCCTCCGTCGCTTTCTATTCTGAGCAGATGAGCCAAGTAAACAGCATTTACAATACACAAAAGGTTGAGCAAGCCTGCGATGCTCGTGTATATCTGCCCGATTTCGTTCGGCCTGCCGTAGACAGGATAATCCCCTGCCGCGGTCAAACGCCTCAGCAAATCTACCATCGGCGAATTCATAATTTGTGCTATGTACCATGGTTTTGCCACGCCTGGATTAATTACCCCGATTGAGCCGATATATAACCCTGTGGTGAAAGTAAGGACAATAGTTACGAATATAATTATCGAGCGTTTTTTTTCTTTTAGCAGAAAATGTCCCCCGCCCGGAACGAGCCAGGCCAGCAGTCCAACAATCAGTAAAAACAACACGTGGTTTTCCTTTGAACGCGGCGTCATTACAATGCTGCCTCCGATTCAGCCGGTGCATTGACATCTTTGGGTTTCTCATCCTGCCCGACCGGTCTAAATTTCATACGTTTTAATATATTTTCGGGGTTAAAGTGTACAGCCGCCAAGCTCTGCGCCTGAGTATAATCTTCTCTATATAATCGCGTTGCTTTGAGTTTTTCGTACTCTTGCTGCCCAAGACGCTTAACTGAAATATTCTTTAAACAATAGTAGCTCATATCCGGCTTGAATTCCATAATCAAAGGCACGGTCTCAACTGTGTTACTGTCCTGTGGTATAAGCGAATAAAGTTGGTCTACGAACAGGCGACGTTTTTCACGTTCGTATAGAAGGAATTGTGCCGCCGGGTCGCCCATGCTTTGCACAGCTAATGTCTCTAATGTCGCTCTTGATATTCTTCGCAGGTTTAGATTTTGCAGCTCGAAGGGTTCAGAATCGCTTTTTTCCGCGTTTGAGGCTTTGGATATATTAGGGTCGTTGTGGTCCTGCGTGGTTTGCTGTCCATAGAGCTTGTTAAATTTATCAACTGCTGCCTGCCAGCCATCTTTTGCCGCCAAATTAACGAACTCTTCTGCTCTGCTCTTTGCGACATCCATTGCGGCAAGCTTTCTTAAGTCTTCGGCCACTTTTTCTTTCACTGAATAAACATCTTCGCTTAGCTGTCCTTCATCCTGCTCAAATTTAAGTGTACGGGTGCTAAAAGTTTGGTTTATGTTTTCAGGCTCAGAAGCCTTTTCGGCCTTAATTACCCGTATGAGCGCCATTATTTGCTCGAATACATCTGTCAACGGCCCGATATTTTCATACATTGCCGGCTTTGGCGCATCGAAGGGTCCAAGCTCGCTGATTCCTAACTCATTGATGGCAAATACAATCCGGGCCAATCTCACTGGAATATACCCATAGCCCCGTAAATGCAGTGTCGCAAGACGAACATCAGCTTGCATATCGAGTGGGCTGAGCAGGCCGGTCCGCCCGGCATATACCTTGATATTGTGTTTTTCGCTTAATCGCTTGGCGGCAGTTTCATAATCACCGGTAATTTGTTTACGCTGCTCAAAAGTAAGTTTTTGAAGCTCTACATCTGTTTTATCCTCAAAACTCGCCTCAGTAAGTGTCTTTGCTTCCTGCAAAATGCTCAGCGCGGTGGAGCGTATTTTGTCCTTGCGAAGCTGGTCTGAAATGACAGCGGCAACCTCAGCATAGCTTTTTATTCGTGTAGTCATCGGCGAATTCGGGTCGTTCAGATCCGATGGTATTTGTTCAGTGAATAATTGGTCTCTATGTCCCTGGTAGTAATCTTCGGCCTCCTGGTGCGTAGGTGGCGTTATTAGCGGCGCAACATCATCGAGTTTGACGACAATATATTCAAGCTGAACCCTGTCTGGCAGCTTATATCCGAAGCCATAGGGGTTTTCCCTGCTTGCAGCACCGGCAAAAAATTTCTTGTATTTGTTAAATTGCTCAGCAATTTTTTCATCGCTTGACGGGTTTTGAGTCTTGGCAAACACCGTGGAATCAAACTTTACAAGTTCAACGTCAATTGTTTCGTTTTCCCAGCCGGCTGTATTCATTATCTGGGCGATTGTAACATCTTCGCTTGAGCAAATCATATAGGCGTACTGTAAGACCGCCAGCAACTCACCAAATACCGTCAATATCTGCTGCTCGGGAATTCTTTGCTGGTTTATCATTGCCCCGATTCGCTGCGAATACGTCTGGCCGTTGAATAGTTGTGGTATTGCCTGTCCGAGCAGTTTGCCCACATCCTCATTTTGCACCCTAATGCCGGCGAGCTGAGCTTCATTTTTCAGCAGCAACCAGCATAAACTGCCCGGCACTGAGCGTCTGTAGATGTCGTTGATTTGTCTATCGCTGACTCTATACTTGTTTGTCCTTATCGTTTGTCTTATATGATTGACAAGTGCCGGTGAGCTTCGCTGCTCGGCAAACAGCAGCTCGCTCAGCAGAATTCCCATTATATCCTGCGACCTTAGCATCTCATCTGCCCTGAGCATTCTGAGTATATCCAGCTCTTGGCGTGCCAGAACGTATAAGTCGTGGTTTGTTATTTTCCTGTTGTCTGCGAAGAAGGCTACCGTTTTATGCACTGCTCCAGGTCCTGGACCAAACAGGTAGGAGAACGCACTGCCCCCGATAAAAGCAATCATCAAAACGATGACCACGACAGCCATTAATTTCGTCCTATTTTTTCGAAACCATTTGACTAAATTCATATATTTGCCCTATAAATGGTGAATGGTAAATGGTAATTGGTGAATAACCAATTACCAATAACCAATTACCAAGTGCCAAGTATATGCAAGCCTGTGAGCTTTGCAAGAAAAATAGTCCAGCACCAAAAAAACACTTCCCTTCGCTCTTGGTATGGTGTTCGGTTTCTAACAAATAGATTGAACTTCGCTGCCGATGCCCTTATGATATGCACTTCGAAACTGGCTGGTCGTCAAGAATCGAGCAATAAGGCTGAGTTCATAATTCATATACAAAGAACAATGAACTATGAACAATGAACTATGAACAATGAACTATGAACCATGAACTATGAACCATGAACTATGAACGTACAACAGAAAAATATTTACACAAAATCTGCTGAAGCTTTTGCGGAGGCCTGCAATTGTCTGCCCGGCGGGGTCAATTCGCCGGTGAGGGCCTTTGGGGGGGTCAATATCGGTCCTGTTTTTATCGCCAGGGCAAAAGGCTCAAAAATCTACGATATTGATGGTAATGAGTATATCGACTACGTCGGCTCGTGGGGTCCGATGATAGCTGGACATGCGCATCCAGAGGTGTTGAAAGCCATCGGCGCTGCGGCGAAGAAGGGTACCTCATTCGGAGCACCGATATTAGCTGAAACTGCTCTGGCTAAGAAAATAATCGCGGCCTTCGAATCTATCGAGAAGGTAAGGCTTGTAAGCAGCGGCACTGAGGCGGTAATGTCCGCTATCCGACTGGCCCGCGCATACACCAAAAAGGACTTAATTATCAAGATGGCTGGCTGCTACCACGGCCACAGCGATTCACTACTGGTGGCTGCAGGTTCCGGCGTCGCTGAAACTGCTATTGCCTCCAGTGCAGGTGTTCCCGATTCGATTGCGAAGCTGACCGTCGTAATCCCATATAACGATATCGAGGCGGCAAAGGCCGCCTTTGGAATGCACGAAGGAAAAATCGCAGCGGTTTTAGTTGAGCCTGTCGCTGCGAATATGGGTGTTGTGCCGCCTGTCGATGGATACCTGCAGACCCTTCGGAATTTATGCGACAAAAACGATGCGCTGTTGATATTCGACGAGGTGATAACCGGCTTTAGGCTCGCCCTGGGGGGAGCACAGCAGCTTTTCGGCCTAAAAGCTGACATTACCTGTTTAGGAAAAATCATAGGAGGAGGACTGCCTGCAGCCGCCCTCGGCGGACGAGCCGATATCATGGATATGCTCGCACCATCGGGGCAGGTCTATCAGGCAGGCACGCTGGCCGGCAATCCAATCGCAACGGCAGCAGCTAACGCGACACTGGATTTACTCCAAGCTCGCTGCTGGATGCTCCGCCGTAAGGCGTCCTGTGGAGATTCTCGACGAGTGTCCAGCTACGAGTATTTAGAATCGAGAACAGCGATGTTAGAAGCTGGATTAGCTGATGCCGCTAAAGAGGCGGGTATTGCCGTTACAATCAATCGTGTCGGCTCAATTATGAGCTGTTTCTTCACTGAAAAAAAAGTGCGAAATTTTGCCGATGTTCAGTCAACCAACATAAAACAGTTCAAAAAATTCTTTGCAGAGATGTTAGAACAGGGAATTTATCTGGCTCCAAGCGCTTATGAGGCAATGTTTGTCTCCTTAGCTCACAGCAAGGCCGATATCGAAAAGACTATTGAAGCAGCTAAAAGAAGTTTCCGCCGATTAGCGTATAGCGTTTAGCAGTCCCATCTGATGTACGCTACGCACTCTTACTCTCGACCGTTCTTGAGAAAAGCACGAAGCACGAAATTCGCCTTGTGTCTTATGTTAATTGAAAAGCCGGATAACTCAACCATTCGTGCAAAGACCATATATGATTGGTCAAACACGCGGCCATCGCAGGCGTCCTTGAGAGCCATCGTTTATCCTGGCCTTGCAAA
>Ga0315312_1000694_pt1 | contig 34007 bp, 30 predicted proteins | sample TDP7_MG_FD_203629 | JGI IMG/M metagenome (GOLD analysis project Ga0315312, IMG submission 203629) | Freshwater sediment microbial communities from Lake Towuti, South Sulawesi, Indonesia - TDP7 | ecosystem: Environmental > Aquatic > Freshwater > Lake > Sediment | place: Indonesia: South Sulawesi... | reverse complement strand
CCTCTGTATTCTCGGTGAACTCTGTGGCAGAAAATCTACTTCCAGCGCGCCAGGGCTTCGGCTTTCCGCCTTTCTACCTCGGCTATGGCCTCAGCGCGTTTCAGGATGAGTTGTGCTCGGTTATAAACCGGAATGTCCACCATCTGGCCATCTACATTCACCGACGCTGTTCCGTCTTTTAATCCTTCTTCGAACGCTTCCACAGCCCGACGGGCATTGTCGACTTGCGCAGGGGCCGGGGAGAAAACGCGATTTAGAATGCCAACCTGATCTGGATGAATGCAAGAGGCTCCCTCACAGCCAAGTTGCCGGGCGCGGATGGCAGCTCGTTCAAATCTTTGTAAATCTCGGAAGTCACCGATACTCCCCAGGAGACCCATAGGCTTTATCCCCTTCACCTTACAGATAGTCACCAATTTGGATAAGGCATAATAAAGCTCCATCCCATCCTCCGATGGCTCTACCCCGAGCTCCAAGCAATAGTCTTCCGGGCCCAAGCTGATGGATTTGACCCTTTTGCTTGCCCCAGCAATCTCTCTTAAGTTCAACAAGCCGCAGGGACTTTCAATAAGAAGGGCGAGCTCGATGGTTCCAGGGTTGAGTTCACGCTCTTCTTCTAATCTGGCTATTTGGTCTTCCAGATTATGAACTTCCCCGGCTGACTCGACTTTGGGCAAGACGATCCCGTTTAATCCTGGATAAACCGATGCCTTGAGGTCTTCAGGCAAATGGTCTGGATCTTTGTTGACCCGCACGAAAACCTCAGCTCCGCCTCGGGCTGCCTGCGACAGGGAATCCTTGATCAGCTTTCGGGCTTTTCCTTTCTCTTTAGGGGGCACGGAGTCTTCCAAATCTAACATGATGGCGTCCGCCCCTCGCAAGTAGGCCTTTTCTACAAAGCGGGGAATGTTCACCGGCAGGATTAACGTGGAGCGCCGAATTGGGATATTCATGATTTGCCTCGTCGATGCTTTGAGAACTTATACCAAAAAGAGGGCCAAAATGAAAGGTTAAAGGCCGGCATGCGCAAAATGAACCTTATTTATACGATGAACCCGATACCCGAGACCACAAAAATGGTGCCGGCAACGATCTTCATCGTAACTCTTTCTTTGAGAAAAAAAACCGAAATGGGCAGTCCAAACAGGGGGGCGCAGCTGGTGAGCACGGTCGCTTTTCCTGCCCCGGCATAGCGGATGGCCTGGAGGAAAAGGATACCTCCCAATCCGAAAGCCAAAATTCCTGTGGCGGCGCCCAGGGCCACTTCCCGAATATTCAGATTATTGGGCTGAGGAGGTGTTTTTCGGAACAGGATCAAAAAGATAAGAGCAAAGGCGGCAACGGGCAGACGAACACCATTGGCCAATATCAGATTCACTTCTTGAAGACCTACCTTAAGAAAGGAGATGGAAATAGCCCAAAGCAAAGAAGCAATCAGTATGAACCCAATGCCCATTCCCCTTTTTTCAGAAACTGGAACGAGAGGGAGGCGGGTACCTCCCCAAGGGCCAGTGATCAAGTAAATTCCAAACAAAACCAAAGCTGTGCCCAATGCCAAAGACCAGGTGACCGTCTCCCCCAAAAAAAGAACGGCTGCTATCAGGGTCAAAAGGGGCATGGCTGACTGGGCAATGGGAAAGGCGAGGGTAACATTGATTAACCTCAACCCCCTGATGTAGATCGTGTCCCCCACCGAAATCCCAATCAGTGCGGAGAGCATCAGGTAGAGTAAGGCAGTTCCGGGCGCCTGGGATAAGGCTTGAGTCCCAGGAGAAAATGGGATGATGGCCCAGAAAACGACGGCAGCAGCCAGGCAGCGCAAGAGGTTAAGGCTCAGCGGTTCGAATTTTCCGGCCACTGATTTCGTTAGCGTGCTGCTTACAGCCCAACAGAGAGCACAACCTAAGGCGCTGATCTCGCCAATCAAAAGATCAACCCTTTCTCGGAGGATTTTAGGAAGTTCGAAAGCGAATTCAAAGGATGGCTTTGGCTCGGATAAGACTGGGCAAGATCTTTTTGGATTGGGAATGCTTGCTCCTTTATTCCGCAATCCGCACTGCCCATTCCCCATTTTTTTCTGGTGGTCCCAACGGGAATCGAACCCGTGTTTTCGGCGTGAGAGGCCGACGTCCTAGGCCGCTAGACGATGGGACCCCTTTTATGGCTACCATCTACCAGCTTGGCTGGGGGACTAGGATTCGAACCTAGGTTAGCAGATCCAGAATCTGCGGTCTTGCCCCTAGACCATCCCCCAGGGGGTTGAATCAAGTGCCTAAAGTGATCTAAAGTACCTAAAATCGTAAAATGGATTTTCTTATGGGATCAAATTATTATAATCCTTTCTCGCAGTCAAGGTCAAAATGGTATTTGCCACCCCCATTTTTTAATCAGCGCCTAGCTCATGTTTGACTCGGGCGGAGGGAAGATGCCCGCAGCCCGCATCGGCGGGAAAGGACTCTCCTGAAGGATTCTCCTCCCTTTCCCAAAAAGGACGCCGGGCGACTCGATGGCGGATCTCCTTTCCTTCCACCATTGGGAGCCCCGGCCCGCGCTCAGGAGCACTAAGTGCCTTATGCAGGCGAGGACAGCGGCCCTGCACCCGAGTCCGCCTCAGGTCTATCAGGAAATGATTTCCCTTCATATGGAAAAACTGGGAGTGGCAAGCAAAATGGTAGAATTGTTAACCGCGGAGAGCGCCGAGAGCGTTCTCAGCGTTCTCCGCGGTGAATGGCTAAGAATGGTATAATTGCATCCACCACAAAGGAAGGAGACCTTTATGCAATATCGCTCGATCATTTATAAAAAAGAGAATGGCGCGGCCACGATCATCTTGAATCGTCCCCGCGCCTTAAACGCCCTTAATGCCGAATTGATCGATGAGCTTCTCGATTCCGTAAGGCAGGCGTCGGAAGACAAGGAGGTAAAAGTTCTAATCCTCACAGGTGCAGGACGGGCATTTTGTTTTGGAGCTGATATTTCCGAATTCAATCAGGCCCAGGAGAAACCCAGAAAGAATTCCACCTGGGACCTTCTGTCAAAATCGCAAGAGATCATCCGTCTGCTGTCTGGCATGCCCAAGCCGACAATCGCTGCCCTCAATGGATTTGCCACCGGACTGGGCCTTGACCTGGCAATGGCCTGCGATTTGAGAATTGCTGCTGAAAGGGCTAAACTGGGTGAGGCTTTTGTCTCCATGGGACTGGTGCCAGACGGAGGAGGTACCTTTTTCCTTCCTCGGCTGGTGGGTTTAGGCAAGGCCGCGGAGATGATCTTTTTGGGCGAGCCTATCAATGCATCCGAAGCCGAGCGCATCGGCCTGATCAACCGGGTTGTGCCTAATCAAGAACTGGAGAAATCCGCCCAGGGAGTAGCCGGTAAATTGGCCAAAGGTCCAGCCCTGGCCATCGGCTTAGCTAAACGAGCTCTATGGAAAAACCTCCAGGGAGATCTCAATGCTGCCTTGAGATTGGAAGCCGAATGCCAAAAAATCTGTCTGGAAAGCGAAGACCATCGAGAGGCCGTGAAGGCATACATGGAAAGGCGCAACCCTGTTTTCCGTGGGAAATGAGAAAGGTCGACCCTGAGTGCGCCTTCATCCCTGCATAAAGAGCGGGGCTTGGGGGCGGTCAAAGGGAGAGGGAGCCTTTTGTCAAAATATTTACGGCGTTTTTATTAGATTTATAATAGAAACTTTTTTCTGCGGGTATCTGCGAAAATCTGCGTCCTAATTTAATGACATGGTTATCCAAAAAATTTCCTGGATAAGTGATGGGTTGAAGATCATGGGCGAAGTTTATATCCCCCTCGATCACGGCCAACGCTACCCAGCCTTGGTCATCTGCCATGGAATCCCAGCCAGGCTGAAAGGGCCAGATGACCGGGGGTATCCTTTATTAGCCGAGCGTTTCTGCACAGAAGGGTTTTTTGTCCTGATCTTCAATTTTCGTGGAGCTGGTTTGAGCGAAGGGGATTTTGACATCTTAGGGTGGGCCCGGGATCTGGAGGGGGCCTTGGATTATCTTGCCCTGCGCCCGGAGGTAGATCAGAAGCGTATTCTCTTGATGGGTTTCAGCGGAGGAGCAGCGGTTTCCATCTACGTGGCTGCGCGGCGAAAAGAAATCGCTGCCCTGGTCTCATGCGCCTCCCCCGCTGAGTTTCGCGACCTGAGTACGGGCAAAAATCTGGAAGACTTTTTATCCCATGCCCGGGAGGTAGGGATCATTAGAGATCCAAATTTCCCCGCCTCGATCACGGAGTGGAAAAAGGGGTTTGGGGTCGTAAAGCCCTTAGAGTGGGTCCAGCGAATCCCACCCCGGCCATTGCTCATCATCCACGGCACGGCAGACGAGGTAGTGGACGTGAGCCAGGCGAGGAACCTTTATGAAAAAGTGAGAGGAAAGGCGGAACTTTTCATCATTGAAGGCGCAGAGCATCGATTGCGCGTAGATGAACGCGCCATAAAGAAAGCCCTGGAATGGCTGAAAAAGCAAGCTTTCAGCGGTCAGCTAAGAAATTATCATTGGATTTGATGGCCGCTGATCGCTGATGGCCGAAATGAGGTGAAAGGAGAAAAGCGGGAAATTCATTGCCAGAGGCCTGGCTACCTACATGATCTTAAGTTCTCCCAAACCTTCATCTCTTAAGGTTCCAGACAAGGAGGATGAGACGCACTAAGGCCAGTGTCCATCCTCCCAGCGTTCTGACTCTCTCCTTCCCTGCAAGGTAAGCCACCCAAGCAAGCCCAAAGGCCAGCTGACTTGAATTCTGGTAGAAGCTATTTCCAATAAACTCTTGAAAATATCGGCCATCTCTCTCTCCTCCCAGGGGAGAATAATGACTTGCCACCCCCTATTCTTTCCATAGGGAGGGAAATCATTTCTTGATAGACCTGAAGCGGACTCGGGCGCAGGGCCGCTGTCCTCGCCCGCATAAGGCACTTAGTGCTCCTGAGCACAGGCCTGGGCTCCCGATGGCGGAAGGAAAGGAGTTGCGCCATCGAGTCGCCCGGCATCCTTTTTGGGAAAGGAAGGGGAATCCTTCGGGAGAGTCCTTTCCCGCCGATGCGGGCTGCGGGCATCTTCCCTGCGCCCGAGTCAAACATGAGCTAAGCACTGATTAAAAACTGGAGAGGTGGCAAGAGAATAATGGAGGTTGATTCCAGATTAAATCTCTGGTATTAAATCTCCGATAACTTTAATAAAAACTTGGCAAAGAAATATCTCTCATGGATAACAAAAACCGACGGCTAAAATTGCTGATTAGATATGGATTGCTTCTCTTGGCCGTCTGCCTTCTCCTCTATTATTACCGGGAAGCCTACGATGGTTTCCGGGAAGCCGTTCGTTTCTTTTCGAGCAAAAAACGAGTTAATGATTTTGTGGCTTCTTTTGGCTCCTGGGCTCCATTCGCTTTTATTGGGTTGCAGGTTTTCCAGGTCCTTTTTGCGCCCGTCCCCGGTGAGTTAACCGGCTTCATCGGGGGATACCTTTTCGGCATCGGCCCCGGCTTCGTCTATTCCACGGTAGGCCTCTGTTTGGGCTCGTTAGGGGCCTTTTTGATCTCCCGCCGCCTGGGCCTTCCTTTTGTCCGCCGCTTTGTAGGGCCAGAAATCATGGGGAAATTCGATCACCTCATGGAGCATCAGGGGGCTTTCTTTTCATTCATTTTTTTCCTCATTCCCGGTTTGCCCAAAGATTATTTCTGCTACCTCCTGGGGTTAAGCCCTATGCACGTGCTCACCTTTTTGGTCATCTCCTCAATCGGAAGAATTCCGGGAACGCTTCTCTTAACCCTACAAGGTCAAGCCATTCGCTCCGAAGATTACCGCGCTTTCTTCGTCGTCTTAGGGGTGGCTCTCTTTCTGTTCACCCTCACCGTAATCTATCGAGATCGGATTGAAGGCTGGCTGAAGCACGAAAAAAAGAGTGCTGGGTGATGAGGGGAGAGTGATGAGCATCCTTATTCACTCCGAACTCGTAACTCTTCACCGGACTAAGAGCAGCTCGCCGTCGTTTTTGATCCCCAACTCGTGCCTGACGGCAACTTTTATTTGCGGCAGGTTCCAGGCATCGCTGACTAAGTGGTTGATGGCGGCGTAATTTTGCAGAAGGCGAACGCCTTGCACGTCTAAAGCCACTGGATCTCCAGAGGCCAGGATGACCCCAGGATGAACAGCCAAGCCAATGGCCGGACCACCGCTTACAAAAGAGATTCTCCCATCCATGACGATCAGGTCGGGCTTGATGGGGATGCTCATCTCGGCAGCCCGCTGAGAAACGAACAGGTTGTTGTCTCCATGAAGGATGGTCCGGTCAAATAAATGGGTCAGGCCCACGGTGAGCTTTAGGCTCATGGAAAACCCGGCCAGGTAATGGGTCTTCATCGTTGGCAGATAGATAATCTTATCGAAGTTCTCCAAGTCCTTGGAGTAGGCGATAAGGTGAAGGTATTCCCCATCAATAGGTATATCGATGTACTGGGAGCGGTCAAAATCCAGCAGGGGAATCTTCATTTCAGCCATTCTGGCAGAAAGGCCAGAGTTCTTAAAAACCTTGTCAGTTGGCACCCAGGGACGGCCTGAGCCATCTCCCACGGAGATGCGGGTGCAGCCATGCTCGCGCAAAAGTTCGATAACTGCGACCAAAAAATCTAAGGCAGTTGAGCCTGGAGGCGGGTCATCGCTGTTGAAGTTAGGTTTCAGGAGGATCCAGTCCTGGGATTTAATGGATTTGCCAAAACCCCCGAGTAGATCTACGGCCTTTCTGATGTCGTTTTTGACATCCTTGCCAGCCACGACGAAAGAGACCAAAGCCTTTCCCTCCCTAATGTAAGGATTGGGCAGACGATGGCGGAAGTTCACTTTCCCCACGACTTCTTTTCTCAAAAGAGGCGGATAATCCTTAGGGCGCTTCTCCGCCAGGAGAGCCTGGTATTCCTCCCGATGAAAGACGACTTCTTCTGGTTTGAATTTCATTGTGTTCCTCCTCCATAATGCCATCTTTCAGCTTTGGATTAGATGAAATCAAAGAACCAATTTTATCTTAGCGAGAATGGGAGTAAATGCAAACACAAAAACTTCCAAATCCCCCCAACCCCCCCTTTGCTAAAGGGGGGCGAGCCCTGAACCGTGCTGGTTCAGGGCGAGGGGGGATTTTCATGGCTTCGTGAGTGGCGAAGCCGTCATGGCGAATTGGTTGGTGAAAAGTTCATCTTTTTGTTACACGCAATAGTCCGGCAGCAGGCATGCTTGGGAGTTTAGAATTTACTTGGCAACGGTTGGGGAATGAGAGAAAATAAGAAAAGATGGAAATCTTCCCTTCCTTGGTCCAATATCTAAGAGATTATATTCTCTTCAATCCCATCGTCTGGGGGATCGTAGCCGTTGTTCTTTGGATCGTGGGGTCAGCCTTTATCAAGGCCTGGCGTGGAAAGGATGAAGAGTGAGATGGTCAGGTATAATAAACAGGTGAATTGTTGCAATGAGGCCTGTGCTCAGCCCATAGAGGTCGAATTCACCGAGGCTACTCGAAAGCTACGGATCACCTGCCCTGCTTGCGGGCAACTCAACCAAATAGAGATTATTCTGCCTTCCGACAAGGGAGGATCTGCCGATCGCTACGGCCCACCCAGCAACGAAGAAAAAATGAAGATCGTCGTTCTCCCCGGCGACTAAGAATCAGTCATGAGTGATGAGTAATGAGTGCTGAGTATAAAATAATTTTTGCTTCCAATTTTTTACTAAATCATTGGGGTCCGGTACTGCTGAATTAGGGTAGGCACCTGGGGCAGAAACTTGTTGACATATGAGGCTGTCCCTTGTATCCTTAACCATCCTGAAAAAGAAAGTGATTATCCTATCAGCCAATTGCCCTGCCCCTGGGGAGCCCATTTACTCATATATAGCCCCGCAGCAATCTGTCGGGAATGATCAAGTCAACCCTTCGACTCCGCAGCATAAATGCTGGGGCTGGCTCAGGGTGACCCTGAGCGGCGCTTCAAACCCCGCCCTGAAGGGCGGAGCTTGGCGCCGCCGAATGCGTCAAAAATAAGGATAAGAGGGAATGCATCTCCCTACCAGTATTCGCATTCATGCCCGTCGGCGAGAATCATTACGGCGCCTTGCAGGAATCATGGGTGGTACCTCGTTTCACTAAATCACAAGCTAATGTCAAAAAAATCATGAAAAACAAATCTGAAAAATACGGGAAGACAAGGGAAACCCTCCCCCTTGAGGGGGGAGGGAAGAGGGTGGGGGTGAAAGGACTGACGAGAGATGCCTCTTACCCCTCACCCTGACCCTCTCCCCCAAGGGGAGAGGGAAGATAATTTTTGACAATACTAATTACACTCAAAGGAGGAAAACGATGTTAAAAACAAGACCAGGTTATGTTTTTTCAGTATTGGTTGTGGCGTTTGTCGCCGTTTTTGCTCTTTCGGCGATCGACTCGGCTTACGCAGCAGAGCGCAAGCCGTTTCGGTTGGCGACCTCTGCGGTCGGCACGTACGGCTACGGGGTCGCCGCCTTGTTGGCCAAGGTCATCGAGGAGGCGCTCGGCGGCGAATACACTGTCACCGTCCACCCGTACACCTCTCCCACCGTTGCAATGAAGGCGGTGATGAATGGTGAGGGGGAGATCAGCTACACGGCCGACATCGGCATGACCGAGTTCCATCAGCGCGTCGCCGCATTCAAGGACTACAAGCCCAAGATGCCGGAGCTCGTGCACAGCTGGTATTCCTTTCCGATGGAGTCGATGATGGCCGTCGCGGCGAAGGATGCCCACAAGTTCAAATGCTGGCGCGACTTCAGCGGAAAACCAGTCTTCTACACCAACGCCGGCTTCATGAACTGGCTGAACTGGGTGCGCATCTACAAGGTGCTCGGCTACGACTTCAAGCACGTCCAGATCGACCTCAGGTCGAACGCGGACGCGTTGGAGTCCGGCTCCATAGTGGGGTCGGGCGTCTACACCACCGCTGGCCGCTCGCTCCCCGCCTACTGGAAAGAAACCGAGATCCGCATAGACATCCGGGTCGTGAACCCCTGCCCGGACGAGGTCGCGAAGCTCAAGGCAGCCGGGCTCGCAGTCATCGAGGTCGACCCCAAGGCCGCTTTCAGCAAGAGCGTCGGCCCGTCCACGTTAATGGGCGTGGGTATCCTGTTCGGACACAACGTCGGAACAAATATTTCGGAGGACGTGGTCTACAAGATGGTGACCGCGTTCTACAAGAACAAGGACGATCTCGCGAAGAGCGAGCCGGGATTCACGCCTTTGGCGAAGGACTTCGTCGGCATGCAGGTGCAGGGCATCAACGCCAATCCGGACGTTCCGGTTCATCCGGGCCTGGTCAGGTTCCTGAAGGAGCACAAGGCCTGGGACGCCAGGTGGAAGGTCGCGGGTAGCAAGTAAGCACGTAAACGATACTATCGGGACGTATTCGGTGCCGCTGCGGCGCTGACCGACCAAGGAGGATCTATGTTGATTGACCGGATCAGAAGTCACCTCAATATCGGTAACCTGATATTCGCGATCTCGCTGGTCTTCTGCGTCTGGCTGGTCTGGTACTTCTACACGGGTCTCGGCGGCGCGCTGTTGCTTGCCGCGCGCCTGATCCCGTTCGCCCTGGCCCTGCAAGTCCTGTTTCACTACCGACAGGGCTACCTGTACAAGCGGCTGCCGCGGGCGGTCAACCATGTCCTCGTCGCGTTCTACCTCGCGATCGCCGCCTATGCGTTCGTGTACTTCCTATTCGAATACGATAGGATCGCGATCTACAGCCAGGGTACCTACACGACACACGATTTCATCGTCGGCCTGCTGGTGTTCCTGCTGGTGATGGAGCTGACGCGTCTTGACCATCCGATCCTGTTCTGGACTAATATCGTGTTGATCGTCTACACCCTCTATGGATACCTGAGCCCGCTCGACTTCTTCTGGCATCCGGGGGCGACCTTCTATCGCGTGGTCACGTGCTCCACGGTCGAGTTTTCCACCGGCATTTACGGCCTCTACGGCCAGCTCGCACTCACGTTGATTGCTGCCTTCCTGCTGCTGGCCGGCGTCGCCAACGGCTTCAACGCGCAAAACGCGATGATCAATGTCGTGCGGCTGGTCGCCCGGTCCAGGCGGTTGATCCCGCAGACCGCGGTGCTGGGGTCGAGCGCGATCGGACTGATCAGCGGCAGCGGATCGGGAAGCGCCGCTGTGGTCGGCACCATCACCATACCATTGATGATTCGCTACGGTTTACCGCGGACCTTCGCCGCCGCGGTCGAGACCTCGGCGTCGATGGGCTCGCTGATCGATCCCCCAATGATGGGGGCGGCCGCCTTTCTGATGGCGGAATTCCTCGGCGTGCCCTACTGGGACGTCGTGCTGCGCGGCTTCGGGTTCTCCTTCATCTACTACATTTCGATTGGCGTGGCGATCTATCTCTTTTCCGTGCGCCTGTTGCCGCGCGACCCCATCGACAAACCGAAGGTGCCGCTCTACCAGAAGGTGACGACCGCCATCTTCTTCGGCTCCGTGGTCTATCTCGTGGTTCTGATGGGGTTCCTCGGCAAGGGCGAACTACTCGCCGCGGTCAATACCGCGAGCTGGATGTTCGCGGTGCTAGTAGCGGTTTTCCTCTATTTCAAATACGTGCGCGAGGAACCCGTTCTCGCGGGGGAGACGCTGTTTGCCAGCATCCGGCGTGGGATCGAAACGCATGCCGAGATGACCTCCTACCTTACGGAACTGCTCGCCACGCTCGGCATCATGATCGGCTTGTTCACGATCACGGGTTTCATCCTCCGGATGGGAGCGATGATGCTCGAGGTCGGCACCTGGAACATCGTTGCGATGATCCTGCTGGCCTGGGTTTTCGGCTGGCTCCTTGGCACCGGCCTGCCACCGACCGCAACTTACATCATCGGCGCAGTGATCATCGTGCCGCCCATGACGAAACTCGGAATTAATCCGTGGGTCGCGCACTTCTTTGTCTTCTTTTTGTCGGTCTGGGGCGAGCTTTCGCCGCCGACATCGCTCACTGCCGCGGTCTCTGCGCGCATTGCGAACACGTCGTTCATGCTAACCATGTGGACGGCGCTGAAAATCTGCCTGCCGATCACGATCATAACGTTTGCACTCTTCACTCGCTCGGATCTGGTCGTGAAACCCGGCTGGGGCCAGATTGGCGACATCCTGCTGGTGACCACCGGCACCTGCGGGGTCGCTTTCGCGATGTTCGGGCGATGTACCAGGAATTTGTGGGGGAATATCCTGGCGCGCATTCTAATTGCGCTGGTCTCCTCCGTGACTTTGTTCCATCCAAATGACAAGCTGGTGTGGGTGACCGGTGCGATCACCCTCCTTGCTCTGATCTGGGCCATCAGGCGTCACAACCTGATTGCTTCGCCGAAGCTGGTGCCCGAAACCGAAGAGGGCGCACCGCCGCGGCCGGAGGACCTCGCCCGCGTGGTCGGCGAGGCGCGACGCGACATCGGCTGATGAACGTCGGAGAACACATCCCACGCTACCGATGAGTCCGTCGTCCGTCGTTTGTTCGCTGACGGGGGGTCCGCGCCCATCGCCGAGGCCTCCTTCGTAAAGACCATGTATCAGGCGCTGAAACTGTGCCTGCCCGTCACCCTCATGACGTTTGCCATCTTCACCCGCTTTCATCTCGTGGTGAACCCGGGATGGCGGCAGATCGGGGATATGCTGCTCGCGGCCATGGCCTGCTGGGGCATCACCTACTCTATCTTCGGGAAGTTCTCACTTAACCAGATCTGGAGGGTGATAATGCGCAGGGCGCTGGCTCTTGCCTCGTTCGTGGTGATGTTTCACCCGGACGGCAACGTGGCACTCGGGGCGGCGGCGGTTGTGCTGCCGGCAACGATCTACGGCACCTATCGCCACGGGCTGATCGTCCGCCCGAAGAGCCGGGTGGAGTCGCAACCCGTAGGATAGAGGATCGGAAGTTCTTTTTTTGAGAGGAACTCGCTTTTTATTGCGGGGCGAGGCTTGCGATATTTGAGATAAGCCAGCGCTTCATATATTCCGCTTCGCATCATTTTTTCTTCCCTTCTTTTTGAGATGGTGTTGTTAAAATTTAACCCCTTCCTCTGTCCTCCTGCGCCAAACTCTGCCCCAATCCATTAACCCACCCACTCTTCCCAGCTTCCAGAAATAGCCAAAAATAATGGCGTACCCGTGCTGCGCATACTTAGGAGGGGCCCGACCAAACAATCTATTTGTATGTCTGCCAATGTCTCTCTCCTTATCCCCGAGACTTAAGGGATATATTTGATCCTTCTCAAGGTGAATTCATGATCCCATATGATTCTTTCGCCCATCTTGCGGAGAGGAAACTCTTCTGGAGAAAATTTAACCACAGAGGGCGCGGAGATTTCATTAACTGATTTTTTTCTCTGGGTTCTCTGTGGTGAAAGTCCTGTGGTTTCATGTCTCCTCCTGTTTTTCATAAAAGTTTTGACAGCTCCTTTGAGATTTTTAAGGTACTTTTGCCTATCTTCAGCATAAAGGCCAGGAGAAAGGGCGAAAGAGGGAGATCTTACGCCTTCTGGCAAGATGAGCCCGATCGAAATTGGAAGGGGAGTAAGGGCATTCAATCAATTGACAGATGATTTCCGATCCCTTAGAATGAAAACGAACAGAAGAAGAAAATCGATCATGTCCGCAAGAAAAGTAGGTAAAAGGAGGGTGAAAATTATGTCAAGGACACTTGTTTTAGAATTTCCTGCCGAGGTCTCAGAAAAAGATCTCCAGGATAAGGAAGTCCTGATGAAGGCTAAGGAGGGAGCGGTGATGGAACTCCTCCGTAAAAAGAAAATTTCCCAGGGAAAGGCTGCCGAACTTCTAGACATAAGCAGGCATGATTTGTTTGACCTGATGGCCAAGTATGATGTCTCCGCCTTCGAAGCCACTCCGGAAGAGCTGAAAGAAGGGTTAAGGAACCTCAAATCCGCCTTGGGGAGGGAATAGAAATGATTGTGGCCGATGCCAGTTCAATCATCTCTTTTGCCAGGGCGAATAAGTTAGATCTTTTAAAACAAGTAGTCAGGAATATGATTATTCCCGAAGAGGTCTATGATGAGATTGTTATGAAAGGGAGAGGAAAACCGGGAGCCAATGAAGTGAATTCCGCCCCATGGATTAACGTCAGAAAAATTGACGATAAAAAGCAACTGACGAATCTTTCGGAGAAGTTGGGACGGGGAGAGAAAGAAGCTATCATTTTAGCAGAAGAAATAGGCGTTCCTCTTTTGATGGATGATCCTCAGGCCAGAAAGGAGGCTAAGGAGCGAAAAATCAAACTTGTCAGCAGTCCTGATATTCTTCAGGAAGCTAAAGACCGGAATCTGATCCCTAATGTTCGGGAATCGCTTGATGAATTAATTGAGGCCGGCTTTAGAATCTCGGATAAATTATATGGGGACATTCTCAAAAGAGCCGGAGAAGAATGAGCGATCAAACGGACGTTTCTTATCCAGAAAAAATATCTTCAGCCAACCAGAAACGGTGTAATTCCTCAATTATGGGGCGTTTTAAAAAATCCTTGCGTTCTGCTCCCTCACGTGATTTTGGAACGGAATCGTCTCCCCGGCGCAGTGATTGCCATCCAGACCTTCGGTGATTTCCTGGGTTTTAACCCCATTGCCATGTCCCAGTCACAGGCGGCTGTTTCTACGGCCGGGCCATGTTCCGGGTAGCCTCTCCCTTGGAATTGAGGAAGCTGGAATCCCTTTTCCGGCATAAGGTATTGAAGATGCTCCTGGCCAAGGGAAAGATTACGCGGGAGATGATCGCCATGCTTTTGAACTGGCGGCATTCCGGGTTTCAGGTCTTCTGCGGCCGGCGCCTACGATTACTCAGATTCCCAGGTTCCATTCTCTGGCCCTTCCTTTATTCTGGCTCATTGCTCCCACCCGCCAGACCGGCAGGCGATGTTTAATACCGAGAAGGAACGAGGAATGAAAGGTTACGTCGAGAAGCGGGGTCATTGCGAGCCCGCATGTGGCGGGCGAGGCAATCCCGCCAAGGGCGGGATTGCTTCGTTTCACTCGCAATGACTGCCTTCATGGCATACCTTGTTATTTTCCCAATAGATCCTTTAGGGCGTTTTCGTAGGCCTGGTAGGCATCCTTTCCGAAGAGCACAAAACGAACAAGCTGGATTTCCGGGTGACTTTTCAGATAATCCATCACTGTTCTTAAGGCAATGGGAGCAGCATCTTCCAGAGGATATCCATACGCTCCCGTGCTAATCGAAGGAAAAGCTACGCTTTTCAGTTTGTTCTCGCTAGCCACTTCCAGGCTGCGCCGGTAGCAACTGGCCAGAAATTCTGGCGCTCTTTTGCCTTCAGAGTGATAGATGGGGCCTACGGTATGGATGACGTGCCTGGCTTTCAGGCGGTAGCCCTTGGTGATTTTGGCATCTCCAGTCTCGCACCCGCCCAAAGTTCGACATTCAGCCAGAAGCTGTGGACCGGCAGCGCGATGGATAGCCCCATCAACGCCTCCTCCCCCCAGCAGAGAACGATTGGCTGCGTTGACGATGGCATCGGTATCCTGCTCCGTGATATCTCCCTGGATTAATTCCACCTTAGCTTTGCCGATCCTTGTTTCCATGATAGCCTCCTCCTTTACAACCAACGAACCGCTGGCGCCTTGCGCTGCACCAATTTTCGAAAAATAAGCTTAGGATAGCCAACTGTGCAGCAAGTGAAGATTTTATTGCTCTCTGGGATCTCCAATTCTTTGATGATTGACGGATCCCGCTCGGCAGCGGTTATGAAGTATCCGATGATGCAGGTTCCCAGACCCATGGCTTGCGCCTGGATCATGATGTGCGCCATGGCTAAGTGGCAGTTCTGCGCTGAAGAGACGTTTTCAACTGGGGCATGAATGGTGATCAGGGCTGGGGCGTTGCGGAAGATGCGGTCTTTTCCCTCCTGATAGTATTCCCAATTTAACCGAAATCCGCGCATATGCGCCTGCAGCCATGGGGGAGGATTCACGCCTGGAGCATTTAACATTTTGTATAGGTTCCCGTAGAAAATTGCCGTTCTTTTAGCCAATTCGCTGATGAGCTCTTTGTTCCGCATGACCAGAAATTCAAAGTTCTGGGAGTTGTGGCCAGTGGGGGCGTATCGGGCAATGTCTACCAATTTCTCTAAGGCGGGCCCGGGAACCTCCCTGTCAGCGAAAACGCGACAGCTCCGGCGGGAACGGAGGAAAGTAAAGATGGCTTCCGGAGAGATGTCCAAGTCTTGGGGAAGCTCAACAAACTCCCCTTTGTCCAGGTCTTCATGGATAATGGCCTCAGCCGGACATATGGCCAAGCAATGACCGCAGAGGTTACAATGCTCCTCATCAACGACCTTGATCTTTCCGTTCTCGGCAATGAGAATAGAGGGACATACGACCACACATTCTCCGCAGGAAATACATCTCTCAGCATCAATTTCAATTTTGCCCATCGCGGTCCCTTCTATTTTTTAAGATTTTGGGCGATCACCCACACCGGCTCCTGCCCCTGCCGCTAAGAATACGGCGCAACCTGCACTGGCCAATAAAACCGATAGCACTAAGATCATCCAAATTTCTCTGGCCCAATTATACATCCCACCCTCCTTGTAATTCGCTCCATTGTCATTATTAGAGTCAGTGGCAGTACCTAATCATAGATTCTTACATATTTAAACCTTAGGATTCGCTTCTAATGATTGGAAAATTATCCCAGGAATCCTCCTCTCCCCTGGTGGGAGAGGATGGAGATGAGGGGGGCGCAAATTCTTTTTGTCCACCCTCACCCTCCCCCATCGGAAGGGGGAGGGTTTAATGGAGAAAATTTCAAACTGACACTCACACTTACACTAATCACTTTGGTTGCGGTAGAGTTACTCCCCAACCCATGGCAATAATCTGGGGAATATTTGTATTGTCCAAGAGGCCACGGAATTTTTCTGCTAAGGGGCCCCTGGCAAAAACCATGACAGGCGTATGGGTGTGCGTTCCCACAGCCCAGGCTGTGTTCATCTCCTTCCCGAAAAGCCGCCCCATCAGGGCCATAGCAGTGCTGGGGCCATATACATAAAATTCACTGTATTCTTTCGTCTCTGGATGTCCAGTCCGGGGGTCCTTGGTCAAGATATAGGCCGCCTGCCCATCTGTAATGCTGAAAGCACTGTTGCCTTCGACCTCCTTTTTTAGAGCCGCCGCATCTCCCTTACTGTCCAAGAGCATTCTTTGGAAGGATTTTTTCTGCCTGGCCATTTTTTCGAAGATTACTTTCTCCCCAAAGTTATACTTGGTTTTCCAGGTCTCACCGCTCGGCAATTTGACAGCTGCTGGAGGCTGATATTTGCTGTAGGAGATAGCCAGTCCGCCGGTGTCATGGTCAGCGGTTACAACTATGAGTGTGTCGGGGTTAGCTTCGGCAAACGACATGGCCACCCCGATGGCCTTGTCAAATTCCATCATTTCATGGAGGACGCTGGCCACATCGTTGCCATGCTCTACCCAGTCAATCTGTCCTCCTTCCACCATAAGGAAAAACCCTTGAGGATTCTTCTTCAGAATTTCCAGAGCCTTCTCGGTCATCTGGGAAAGTGTGGGCACCCCCGTCTTATGATGTGGCTGTCGGTCTATGGCGCTGGGAAATCCAGAGGCCGAAAACAAACCGAGGACTTTGTCTATCTCCTTGGCGTCCAGGGCTGCCAGTTCCCGGTCATTGGACACAAGAGCATAGCCTTTTCCCTTAGCTTCAACGATCAGATCCCGTTTATCCTTTCTCTTGGAACTCCCCCAACCGGCGGCTTTATCGATCCCCAGGAGCTCGGGGTGAGCCTCCACCTTCATCTCCTCAGAGACGAAATGCTGTGCTCCCCCGGAGAGCGCAACGGTAAGGTCTCCTCTCTCAACAAGTTGGGCAGCAATCTCATTCTCCATGTCCCGGTGTATTACCTGGGCAAAAAAAGCGGCGGGAGTGGCGTGCGTAATGCGAGTGTTACTGATCAGGCCGCTCGATTTTCCAGACTCACGAGCTATGTCCACGAGGGTCTTCATCGGCCGCCCATCATGATCCTTGCCGATGATCCCATCCCTCGTTTTTACCCCAGAGGCTAAGGCAGTCGCAGCCGAAGCTGAATCCGTAACCACTGTTCCGTATTGATAGGTTAGGCAATAGCCAGTGTTCCCGGCGGCCATCAAGCGCTCCATGTGCAAGGGTTTCTCTTCCCCGATTAGGAAGCGATTGTAATAAATCATAAGGCCCACGGCCTGAGGCCCCATGCCATCTCCGATCAGGAGAATGACATTCTTCGCCCCGGTTCCCTGGGCTGGCGATAGCCAGATCAGAAAGATAAATACCAAAGAAATCCACGCTACCAACCATTTCTTACTTTTCATTGAATTCCTCCCCCCTAAAATTCCAGTATTGTCAAAAAATAACCACAGAGGCCCCAGAGAACCTATTTATTTCAAGAAGTTTAAAAACTGCCATAACCTCCGCTCTGTGTCCTCCAAATGATCAATTGATTTCTCCAGCCCTAAAGTGCGATGAATTTCGAGAGCACACCATATTATTATTTCGGTTATCTCTCTTAAAGGAAACTCTTTTGGAGAACACAGAGTAACTCTCTGTGGTCTCTGTGGTTCCGCATATTCTCCGACATTTTAGGAATTTTATAACAGGCTCCTGCCGGGCGCAATGACTTTTCTTTCCTTGCTCACCTGATTCCATGCGGCTAGGGCATAAAGTTTTTTGTCGACCAAAATTCCGTAAATGGTAGCGATCATTCTTGACCCTACTTCTTCCCATCCCGCAGGCAGCGGATCCATCCACCGAAATCATCGAGCACGGTATAGACGACGGGAACGTCAACATGGTGGAACTAATCAGTCCCCCGATGATCAACCGCGGGGGCCATTGGGGCAACTGGAAATGTTCAGGCTTGAACTTGACCGACTGATTGATGCGGGAGCTTCAGGCTCGCGGTGAGGAAAGCTTTATTTCCATCAGACCGTCTCTTCGAGTGGCCAGAGAAAAGCTTTGATCCCTTCCTTCCCCAAGGGAGCAGCTTTTAATTCTCTGACCTTCTCCATAAGAAGGCAAGCCTGAACATCCTCAAGAGCCACAGTTAGGATAGCATTGGTTTTTGGCCAGATGTGCGTGCCTAAGTGAGGGCCACTGGTTTTTCCCCGGCCAAGGGCCCTCTCCCACTTGGTATATCCTTCGAGGCCCAGGGAAGATAGGGCTTCCATCAACTCTTCTTCGATTCCTACGTAATAAGAAATCAAGACCATTTTCACTTTCCATCCTCCCTGTTCCTTTTCATGGTTTCTTTCTTTTTCCTTTCTGTCCTTTCTTCAAACACCGAATAAAGTGTAGGGACGAAGATGAGCGTGATGAAGGTGGAAACCAAAAGGCCTCCAGCGGCTGGAGCAGCCAGGGGCTGCCAGAACTCAGAAGCTTCCCCTCCGCGAACTGCCAGAGGCAAAAGCCCGAAAAATGCCGCAAAAGCGGTCATCAACACAGGCCGGAGCCTGGTCCGCCCGCCGGTCATCACCGCTTCTCTTACGCCCATTCCCCTGGCCCGCAATATATTGATATAATCAATCAATATAATCCCGTTTTTGGCCACAATCCCCACCAGCATGATTAGACCAATGAAGGAAGGAACGGAGAGCCGATGGCCCGTAATCAAAAGGGTCCAGATTACCCCAATCAGAGCGAAAGGAATGGCAAAATACATAATCAGGGGATCTCGGATCGATTCAAACTGGGAAGCCATTACCATATAGACCAGAACCATTCCTAAAACAAGGGATAGGAGAAGCCAGCGGAAGGCTTTCTCCTGTTCCTCTCGCGCCCCTCCAAACCTAAGGCTAAAGCCCGGGGGGAGAGCCAGGGTAGAAAGTTTCTCTTTAGCTTCTCGGACTACGCTACCCAGGTCCCGCCCGTAAATGTCGGCCATCACCTTCACAATTCTTTGCTGTCCTTTTCTTTCAATGCGTACCGGTCCCACCGCTTCCTCAACCCTGGCCACGTTGGAGAGACGAATCTGCTTTCCCGAAGGAGATTTTACAAATAGCAGACCTATATCTTCGATTCGTTGCCGGTCTTCCTCCCGCAGCCGAGGATAAATGTCAAACTCCTCCCCCCCGGCGCGGAATTTGGCCGCTCGTTCGGCCTCTCCTCCGATGGCAATTTTCACGGTGTTTGCGATGGTGGACACACTAAGGCCCAGGAGGGAGGCTTTCTCTCGATCAACCAAAACACGCAATTCGGGTTTTCCTTCTTCCCGGCTGATTTCTACGTCAGTCAGTCCCTCAATCCCCGAGAGGATTCGGGCGACTTCATAAGAAACACGGCGGGCATCCTCCAGGTCCCATCCCCAGACTTCCACCTGGAAAGCTCTCCCTCCTCCAAGAACGAGGCCAGCTAAAGGGTCCTCGGTGCTGAAGCGGATTATTGATCCTGGGATTTCTTTGACCAGCGGCCTCAAGGCATGGACAATATCTTTGTTAGACGTCTGGCGATCATCTTTAGGAACCAGTCTGCCCATGATCATACCCAAATGGGTGCCCTCTTTTCCGCCGAGAAAAGTCCCCAGGCTGATCCGCCCATACCCCCACCGGGAGAAATACGTTTTTAGTTCGGGGGTATGTTTGATCATGATGCCTTCCACTGCCCCGCTTACCTTCTCAGTTTCTTCCATTCTCGTGCCGACGGGAAGCTCGATATTAATTCGAAACTGGCTCTGGTCCGCCTCAGGCATGAACTCCGTGCCGACGAAAGGTACGAGCAAAAGGCTCAATAACAGGAAGGTTGCACCACCACCGATGATAATCTTCCGATGATTCAGGGCCCAGCCTAAAGCATTACGGTACCTATTATCCAGACCTTCAAAAACCCTTTCGCCAACGGCCTTCAGTGTGGCGAACTTTCCCTTCTTTTTATGCTCTTCCAGGTGGAGAAATTTGGAGGAAAGCATGGGAACCAAAATCAGGGCCGAGGCCAGAGAAGCCATCAGAGCCAGGACGATGACAAAGGACATCTGCCGGAAGAGAATCCCGGAGATGCCTTTCACGAAAACGATGGGGAAAAATACAGCGGCCATGGTTAAAGTGGCGGCGATTACGGCATTGCCCACCTCAGCGGGAGCAAAGATGGCTGCTGTTCGTGGCCTTTCCCCGGCGCTCTGGTGGCGATGGATGTTTTCCAGGACAACAATGGAATCATCGACCACCAGCCCGATGGCAATGGTGAGAGCACTCAAAGTCAGAACATTCAGGGTATATCCGCCGAAATACATCAGGGCAAAAGTTATAATCAGAGAAGTTGGTAAGGAAACGGCAATTATGAGACCGCTGGTGAGATGACGGAGGAAAAGAAGGACGACGAGGACCACCAGGATGAGGGCAATGATTCCCGTCTCGGAGACCCGGGCTACAGCCAGCTTGATGTTATGGGCATTATCGCGAACCACGGTCATTTTCACGTCAGGAGGTAAGTTTTTTTGGATTTCCTTCAAGGCAGCCAAAACGCGATCACTCACGGAAACCGTGTTCGCCCCCGATTGTTTCTGGACAAGGACATAAAGCCCTCGTCTTCTGTCCACCCGGACATCCTGGGTGAGTTCTTTGAAATCATCCTTTACCGTGGCAATATCTTTGAGATAAACCGGCGAGGCGTTATGGTTTCCCACGATTACCCGTTCGACTTCCTCCACCTTGAGTTCCATGGGAGTGCGGACGATATAATCCATCCGCCCCGTCTTTAGGTGTCCCCCAGGAAGGTCCAAATTGGCGGCATGGATGGCATTTACTACTTCCAGAATGGAAAGGTCCCGAGCTTCCAGCCGCGGCCGATCGAGGTTTACGGAAATCTGCCGCTCCAATCCTCCGCGCACTTCTGCCGCGGCTACACCGGGAATGGTTTTCAGGACATCGCAGACTTCCTTATCGATGACGTGGTAGAGTTGGGGGAAACTTTCTTCGGCCGTAAAACCCATAAACATGATGGGGAACATAGAGATATCGAACTTGAAAATGTAAGGCTCTTGGGCATCATCGGGCAACAGGGGTTTGACCAAACCAATCTTGTCCCTAACGTCATTGCTGGCGGCATCCAGATTGGTCCCCCAGTCAAATCTAAGCGTGATAACGGAGAGATCGTCCTGGGAGATGGATTCGATTTTATCCAGGTTGGAAACCGTGGCCAGCTGGGTTTCCAAAACCTTGGTGATCCGGCTTTCCACTTCCTGGGGACCTGCTCCTTCATATTTTGTGACCACCCCGATAGTGGGAATTTCGATCTCCGGCATAAGATCGATCCCCAGGCCGGCCAGGGAAACCAAGCCCAGGATGATCATGGCCAGAAAGATCATAACCGTTGTGACGACTCGATTAACACCGAATTCTGGTAGGTTCATGCTGATTTCCCTACTCTTTCCTCAAGGATCCTTACTTTGGACCCTGGCTGAAGCCTGTTTTGGCCCACGACAACCAATTTTTCACCTTCTTTCAGGCCCTCTAGCACTTCAATGAAAATTCCGCTTCTTTCGCCCAGGATTAATTTCCGCCGAACGGCCCGATCTCCTTCCACCACAAAGGCGTAAGAAATGCCCGTAACCAGGTCTGTGATGAGAATATCCCGGGAAATAGTCAGGGTTTCCTTCTGCCCCACAAATAGGCGGATGTTGGCGAACATCCCGCTTTTCAGGCGCAAATTAGGGTTGGGAATCTCCACCTCTACGTTGAAATTGCGGGAGACAGGGTTGATCTCCGGAACGATCCGGGTTACCCGCCCCTGGTAAATCTCTCCGGGCAAAGCGTCCAGCTTGATCTCGCATGGGGTCCCAGTTTTCAGCCGGGAAAAATCCCGCTCCGAAACCGGGGTTACAACTTTCACTCGACTTACGTCGGTGAGTTTCAGGATTTCCGTCTTGGGGGCCGTGTAGACCTGGACTCCTTCATCCACGAACCTGGCGGTAATAAACCCGGCAAAAGGAGCTTTCAGGATCGTATCGTTCAAGGTGTTCTTGGCCACTGCCAACCCGGCCTCTGCCTGCCTCACCTGCGCCCGGGCAATTTCAAGCTCCTCATCGGTGGGGCCCTTTTTCAGCATATCTAATTGTTCCTTTGCTTGCTTCACCTGGGCGATAGCCGACTCATACTGGGCGATGACAACATCTAATTCGCGCTTGGCGACAAGGTCGGCGGCTGCCAATTGTTTAATTCGCTGATATTCCTTCTCCATACTTGTAAGGTTGGCCTGGGCCTGGTGGAGGGCAGCCTTGGCTTGCTCAATTTTCTCTGGCCGAGTACCTGCCAAAAGATTGGCCAGATTAGCCTTGGCCGTGGCCAGAGCAGCTTCGGCCTGCTTGACCGCCAGGAGGAAATCAGTCTCCTCAAGCTTTACAATTACGTCCCCGGCTTTAACGACATCTCCTTCCTTGACAAAAATCCTCTCAACCCTTCCAGCGATTTTGGGGGTTGCGACCACTTCCTGATCGGGGAGTACAGTTCCCACCGTGCAAATCTCCAACCGGAGCAGCTCTTTCTTGAGCTTGGCCACCCGGACGGGGATGGCCTCTTCTATCTTTTTTTTATTATTGGTTTCTTTACTGGTCGAAGAAGAGCAACCTAAGCTGAGCGCAATGCAGATAATGAAAATCGTTAATAATTTTTTCATTTTGTCCCTCTACTTGATTCCGATAGCTTTCTCCAAGCGGGCTTTGCCGATATTGTAGTCGATCTCGCGTCTACCGCGGATATCCCCTGCAAGATGAGTTTCAGAATCCGCGCAAGTCCTTCCCGGCCAATTGCCATTTCCGGGTGGCCATGGTGCACCTGCGTAGCCACGCTGACTGCCCCGAGAATGGCCCAGGTCATCTCTTCGGAATTTCCCTTGCGGAATTCCCCTTGGCGGATCCCTTCATCGAGCAGCCGCCTAATGGCCTGTTGGAACTTAAGGTGATAGGCGTCGAAGTCAAAAAAAGGCGCCCCCTGATGGGGCCCGTAGTAGATGGAGTACATCACCCTCACAACCTTGATATTCTCGAGGAAAAGAGAAAATGCCCGATCAGAGAGGCGTAGCAACTTATCCGTCGCACTCCCTTTCTCCTCGAGGAAGGCATCAAGAAGAGCGTCCAACTTGGCGAAGGTATTGCGCATCAGTTCCAGGTAGATCCCCTCCTTGTTCCGGAAGTAATAATAAAGGGCAGGTTTGGTCACCCCTGCTGAAGCCACGATTTCCCGCACAGTCGTGGCCGCATACCCCTTCTGAGTGAATAACTCCGTGGCTCCTCCCAGCAGCCGTTGGCGGACAGAACCTTCCGGTGCTGGGGTTTTGGTCCCCCCTCTGGCCATCTCTTCCTCCGCTTTTCGCCGGTGGGTTCTCTTTAATTTATTTACCTACCGGTAAGTATATAATCGTCACTGCTTGACGTCAACTAAAAAAAATCCATCAAATTATCCTTGGATCTTCTCCAATTTAGTTGGTGAAAATTTCATCAGTTCGTTAGAAATCCTAAATATTTATGCCTTGGCGAAGGCCCTGTCGTTGGCGCCGGCCGGAGGGAACGGCAGGAAGCCAAAAACGGGCCAGAATCCCTGAACTCTCCTGCACCCCCTTTTCCCCCCAGGGTCATTTAGCCGGGAAGAAAAGCCGGCCTCGAAGGATTTCCTTTCTCCTTGGCTTCTCCCAGAATTCCGGCCCCGACCCGGCGTAGCCCATCCAAGAACCACCACCTTTTTTGGCGACTGACGGCCATCTGGCCGGTGCCATGGATTAGCTGGAAATATCTTATTTCAATTCCAGCATCATATTAACGAGTTAAATAACAACTTGATCAATTAATTTCGAGAAGATCCTTATCCCTTTCTGAAAAGGATTGGTTCGGCGGAAGATATGGAAATAAGTGATGCAGATGGGCTACAAGATTGCAAAAAGGTCAGGCGTTCATTTCTTGGCAAGATCTGGCACTACCGCACAGAGACCCGTTTTCCTTCCCCGTAAACCAGCATATGGTATGTTTTTTCGATGCGCTCCCAGTTTTCTTCCCGATCCAGAGACCAGTAGCGGCCGATGACTGAAGCTACCCGGCCTAAGCCAAGGGTTCCCATCTCTTTTTCGATTAACTCGATATACTGAGCTGCACTCTCTTTGCGTTCCCCCCTCCTGCCAATCATGGCATGGAGATAAAGCTTTCCCAAGGATTCCCGCTTGGCTAACTTTAATAAAGCTAAAAGGTGGTTCACCGATCCGTGAGAGCTGAAGAAGGAGACAATTCCCAAAAGATGGAGGTTCTTTCTATCCTTCTTTGCCCCCCTCATAGCCCAGAGAAAGGCTTCATTCAGGAAAAAGGACCCATCTTGAATCGCCCGGTCAATGCGCAGGCGGTCGGAGGAAATTCTCCTGCCTGCCCCGATGTGGAGATGCCCGACTTCCGAGTTTCCAACTGTCCTCTCTGGAAGACCCACAGCTTCTCCCGAAGCTTCCAATATGGAGAAGGGGTAGCTCTTCTGCAAATCATCCATCACCGGAGTGTGCGCATGGACAATCAGGTTTCCTTGAATTTCTGGACGAAGCCCCCAGCCATCCAGAACGATGAGAAGGATTCTCTTCTTTCCATTCCGCTGCGGGTGCGGCCACTGCAGCAAAAGACTTTGCCCGGTCATTGCAGAAGGCCGGGGAAGGCCGAGGATTTGCAAAACCGTTGGGGCAATGTCGGCCAGCTCTCCTTGCGGACGCAATTTCCAGAAAAATCGGTTTTCTTCCATCGGATCGACGAGGATAAAAGGGACTGGACTGTCTGTGTGGCCCGTGTCAATGGAGCCATCGGGGTAGAACCATTTTTCCACTGTCCCATGGTCGGCAGTGACCATCGCCATGACCCCAGCTTTGCGCGATGCTTCCAAGACCTGGCCGAGGTGAAAATCCACGCTCTCCACAGCCTTCTCGATGGCCTTCTCATTTTCGATATGCCCCACCACATCGATGTTGGCGAAGTTGACGAAAATGAAATCGATTCCCTGCTCTTCCAATTTCTGAATGACAGCTTGAGCCACCCCGGCAGCGTTCATTTCCGGTTTCTGGTCGTAATAGGGGACATCTCGCGGTGAGGGGACAACGATTCTGTCTTCTCCTGGAAATGGCTCGCTGATTTTCCCATTGAGGAAATAACTTACATGAATGGCTTTCTCCGACTCTGAGATTTTTGCCTGTTTGAGGCCATGCTTGCTCAAGGTTTCACTCAGCGTATCGCAAATTCCTTCTTCAGGGGAGAAAGCGATTTTCACATTAAAATGCCTGCTATAAGGGATCATGGTTACGAAATTCAAATGAATATTCCGGGCCACGGAAAAATAACTAAAATCCCCGTCCAGAAAGCTCTGGCAAAGCTCCACTTCTCTTTCCCCGCGAATGTTATAAAAAATGACATAGTCACCATCCTCGAATCTGCCAATGGGTTTTCCCCTCCTATCTACCAGAACCAGGGGCTCCAAATTTTCATCGTCCTCCCCCTGCAGGTAGGCATTTCGAATGGCATCAGCCATGGGATATTTTCTTTGCCTCACTACCAAATCTCCTCCTCGGTTAAATTAATATCTTCAAGTTATCATCGCTTAGGGGGCCTTTCCTTGTCAATCTTTTAGGGGTAAAGTGTAAAGAGTAGGGGTGAGACAACATCTTTATGTTCCATCCTTCAGTTAGGCAAATGGACTCTGAGACCATTTGGGTTTAAATTACTGCAAGGCTTCAGTTCAGTAATTTTCTTGACAGGCTCCTGCTAAAATGTGCATAATCAAAATATACATATTAGAGGTGGCTTATGAAAGCATCAGTTGTAGACCTGCGTTACCGGATGAACGAGATTCTTAAGGCCATCGATCGCAACGAGGAAGTGACCATCCTGTATCACGGCAAAGTGAAAGGGGTCATCAAGCCTAAAATCTCCGGGGGCCGCAGACGGATATCAGATCATCCCTTCTTTAACATGTACCAATCAAAGAAGGCGGTACATAAGGTGATGGCTGACCTCAGGGGAGATCGGTATCGTGCTATTTGATACTGACATCCTCATTTGGATCCAAAGAGGTAGCCACCGGGCTGCGGCGCTGATTGAAAGGGAGGAAGAGCGGTGTATTTCTATACTGACCTACATGGAACTGCTCCAGGGGGCGAGGGAGAAACGGCAACATGAATACATCCTGGACTTTTTACGCGAATTCACCTTTCGAATTCTTCCCCTGAGCGAGAATATTGGCCACAGGGCGGCCATTTATATTGAGGAATATTCTCTGTCTCATGGGCTCCGGGCCGGCGAGGCCATAATAGCCGCTACCGCTACCGAAAATGGAATCCCCCTTTGCACGACCAATTTTAGGCACTACAGACCCATCAAAGAGTTGAAACTAAGGGTTTTCAAACCATGATCAGATCCATAAAGCTTCCAGCTCCAATATTGTTCAAGAAAATTTCGGACATTGGGGAACTTTTATTCTCTCCCATGAGCCGATCGAAGAACCGCTCTTCAGGTTAAAAGGGGAGGCCAGGCGTTTAGGGATAGAGGATCGCTTAATCATTTTGCGCCATGGAGAATCTTTCACGATCCCGGAGTAAATACAAAAAAATTTACCGCAGAGCACGCAAAGGGCGCAGAGAAAAAATCTTATTCATATAAAAAACTGATCTTTTATCAACTTCATCCTTTTTAACTTTAGCGGTTTCTCTGCGTTCTCCGCGATCTCTGCGGTGAAAGGTCCTTCGATGATTCGGGTCGGGCCGGCAGGATGGTCATACCAGGATTGGGAAGGAATTGTCTATCCCCCCAAAAAAGGATCAAAGTTTGACCCCCTGGCTTATCTTGCCGATTTCTTCGATACCATCGAACTAAACAACACTTTTTACCGCCCCCCTACTCCTCAGATGAGCAAGAGCTGGGCCAAGCGCGTTCAATCCAACCCCCATTTCAAATTCACTGCCAAGCTCTACCGCAATTTTACCCATGACCGCCAGGCCCTGACCGACGCGGATGAAGGGGCTTTCAAGGGCGGGCTGGGGCCCTTAATGGAAAACCAGCGCCTGGGTGCCCTGCTTCTCCAGTTTCCCTACTCTTTCCATTACAACGAAGAAAATCGCCTGTACGTGAAAGAATTGGCCCAAAGATTCCGAGAATACCCCCTTGTCCTGGAAGTCCGTCACGCCTCCTGGGACAGAAGCCTGGCCTACCAGTTTTTGCGAGAAAACCAGATAGGGTTCTGCAACATCGACCAGCCGCAGGTTTCTTATTCTATCGGGGCCACCAAAAAAGTCACCAGCCCCGTAGGATACCTGCGTCTGCACGGCAGGAATGTGAAAGACTGGTTTCGTGAAGATGCCGGCCGCGATGCCCGTTATGATTACCTGTACAATGAATTTGAAATTTTTGAGCTAACCGAAAGGATCCGCCAGATCGCCCGAGAAGCAGAGGAAACGTACGTCATCACCAACAACCACTACCGCGGAAAGGCCATCTGCAATGCCCTGGAGCTCAAGGCCAAGCTGGAGGGAAGAAAGGTGAAGATTCCCCAAATCCTTCTTCCGCACTATCCCCAGCTCCAGGAAATTCAGGAAGAAAAGGAATAAAAAACGGCTGAACCAGAAAGAACACAGCGCGGCATAGCCGCAAGCAAACTCACCCCCTCCCTACCCTCCCCCCTCGAGGGGGAGGGTAAGGATGGGGGGCAGATTTTGCACGTTAGTAGTACAGAGAGGAAAGAGAATATTCTTACATTTTTTAAAAGAATAGATAAATTCTCTGTGGCCTCTGTGGTTAAATGCCTTTAATCCAGGGCTTGGAAAAGGAGAAAAAATGAAGCTCAGCCAGATTAAAAACATTGCGGTCATCGGAGCAGGAATCATGGGGCATGGATTTGCCCAGATCTTTGCCCAGAAAGGATATCCGGTCTTCCTTCACGATATCGATAAAGAAATCTTGAAGAAAGCCCTCTCCCGGATCGCCTCCAACCTGGATACTTTCATTGAACACGGATTGATCCGGCGAAAGGAGAAAAAAGCCATCCTTGAAAAAATTACCACCGGCAACGACCTGGAGAAAGCGGTTAGCAACGCAGATTTCATTCTGGAAGCTGTACCTGAGATCATGGATCTTAAAAAGGAGATCTTTGAAAAAATTGACCGCTTCGCCCCTCCCCCCGCTATTTTGGCTTCCAACACCTCCGGCCTGAGCATCACAGAAATCAGCTCGGTGACCCGAAGGCCTGAAAAAACGATCATTGTCCATGGAGCCAACCCACCTCATATCATCCCGGTGGTGGAGATTGTCCGCGGGGAAAAAACTTCTGATGAAACTGCGGAGCTCAGCTATCGTCTGATGCTCAAGGTGGGCAAGAAACCAGTGAGGCTCCTGAAAGAGGCACCGGGGTTTCTTTTCAACCGCCTGCAGTTTGCCCTCTACCGGGAAGCCCTGCATTGCCTGGAGACAGGGATAGCCACAACTGAAGATATTGACATGGTGGTTAAGGCCGGCTACGGATTCCGTCTCTCCACCCTCGGCCCTCTGGAAACGAGCGACTTCGGAGGTTTAGATACTTTCTACCGAGTCTGCCAGAATCTACTTCCGCAACTGAGCGATGACAAAAGCGCACCCCCCTTGTTGAGGAAAATGGTGGAAGAGGGTAAACTGGGCGTGAAAACAGGGGAGGGGTTCTACAATTACCCGCCAGCTACCCTTAGAAGAAAAATCCGAGAGCGGGACCGCCGGCTGCTCCAGCAGTTGAAGCTCTTCCTCCTGAGAAAATAAGGGATGAAGGGATAACTCTTGAAGGGGGGATGATACCATGCTCGGAAAAAAAGGGACCTATGAAGAAGTTTACCAGGGCTTCCGCTGGCCCGTTCCTCAATATTACAACATTGGCGTAGATGTCTGTGATAAATGGGCTGATGAAAGATATCGGTTAGCTCTCATCTATGAAGACGAAGATGGAAGAACGGAAAAATTCACCTTCTGGGATATAAAAGGCCTTTCCAATCGCCTGGCCAACGCTCTCAAGGCTTATGGAGTGGAGCGGGAGGATCGAGTAGGAATTCTCCTCCCTCAATGTCCGGAAACTGCGATAGCTCACGTCGCCGTCTATAAAATCGGAGCCATCGCCATCCCCCTCTTTACCCTTTTCGGGCCTGATGCTCTGGAATATCGCTTGAGCAACAGTGCGGCCAAAGCAATCATAACTGATGGGGCCAACCTGGAGAAGATCTGGCAGATTAAAGACAAGCTTCCTCATTTGCAGACTGTAATCGCCACTAAAGCAAAGCCGGAAGAAGGGACGGCTGACTTTTGGAAAATAGTCGAGAAGGGGTCCCCCTATTTCGAACCGGTGAAGACAAAAGCAGATGATCCGGCATTGATTATCTACACTTCCGGCACGACTGGTCCTCCCAAAGGCGCACTCCATGCGCACCGGGTTGTGCTCGGCCATGTGCCCGGGGTAGAATTTTTCCATAACTTCTTCCCTCAAAAAGATGACCTCTATTGGACTCCGGCGGATTGGGCATGGATCGGTGGATTGATCGACGTCCTTCTTCCAAGCTGGCATCACGGTATTCCTGTAGTGGCCTACCGGGCCAAGAAATTCGACCCGGAACAGGCTTTCTATTTTATTTCCAAATATGGTATCCGCAATGCCTTCATGCCGCCTACTGCCCTGAAAATGATGCGCCAAGTGAAAGAACCCAAGAAGCGATACGACTACAAAATGCGCACGATCGGCTGCGGCGGGGAGACGCTGGGGGAAGAACTCCTCGACTGGGGCAAGGAAGTCATGGACTTGGTGATCAATGAATTCTACGGCCAGACCGAAGTGAACCTCGTTGTCGGGAATTGTAGCGAAATCATGAAAGTCAGGCGCGGCTCTATGGGAAAGGCTATCCCAGGACATCGGGTGGATGTGGTAGACGAAGCCGGGAACATCGTTCCCCCGGGAGTGATCGCTGAAGTGGCCATCCAGCGTCCGGACCCAGTGATGTTTCTGAATTACTGGCGAAACCCCCAGGCGACACAGGAAAAATTCATTGGCGACTGGTCCCTAACCGGAGATCTGGCCAAGAAGGATGAAGATGGCTACTTCTGGTTCGTCGGCAGGAAGGATGACCTCATCACCAGTTCAGGATACAGGATCGGGCCAGCCGAGATTGAAGACTGCCTGATTAAGCATCGCGCCGTGGCCATGGCCGCGGTCATCGGCAGCCCTGATAAGGTGCGCGGAGAAGTGGTCAAAGCCTTTATCATCCTTAAAGAAGGCATTCCAGCCACAAAAGAACTATCCGCAGAAATCCAGGAATTCGTAAAAACTCGTCTGGCAGCTCATGAATATCCCCGGGAAATCGAGTTTGTCCAGGAGCTCCCCATGACCACGACCGGAAAGATCAAAAGGGGTGACCTGCGCAAGTTAGAGGTCGAGAAGAAAAGGGCTTGCGAGACGAAATGAAAATCTCCCTCACCCTCGCCCTCTCCCCCTTGTGGAGAGAAGCTGTGAAAAAATCCCGAATCTCACCCCCACCCTGCCCTCCCCCATCAAGGGGGAGGAAATTTCTTTTTATTTTCAAAATGTTTGCCCTCTCCCCTCGCGGGAGAGGGCAGGGTGAGGGGGAATATTTTAAATTTTTCACACCTTCAGGGGGTTGGGTGAGGGGAAAAGGAGGGGGATTATGGAGCAACCAAGTTCATTTGATTTGCGCGAGCCCGTAATCCATAAAGAGGAAATTTTAGTTCTGCAAGATAAATATTTCAACTCCCAGAATGTGGCCCTGGTAACAGGGGCAGCCAGTGGAGTAGGGAGGGCGACGGCGATTGCCCTGGCCGTGAACGGCCTCACGGTCCTCGGGACCGACGTCAATGAAAAAGGCGGAAAGGACACCGTTGAGATAGTCAAGGATCTCGGAGGCCGAGTCATCTTTAGAACGGGAGATTTAACCCGAGATGATGACATTGAGAACATCGTCCGCAAAGCCTCCCAAAGCGGAACCATTAAATTTTTGGCCAACATCGCCGGAATCCAGCACATCGATTCCATAGAGAGCTTTCCCATGGAGAAATATGATTTGATGCAGAGGATTATGCTTCGGGCTCCTTTTTTCCTTTCCAAGCTCTGCATTCCCTACATGAAAGCCAGTGAGGATGGAACAGGAGTTGTTGGAAACATGTCCTCAGTGCATGGGCATATAGTGACCAAAAACAAGCCCGTTTATAATATCACCAAATTTGCCCTCAGGGGTTTGACTCAGTCAATCGCCGCAGAAGGGGAAGGAAAAATCCGCTCCTTCAGCGTGAGCACAGGTTTTGTGAGAACTCCTCTGGCTTTGAATCAGATCCCGGAACAAGCCAGGCAGAGGGGCATCTCTCCAGAGGAAGTGGTGAGAAATGTGATGATGGGAAGATCTCAAGTGAAAGACATGATGACACCCATCGAAGTGGCCAATCTTTTCATCATAGGATTTTCTTTCTTAGGAAAATATCTCATCGGTGGAGATCTTCTTTTCGACGGAGGAATGGTCAAGACCTACTAAATGACCCACCCTCCTTTTGGGCCCCTTACCCCTCGCCTCGACGGGGGAGGGCTTGCCCTGTGGAGTAAATTCAAATACTCCACAGGGTAAAGGAGGGGGTGAGAGCCATAATTATTTGGATTGACAGAATTCGTGGGTTTTGGTAAATATTGCCCGTTGATCTCTTTCTTTCGGAACAGAAGAAATTACCGAGCTGTAACAGAAGGCTTTTAAAGGGCATGAAAGGAGGTGAGGTATTCAATCCGAGAATAAAGGCAGAGAATCAGCATAGGGGAAAAAGTTTCAACGACGCACCAAAAGTTGCTTTGAAAGGAGGGGAAATTCATGAAAGCTAAACCTTTGCTCTTTACTCTGGTTTTTGTTTTGGCCATGGCCTTGACGACCAGCGCCTTTGCCCAGGCCAAATTCAAATGGCGCGCAGGTAGTTGCTGGACTCCCGCTATTAACTTGATCGATGGCGACCGTTATTTCTGCCAGATCGTCAATGAGATGAGTGGGGGGCGCCTTACGATCTCGCACCATCCTGCCGGGGAGATCGTGCCGGCCTTCGAATTATTTGATGCCGTCTCGAAAGGGGCACTTGAAGGCGGCTTTGAGTGGCCCAGCTACTGGACAGGCAAGAACTCTGCCTTCGATTTACTCGGCTCGGTCAACTTCTGGTTTACCCCATCTGATTTCTATACCTATACGTATCATGGCGGCGGCCTGGAACTGATGCGGGAGCTATTTACCAGGTATAAAATCCATTATGTGCCAATGGCCATGACTCCTTCGGAATCTGGTTTCCGTACCAATAAGCCGATTCGGTCCCTGGCAGATTACAAAGGTATGACCTTGAGAACACCCCTTACCCAGACGATGTGGATCCTGGAGCAAATCGGGGCCAAGCCGGTCAAAATTCCTGGCGGCGAGATTTACATGGCGCTGAAATTGGGGACCATCGATGGTGCTGAGTTTTCCAACGTGAGTTGCGACTGGGGTATGAAGTTCCAAGAGGTAACCAAATACTGGAATGTTCCCTGCTGGTTCCAGCCGGCTTCTCTGCTGGGGATCATGATCAACATGGATGCCTGGAAGAAATTACCTCCTGATCTGCAGGCTATTGTGGAAGCGGCGGGCAAGGCGACTATGCTCTGGAGTAATGGACACTGGAACTGGCTGGATATTGCCGGAACGGAAAACTTTAGAAAGGCTGGACACACGATCACCAAGCTCTCTAAAGAAGATTTGGCTAAGCTGGAACAATTTTCTATTAAATTCATGGAGATGGAAGCTGCCAAGAATCCAGATTATAAGAAAGTACTCAAGTCAATGATGACTTATCTTAAAGGTTATGCCCCCGTTCGCGACTGGCAAGGAGAGTGGTCATTCGGGCGTAACCCAACCATCTATCCCAAGGTTGATTAGTGATGATGAAGACCCCCTCATAAGCCCCTTTCCCTTCGCTTGAAGGGATGGGGGCTTGTGGAGGATTAAGAAAGATAAGAAAGGAGGGATGAGCCATTCGAACCATTCTGAAAATCGTTGATAATATCAGTGAATGGACAGGGCAAATATGGGCGTGGGTTGTTGTTTTTGTCACTGCGGTTATAGTATATGAGGTGATTTCCAGAAGACTGTTCCATGAACCTCATGTTTGGACCTTTGAAGTAACTACTTTTTTATTTTCTATTCATTTCATGATGGTGGCTGCTTACACTCTTCTATATAGGGATCACGTATCTGTAGACATAATTTCTTCCCATCTGTCCCGCCGATGGCAGGCTGCTTTAGATGTCGTAAATTACCTCATCTTTTTCTTCCCATTTATTATCATCCTTATCATAGCAGGGACAGAATACGCTTCCGATTCCTGGGCAACGGGGGAAAGGACCCTCACCGCAAGGCTGCCAATAGTCATGCCGGGCATGAAAACCCTGATACCTTTAGCATCTTTTCTTCTTCTGCTGCAAGGTCTTTCCCACTTTTTCCGAAGCTTAGTATATCTCCTTCGAGGGAGGGAGCTATGATCGAAGGCCTCAGTCCTGAACTGATGTCAGGCTTGATGCTGGTCCTTCTTGTAGTAGCGATTATGTTCGGTCATCCCATCGCCTTTGTCTTTGGGGGGCTGGGAGTTATTTTTGGTTTCCTCATGCGGGGGCCGGGAGCTTTCTTCATATTTACCAGCCAGACCATGGGCACAATGGACAGCTGGCTGCTTGTCGCCATCGCTATGTTTATTTTTATGGCCAATCTACTTGTTGAATCGGGTATTGCTGACTCCCTCTTTGACTCCCTCCGCTACCTAATGGGCCCTTTGAAAGGGGGAGTGGCAATCGCAGTGATATTAGTATGTACAGTTCTTGCCGCCTGCACGGGGGTTGTGGGCGCCTCTGTAGTATCTATGGGACTTGCTGCTTTGCCAGTTATGCTCAAATATGGATA
>Ga0315312_1000693_pt1 | contig 34070 bp, 40 predicted proteins | sample TDP7_MG_FD_203629 | JGI IMG/M metagenome (GOLD analysis project Ga0315312, IMG submission 203629) | Freshwater sediment microbial communities from Lake Towuti, South Sulawesi, Indonesia - TDP7 | ecosystem: Environmental > Aquatic > Freshwater > Lake > Sediment | place: Indonesia: South Sulawesi... | reverse complement strand
CAGGCAATTGATGATTTTATTTCCACCCATAACGAAAAGGCAGCCCCTTTTGAATGGACAAAGCGTTATGTCAGATCAGTTCATCCTAAAAATAAGTACGCTTATTTATATAAGTAGATACTAGTGGTGTGGCGGCAGTAGAGGCAGAAGTCGTCATTGTCCACTTTGGGTCGAAAGTGTCTGTTCGTCACTTTGTTGACGCCCAACGATATTATTAAATAGTTTTTAAGTATCTTAGCAGTGTTGAAGAAATTTTGCAATCAATAATTGACAAAATTAAGATGCTTTCTTATAACTTGCTAACTGGATAACATTACTTTTTGGATGATTATCAACTTTTAACGAGAATAACAGATGATCACTATCCCTGCTAATTTGCTGGCTCGATTTGAATCAACTCTGACAAAAAGGTAGGTTCCAAATGAATCGCGAAATTATTATAAAAAGTGGTTGATCTGTAGCCTTTTGGGGCTATACCTTCATATGTCAGCGATTATATTTTTAACCACTCTTTCCCAACTGCTCATCTGACCATAAGTATTTTTGCCCCTGTTTAACCGGCCTTAAACCAGCCATCACGCCATCCCCAAGCCATCTTAACTCATGTTATCATATATAATTCCTCCCTTTTTTTCCACAAAAAGGCTTTGTCACTCTTACAACCTCTCTTGTTTTCCTAGCCGCCGTAAAGAATGAGGCATGTGGGCTTATCAACCGATCTGATCCAGCAAGCTTGAGATATCACGAAGGGGCCAGACGGTTATTTTTTCGTGCACAGGATATCTGTGCTTACCGGGGTAGATGACCCAGAGATGATCCAGAGTCAGAGTTTCTAGGGCAATGTGCATAGATCTTGTTACTTTCGGCGCTTCGTTGAATTTGAATTCCACGCCATAGCGACGTCCTCGCAGGAAAAAGAAAAGATCGATTTCCACGCCTTGATAAGTCGCCCAGAAGAATGTCTCAGAGGGTTTTAAGATCTGCAGAACCTGCTCCAGAACAAACCCCTCCCAGGATGCACCCATGCGTGGGTGACCGGACAGGCTATGAAAATCAGTTAGGGTCAGTAAACTATGAAGGAGACCGGAGTCACGAAAGTAAATCTTCGGTGCTTTGACCTGGCGCTTGGCGATATTTTCATGCCACGGCTGGAGCTGCCGGATCATAAAGGTACCGGTGAGAATATCAAGGTAGGAGCGCACGGTCTTGTCAGACAGGCCCATGGAGCGAGCCAACTCCGAGGCATTCCAGGTTTGACCGTGATAGTGAGCCAACATCGTCCAAAAACGGCGCATGGCAGCAGAGGGGACCTTCACTCCCAGTTGGGGTATATCACGTTCCAGGAAAGTTCGGATAAAACCCTCGCGCCAAGCAAAGCTATCCCCATCGGAACGGGCGAGGAAGGATCTGGGGAATCCCCCGCGTACCCATAGTTTTTCCCAGGAATCTGCACCGGTCTCTCGCAGATCGAAACCCGAGAGTTCGATAAATTCCACACGGCCTGCAAGGGTCTCAGAAACATTTCTGATAATTCCGGGTGATGCGCTACCGAGGACAAGAAAACGCGTCCGGTTCTTAGGACGATCGACGAGAACGCGCAAAACATTGAAAAGCTCAGGCATGTTTTGAATCTCGTCAAGGATAACGATTCCTTGTAAGGAGCCAAGCATAAGCTGCGGATTCTGGAGGCGCTGAAGGTCCGGTTGCGATTCGAGATCAAAATAAATGGCTTTTTTCCCTTCCGCAAACATTCGAGAGAGAGTTGTCTTCCCACACTGACGAGGGCCAAGGAGAGTCGTAACTGGAGAGCGCTTTGTCGAAGCTGAGAGTTGCTCGATATAAGAGGATCTTTGGATCATGATTAAATTATATAATGAAAATTCGGAATGTCAATCCGAATTTTCATTACTTCTTACAAAGGATTTTCGAGCTAAGCAATCTATTCTGGACAATGCTTCCGCTGCAAGGGGTGAGGTGTGCTTATGTTACGCTTCTTTCCACGGATTGATAATCCTCACTCCCGTATGTTGAAAATCATGCTCATTTCGAGTGACAAGACAATAATTCCCCTGAAGTGCGATCGCAGCGATGAGTGAGTCAATCGCTGTGATTGGTCTTCCTTCGTTTTCTAACCGTCCGGCGATGTTTTCCTTGAAGGGCGGAACATCGTAGTTATCAGTATCCGGATCATACGGTTTGCCGTATTTTTTGATGAATTCGGAAAGATCAGACATTGATGTCACCGGTTAAACTCCCTCCCGTCCTCCCTTTAGGAAAGGGAGGAAATAAATAGATAACAACCCCGTTATGAAAAATAAGTACAATATCGGAAATTCTGTTCCTGGGGTTACAGAATTCATTAAAAGAGACCTTTTCTGTAATTCCCTGACAGAAACGTTAATAAAAATTGCATCTTTCTGTATCAATAAATACAGAAAGTCGCTTTTTAATAAAATTCTGCACCTGAAGATACAGTATTATACCCAAATTTTTGTGATTTTGAATTTAGCTCCGTTCTTTTTCAAAATTTCTGAAATCTGGTCAAGTAATGATGCTGGCACCACAACAACCCCTGCCGTCAATCTGTAATCTTTTCTGCCTACGAGCCCCCCTTTCTGGCTGGCATAAGTCTTTCCTTTTACTGTTTTTTCAACTTTATAACCATAGAGGCCCCTCCTGATAGAAGCACGGTTTTTGCCCGGAAGCCCTTCAAGAGAAAACTTAACCAAAGCCATCGCCTCAAGAGATGGATGGGCTTCTTTCATAATACTGAGGTCAGGTTTACCCCAGATCAATATGCCCTTTTCAGCTACCCTCCAAAGAAAATCCGGTTCTACATCTTTTGGGTCATTTAGGTTTTTGGCCACAAATGAAAAAGAATATGGAAGATCAAATTTCTTCGCTATATAACCGGAGAGATTAAGGGCAGCTTTCATTTCATCTCCCAGCTCTGGATTATGATCAGTATTAAATAAAAGCAGAACATCTATATCACTCTTCTTAGTCATGGTCCCATCAACAGCAGAACCGAATAGAACCGCTCCCTTAAGGTTAGGGATCTCATTTGCTCTACGGATAAATTCCATAATGGGTAGCATCAGTTCATCTGGTATCATTTTTTAACCCATCCCTCCACTTTCTCAATTATCTCCAGGCATTCCAGAACGACATCCCCATTTCCCTTTCCACCATACCAACGGCCATGGCGGAGAAAATCTAACCGTTCAAAAACTTTTGCTATTTCATCCTCACCATGTTCTCTCAAAAGGTGGGGTAAACCCACATGGGTGTCCGAATGAATCTGGTGAATCTTCTCCATCCCGGCAGCGATTAGGTGTTGAACAATCCCATAAGTGAGCTCCACGATGGCTACGACATTCTTACCCTCTGGATCAGGAAGAAGTTGTTGGAGACTCTCTTTGATCTCATTTGCCTTCTGGGAATGGCCATCTGCCTTCATCTCAGACTGATCCTCACCTTCTTGCCAGGATTTTTTCTCTTGGCTTCCTTTATGGCCTTCTCAAGTTCGGTACGAATGGCCTTAAGATAGTCTAACAAAGATGCTTTCCTCCAAAATGGGTCAGAAGGTATGGTTAATTTTTCATTCATTTATCGTCGCAAATCTTCGAAATTAAATTGTAACTGGTTTAATATCTTTTTCTTCAAGGTCTTTTCTGGTACTATAAACCAGGAATGGAAGTTTTGAGATCTCTATCTCCACTGTTTTTAACATTTCCTGTTTAGTAGGAATATTTATAAATTCTCCTTTCTTATCAAGGGTGAACTCTCCTACGATTAATATCCCTCTTTCTGTTTTACATAAGACCGGCACCTTCCACGTCTCAGTTTTCAAATCAAACCTGGGTGTTCCCGCAGTGGTCAGATGACCGATATTTTCATATAGATATCTTCTCGCTTTTTCGTAGATTTCCATATCGTTACCCCTTTAAATGAAAACTTTTCCCAGGCAGTCAAAAACAGTTGAACATCCTTTTCTAATTCCATATCCATGTCAGGATCATGGTAATAAGTTTTATTCTGATTACTGGTTTGGGGGGTAGTTTCCAGATAAACTTAATCTATCAGAATTACAAAAATATTTCAAAGTAAAGAACCCCGCCCTGACAGGCGGGGCATTTAAAAAATCTTTTAGGCTCTATGCGTCACCCTGAACCTTGGCCTGATGAAGATCAGGCTCGTTTCAGGGTCTCCTCTTAGGAGATTCTGAACCAAGTTCAGAATGACAGAATGTGTTCTCATTTAATAATGTTTTTCGTGCCTTCGGCACGAGGGCTTTCATCCCCACCCTTACAGGTGGGGTATTTCGCCCTACTTTTTATAAAGTATCACGGTCAGATGATAGAATTACGAATTAAACAGGAATTGGTAAGGCAGAAGCTGCAGAACTTGAAGGAATCTGGAGAGAAGGCCTGGGAGGAGCTCAAAGTGGGTTTGGATAAGGCTTTGGTTGATTTGAGGGATGCCTTCAAACGAACTGGCTCCAGGCTTAAGAAAAAGGGGTGAAAAGGATGAGTAAACATCTAACTTCATGAAGGTGGAAAGAATTATCATTCATTTTAGAGAACTGACTACTTTGCGAGAAGAGATGGATAAATTATGGGATCGTTTCTTTGGAGAGCGGCCGAGTGTTGAACCATTCCGAGGGGAATGGGTCCCTTCACTCGATGTGTCTGAAACCAAGGATAATATCGTGGTAAAAGGCTGAGGTTGAATAGTATCACATTCCCCCTTCCTGAATTTTTTATAAAGGCCTTTTAAAATATCTAAAAGGGACGAAAGTACAATGAATGAAATTAGGCAGAACAAAGCAACTAAGCAGTGGGTCATCTATGCCACAGCCAGAGGTAAGAGGCCTCACGATTTTCAGCGCGAGAGTGGGGAGAAAAAACAGCTGCCAGATATTGATAAAGGATGTCCCTTCTGCCCGGGAAATGAGGATATGCTTCCATCAATTATTATGGAAATGCCCGGTCAAAGTTCAGATCAGTGGCAGACCCGTGTCATTCCCAATAGGTTTCCTGCCTTAACCCCGGAGGGCAACACCAACAGGTTCACTCAGGGCATTTACGTTGCCATGCAAGGTTATGGGCGTCATGAGGTCGTTATCGAAAGCCCTCGTCACAATCAACAGATCGCCCAAATGTCCTCAGAAGAAGTGGAGATTGTCATCGAAACATATCACAAGCGATATGTCGATCTCATGAAAGAGCATAGAAATGTGATGACCCTCATCTTCCGCAATCACGGTTTACGGGCTGGAACTTCTCTCATTCATCCTCACTCTCAGATCATCGTGACAGGCATGGTGCCTAACTATATCCGGTGGAGGGAGGAAGAGGCCCAGCGATACTTTGATGAATGGGGGCGATGCGTTTACTGTGACGTCCTTGAACATGAAATACAAGATCAACGGCGGGTTGTTTTTGAGAACGAATCCTTCTTGGCTTTCATCCCTTATGCAGCCGAAGTTCCCTTTGAAGTCTGGATCCTACCCAAAGAACACCAGGCGAGCTTCGGCCAGGTCTCTGATGAATCTAAATCAAACTTGAGCATCGCCCTTCGAGACATCCTTCTCAAACTTCACAATAGACTGGACGATCCGGACTATAACTACGTCCTCAACACCGCTCCCCAGTACAGGGCCAAAGAACCCCAACTGCATTGGTATCTCCAGATACGGCCGCGATTGACAACCCAGGCGGGGTTTGAGATCGGTTCGGGCATCAGCATCAACCCCTCTCTCCCTGAAGAAGACGCTGATTTTTTGAAAAGGCAGGATCTATCAGGACGATGACCTCCGGGAAAGGAGCGTTAATTGGTAACCCCATATTGTCGTCGCGCAACACCCCAAGGACAGACAGGTTTTTGGCCTTCATTCTCCCTGGATATATACTTTACTACATCAAGAGTTTGAGAGGCTCGGCACCCCTCTTGCTCAAATCAATTTTATAAAAAGACTTTTAACAGATCATGTCCCCATGTTAATTTTAAAAAATGAAAAACCCGAGATGGTCCAGTCGAGTCTTAATTAGATATGCCCTGTTTCAAATTCCCAGCCTTGCTCTATTGATATTGATTCTGATTTTGGCACGAGAGTGGTTGAATCTTCAAACATGGTTCTTCTGGGGATTTATCATCCTCTGGGTGGCCAAGGATGCCCTTCTCTTTCCTTTCGTCTGGCGAGCCTATGACCGAGAGGGACCAAAGGACGTGCATTCATTGGTGGGTACCGAAGGCATTGTGGAGGAGCGACTGGACCCTTCGGGCTACATTCGAGTTCATGGCGAACTGTGGCAGGCTGAGGTGATGGGAGAGGCTCCACCGATTGAAAAGGGGGAGGCTGTGTGGGTCCGAGGAATACGCGGACTCACACTGCTCGTTCAACCAATGGAGGGACCATCCCGCAAATGACATATTCGTTTTATTATAGACAGGAGTGAAATATGGAAACGAAAAGAGCTTATCAAGAAAAGGTTGAGGAGACTCCAGCCCTTCATGTTAAATAACCTGAAAAGAGCTTTTAAAGAAAATAGGCATTCAGAACATACTGTTGAATCATTCGTTGAGTATTGAAAAACGATCCATTCAGAGCGATGCAGTGACGCATGACGTCAATAAAACCGTCTCGATCATGGTAAAACATGGGGAGAATGATATTCTCCAATTTATCGTAAAGTGAGAGGGCATCCTTTAAACGGTCTTCATCTACTCCGCCTCCCGGCCCGAGTTCTCCTATGGACCACCCCGTCACGCCCTCAATATGTCCTTCAATCCACCACCCGTCCAGAATACTGAGACTGGGAATCCCGTTGAGAGCCGCCTTCATTCCGCTCGTTCCGGATGCCTCCATGGGTGGTTGAGGTGTATTCAACCAAAGGTCAACCCCTGAGGTGATCAACTTCCCAAGTTCCATGTCATAATTCTCGAGATAGGCTATCTTCACATCGGGTTTCAGTTGTTCTTTGGCCTGAAAGATCCGTTTGATCAATTCCTTGCCGCCTTCGTCCTTAGGATGGGCTTTCCCGGCATAGATGACCTGGAAAAAACCCGCCCTTGAAGAAATACTCCTGAGACGCTCAATGTCCGTAAAGAGCAGGTCACCTCTTTTATAGGTTGTGGCACGCCTCGCAAAGCCTATCGTCAAGACATCGGCATCCATTTCACCACTGGTCTCACGGTTCACCTGGTGGATCAAGCGCTTTTTCGCCTGCTTGTGAGCCCTCCATATCTCGTCTTTCGGAATGCTTAGGGCATACCGGAAGCTGAAATTGTCTTGCCTCCATTCGGGAATATAGCGATCATAAAGCTCTTGAAAGGGTCCGGACACCCAGGTGGCTGCATGGACGCCATTGGTGATAGCATCGATGGAATACCCGGCAAACATGAGTCTCGAAACTTCACCGTGTTTCTTCGCAACTCCATTGATATAACGACTCAGATTGAGCGCCAGGTAGGTCATGTTAAGAAGGCCTTCGCAGCAGAATAGGTCTTTCATGTCCTGGAAAATTCTCTGGCGACCGAGAACGCGGTCCACGAGATCCATCGGGAATTGATCCTGTCCTGCGGGCACAGGAGTGTGAGTGGTGAAGGTACATTTTGCTCTTACCGCTTCGATGTCGTTTTGTGTGATCCCATTTCCTCCCTTCTTTGCTTCCTCATTCAAAAGCTCTAATGTGAGAAGGCTTGAATGCCCTTCGTTCATATGGAACCGCTCGATGCGGTTGTAGCCAAGAGCCCTCAGCATTCTGATGCCGCCGATGCCCAAAATCACTTCCTGACAGAGCCGGTAATGCTGATCCCCACCATAAAGGAAATAGGTAAGAGTCCTGTCCCATTCCGAATTTTCTGGAAGATCGGTGTCCAGAAAATAGATCGGCACCTTGAAACCGCTAATACCCTTAACCTCGTATCTCCACGCACGGAGATGGACAGTACGTCCTTCAATCGTTATGGAGGATTTCGGTATCATCTCCTTCAAAAAATTCTCCACGGCCCATTCCACGGGTTCCTCTATCTGCAACCCGTCCGCAGCGAGTCTCTGGTAAAAATAACCCTTGCAATGAAGGAGGGTAACTGCCACCATCGGGACTCTTAGATCAGCTGCAGAGCGAATCGTATCTCCTGCCAGAACACCCAGACCACCACTGTAAGTCGGAATCCCGGCCTCAAGCCCTATCTCCATCGAGAAATAAGCTATCATTCGTTGTTCATTCATACGTTTTTGCCTCTCTTCTATTTTTCTTTGATCTTAAATCATTTCGCCAGAGCCCACGGACGAGCAGCCGTAACGAAGCCTTGGGAATGAGTTCCGTCAGCATGGTGTTCGGGGCGAAGCGAAAAGTCTGTGAATTCCGGATAAGGGTTTACCTCGCTTAAAAGATCACTCCTTCCGGGGAAGCTCTTCCGTCGATCGCAGCGATCTCCTCCGAAAGGAGGATTTCTTTCCGGGGCATGCCTAAGATCCGGGCGACTTCTTCCAACACATGCGCCCAGGTACAGCGATTGACAAATAGCATTCCTGGGACATTCATGGTTCCACCCTTGTTGATAAAACCGAGGGCGGAGGTCATATCCCTGCCAGTGTAAAGAGGTTGTAAAATGCCTAAGATAGACTCCGGCCGGGTATGCGTGACAAAGACTCGAGCAGGAACCTCATTCGGATAGAGGTCTGACCGTAAGTCAGTTGGTGTAGCATGGATCTTTTCACCTTTGCTGCGGGGAGTGCGAAACCTTCCAGGCTCGAGCATATATACAACGGAATGCGACACTTCTCGCTCTTTCAGGCGGGCCGATGCCTTCAGCACCTCCTCCAGTTGGTAGGCCCCAATAGCTGTCAGGATCACATGCTGTCGTTTCATTTCATGGCACGTCCATTCCAGAAGGATGACACCCTGTTCAAGGAGACGCGTTGCCTCATCAATGGTGAAAAGATCCGGAATGACCTCCTTTTTTGGCACGACCAAGGTCCAGATCTCTCCATGGGTCTGATAAACGCCATGCATGACAACAGCGGCAGTATTATAATCGGGCACGAAAAGCACGCGTGACACATCTGAAGGTTCACCTAACATCGCCTCCGCCATCGACGGGTCCTGGTGAGACCGTTCATTTTTCGCATTTTCCCACGTATGTGAAGTGAGGACCAATGGTATCGAAAGCCAGCCAAGGCACAGGCCAGCCTCCTTGCAGTGATCAACAAAGATAATCTCCTGTCTTACAACGCCATGCATCTTCGTACCGAAGGCCTCATAGGTGTGGATGAAATTGATCCCTCCCTTATTGGCCAAGGCAGCAGAGGCCACAGCCTCCTCATTAAGAGCGGTAATGACGGCACCGTGAATATCTTCTGGAATGCCTGGTTCAGGATCTGTCACTCGAAATTTTAAATTTTCAAGGGTCTGGATCATCCGATTGGAACGCATCTCATCGGGATTTCCAACCCTTGGGCGTAAGCGGGGGTTGGCCTGAACTGTGGCCAGGAACATTGCATCCACAGCAAACATGGGAGAGGTTCTGCTCCATGTGGAACGGTCTAGCCGATTTTCAGGTACTGGTCTGAAGACAAGGGGCGGAACCTCGCTCAATTTTACCTCCCGTTGGACTAAGGGATTGTCACGCTCCTTTAGCCGGCCTGAGATTTGGTGACACTGAAACTTGCTAATGACATCTTTCAGTTCCACCAACGGTACCCACAGACGCCGGGCACTCTCATTAAATCGCTGTGCTCCCACAGGATCCGTGTGGGGGTTTGACATCAGAGGAAGATTGTGAGCAAGATTTGTTCCTTCTCCGTAAAAGCCAGCCCCTTTGGTGGCCAGGGCAATGCCATAAGGGAGTGGCACCGGATATTGTTGTCCCCGCGATCTTATGGCTTGAGCGGCCGCTTCCAGCCGACACTCCATCTCAAAGATTGCCCAGGCAAAGGCCGCCGGATCTCTGCCATCGAAGACAATGGGATCAAACCCATTGAGTGTCAGATGATCGGCAAACCATTCCGCTCCACCCTGCTGGGACATCGTCGTCCTCTGGTCGATACGACGTCCGTTCCTAATCATGATTGGAGTCACAAGACCGCAGTCTTCAACCCTCCACCAGCGAGGAATCCAGTCGCTTCCCCGTTGCTCTTCAAAGGCACCATCACTTAAGAAAACGACGAGCCTTTCCCCTGGCAAGGGCATATGGACGTACTGGAGTTCGGTAAATCCGAGATATCCACCCTCGGCCAACCCACCAGCGGTGTGGACATTCACATGACTGCCAAGGGGCGAATCCTGTTTACCATCTTCCCGTAATTTGTAGGAGTAGAAGTCCCTTACATAACGTGTCACCCCTTCATCCGTGAGCGTGTACCGTTCGGTATGAGCCGGAGTCATATTGTTCAGGAGGAAATTTATTGTATCGATGGCTGCCACACAGTGGCCCTGGCCCATGATCCAGGAGCGTGTGAAGCCAGTAATAGCATTAATGGCCATGTACCCGGCGTAGGCAGGCACCATATTGAGGGCACCGCCGGTGTGCCCCTCAGGATTGGGTTTGAAGTCTTCGGCAACGAGCTCCCGGCCATGGAGATAGACATTTTGAGCATAGGTCTCATGGACAACAACCCACATGGCGGCGCTCGTGACCCGGTCCAACGCATATAGCAACTCAAACAGTGGCACGCCGTCTCCCTGAATCCGCCTGGCAGCTAAAAGCTCGGCCATTGCAAATATTCGGGTCTGGGTATCCACTTGATGCTGGATTGGACCATAACCTTCTGCCCATCGGTCTGCTGCCGCATTGTTCTTGCGATATAGGGTAACCCATTCATTTTTTCGGATCGTTTCAATATAATCACGATGAGACATATTCTCCTCCCCTTTCGTACAATGTCTTTTTATTCAAGGTATGTAAAATCTGGGTTATTCGTCTTTGCCAATTGGAAAATTCCCCTCAATCCCCCTTTGATAAATAGGGCTTATGTTAAACCTCCCTTTTGAAAAGGGAGGTGGGGAGGGATTTAAAAAACTATTCTTTATAAAAATAGCGGGCCGTGTCGCGGGCGATGATGATCTCTTCATCCACGGGAATGACATAAGCATGGATCCTGGCACTGTCCTTGGTAATGCGATTTTCGGACCCCACTGTTTTAGCATTCTGCTCATCATCTATTATCAGACCACACCATTCCATTCCTGTACAGATGCGGGCCCTCACGGCCGGGGAATTCTCTCCAATCCCACCACCGAACACCACCGCATCCGCTCCATTAAGGGCAGCCAGGTAGGCCCCGATCTGCTTTTTTACCCGGTAGCAGAACATCTCCACCGCCAGGGCGGCATTTTCATCCCCCTGACTTTCTGCCTTCAATAATTCTCGCATGTCCTGTGAGAGACCCGAAACCCCCAATAGGCCAGACCTCGTGTTAAGCCAACCTTCCACCTCATCGATATCAACCCCTTCACGCTGGGCTAAGTAACCTATCAGATGAGGATCGATATCCCCGGACCTTGTCCCCATCATGAGCCCTTCCAAAGGAGTGAAACCCATGGAGGTATCTACGGAATGACCTCCCTCCACCGCAGTGGCGGAACAGCCGTTGCCCAATTGAAGGGTTACAAGCTTCACCCCTTCTAAAGATTCTCCAGTGATCACGGCATAGCGCTCGGTCATATACCGATGTGCCAATCCATGGAAGCCATAGCGTCGGATGTGATGTTTCATCGTTAGCTCCGGAGGGATGGCATAATAGGAAGCCTGCTCCAGCATGCGGGAGTGAAAGGCAGTATCGAAAACTGCCACCATTGGAATGGCGGGGTCCAAGATCCTGTTGGCAGCACGAATTGCCTTCAATGAAGGGTCATTGTGCAAGGGAGCCAGGTATTTCATGGCTTCAATTGCATCGATGAGTCTGTCATTTATAAGAGTGGGCTCCACAAACCGAGACCCACCATGAACCACTCGGTGGCCAACCGCCTCAATCCCATCCTGTTCCATGAGGCCAAGAGATTTAAGCCAGTCGAAAACCCGCTGAGTGGCCATACCGTGATCGGCTATTTCAGTGGTTTCCTGGAAGCATTCACCATTTTCCGTAACAAACTTGACCTCTCCGAGACGACCAATTCGATCGACGAGACCACCTGCCAGTCTTCGTTCTTGGCCAAGAGGGGTATTTATATCCGATTCGATGACCCTGAACTTCAGAGTCGAACTCCCACAGTTAATGGCAAGAACCTTCATCTGCTCTCCTTGACAATGCGAAGGGGTGGAGACTGTCCGCTCACGCTTTCGTGTGACTGCTGTCTGTGGCTGCTTTCCTGCGCCTTCTGATTGCCTTATCGATTTCGACAGCAATCACCACTGCCAGGGCAACAAGTATGATCTGCAGCCACTCGGCTCCCACCAAGGCCTCCGTTCTAAAAACCCACTGAAGAAATGGGACATAAATCACTGCCACCTGAGCCAGGAAGGCGGCCACCATGCAGTAAAAGAGAAAGGGGTTGCTGAGTGGGTTGATCCGGAAGACCGACTGAAGTTCAGACCGTGAATTCCATGCCTGGAAGAATTGAAAGAGAACCATGGTGGTCACCGCAATCGTTCTTGCCCTTTCAAGCGAAACCCCTTCATTGAGTGCAGAAGTAAAATTAAAAATAACGCCCAAGGAAATCAGGATGCCGACGAGAATACTCCTCTCGTACATCAATCTCGACATGATGCCCTCTTTCGGGTCTCTGGGTTTCCTTTTGATCACGTCCTTCTCTCCAGGCTCAAAAGCAAGGGCCACATCCTGGAGCCCGTTTGTGACCAGATTGATCCAGAGGAGCTGAGCAGCCACGTAGGGAATGGGGATGTCCATGGCCATGGCCATCAGGATGGAGAGGATGGCGGCAAAGCCGGTAGGAATGAGGAAAAGCGTCACTTTCCGGATATTGTCAAAGACGACTCGGCCTTCCTCAACGGCGTGGAAGATACTTGCAAAATTATCATCGGTGATCACCATATCGGCTGCCTCTCTGGCCACGTCCGTTCCCGTTTTACCCATTGCCACTCCGATATGTGCTGCCTTGACGGCAGGGGCATCGTTCACCCCGTCACCCGTCACCGCAACGATCTCACCGTGTCTCATAAATTGTTGAACGATCCTCAGTTTGTGATGGGGAGAGACCCTTGCAAAAAGAGAAACACCTCCAACCTTCTTAAAGAGGGTATCATCACCCATCGTTTCTAATTCCCTGCCGGTTAACGCCTTTGACCTCTCACGGGTGATCCCGATCATCCTTCCAATGGCAGAGGCGGTCACAGCGTGATCTCCTGTGATCATGGCAACCCGAATACCTGCCTCCCTGCAACCCTTCACCGCATCAATGGCCTCCGGCCTCGGAGGATCGATCATCCCCTGCATTCCTGCTAGAATGAAGTTCCCATGGATCTCCTGTTGAGTGAGTTCGTGGATATCCATTTCGCAAACCTGCATCTTGGGCAACGGATCCCTCCTCAACCTGTTCGATGACCACTCCTTCGGCTTTTGCGATGCCCAATTGCCTTGCAATCTCAGGGGTGAGCGTCCTCACCCTCAGACCAAACCACATTTCCATCCCGGGCTGAAGCCGTGATGATCATCGCAATTATCAGCAAAAGTATTAGTCCTTTAGCACAATCTTCTCTCCTCATCTTGAAAACCTCCATAAGGCCGGTTTCATTGATCTTCGCCTTCCTCTATGAGTTGTTCTGATCTTCTTCCCGATGAGGTTGAGACGTCTAAGACATTTCTTTTTAGAGATCGGATCTCATAAGCCACACCACACAAACAACGGCTCACCAGGGTTTTACTTGTTGTAGTACGAAGGAGATTCTCCACCTTTTGCATACTCATGATCGGCTTTTCGCAATCTGGACATATGATGTCCTTCATTATTTTCACCTCCCTCAGGCATTATTTAGGCTTTCCAAAAACCGTCTATTTATTAGATGCCCTTGGGCCCTTAAAATATTTAAGCAGCTCGGAATCCGAATCTAAAAGAATTGTTGTTTTCCTTTCAAAAAGCTGTTCATAGGTTTGAAGCCTTCTCAGAAAAGAATAGAACTCCGAGTCCTGCTCATAAGCAGAAGCGTATATCTCTGTGGCTCGAGCATCTCCCTCTCCGAAAAGCTTCATCTGCTCTTGATATGCCTTATATGGATCAATGTTCCTGAGATGAGGCTCTATCTGTTTTTCAAAAAGATCTCCATGGTCAAAACATTTCCAATTGGAATTGGAGAAACTGAAAATCTCACTCCTATTGGGCGTTTTTACATCAAGGAGAAGAAGATCTCTCCCACCTGGTACATCCCCGCCTCTCTTCGGGAAAAGTATGGAGGGAGAAAATCCATTCCTCCAGGACCGGAAAATCCCTTCGGCACTCATTGGATGGGTTTATCCATAAAAGGCTATGGAATTCACGGCACCAATTTCCCATGGGCGGTTGGACGGATGGTCACTCACGAGTGTATTCGACTTTACCCGGAGGATATTCTTCATCTCTACCCCATCGTTCCAATTGGAACGCCTGTAAATATCATCTATGAACCTGTTAAAATAGGGTTTAAAACAGGACGTATCTTCATTGAGGTTCATGAGGATATCTATCATCGAATCCCCGATCTTTTTCAATCGACACTTGATAAATTGGAGCGAAGAGGGCTCAAAAATCTTGTCGAGTTGGATAAACTGAAGGAGGCTCTGGATCAGAGAAGTGGATTTCCCGTAGACATTACCTCCGATTTCGATCATGGGAAGTGAAAAAATCTGACCATGCCTCCTTCAATGCCTCTATTTCTTCAACCTTTTCTCAAATATAGCCTCTGATTTCTTTGCAGCTTCTTCGGCCTTCCGCGCAGCCAATTCTGCCCTTTCGGCCGCGGCCTGAGCTCGGGTTGCGGTATCTTCTGCTCTCTTCATAGCAGATTCTGCTTTTGATGCCGCTGCCTCCGATTTTGAAGCAGATTCCTCTGCCCTTGATCCGGCAGTCGTAGCCCTCACCGCAGCACCTTCTGCCTTCTCGGCTGAAGATTCAGCCTTCCTGGCCGCATCCTCTGACTTTATAGCTGCTTCTTCCGCCTTTTTCACAGCCCCCTCCGCTTTCATTGCAGCCGATTCAGCCTTTGAGGCCGCTGTTGCAGACTTTCCCGCCTCCACGCTTGCCTTCGTTGCAGCAATCTCGGCTTTCTCAACAAGAGGCTCTGCTCTCTTTGCCGCATCCTCTGACTTTATAGCTGCTTCTTCCGCCTTTTTCACAGCCCCCTCCGCTTTCATTGCAGCCGATTCAGCCTTTGAGGCCGCTGTTGCAGACTTTCCCGCCTCCACGCTTGCCTTCGTTGCAGCAATCTCGGCTTTCTCAACAAGAGGCTCTGCTCTCTTTGCCGCATCCTCTGACTTTATAGCTGCTTCTTCCGCCTTTTTCACAGCCCCCTCCGCTTTCATTGCAGCCGATTCAGCCTTTGAGGCCGCTGTTGCAGACTTTCCCGCCTCCACACTTGCCTTCGTTGCAGCAATCTCGGCTTTCTCAACAAGAGGCTCTGCTCTCTTTGCCGCATCCTCTGACTTTATAGCTGCTTCTTCCGCCTTTTTCACAGCCCCCTCCGCTTTCATTGCAGCCGATTCGACTCGTTTAATAGCTGCTTCTGTATCAACAGTAGCGGCTTCAGCCTTTTTTAGCGCCTCCTGAGCCTTTTTCATTGCAGCTTCAGTCTCTGATCTTACCTCACGAACATCTTTCATAGTAGCGCAGCTTGAAAGCATGATCCCCAGAAGAAAGGCCATTCCAATCAAAACTACTCGACTCCTTTTCATCTCTTTAACCCCCTTTCTTATTTTTTGAATCTCTTTCTAATTCTTCACTCCCCATCCCATGCAAAACACCTGCCCTTACCTAATCCTTCTATATCGAATTCCTCCTTTTATAAAGTTTCCGAGTTGAAATAATGAATTGTTGAAGAAGTATCTCCTGATTCATTAATTACCAGAATGAGGCATTTCGCTCTGAAACCCTCTCGGAAGTACGACCCCCGGTTCAGACCACTTTCTAATCTTTTACAAGCCGTCTGGCACACTCATCGGCAACGTTACTATCGGGTTCCTTCTCACCGGGCATTGTCGCCCAACCCTGTTTTTGTACATATTCACCTCTTCTGCCGGAGGCTAAATCACCGGCCATCGATTCTCTCCAGCACCTCAACCGCACCTTAAACCGTTATCCCTTGAAAGCTATCACCCCCTTTCAGCTACCTTTATTCACTTCTGGGACTGATTTTACACGACTACCCCGACCAATGTCTTAAGGAAATCACCTTGGAGAATGATGAGATCGTGATCCCCCATCCTCGTCTCATCGAGAAGCATTTGGTAGGGTAGAACGGTGATGACCTCCAATCGTAACAGTGAGCTGCCCTCTCAGCTCTCTTCATGATGGCCTTGGCATGGAGACTCTGTTGATATTCCTTATTCTCTTTCTCATGGCACATTGCGCATTCTACTCTTTGATCTTCGATCTTCTTCCCTCCCTCGGCATGAGCATCATCCTTCCTTAATGAAGGAGTTGATGAACTTCTCACCTTCTCTTAAGAATTCAGGTTTAGCGGCCTTGGTCCCCCACTGTAAGTGTAGGGCTTTCTTTCCCAGGAATGGGCATGGCTACCAAAGTATCGCCGAGGGTTAAAAAGAGGGTTGTGGAGATAGTAAGAAAAATGAAGATCAGTTTTAACCCTCAATTTCATATTTCATATTATCTTGCGACTGGACGAGAATTTGAATTCTTTTATCGAGTAAAACCATCCTCTTACCCTTTTTGTATTGCTATAAAAGTGACCGATTTGGGCTCAAAATAGTAACCCCTTGATCCGGTAAACTCTCAGGAGATGAACAGCTTATACAAAAAATTAAGGATGCTCCTGTGAATAAGCCTAAGATCCATACTTTTCCTGTAGACGTCCCCTTTCTGCGAGTTCGACAACTCTTGACTCTTCACTCAAAATCTACCCCCTCCTGGTCAGATATGGGAAATACGATCCTTCTCTTCACCTCCCCTTTCTTTTCTTTTATAGAGTCTTTCAAGAAAGTCCTTGGCCAGATCCCTTCCTCCCCATCCAAAAGCGATGCCCAGCGCAAGAACAATTCCTCCGAAGGTAATGGAGAAAGCAGAAACGATCACCCTTTCCGCAATGCCTAAATGGTAGAGGGCCATTGTAAGAGACAGTATGATGATGAACCATCGGACAGACCGACTGAGGAGCTTGGCTGAATCGATCTGCGCATTGACCGCTGCAATCAATGTGGCCTGGCCTAAAAAGATGGCGATCAAATAGCCAATCACCAGAATGAGGATCGCGGCAAAAAGGTGTGGGAGGTAATTGAAGAATTGGGCAATGAAGTTTTGAGTCGCCGCCACTTCGAGGGCATTGATCCCCAAGATGAGTGTGATGAGAATGATGACCCAGTAGAAGAACCGGCTTAAAAGATTTGCAGGGGAATAGGCCATCCCCCCCTTGGAGAGAACATGGGTCAACCCCCATCGTTCGCTTACCCTATCAAATTTCATTGCACCCAAAAACCGCAAGAGAAGTATTTTAACTATCCAGGCGATGAGAAACCCAACGATCAGAATTGTGATCATCGCCAGGAGGTTGGGTAAAAATGTAATGACTTTCCCCAAAAATTTATTGAAAGAATCTAAAATGGCAGTCCTCCAAATTTCTCCCATAGCCCTCACCTCTTCTTTCTTCCTCCCCTTCCTCCTCCTGACGCCTGCCAGCGGTAGGCAGCCTGGACAGGACAGGCAGGCCGCCCTTGAAGTCGGGATGAGTTAAAGGTTATTTCCTCTGTTCCCATCGCTCGATGAGATAGGGCTTCATCTCCTCAAAGGCTCTGCAAAGGAATTCAATCTTTTCTTCCACCTCGTTTGCCGAACTCTCCTTATTTTCCTTGACGAACGAAGCCACTCGTCCCAGATAGAGAGGGATCATCGATTTCAATAAATGTTCACGATGAACCGGCCCCTTGTGATACGAAATTGCAAAGTCGTAAATAATACGAACCCATAAGTCTTCTGGAAAGGAAAAAGCCTCCTCCGAAATTCGGCCAATTGATTCCAACCAGTGGGCCGTCTCGTGGGACAATACCTTTCGCCAGATATCCATCAAATCTTTAACACCCAATCGAAAATTTCTAATCATGCGCTCCACGTTGACAGAAATTGGCTCCAGCCCAACTTCATAATGGAACCCAAACGTGGGCACTGGTTGGGATTCCTTAACACCTTTCCACAGTTGGTGATATTCTCCCATCAAACCGTAAACCGAGGAAACCACCTGCGTAAACATTGGTCCCAGATCGCTTCCGGGATCCTTGGCGTCATGGATTTTTGCGCCTAAGTAAGACTGACATATGTGATAACCCCCCGTAACGGCGAGCGTGGTCATCCAGATATCAACCCCAAACCGCGCTACATCGGTCTCCCATACCTCTTGGGTTAAATAGTGTTTCGCTAACTTACCAGAAAAACCAAAATCCCCTCCGATAGGTTGACGAACCCTCTTCCCATAGAGGGCTCGCGTCAATGGGTAGACGATGCTATTGGTAATCGTTCCATCAAATTTATGCCGGGCATAGAGAGGAGCGACATAATCAAATCCTTCATTGTAAATAGGCCGGAGAAGGAGCTCCATCCATTCCGGAGTAATTGATCTCAAATCAGAATCGACCACCGCACAGGCATTTGCATTAAGCAATTTCGCAGCTTCGAAGATGGTACGGAAGGCGCTCCCCTTCCCAGGAATTCCGTGATATGGGGTGACAATCTTATGGATGGGATGGACCGGATGGGAGGTTAAGATCGGTTTAAAATCTTCAATCTGAACTCTTTTCACCTCCTCTTGAGTCCCGTCAGTTGAGCCACCATCGGAGTTGACCAAAACAGCCTTGGCTTTCGGAAAATATTTTGCGAGACCAGCGATCACTGCTCGCACGACATGTCCAATCGTTCGCATATTGTTGTAACTCGGGATTCCAACCAATATGTCAGCCTCTTTGATCTCACCCAGTTGAATCGGAAAGGACTGTTCCATCACTTCTTCCGTCACTTCTTCCATCACTTCCCTTCACCCCTATATCCAACATCTTTCCAATACCCGATGCATCCCTTCCCTTTGAATCTCCGCCATCACCCTCTCCCAATCTTCTTTAAATTTGAGATATCTTAACCATCCTCCATTTCTTTTTTGGAGAATCTGATGGATATTACCGATGCATCCGGCTGCTTTCCTCCGTTCTCCTTTGACGAAATAATCCAGACCGAGAAAGAGAGAAGTGAGGATCGCTTTTGGATAGAGGGTCCGATTTAGAAAATATCCTGGATAAGGATTAAGATCGAGATTCATTCCGCTCTTTATTTTTTCTCGCTCGTAGAGGAAACGCTCAATGTCCCATTTCAGTTCTTCATAAAAATATTCTTCCCTCCTTTCAGGGTGGAGGTGTTTGATTCGGAGTTGTTTGTCAAAAAAGATAAAGAATCCAAATTGTCTGGCATTAATGAGGTAATCCGTATCCTCTCCTCTTGGAATATAAGGATCAAAGGGAACACTACGGAAAAGATAGCGATGAAGCACGAGATTTCCACCTAAGAGCACAGGGGAGGGAACGAGCCGATGCTTTGAGGATAGGATCTTCTGCCAGACGCGATTCATCCATTTTGCCTTATTCCATAAGAGCCGCCACCAAAGACGGGAGGGAGGGAGAAGGATGTTCCCATTGGGATTGACATAAAACCCGCCCTTTCCGCAAACAATCTTCCCTCTCCACCTTTGATTTATATACTCACAGGCAATTTTTAGATAATCAGGGTCCTCGACGACTTCATCATTATCGAGGAAGATGGCGACATCCATTGAGATCGCCTGGGCAAGAAGAAGCGCGGTATTACGAATTTTTGAAAACCCTTTCAGATCGATGAGGGGATAGAAATTTCTGAAATCTTTTGTCTCTAAATATTCCCTTAGATTTTTTAGATGATCTGAGGTGAAGATTAATGTTCTTCCATTGCTGAGAGGTTTCAGACCTTCTCTGAGAAATTGGTCCATAGTTGAAAAGGACTCCCGATCATCTTCACCATTTAGGTCAAAACAAACGGGTAGGATGAGTGTGTAATCTTGATCCTCCAATATCTTTAGGCTTTCAATGGCTCTCTTTGCCAACCTCAGCCCCTCTGAACGGAGTAATTCTTCGGGCTGATTTAGTCTGAGATAGATAGGAATGATAATCGCTTTTTTCATTCGATTACTCTTAGGATAATGGCATTCCAGGCTTGAGCGCCTGTTCCATTGATGATGGCCAAATTCTCAATCAGCGATAATGTCTCCGGTAAAAGACTCTCTTCGTGCCTCAGAAAAATCGGACGATCCACTGCGACTAACATGGGCAAGTCATTCAAACTATCTCCGATTCCCACAGTAAAAATGGAAGAAAATTCTTTTTCATACAATCTCTTCAGCGTCCTGACAGCCTTCCCCTTATCATTTTTTCCCATGATATGGTGAAACCTTCCTCCCCATACATACTCCATCCCCTTCTCCTCAATCTCTCTTTTAACAATCTCAAGTTCCTCTTCTCCTCCCTCAATGATAAAGGGTTCATCATACTCTCTCTTTTTTGCAAACTCAGCCTCTCTCAGACTCAATCCACAAAGGGATTTAATTTCCTTGGCAGTGAGGTCAGAGAACCCCTTGATCGTAATCCCTGTCTCTTTTTTAATGGCTTCCAAGACCTCAATAATGCGAAGATAAAATGTCCCCAATTCCAAAACGAAATACCAATCTAATTCTCTCTCGTAATTGAGCGGAAAAGAAAAATAATCCTTTGGAATGAACACAGCACCCCCATTTTCTGAAATAAAGGGGTGGATGTTCCCCAATCTTTTTCGATAAAGTTCAATTTCAGCCCTGGTCTTGCTGCTCGAGAGGATTAGAGGGATATCTTTCTGTCTGATCACACGGAGGGCTGGTTCTGCCGGCTCAAAGGAATACGTATCCCTGTCGAGTAATGTCCCATCGAGATCTGTAAAAATAAGAAGCTTAGGTGTTGTCGTCATCGACCGCATTCTTCAACCTCTCTAAAAAGTCAGGAATGGCAGAGGTCACTCGGCTCCAATTGGGAATAAGGGGAATGCTAAGAGGGTCTTCAACAAAGGCCTTGCTGGCCAATTCAATCCCCTTGGTAAAGGTATCGACTGCAACACCCTCCTCATGACGATCAAAATCGAGGCCGTTAATGGCCGCATCGTCATGGTATTTGGTGATGGCCTCCTGCGCGGTTCTTAAATAGGTTGCTTTTAATGTCTTAAAAAGGCTCTCGGAGAGATCGATCCCTTCGCTGGCCAGGTTTCGGAAGAGGTTCTTTGCAATATCGATTGACATTCTTAAAAGCCCTTGACTGGGATCGTCTGGAGAAAGTTCCTGGTGCTTATGTTCGTAATTGTCCGTTAAATCGACCTGACAGATCCTCCTCAAGGAGCAGCTCCGAAAGACTTCAGATAGAACACCGACCTCCAAACCCCAATCCCATGGAATCCGATTGATCCTTGCCAAGTCTATAATCATCGAAAATTCCCCTGCCAATGGGTATCGAAAACTATCCAGATAGACTAAAAAAGGAAGGTATCCTAAAAGTCGCTCTAAGGATCGGATCAGAGGGGTTACGAAAAGGCGAGTGACCCTTCCATACATCTTATTTGTCACTCGGCTATAATATCCCTTGCAGAACTCATATCCCAAATTGGGGTTGATTACTGGGTAGCATAATCGGGCTAAAAATTCCCGATCATAACTGAGAATATCACAATCGTGGAGTACAATCACTTCACTCTTTTCGCTGGCCAATACGTAACCAAAGGCCATCCAGGTAGAACGTCCCTTTCCATCTTCACCTGCGGAAATATCGTTCTTGTTTAATATGTCGTAAAGCGATCGAACCCTTGGCCCGTCGTTCCAGATGACAATCGTCTGTTGAGGAAGGACGGAGAAGAACTCTTTGGCATGTTCGAACTCATTTTCACTCGCCTTCCCCAGAGTGACAATGACCTGATGGATGTATTTCACCTTTTGGAGCTCAGAAACGATCGTCTTGAGGGCCTTCTCCTTCAATTCAGAATAAAGAGAGGGAAGCACTAAAGAAATCGGACGATGTCTCGAATAGAACTCCAGTTCCATTTCCATTCGATCCAAATTGCCCCTTTTTAAACGATGAAATGTTGTGATGACCCCGGGTTGAAAAAAATCACTCATACTCCCCCCTTGTAGATTAGATTTAATTATTTCTCCTCACCCTGACTTTCTTTTCCAATCGATCCAAAATGTCTGCGGTCTTTTCCCGAAGAGACTCTCCCAAAGACGAGAGGGAGTCGACCTGCTTTTTCATCTCTGCGAGGCCAAGGGATGAAAGAGTATCCACCTTTCTTTTCATCTCCTCCTCCGTTTCAAGCCTAATACCTCTTTGGCCAAAATAATGCTCCGACGCCCTGACTTCTTTACCAACTTGCTAACCTCTTTCAATGATCTTCCCTTTCGCCAACTTAAAAGGGTCAGCAACATGGGCATGTTGACTCCGGTAACAACTTCTACTTTCTCTTTTTCCAAAAATAAAAGGCTTAAGTTGGTTGGTGTTCCACCCAAAATGTCGGTTAAGATCATGACCCCATCGCCATCATCTACCTCTGCCATTTTCTTTCGAATCCGATCTTTCACCTCTTCTTCTCTCTCCTTCGGCCAGATCGAGACTCCCATGATCCTTTGCAGATTTCCCACGAGGGACTGAACCGACGAAATCAATGCGTCAGCCAATCTCCCATGTGACACGATGAGAACTCCGATCATCTCTTACCCTCCTATCGTTTTCCCTTTTGAGGAGACCATCTTATCCATCAATGTCCTCAAGGTACTTAAATGGATTGGTTTCTCTAAATATGCCGTTGCTCCTCTCTCAATGGCCTTGCGACAGACCTCCTTGCTTCCAAAAGCCGTGATCACAATGATAGAGGCTTCTGGTTGAAGCCTCTTTATCCCTGGAAGGATGTCTAATCCCGTCAAGCCAGGCATTCGAATATCGGTAATGATAAGATCGAAAGGCTCCCTGGCAAGTTTTCGGAAGGCCTCGGACCCGTTATTTACAGAATCCGCTTCGTACCCTTCTCCTTCAACGAAATCTTTTAGCAAAGATCTCATCTCCTCATCGTCTTCGATCACCAATATTCTTTTCTTCATATTGCTTATCATCATGTCCTAAGAAAGAAACAGTTTTCCTATTTGCCGGATACCCGTGGGTTTCTAAAATATTTAAGAAGTTCAGCATCAGCCTCAAAAAGAATCGTCGTCTTTCCCTCAAAAAGTCGTTCATAAGTTTGGAGTCTTCTAAGGAAAGAATAAAACTCGGTGTCTTGCTCATAGGCAGAAGCGTAGATTTCAGTGGCACGACCATCCCCTTCGCCGAAAAGTTTCATCTGCTGTTGATAGGCTTTGGCAAGGATAATTTCTTTCTCTTTGTCGGTTTCAGCCTTGATCTCCCGCGATCGCTGCTCTCCCTCGGCTCGATATCGCTTCGCGATCCGATGACGTTCTGCCTGCATACGAGCATAGACACTTGCTTGAACCTCTTTGGGAAGGTCAGCCCGTTTGATTCGTACATCGATGATTTTGATACCAAACCGTTTGGCCAGATCATGGGCTTCTTTGGCCACAGTCTCAACGATCTTTTCCCTCTCCTCCCTTATGAATCCGATAAAGGTGTGCTTTGCAATCTCCTGCCTTAACCGGGCAACCAGGATATCCTCCAATCTTGCCAACGCTCCCGCCTCTGTCTTGACACTTCTATAAAATTCCAAAGGGTCTTCAATTTTCCATCGGGAGACATGGTCTACCACCACCCTCTTTTTGTCGAGGGTGATGTACTCCACAGCAACGGCATCCGTTGTCAAAACCCTTTTCTCAAAGAGATGTAAGGTTTGAATGATTGGAATCTTGAAATGCAATCCTGGCTCCTGAATGGTTCGGATATATTTCCCGAATTGTGTGATAATGACCTGCTCTTTTTCATCAATGGTGAAAGCTGAACTGGATAAAAGAACAAGACCAAAGAAAACCAAAATGACATAAATAACCTTCCTTTTTCTCATCATGGCCCTTTACTCCTTTTTACCTTCTTTAATGGTTATGGTCTCTTTCAAAGGCAACCACTTCAAGACCGAATCCTTTCCTTCCGGAGGTAGAATGTATTTTTCTCTCCCCGGTAGGACCCTGTCCAACGTTTCTAAATAGAGCCGCTCCCTCGTCACCTCTTTCGCCTTTCGATAAGCCTTGAGCACGTCCAAAAATTTTGTGGCATCTCCCTGGGCTCGAATGACTCTTTGCTCCTTGTAGGCCTCTGCGCTTCGAACCATCTGTGCAGCCTCACCCCTGGCTTTCGGGATGAGGTCCTCACGGTATCCCTCTGCTTCCCGCATCAGACGCTCTCGGTCCTCCCATGCCCTGACCACATCGTGAAAGGCGTCCTTCACCTCTTCGGGCGGGTCAACCACCAGCAGTCTGGCCTCCGTCACCATCAATCCTGTTTGGTATTCGTCTAAAAGAGATTGAAGGTATTTTTTAATCTCATCCTGCACAACAACCCTTCCTTCGGTCATCGTATAATCGATGGTATTCCTGCCTACCACACTTCGAAGGGCCACCTCCGCAGAGGTCTTCAATACCAGTTCAGCGCTCCTAACTCGGAAGAGAAATTGGGAAGGGTCTTTCACAATATATTGAACAAAGAGTTGCGCATCCACGATGTTTTCATCTCCAGTGAGCATCAGAGACTCTTTTAGTTCGGGTCTGACCTTCCCTGTATATGGATCTGTTCTCAAGCCGACCTCTGCCCTTCTAACTTTGGCCAAATGAACCACATCATGGGTCTGAATGGGCCAGGGAAGACGGTATCTCAGTCCTGGGGATGTTTGATCCACCATCTTTCCAAATTGGCGAATCACTCCCATCTCCCCGGGCCCAACAATGTAGATTCCTGATGCCAGCCAGATCCCGACTACGATAGCCAAGAGGACTAGTCCGACCCTCTTTCCTCTCCAACGAGCAATCTTCTCTTGGATCTTTCTCGCAATCTCATCCATCGAGGGACCACCGTAATCTAATCCCCCGCCTCTTCCAAACTCGTCATCCTTCCAGGCCATAGTATCTCCTTTCTAAAGTGAGTTAGTTTTAAAAAAAGCAAAAGAAATACCAAAGGCCCTCAAAAAATTTGTCTTTTATTTCAAGTAATTAAAACGTTCATTAAAAATCGAGAAAGATCAATATAGGGGTAAAAAGAAACAGTCTGTGGCAAAATGGGTCAACAGTGAGGAAAGAGAGACTTTGCTTTTTGAAGAAATCCAATGGAATATGGGAGACCCACCAAAATTGAATTATTCAAGGGTCTCCTCCTGTTAGAAAGCTCGAAGACAGAGAAACCAGGAATGTCACCGGGTTCTGGTTCACAAGCGAAACCCAAACACGAGACGTTTACCCCGCACCCCATAAAGCCCCGTTCTTCAGAACGGGGATGGAGGGGTGCATTGGGGTGCATTAATAGTATCCTTTTCCAGAAAGCCCCGTGTTTTAACACGGGGTGCGGGGTTTACTTCAGGTTATTTCTTTCTTTGTGCGAAATTTTCCAATTTTTCCTGTCGTTCAGCCGTGGAAACAGTTGCCAGACAGCCTTCTATCTCATAATCCATGAGAGCTTCGAGACTCACCTCCGGAGACATATTTAACCCCTTTTTGATTATTGTAGTTAGTTTATTTCTGAAGAGGAGAAAATTTCACATTTCCATTGGTTTTAATGGACAGATGAGATGCCCCCCGTATTGGGGTTTGAGATGGTTCCCCCTGTTTTTAGATTTAGCGGAAGAGAAAAATGGAAAACTCCTGGACGAAAAAATAGGAAAGGATGGAAGGTGCTTCAAGCTATCCAGCGATCGGGAGGGGAGGTGCATCCTTATCGAAGTAGATGATCCTTTCTCCAGGATGGAAGAGAACATGAAAAAGCAGGAGATAGCGCCTTAGTTTTCGAGTGATCAAGAATTCCTCTTTGACATATTCATGGCCATATTCACCTAATTTTTTTGCAATGTCAGGATGGCTGAGGAGGTATCGAATCTGATAGGCGGTCCCCTCAATGGAATGGACGAGAGCCCCTGTCAGATTGGGAATGATCTGGGCAGGTATCCCACCCACCGCACTCCCGATCACGGGCTTCTTTTTCCACAAAGCTTCGGATACGGTTAAGCCGAACCCTTCTCGAATCGATTTCTGGAGGATAAGAGTGGATGCCCTCTGGAGGGCGTTGATTTCAAGGGAGTTCGTTGGAGGAAGAAGAAGGATATGGATATCTGGATCTCCCTTCGCTTCTGTTCGGACTTCATCGAGAACGGACTCACCCTCTGGATCGTCGCTTGCTTCTCCTCCTGCTAAGACCAACCGGCAATCGACATAACGCTTTGCCATTCGAAAGGCCTTAATCACTCCGATGGGGTCCTTGAGACGGTCAAATCTGGAGATCTGAGTAATGATGGGTTTGTCTTGAGGAATGTAAAAACGTTCCAATATCCGGTCGATGAATTCAGGCTCGAGCTCCCGGTTTTTATCTGACAAGGGATCAATAGAGGGAAAGAAAAGAAATTGGGGGATAGTTAATCTTTTTGAAAATCGCGGGGAGGAGAAGAGGGCTACATCGTATTGTTCTACATATCCTTTCAAAAAATCCCACACCTCTTCATTTGGATTAGAGACATCGATGTGACATCGCCAAACCCATTTGGCATGGGTTTGGCCCTTCCCCTCGATGTAGGCAATGGGTTGGGGATCATGGATCACAATGAGATCTTGATCCAGATCGCTCTGTCTCAAGTTTTCTAAATTCACCTCCAAGAAGACTTCTCTCATTCGGGGCAGAAAGGAAATCGCTTCTCCATGGAGGGCATTGTGGATTTTTTTTGTAACTTCAAAGAAGTCCTCTCCCCCTTTAATCACCTCCCATTGCGTTTGAATGCAGAGATCATTCAACAATGGAACAAGTCGGCTGAGGATCTCCGCCACTCCCCCTCCCACAGCAGTGGAGTTGACCATCTTGATTCGTCTTCCCTTCAACCCCTCTGCCAAAAGGTAAAGCTCCTCTATCGTCTGCCTTCCAATGATCGGCTCGTAATCCGTTAACCGCACAGGGGACATCAGGACTCCATCTCCTCCCGAACATGTTGGAGTATCATCTGCCGAATTTCCTCCAAGGTGTGGAGATGAATATCAATATCCTCAATCCGCTCGGCTAATGCTTCCTTTTCCAAACTTGTTCGCAACCAATATGAAAAATCATTCGTGTGGATACCCAATCTGAGCCTCGCTTCAATCAAGTGGTAATGAATCGACCGGATCCCAACGTCCTTTACGATTCGATAAAAATCGTCTAAACCCCATGCAATGTGCTTTGTAGGCATGACCAAGCTCACCGATTGACAGAAGAAAAACGGCGTCTTACCCGATTGTCCTCCAATCCCTGGGTGCTCTCGAAGATGGTTCTCGATGATCTCCATCATCGCTTCTCTTAGGGCCCGAATGGAGGTGAAATCTCTGATATCCAAAGCCCCCAATCTCTCTGCCAAGACCTCCTCACCTAAGGAATTCGAAATCCACTGGGCAAAGTCAGAGTGATACTTTACCGCAGCAAAGTGGCGCTCCCGGTAACTCTGGAAGACATGATAAAAAATCGCCGAACCGCTGCATCGCCTGAGGAGGACCAGCAACTCTTCCAAGGTATCGGCTTTCTCTCCGGTCAACTCAACCAGATTGGACGAGGTGTAGAAATAAAAAGGATTCACCTGCATGATGGGCCAGTCCTAAATTTCTTCTCCTGTAGGAATGGGTTACATCCCAAAATCGAATTGGATTTTATATCTGCTGATGTTATCATATTTTAAATTTTCTACATAGGCATAGAAAGGTTTTCTCTGCCCCTTCGAAAAATTGTTTATCAGGATATCACCGGTTTCAAGAAGCCTACCCTTTTGGTCATAGAAGCTGATGATGAAACGGGCCACCTTATAGTCCTTACCAGAATAGTTTGCCATCTCCCCAACCACCTTTACCATACCCAGACTCTTTATAAGCTTAATATTTTTGTACGAGAAACCTCCGCTTATTCTTTTCCCTTTCGCCTCAGATTCCAATGGAGATTTACTCATCCGGGTCTTATCGGCAGTCGTTGAATCCCGCCATATCCATCCGACCACCTCCACCTTCACCCAGCGTCTTTCGGTCTCGATCACCTTTAGCTCCGTGTCTTTCAGTAACTCCCCAACTTTCTGACCCCCGGGTGTCTTACGAAGGTTTTCTCTATCCACTTTCACCCGAAGCGTTCTGGCAGGGTGAATGCTCACCAATGTCTCGTAGATTCATCCCTCTGCTCCTTTTTTGAACCCAACCTTTACCCATTTCCTTCTCTTCTCAATAAATTCCAGTAACTCTCCTTTTTTCACCTTATCGATCACTCTATATTCCAGGCCGGGTCCTGACCTGATGTTGGCCTCTGGTGCGTCCACTCTTACGGTTCGGGCAATGGCCAGGGTAGCAACCGCCAAAAGACAAAAAGCTATAATGACAACCATGCCTCTCATAGGCTTATTATTCTTCGAAGGGCATCCCTGGTAATCTCTTCAAGTTTTACTCGATTCGAGGCATCATCCATCAACCAGCTGACTACCTCATCCCTCTTCTTATAAAACTCTCCCATCTCCCCTTTGCCGACGGGATAACCTGCAGGAAAGACCTCTCTCAGGGAATTCCGGAATCGGCCATCCTTGCTTAGTCGATAATCAAGGTGGGGTCCTGTAGAGATGAATTTCTTTCTCCTTTGCGATATATCCTTGAGCCCCTTTCTCTCCCCTCTAAATTTTGATCCGGATCGATTCATCCATTCGATTGAAAATTGTGATCACCGAAGAGGACTTCGGTTCTGCTCCGGGAATTTTTCTATCATTTTTCTATCGATTGATGCTTATTTCAACCCCTATCGACACCTCTTCCTTCCCCGTTGATCGTAGTTTCTTAAGCCTCCCTCAATGTTTCACGGGGGATAAAAAATCGGAAGAAAAGGAGGGGGAATCAAGAGCCTAATCGAATTATGAAAATTGAAGGAGGCTTTAAGATCAGAGAGGGGGTTCCCATGAAGATCACGCATCCGATTTTTAATGATTGGAGGTGAAAAAATCTGATCAAGCCTCCCTCAATCCGATTGAACCATATGAACTTCGATATATTATCTCACACCAAGAACTTATTTTATGAGATAAAGAGCAAAATGGATACCAAAGGGGCGAAAATAGATTTCACTGTATTTTCAATGAATTAGGATTCTATAGGATCGATCAAGGAAACCAAATTAGGGGAAAAATGAAACACTCTGTGGCAAAAAGGGTCAATAGATAAAAATCCCAATATAAAAAATTTCTTTCATTTTTTTACTTATTTGCGCTTAGAGATCCATTCCATTGGATCTTGAGGTTCCCCTCGGTAGCGAATGCGGGAATCCATAGGAACATCCATCAAAAGATTGGAAAATTTCTTTTTCATTGAAACCATATAACCGAAAAAACAAGAGCGCTATAAAAAATAAAACCAGGATAAAGCTTTTTCATGATTTGCTCGAACCCAGCACGGGCCTCCATATGCGCACCTGCCAAAAGATTGTAAATATAGCCAGCCAATGTCCATGAAGAAAATGCCCAGAATAAACCTGCAACCACATCCACTATAATGTGCTGCTTCACAAATAGAGTTGAAATGGTGATCATTACTGCTGTGAAGAAAACGATGGAATCTCCAAATTTGTTCAATCGCTGGCGACGAGATGCAAGATAGACAATCCAGGTAAAAATTATATGAAGGCTTGGTAATTTATTTGCACCAGGACAAAAATCCGCAATATATATAAAGGATAGCAGACGTTCAGAAGGACTTTGCCCGAGTTCCGGTCTCGGGAAAGCGACGGGAAAAATTAAATAAACAATGAAGGCGGACAGATTGGCAATGATGATTCCAAGCAGTGCACGATTAAAGCGACGCCAATCTTTTATAACGAAGAGGGGAAGAAAAGGAAAAATGTAGCATAAGATATAGATCCAGATGAATTCCGGAATCAGTGGTATATGTGGATCAATAGAAGAAGTGATATCCCTTGTGGGCAGGGTTGCGGCATAACGGCCAACCCCGTCAAAAAAGATGAACCAGATGCCATAAACAAATAAACTGACTTTTATAAAGAATTTTCGTTCCCTTTTCATCATTCATTTAAATGCCTGGATTTGGAATCCATACATTAACCTATCATCAAAATTTTTTTCGCTTTGCCCGACGAATCAACCAAAGGATTATACTACCGAGAAGTAAAAGTCCGAGAATACACCCACCAATGAGTGGCCAAAGGATATAAATTCCTTTTGGCACATCGAATGATGATATGAGAGCAACCTCCTTGACCACTTTTCCTTCGCTCTGTATGACAACCTTTCCTACCTCTTGCCCTTTTTGAACTGGAGCGATAATGAACTCCGGAACTTCGGGAATGATTGTAATTGAATCTTCTTTTCCCTTCGCCACTGTCACCTTGCCATCTTCGGAGGCGATGAGTTGAACTTTGTTCAATTTACCTCTTTTCACCTTTACGGAGCCTAAGGGAGTGCCTTTCTTCACTGCCTCAACTAATGAAAAATTTTTGAAGCCATACTCCAATAATGACTGGGCCTCCCGGGCTCTCTTCTGCAACCTGTCACAACCCATCACCACTGCAATCATCCTTTGATTGCCTTGCTTCGCAGTGGCCATCAGATGATAACCCGCTTCCTCAACATGACCTGTCATCAATCCATCGACTCCAATCTTCCTCCAGAGAAGGGTATTCCGATTCTGCTGCCGAATCCCATGGTATTCAAATTTGGAGGTGGAGTGAAAGACGATCGCTTCTGGATGATCTTCAATGTGACGTCTTGCTAAAACGGCCATATCTAACGCCGTCGTATATTGATTCTCGGCGGGTAATCCATGGGAGTTTTTAAATAGAGAATCCTTTAACCCTAAGGATTTGGCCTTCTCATTCATCTTTGAAACAAAAGTTTCCTCCGATCCTGTCAAATGCTCTGCCAAGGCGACACAGGCATCATTGCCCGAAACAATAGCGATTCCCTTCAAAAGATCCTCCACCTTCACCCTCTCCCCAACCCTGAGAAACATCTGCGATCCTCCAGTCCTCCAGGCCTTCTTGCTCACTGTCACCAGATCTTCCATCTTGAAGTCCCCAGCCCGGATCGCATCAAAGGCCAAATAGAGGGTGAGAATTTTGGCGAAACTGGCAGGTGCAATCTTTAGTTGTGGATTCTGCTCATAAAGGGTTTGACCTGTAAGCGCATCCATCAAGACGGCGGATCGAGCATCGATACGGAGCCTGGGCTGAGTCGTCTGAGGAAAAGTTTGATTCGGAAAGGTTATCAGAAAGAGGATCAGGAATAGGACAGACAACAATCCTTTTTTGAAGGAATGAACCATCATTTCTCTCCCCCATATATTTGAAAGCAATGGTTTCTTAATTTTTATTGACAACACAAAAAGAATCCATTTATTAATTGTTAATATGAAGAAACCCCATATTTCACTCTTTATTGCCTTAATAAAGCTTTTTCTCATCGCCCTATCAAATTGCCCGTTGATGGCTGGAAATGGTGCATTCACTTATCGGCTTCCAACCCTTCCCTATGGAATCGATATCCAGGCAATTACCGTCATCGGTGCCCCTCAAACTTACATCGTCCAGAAAGAGGATACCTTGTTAGATATTGCCCGAAATTTCGATCTTGGCTTTTCTGAAATTCAGATTCTTTATAAAGACCTCGACCCATGGGTTCCTCCGGAAGGATCAAAGTTAGTCATTCCGACCCTCTGGATCTTACCCGAGGGCAAATGGGATGGAATACTGATCAATGTCCCTGAGATGAGGCTTTATTTCTTTTTTAAAAAGATATCCATGGTCAAAACATTTCCAATTGGGATAGGGGTTACAGAGAATACCACCCCCATTGGAAGATTTTATGTCAAAGAGAAAAGGGGTTCTCCCACCTGGTATATCCCCATCTCTCTTCGAGAAAAATATGAAGGCAGAAAATCCATTCCTCCAGGGCCAGACAATCCTCTCGGCTCCCATTGGCTGGGTTTATCCATAAAAGGTTATGGAATTCACGGCACCAATTTCCCATGGGCAGTTGGACGTTTGGTCACACACGGGTGCATCCGTCTTTATCCCGAGGATATTGTTCAGCTCTATTCCATGGTAACTCTTGGAACTCCTGTAGAGATCGTTTACGAACCTATTAAAATAGGCCTCAACAAAGGACGCATATTCATCGAAGTCCACGAGGACATTTACCATCGAATCCCTGATTTTTTGCAGTTCACTCTCAAAAAATTAGAGAGAAAAGGGATCAAGAACTTTGTTGAATTAGAAAAAATGAAGGAGGCCTTGGATCAGAAAAGGGGGGTTCCCGTTGAAATTACATCTGATATCGATCATGAGAAGTGAAGCAATCTGACCAGGCCTCCCTCAACACCTTTATTTTTTCAACTTCTTCTCAAATATTGCCTCCGATTTCTTTGCCGCTTCCTCTGCTTTCTTGGCAGCTAATTCTGCCCGGATGGCAGCTGCTTCCGCTCTGCTGGCTGAATCCTCCCCTCTTTTAGCAGCTGATTCTGCTTTTGATGCTGCGTCCGCCGATTTCGATGCCGCTGTAGTAGCCTCTACCACAGCCCCTCCTGCTCTATCAGCAAAAGATTCGGCCTTCTTTGCAGCATCCCCTGAGCGAACGGCTGCCTCTTCAGTCTTCTTCCAAGCCCCCTCTGCTTTCACCGCGGCTGATTCGGCTCGCTTCACGCCAGCCTCTGTTTTATCGGTAACGGCCTCGGCCTTTTTTAATGCTTCCTGAGCTGTCTTCATTGCAGCTTCGGCCTCTGATTTTGCCTCCCGGACCTCTTTTATGGTAGCGCACCCCATGAGCACAATACTCAGAAGGAAGGCCATTCCAATAAAAACTACTATCCTGCTCACTTTCATCTCTCTTCACCTCCTTTCTCGATTCATTTCTTTAACTTCTTTTTAAATACCCCTTCAATCTTATCGGCTGCCGCTTCTGCTTTTCGTGCAGCCATCTCGGTTCTTTGGGCAGCCTCTTCCACCCTTGCAGTCGCTGACTCAATCCTCTGTGCAGATCTTTCTGCTCGATCCGCTGCCTTTTCAGCCATCCCCGCAGCTTCCAATGACCTTGCGGCTGCCCTATTGGCCTCCTTCACTCCCTCCTCTACTTTCGCTGCCATGGTCTCGACTCTTTTCACTGCCTCTTGAGCTGCCTTCATCGCTTCCTCGGTAGCCAACCTTGTCTGCTCAATTTTCTTCGTTGTTGCGCAACCGATTAGAGAAATAAGAAGAATCCAGACCAATAGGAGACCTCTCACCCTGATCACTCCCCATTGCATCCAAAATCACCCCCGTTCATCTATTTCTTTAACTGCTTTTCAAATGTACCAATAGCCTTTTGACTGGCTGCCTCTGCTTTTTTTGAAAAATTTTCTGCGGATGTAGCAGCTTTCTCTGCCCGTTGGGCTGCTGCCTCTGTCTTCTCGGCATATCCCTTTACCTTCTCCAAAATCATTTTCGCGTCCTGGTTTGCCGCCTTTGCTGCCTCTCTGGCCTCTCGCATTTCCTGAAAGGGATTGCATCCTCCGGCGGAAATAGTGAAAGAGAGAAGAAAGACAACAAAAATCAACTTCTTCCCCATTCTCATTTTTTTCCTCCTTTCTAAAAAGTCCGTATTGTCAAAATTTTTTTACTTATAATGCTCAATTCCTTTTTATTCTCAGCCTTTTATCTAAGATGGACTTACCTCCCCCCTGAAATAGGGGTTTTTTAAGGTTTTAATTAAAAATCTATATCA
>Ga0315312_1000692_pt1 | contig 34091 bp, 35 predicted proteins | sample TDP7_MG_FD_203629 | JGI IMG/M metagenome (GOLD analysis project Ga0315312, IMG submission 203629) | Freshwater sediment microbial communities from Lake Towuti, South Sulawesi, Indonesia - TDP7 | ecosystem: Environmental > Aquatic > Freshwater > Lake > Sediment | place: Indonesia: South Sulawesi... | reverse complement strand
CACGTACATGTCGCCGAATGTGAAGATACCATACTGGGCTATTGCCAGTTTAACATCCCTGAAACTGCGGACGTTCTGCATTATCGGAATGTTTCCGATGGGCATACCGCGTATGTCAGTTGAATAGGCGGCATAGAAGTCCGCCGCTGCCGCGGCCATCGCTATTTCGTGACCTGAGAGATAGGGGAAGATAACGTAGTCCGTGCCGTACTTCCAGCCGTATCGGCTCTCTACTCCCGAATATTTGACAATGTATTCGCTGGCTGCTACTCCTCCAGCCTCGAAGTTGAGGAAAATGACTTTAAGGTTTCTTGCAGCGAGGCTGAGGACCACGGCCCTATATAGATCTCTCGCATCTACAGGAGGGACCTCGAAGGTATTACCGAAAACCACTATGCTACCGGCAGGAAGTTTAGTGATTTCATTGTAGAATTCTTTGGTGTATCGGCTCACTGTTAGCGGCAACCCTATTGCCTGAAGGGCGGGGATGGCTGCAACAATGAATAGGACGACCATCCATAGCCTTCTCGGACCCGCTCGCGTCTTGTATATGCTCCTAAGCATGCTGGCCATTTCTAGGTCACCTCAGCCTCAATCAAACCAGGCTCTCTTCCCACGAGGGCACGCACTCCCAATATTATGCCTCCAACAGCCGCGGCCGCAAGTGCAGCCCTTTGGGACGCTGTGTTGGGTATGCCCTTAATCCAGTTTGCAGCTGCGTCAAAGTGCGGAGTCACGGCGGTCACCGCTGTGGTATACAGGAATAGGGATAAGATAGTGGAGACAAGTAATGCAATAGTATCGGGAGACGCGGCGCCTCGTAGCCTCTTCATGGCATGCCAAGTGAAGAAGGTATGGTGACCTATGGCGATCCCTAAGCCCATTGTCCCGTACACAGCAACCCATACTAACAAGTACAGGTCTCCAGAAGTCAACTTCGGGCCTGAGGCGAATGCTAGAATCACAAAGAACGCAGCCGAGCCGACGAAAGATACACTTCTGAACATCTCTTTACGGTGGACTCGCCCTCTTACCAGTGTGCGGAAATGCATCATAAGCATCGCAACATTCGCGAACAACAAAATGAACAGACTTATGATGGTGCCCCACGTAGTCAATTCTTTTGTCAAAGGAGTCAATGGCCCTTCTTTAAATGCTGGCCCATAGCCGGCAAAGTAGTCCGCGATGAATATTCCTGTAAGGACTGAAACTATGAAGAGGGGAACAGTCCTCTGGTAGAACCTCCTAGACATCATTTTGGATACTAACGAGAGTTCTTCAGACTTTTGAGACATTTCCACAGCCTCCTACTGGAAGAGCCAGCCTCCCTTGGTCGCAACAGGCAGACCTGCGATGGCCAGAATGGCAAATACTATAGTCATACCGATCATGATCAGTTTCACCAAATCCCCTCCTACCTGGCTGGAAGCTACCACTGGATCCCCTGAGCAAAGCGCCCCTGCTCCATAGATATCCTCGCAAAAGAGCGGATAATCAGCCATGGCAGCCCAACTCGCTTGATGAGCATACCTCGGAGTGCCTGCAATAACCATCGCACCATCATCGAGTGCAGCGCCAGCAGCGTATATTCCTGCAGAGGAGAGAGCGCCTACCAAGACAAGAAGCGAACATCCAGTACCCAAGATGTCCGATATGACGCCTACATACCAAGACATCTCCCTGTTGCCATAGTACCTTACATTCTCTCTCCCATAGGCTTCGGGCTTTCCTTCCGAGACGCAAACCTCGCGGTAGATTCCATCTATGAGCGGCATCGCTTCGGGGTTGTAAGGCGACGGGAGCATGATCCTTGCCCCCTTCTGTACACACAACCTCGCTGTGTACCGCAGGATATTCATACCATTGATCGTCATCGGCGCGTACATTCCTGATAGATATGCCAAGTCACCAGCTCCGACGTAGACAGGCTTCCCTTCCTCAACAGCTCGGTCAACCCCGTCAGATATGGCGTCGACGGCCGGCAAAGATCGCAAGGGTTGGGGTTTGCCCTGCAATGCGCTCCAAAGGTAGTAGAGTACCATTGCCATCGCAACGATTAGGAATACAAGGGCAGAGATCTTTCCTGGATATACTGCTATAGACATCTCTTGCTTTTCTCCATTTTTTTGTCGCGCGTCGTCGCGCTCGAGACGGGACTATTTCTCTCCTAGTTCTTAAGACTTGGCGTCCCCAGCCTCAGGTACGTCGGTCATCGAAGGTTTGGGACGTAGTTCTTGCTGGGATCTCGGTTGTCAAGTCTCGTGGCTGTCCAAGGTTGTTGATTCGCGTGATGCTCAAGCTCTTCGGAGCACTTTACCGGCCAACGCCCCTGTATGCTCACCCCTCTCGACGACTATTTGGCCGTTGACGAGGACGTACTCTATCCCCAGGGGATACTGGTGCGGATCACTGAACGTCGCCCTATCTATTATCGTGTTGGGGTTGAATATGGTTATATCGGCCCACATGCCTTCCCTGAGGAGCCCCCTGTCCCTGAGCCCCATCTTCTGGGCTGGGGCCGATGTCATCTTCCTGATGGCTTCTTGAAGAGATATTGCCTCGCATTCCCTGACGTACCATCCAAGGATTCTGGGATATGTACCATAACATCTCGGATGCGGCTTCCCCACATGCAAGGGCCCATAAGGCGCAAAGGCCCAACCATCGGTCATTACGTGCTCGTTCGGCTCCTTCAAAGTGTTGAAGATATAGGCTTCGTTGCGACCGTTCATGTGGACATACATGCCAGAACCGTCATTATCCAACAGGATGTCGCAGACCCAGTCCACAGGGTCGACGCCCTCAGACTTCGTGATCTCGCCTATGGCCCTTCCTTCGTACTTCTTGCTCTCCTTGTTGGGCAGGAATGCTATCACCGATCGGCTCCAATCACGAACCGCCGGCTCCTCCTTTATTCTCCCTCGGATTGCCGATTGTTTTATCCTGCCCAACATCGCGTCCACACCCCCCTCATACACCCAGAACGGGAGAACCTGCCCCAAGAAACTGGAGCCGGCGTGATATGGGTACGCGTTGTAGGTGACATCAATTCCTCTTGCCCTAGCTTCGACGACTCCTTTCCCGTTATAGTGGGCCACCTCCACGGGTATGCCTGCCTTCTCCCCTATCTCCACTGCTTCGTCAAACCCGAACCGTCTCAGGTGGGTAGTATATATGCCGCCATATTCGGCCACAACCTTCGAGAGCTCGATTAGCTCTCGAATATCTGCCCATTCACCGGGGACATATCCCCCCGTGGAGATAGCGTTCGCTCCTGCCTTCAAAGCATCTTCTAAGACAGCCTTCATTAGCCCAAGCTCTCTCTCGGTCGCTTCTCGCCTCTCGAATCCCATGACAGACGCCCTCAAAGTGCAGTGGCCGATCTGGGGCCAGATATTCAGCCCCAGTGGTGTGGCTTCGAGTTTATCCAAATACTCGCCGAAACTGCTCCAGTCGTAAGGCACGTATGAGCCGAACGTGAAGGCCTCATTGTACCTGATGATGTCCTTCTTGTACTCATCACCGAGAGGCGCCATGGACAAGCCGCAATTGCCGACGCTCGCGGTGGTGACCCCCTGGTGTATGAAGCTCTCACATCTCGGCCCCGCGAAGAGCGTGTGATCTGAGTGTTGGTGGATATCAATGAAGCCTGGGGCTACGACCAGTCCCGCGGCATCAATAATGTTGTCCGCTTCTCCGAGAGCCGTGCGACTAATCTTTGAGATCTTACCATCATCTATGTAGACATTGGCTTTGAAACCAGGATTCCCAGCACCATCTATAACTAGACCATTCCTGATTACTATATCAAAACCCATTTTCTTCTCCTTCCATTCGAGTGCAACCTTCACTCAACTCTTGAGTCTTATAACATTTCTTAGCGCACACCCTGAAAGTTCGTAATGAGTCAGAGAAAATAAGTGTTAATTAGTTCCTGAGTTACGTAGGGTGGGGTGGAGATATCGGAATGTATCCTGTAGGCAGATCCATAGAGGAGATCGAAACCCCAGCATTGCTTCTAGACTTAGACAAGTTCCAGTGGAACATTGACAAGATGTTCAAGTTTGCCCGGGAGGCCGGGGTTAATGTCAGACCCCATGCGAAGACGTTCAAGGCCGCTGCCATCTGCAACAAGCTGCTTGAAGCTGGTGCCATAGGATTGATGACACAGAAGCTGGGCGAAGCCGAAGCATTGCTGAATGCAGGCGTTCTCTACGGAGACAAGAACATCCTCATCAGCCAAGAATTGGCTGATCCGGCAAAGGTAGAGAAGCTGGTTGGGATGAATGTCGCTATGGGTGAGGGGAAAGTACTTACCTCGATCGAGAATGCGGAGGAGGCAGAGCTTCTATCGGAGGCTACCCTTAGGTGGGGCATCAAGCAGCACGTCATCATAGAGATGTCGCAAGGCAGGTGTGGGACGCCACCCGGCAAACCAACCGTCGATCTGGCCAAGAAGGTGGTATCCCTAAAGGGCCTGAAGTTCAGAGGGATCTACGGCTACGAGAACCCAGTCGAGAAAGAAATCGCCCTCCAGAGGAACAAGCTGACAGTTGACACCGCCAATATGATCAGGAGAGCTGGGATAGAGGTTGAGATCGTGAGCGCTGGGTCCACAGGGACGTACGAGGTGACTGGGACCTATCCAGGAATAACTGAGATACAGCCTGGTTCCTTCGTATTCGGAGTTGGTCCAGAAGGCACAGGATATGGGTTCAAGACGATGAATGATGTCTACTTCAAGTCCTCGCTCTCGGTCCTCACCCAAATCATCGGCAACAACTTCTCGGATAGAGTTGTCACGGACGCTGGGTTGAAGGTGATGTCGTCGGGCTTTGGTCCACCCCTCGTGAGGGTCAACGGAGAGATAATAGAGTGCGAGGGGGTCAGACTCTCTGAAGAACATGGAACAGTTCAATTCAAGGAAGGCAGCGAGGTGAGGAAGCGATTGAAGTGGGGGCAGAAGATAGAGTTCATACCAAGCCACTGTTGCACGTGTGTGGACGAGCATGAAAACATCTTCGTGGTCAAGGATGGAAAGCTGGCCGCTATTTGGCCAATCACCGCTAGGAGCAAGTACTACTAGAACCCGCAGCGGAAAACTCATTACAGCCCCTACGAGGGCCAGCTATAGATCTTCCACGCTCTCAGAATCCGCATTTTTCTCCTGACCAGCCTACAGAAGTGCGTCCAAACCCGATATGGAGGGCCATGAGCAGTTACGGAACTCTATTGGTCTATTGCCCTCTATCCGCATAATGCCTGCTTTAAGCACGCCTAGTCGCTATAGTTCTCCTTCAGGTAGGGGACAATCTTCTCTGCATACCTGCGGTAGAGCCTGTCATCGTCCTTGCTCAGGCTGCAGATAGTTATGCTGTTGACTCCTGCGCCCAAGAACTCCTCGAGGCGGTCGATGCATTGGTCTGGACTCCCTATAGCGACTGTTCTCTCTACGATGTTTCTAGGTATCGTCTCTGCTATCTCCTTCAGTCTATCCATCAACTGGGGATCATTGACCCTCAGCCTCTGTACTGAAATCTCCTTTGGCGCAACGATTTTATGTCCCAAATTCTCAAGGATATCTCTGCTCATGGCCAGCGCGCTCTTGGCCCCAGCTTCTACAGTCCCATAGGCCTCTTCAGAATCTCCAGTTTCTGTGTAGATCGTAGCCGATACATAGAAATCCTCTATTCGACCCCCTCGTTTGACGAGTCCCCTCTTCACATCATTCAGATGCAGCCTAAGCGTCTCAGGGGCCTCCGCAGATACAGCAGCCCAACCATCCGCCTTCAGTCCTGCCAGCTCTCTCATCTTGGGGCCTAGAGCTCCCAAATAGATTGGAGGGCGAGGCTCTTGATGGCACTTCAACTGTAGATAGGCATTCTCCAACCCGAAAATCTCCCCTCGGAAGTTCACGGGGTTTCGGGGGTTGGAACTCCAGAGGAGCTTGATGACCTCTAGGGCCTCCTTGATCCTCGTGTACGGTCGCTCCCACCTTATCCCGAAGGGGGCTAGGTTCATTATCTCCCCAGCCCCTATTCCCAGAACGGCCCTCCCTCGTGTAATCTTGTCTAGAGTGGCTATTCCTTGGGCTATCTCCACCGGGTGGCGCCTGAAAGGGTCCGTGACATTGGTGGAGAGCTTGATCCGCTTTGTCAGAGCACCTACGGCGGAAAGTATAGTATGAGCATTCGGATATTCTACCTCCAGGTTTAGAGTGAGGGTATGGTCGCCAACCTTCAGATGGTCGAAGCCCCAACGATCCAGCTTGACCCCGTAGTCCAGAAGTTTATGAACATCATGTTTGGTCGTGAGTAGGTGCACACCAAACTCCGCTAGCCTCTTCAATTACACTCTTACCCTCTTTTCACATTAGCTTCCAAAACCATAAAAGGCGTGTGCCGACCAGCCGGGACCTTGAACATGCCTTGCATATGGGTGTAATCGATGTCGAACAGTGAGAGGAAAAAGGGAGTTATGGTGTCTTTGGTGTGCTACAGGGGCGCTGGCTGGCAGGGACCATCCTCTTTAGGGGACAACTTGTCCTTGTTTCCTAGAGATGAACTTCTCTAGATGCTCGCATGATCTGGGGCATTACACTTCCTTGCACTTTAGCGAATCCTTGGCTGCCAGAATAGTTTCCCTCGCTTCCTTCGCCGAACTGAGCCCTACCATGCAGATAACATCGTCTTTCAAATTGAATATGTAATCGAAGGCCTCTCGAGGAGGAATCCTTCCTCCAGCCAAGGGTTTGATGGCTATCAGAGGAGCGTCTATTTTTGAAAGCGACCGAAGCATAGACTCTCGGGAGGGAAGCATGAGGAACCCAGTTTTGTTCAGCGTTGCATAATAGGCAGGAAAACGAAGGTTCTCCGTTTCTAGGATATCGAAGACTGTTGACATGTGGGAACCTGCACAGACTTGAAAGCCATAACTATTGCATACCCGCAGGATTTGCTCAAGAAGATCTGATTTGCCTGTTAGAGCGTAGAATTCTACACACGTAGTAACAAGCCCAGGGCATTTCTTATCAGAAAACCAATAGAGCATCTTACTTAATTCTCCCTCATCGACCTTGAGATTCCTAAGCTCCTCATCCACTAGTGGTCTTTCAGACTCAGTGTTCCTGAACTCTTCTGTCAAAATGTATTCACTATAGGCCGTTTCTCGTTTTATATAATTTCTATATCTGAGAATTGTTGCCTCTATTCTATCTGATGAGACTTTTCTACCTTTGAGTTGCAAAGGTACTTGATAAATCATCGGAATAAGTGTAAGATCTATGCCTCGTACCCTAATCCTATCCACAGCCTCCACGAGATTCCCCAATCTTTTGAACCCCAGAGCATCGACGCCTTCCTTCACCGCAGCAGAAATCACCTCAACCACATTACTAGGGTCTAAAAAACGATTTGTATAGATCACCTTTTTTTCATGTGGTCTAGGGTACAAGGCAGTGAACCCCTGGAAGGGGTCATAACCTAGAACAATCTTTGGAAGATCCAGACCGCTGACCTTTACTCTAGGAATCCTTTGAGACATTCGACATTCACCTCAACAACAAAACAGCATCATGGCTGAATTTTGAAAATCCTGCCAAAGGAGTATATATTCTTTTTCTAGGTGGTACCACTGACTTAGATTACTGCCTTAGACTCTGTTTTATGTCTAAACCGTCAAGATTAAGAACCAAGAGTTACACTACAACCGTGGAATAGATTTCTCGACAAATTAGTATGCAAGCTAAAACAAGAATTTTGGAAGTTTTGACCAAAACTAAGATAATCTTAGCTCGAACAGATTGGCCTTTTTGCTGCTAGGAATGACAACTCTTTAATATGTAATACTCATATCCAATCTTGAGGAGAGGTTACAATTGATTGATGGACATACTCATATGTTGCAGGGTCGGCGACCTCTGGAAAGTCTGAAGCGTAGGGTGGAGGACTTGGATGTTAATTTTGCTGATTTGTTCGAGAAGATGGATCAGATTGGCTTGGAAAAGATGGTAACGTTGGCTCAAGAGATGACGCGCGTCTCCAAGGCGTGGCTTGGTTCTAATGATCTCACTATCAATCTACAAGAGAAGTTTCCAAAAAGAATTGTAGGGATCATTGCGGCCGAGCCAATTGATGAGAGAGATGTATTTAACATAGAGAGACTGAGAGAGTTCAGGTCAGCTGTCAAAGAGCATGGTATGAAGGGTCTACTCTTCACCCCACCGTACGGCCACTTTTATGCAAACGACAAGAAGGTATACCCTTTCTATGAGGCCGCCGTAGAACTCGATGTGGCCATATACTTCCATCAAGCTGGCCCAGCGCCGAGGAGCCGTGCCCCTTCGTACTTCGTTCCATTAAAGTATTCCAGACCCATCGTGCTTGACGATGTCGCTATAGATTTTCCTGATCTCAGGATCAATGTCGAACATATGGGTTACCCTTGGACCGAAGAACTTCTCACCATCATGAGGCACGCGCCGAACGTTTACACGGACATATCTCAGCTCCTTGATCGTCCAACACTTCTAGCTTGGTATTTGACGATGGCGAAGGAATATGGGGTAATCGACAGAGTCTTCTGGGGTTCAGATTATGTCGGCGAGGACATAGTAGAGTACTTCAAAATTGTACAAGGAGAAATCACGTGGATCTCTAACAATCTTAACAAATCACTCACAAAATCAGGGTGGCCAACACTTACCCAAGAAGAAATTATTGGAATACTAAGTACAAACGTAAGAAGACTGCTAAAATTATAATGAGAAACGGTTGCACAAACACTAGCGCGATTATTTGTTAGCTTAGGATTGGACACCTAAACAGATTGGAATTCACCGATAAGGTTGACCGAAGAGAATTGCAAGGACGTCATGGGACAGGAGTGTAGCCCATAAGATAACGATCGAAAGCTTGATTACCTGCTGCGCTTCACATCCACGGTTCGAGTCTCGTGACCTATGCCGCAAATGGTGAAGTTCCTGTGCCACTCCTCCTGGGAATGAGTCCAGTTATTGTGGTCGCGCCTGATCGTCTCATCCTCTTCGGTCCTAGCTAATGTTCCGCATTCCTTGAGTTCTACACAAGCCCTCTGGACGAAGCCCCTGATGAAGGGGAAAGAAGATCACGAGTCATGAGAGTTAAATGGAGACGAGGATAATCGCCTCCGAGACTTATAGAGCTTTAATGCCTTTAAATGCAGAAAGCGACGTCTGTGATCAGGGGTGTCGTGATGAGTCTGAGAGAGGAACAGGAGATAGGCAAGGCAATAGACGCCTACCTGAGAGCAATAAAGACAGGCGACGCCAAACACTTCGAAAGGGCATTCTACCCCGATTCCGTTGTCGTCAACGCTGGCGAAAACGACCCGGACAAGGCGACGATACCAGTCGCTGACTTTGCCAAAGGCGTGAAGTCACGCCATGAGAAAGGCATATATACCGAAGAAATCCCGCTCGGGATGACCATAAGTTATGTCGGTCATGCAGCCAATGTTCGATTGGATTTTGAGTTGAAAATAGGCGACCAAACGCTTTATGGTACCGACTACTTCAATCTTGTCAAGCGTAACGATCAATGGAAAATCTCTCAGAAAATCTATTATGTAACACGCACTAAATAGAGACATGATCCTTTCGAGGAGGATGTGATTTTGAGATGTCCGAAATACCTTTCTCAGACCTAATTGAGAGATACCGCAAAGTTGAGACAGCTGCAATTTCAGACGCTATGGAACCACAACTCAGCGCCATGGACGGAGAAATCAAATCTGTCATAGGAAAGACCAAGATTGTGGGTCCGGCTCTTACCGTCAGAGGTTACCCCGGCGATGAGCTTACTCTTGGAAGGGCCATTGAGATCGCCAAGAAGGGAGATGTCATCGTAGTCGATGGTCGTGGGGTTAAGCAGGCTGCCCTGATGGGGGGAATTGGCTTCGGCTATTGCTGGCAGAAGGGTGTCGAGGGGGTCGTAATAGATGGCGCGACGAGGGACGTGGAAGAGTTAATGGACTACGGGTTTCCAGTCTTCGCTAGAGCGACAGTCCCGACGTCGGCTGTTAGCGCGTCTATGGGACAGATCAACGTTCCAATACAGTGTGGCGGGGTGAATGTTAATCCTGGAGACATCATCGTAGGTGACACGGATGGTGTCGTGGTGATTCCCAAGGCCGAGGCGAGTAGGATATTGATTATTGCAGAGGCGATATCCAGCCTAGATGATGAAACAATAGAATGGATAAGAGCTAAGGTTCCAGTAGATGAAATTCAGAAGAGAAGAGCTCTCAAGTCTAAGGAAATCAAAGAATTGAAGGAAAAGTTGCTCGGAAGAAGACTGGAAACACACTGGTAGATATATCCTTTAGATCGATGCTATGCGGAAAGTATAGCACATATAATGCATGAGATTGATTGCTTCGCTGGGAAAATCTACCTCAAAAACGATTAGTTCAAACATTAACAATTCGTTCTCCCCCCAACTCTTATATGATCATGGTGGGACCTACTCCAGAGGGAATTTGTCATGAAAGGGGCAGAGGTTGAGGCAAGAATACTAAAGACTGAAGGCATCGAGTGGGTCAGTCTTTTCCCAGATCAAGAACTCGCCAATGCTCTAGCTGAAGTGGGCATCAGGACCATAATGCCTAGACAAGAGAGGGTGGCCGTCAACATGGCGGATGGCTACAGCCGCATCACGAACGGAAGGAGAATCGGTGTCTGTAGCATGCAACCGGACGCAGGTATACAGAACTCCTTCGCGGGTGTAGCCCAAGCCTACGCTGATTCCACACCAATCCTAGTTCTGCCAGAAGGGACCAAGAGACGCAACTACAGGACGTTCCCAACGGTCGACGTGAACTCCAGCTATGGCAATGTGACGAAGTGGGTTGAAACGATATGGTCCGTTGAGATGATACCTGAGTTGATGAGGAGAGCTTTCACCTACCTTCGGTCAGGGAGATATGGTCCAGTCCTTCTCGATATGCCCAGCGACGTTGCCACTGGAGACCTAGATGATTCAAAGTTCATGTACACCCCGGTAAAAGGCTGGAGAATGGGCCCAGATCCCCGAGATGTTGAGGTCGCTGTTCGAGCTATCATGGCAGCGAATAATCCGGTTATCGTGGCTGGACAAGGAATCCTGTATGCAGAGGCTTGGGATGAGCTCAAGGAGTTCGCGGAACTGTTGCAGATACCTGTAATGACGACCATCTGTGGCAAGAGTGCTTTCCCCGAAAATCATCCACTTGCATTAGGTCTAGCAGCATCATTCCATACGAGAATGGTTCCCCACTTCCTAGGGAAAGCCGACCTTCTAATAGCGGCGGGGACAAGCTTAACAGACTACTTCTTAGGTTTCCCACTCCCGATTCCTGCTGGCGCGAAGATCATACAGTTGACCAACGATGAGTATGACATCAACAAGCACCATCCTGTGGACTGCGCAGTTATGGGGGATGCTAAGTTGGTCCTGAGGGCAATGGTCGATGAGGTAAAGAAGAAAGGCCGAGTGAAGAAACGAAGAGGATTGACCGAGGAGATAGCCAATGTCAAGCAAGAGTGGATGAAGCAATGGATGCCCAAACTGGAGTCGAATGAGGTTCCGATAAACCCGTATAGGATGCTATGGGACCTCAAGCAAACCGTCGGCGCAGAGAACACGATTGTAACAGCCGAAGCAGGTATGCCAAGGAACTCCTTTGCCGTCTTTTGGGAACCCATCAACCCAAGGGGGTATGTTGGTTGGGGGCACACAACAACACTCGGGTTCTCGTTGGGACTGGCTATGGGGGCGAAGCTTGCTGCGCCAGAAAAACTAGTTATTAATGTCATGGGCGATGGCGGGTTCGGTATGGTTGGAATGGACTTCGAGACTTCGGTGAGAGAGAGGATACCGATATTGACGATACTCTCGAACAACTCAACCTTGTCGACAATTGACTATTACCCGACTGCCCACAAACGCTACTCATTGGGCCGGATGAGTGGTGACTACGCCAAGCTTGTCGAGTCACTGGAAGGCTATAGCGAAAAGGTTGAGAAACCTGACGAAATTGTTCCGGCCACAAAGAGAGCCGTGAAGTCGGTGGAGTCTGGGAAGAGTGCTCTGCTGGAATTCATTACTAAGCTCGAAACTCAGCGACCGCCATAAAGCAAGTTCAGCAACTCTCCTCACCGATTTTTCTTTTTATCTCCTATTTCTAGCATGTTTCCCCTAGCTTGTCTCAACGTGTTGTCGATAAACTCGCACCCACAAACGCTCAATTTACCCGAGCCGAACAATACTCTGATATGAGACCAAATCGAGGGAAACCAATCGAATTTGTGAGACCTGATCCAAGACAATCTCATTGAGAAGAGGATGTTGAGCGGTTTGTGCCTGCGGTGTGGAGCCTCGGGCGGGATTCGAACCCGCGACCAACAGCTTACAAGGCTGCCGCTCCGACCGGGCTGAGCTACCGAGGCACGGAACTCAGAACTGACTGGAGTCCTCATTAACTTTTCTTAGATATAGGTGCCGAGGCGGGGCCTTTCGGCCAAAAGCGGCTTTCGAACCCCGGATCTCTGGATCTCTCAAGGAAGAGCCTTGGTCTCTATGAGTCCAGCGCTTTGACCAGGCTAAGCCACCTCGGCCCCACTACGTGATTCGGCAGCACCCATTTAATCTTATTCACAAGCGCCAAACCTTGATGTCGGTGAGGAGAAGAATAAAGTCTTCGAACACACTATCCTTGTCGCGAGGGTCACCGTTGCCTGAGTCTAAACTCGTGGAAGACGCCTCCGTCAGGAATCGAACCCTCATCTTTCGGGATAGAGACGATGCCGGGATGCGCCTCGCAGAGAAGCTGCAGAAATACCGCTCCGAAGACCCCTTGGTATTGGCTATCCCCAAGGGGGGTATACCGGTTGGCGTCGCTGTGGCCAAACGCCTCAAGGCATCCTTCGACCTGATTGTATCGAGGAAGATACCTCTGCCCTACACGAGGGAGGCTGGGTTCGGGGCCCTGACTTGGGACGGAATAGTAGTTCTAAACCAGAGAGCTGTTTCGGCGGCGGCTCTCAGTCAGAGGGAGATCGACCGAGGAATCATGATAGCCCTCCAAGAGCTTGAGGAGGGGACCAGATCCCTCCGAGAAGAGAAACCGCCCCCCTCGGTTCGTGACAGGATCATCATCCTGGTGGACGATGGGTTGGCTTCAGGCTTCACTATGAAAGCGGCCGTCACCTACGTTAGGAAGCATGGTGCGGGGCGGGTCGTAGTGGCTGTACCTACTGCTTCCTCCTCAGCCCTGTCTCTCCTCCTCCCCGAGGTGGATGAGATCGTCTGCCTCAACGTGCGGGAGTTTTACCCCTTCGCTGTAGCGGACGCCTACGTGGAGTGGCATGACCTGTCAGAGCAAGAGGCCCGAAGCTATCTGCGCTCTCTTCCTGTCTAGGAATCAAACATTCATATTCCCCCTTCTCTTCAATAGCTTATACAGGACGGTGGCCACCGTGGTCGAACTGAAGCGTATAGGGATAGACAGGAAGGGCGAGGTGAGACTGGAGGACCTCCTGCAGCTCGCTCGGAGGAGCCCTGAAGCCTCCCGCGCTGGCGCCATTGTGACCTTCTCAGGCATAGTTCGAGGATACACACATGAGGGGAAGAAAGTTGAGAAGCTTGAATTGGAGGCCTACGATGAACTCGCCGAGAAGGCGCTCGAGAAAATCTCTTCAGACCTCCGATCTAGACCGGGTGTCGTGGATGTCCTAATACACCACTCGGTCGGGGCCTTCAGTGTTGGTGAAGACCTCGTCTACGTCGTGGTCCTAGCGGACTCGAGGGAGAACGCTTTCTCCACCGCGAGGGAGGCTGTGGAACGCTACAAGAAGGAGGCTCCCTTATGGAAGAAGGAGCATCTGGCCGACGGAACCTCTCACTGGGTCGAGGAATAGAGGGAAGAGCCTAGGAGATATATCCTCTCGGCACAGGAGGCGCGCTAGGTCGTTCAATACTGGGTATCCCGATCTGGAACTCCTGGAACCGCTTGATGCGACTCTCCATGTTCTCTATCTTTCTGTCAATTTCTCCCAACTCTATTTGGAGCTGGTACATGTCCGCGAGGACTCGGAGGACGTTCCGAGCCGCGCCAAGGTCAGGGTAGGTTCCTGGAGTCGACCCAAGTAGACCAAGGCACTGGATGTTCCTCCGCTGGGCTAGACCTAGAAGAACCCCGAAGGCTCCCTTCACTGCTCCAGCTTGAGCCAGCTGCACTTTCTCCTTCCGGAGCTGTTCAAGGACTTGCTGGCTTCCTCCGATGGCGTAGACGATGTCTGACCTTCTGCCATGGACTATGTGGCCCCCCAAGGCGACGATGGTGTTGCAACCGAGTTTGACGGCGTAGTCGAGCACCTTTGTGGCAACAGCATATTGCCCCCAAGAGACCGGCTGAATCTCACCCGTAAGAATAACCAAACTTTGGTTTTCTCTCTCATACGCGTAGAACTCATACTTCGGTAGCTCGAAGGTTCCATAGAGTTCAACCTTCACCCCCAAGTCCCCGTCTGGAAGGGCGATGTACGACGAGTACAGTTCTGCCAATTTGACGGTTTTGAGGTGGTCGATGAGGAAGTCCGCGGCGATCTTTCCCACAAAGCCCAGCCCGGGAAGTCCCTGGATTAGAATGGCATTCTCCTGCTTGAACGTGGTGAACTCGTCCAGATATATGTTCTGGGACAATTTCTACACCTCCTTCAGGCTCCGGAAACGATGTTGTTCTGAGGACAGAGCTTACGGGCTTCCATACAGATTTCACTGCCCTTCCTATATTCCTCAGAGTCCTGCCCCCTCGCACAGTACTCTGCGACCCGAGCGCAGAGGGTTGACTCTTGTACACAGATCTTGAAGCCGTTCTCGGCGCAGAGAGTGGAGACGAAGCCGCAGATCTCTGAGGCCTTCTTGGCTTCACCACCGGCGTAGAGGGCGCGGGCCTCGATGCACATCCTTAGAGCAGTCTGGCAGTAGTAGGGCCCGATTATTCGGTTAACTCTATCTATTTCTTCCAATTCGTCTGGTCATATATGCCGGACGGATAGGGTTATTTATGTCTTCTCGATGTAGCCGGAGGACGTAATCTCCATGGTCGAAAGCCTTGCGCCCTTCGTTCCCTCCAGTCCAGAGATCGTTCGAAGAATGTTGAGACTTGCGAAAACGGGCAAAGACGATGTTGTCTTCGACCTCGGCTGTGGGGACGGCCGAATCCTCATTACGGCTGTAAGAGAGTTCGGAGCAAGGAAGTCTGTGGGGTACGAGATGCGCCCCGAACTGTACCGTGAAACTCTTAGCAGAGTCATGCAGATGGGTCTGGGCGGGAGGATAGTCCTCTTTAACGATGATCTCCTAGGAGCCGACTTGGGAGAAGCCACTGTGATAACAGTATATCTTACCACCGAGGGCAATGAGAAGCTTAGGCTCAAACTCATGAAGGGCGCTCGAAAGGGTGCCCGGATCGTGAGCCATGATTTCATCTTCAATGGTTGGAAGCCTACCGCTGTAGAGGAATTGGACGGCCACACCCTGTACCTATATACGGTTCCTGAGTCGTACAACGTTTCAGGCGCTATCTGGTCTTGAGATGGGCCTCCGGCAGGGACAAAGCACGCAGAGGCCAAAGACAATACGAGGGAGGCAGTGCCACTGGACTACGATGTAATTGTTGTAGGAGCAGGTCCAGCAGGCTCGACCGTGGCTTATGAGGTGGCAAGACATGGTTTCGAGGTTCTACTGGCGGAGGAGCATCCTCAGATCGGCGTTCCCTCCCATTGCACAGGGAAACTCAGCTCCTCTGCTTCGAAGGAGCTGGGCATAGAGCCGCCAGGAGTCTTGGCGGAGCTAAGGGGCGCCATCTTCCATTCGCCTTCAGGAACCCAGCTTGTCGTCGAGAGGGCGGAGAGACAGGCATACGTCCTTGACAGAGGCTCCTTCGATTCCTGGCTTGCGTCTAGGGCTGCGGATTCTGGGGCAACGCTGACCACATCAATCCGGGTAACCAAGGTACATATCCACAAATCTGAGGTTCGCGTCCACCTCACCACTCAAGGTCGCACCGTGGAGAAGACCTGCAAGGTTGTTGTAGGTGCCGATGGCTTCGTCTCCTCCGTCGCCAGACAAACAGGGCTCTACGACAAGGCATCGACGGAGATGAGATTGTCGGCCCAGAAGGAGTTCATTAGGGTTCATTCTATGAACCCGGGCTTTGCAGAGGTCTTCTTTGGGAGACGTTTCTCGCCAGGATTCTTAGCTTGGGCGGTTCCTGCGGGTGCAACTAGGGCTAGAGTCGGCCTCTGCGTTAAGCCCGGCTCGGGGAAGGGCCCGATGAGTTACCTCGATCTTCTCATAGCCTCTCATCCGGTGGTAGGTCCGAGGTTAAGGGGAAGCATCGTTACGGAAGAGTCTGTCCACGCGATCCCAACGGGCGGTGCCCTCGGACAAACGGTGGGTGACGGTGTTCTAGTGGTCGGTGATGCCGCGGGCCAAGTCAAGTCCACTACGGGAGGAGGCCTCTACTATGGGATTCTCTGCGCCCGAATGGCGGGGGAATGTCTGAGAGAAGCCCTAGAGGAGTCTGAGGGTACGGTTCTATCACGAGAACTTGAAGGCTATGAGCGATCTTGGCGGGGGCGCCTCATGGAGGAGATTTCCTTTAGTTGTAAAGCCAGAGCCTTCATGGACTCCCTTTCTGATGAGGAGGTTGACTACCTCTTCCATGTCCTCAAGAACGACGAGTCACTGATCACGCTGATAGAAGGCTCGGCCGACATCGACTATCAGTCTAGAGTGGCGAAGAGACTGATACCAAGAGTTGCCGTTGCCCTAGCGAAGAAGCCAACGCTCCTTTCTAAGGCGAGCCGACATTTTCTCATCCCCTGATAGATGAGGGAGGACCTCTGGGGGAAAGGGTCGAGAGTCTCCAGTCCTCCGCGGCAGTCTGTTGGGAGACGTCATGGCCAATAAACGTTTAAGATTGCCATCAAAGGAATACTATATGGAAATCCTAGGAGTTGAGAGATACGTCCAATGTCGAGGAAGTCTTTCGAGTGATCGAGTCTCTCCGCTCGGAACTTGCTAGGTTGAGGCAGGTGGAAAGAGACTACCTGAAACTTAGTGAGGAAATGAGATCTCTCTTAGCTAGAGTTGAACGGGAGAGAGCAGCGGCTACTAGAGGGGAGGCGGTCTTCTATTTTAACCTCGACACCGGTCATTCTACGGATTACTCCGCTTCCAACTTAGAGGAGTTCATCAGAGTCCTTGAGATCGTGCCTGTACAGTCCTTGGAGTTCCATCTTAATCGTGGGGACTTCGAGGCTTGGCTGAAATTCATTGGCTCTGAGGAGCTGTCCTTAACCTTTGGGGCTTTACGGAATGAGAATCTATCAGGCGAAGCCCTTAGAAGCCGTCTCCTGGAACTAGTTCACTCCCTATCTTCTGTTCAGGGAGGGACGATAGATTTATCTTAGCTCCATCTTCGGTTCTGAACTGGGAGAATCTTGCGCCTTCGTGTAGTCCTTGTGGAACCTGAGCACGACGGCAACGTCGGTTCCATAGCCCGTCTCATGGAGAACTTTGGTCTCGAAGAGCTATGGCTGGTAAACCCCAAGACCCCGCTCGGAGATGAGGCAAGGGCCTACGCTTGTCATGCCAAGGAACTATTAACGAAGGCAATTAGGGTTGAACTCCTCGAGGAAGCCATAGCAGGCGTAAGCCTAGTAGTGGGGACTACAGCGATACTCCCCAAGAGGACTGCCAATATTCTGAGGACCGCGGTTACGCCTGAGGGATTCTGTCGAATCGTCAGGCCGATAGCTGGTATTGTGGCTCTTCTCTTGGGTCGTGAGAGCCGAGGACTGAGCAACGAGGAGCTCCAAAAATGCGACTTGATCGTCTCCATCCCTGCCAGTCACGAGTATCGAACCCTGAACATCGCCTCCGCCGCGGCCATCCTCTTCTACGAACTATGGAAGGCCAAAGACTCCTATCACGGAATGTACATCAAGGAGGCTGACGGGGAGACGAAGAAACGCCTAGTAGAGATGTTCGACGAACTCTGCTCCAAGGCCCTAGTCCCCCAATACAAACGTAGACTTGCAGTGAGAGCCTTCCTCAACATCCTTTCCAGAGGAACGATCTCAGCGAGGGAGGCTACCCTGATGCTCGGAGTCTACAGACAGGCTCTTCAGAGGCTGGAAGGAGAATTTTGAGTCAAACCCAAACACACTGAGTCCCGGTGAGCCTCTCTGAGTGTCTCTGCCTGTCGGTGAGTTCGTGTCAAAAACTAAACGAACACATGCGCGCAATAGATTAGGTTTCTGTCACTGGGTTTAGATTCCCAAGTCAAGACTGAAGGCTCCTTGAGGCCTTGAGAGAAATCAGAAAAAGGGATGAGACTCCAAGCCTTGAGCCTGAAGCCTACTTCGAAGCCATTTTGATGATAGTCTGAACGAGGGAGGCGACGTACTCCATGGTTGGCGGAATAACCTGCATGACTTGCACGAAATCGGTCCCAGCCTTCACGGTTGGCGCCTGTTCGAAGACCTTCTCGAGGACCTCTTTGCTGGGAGCACGCCAGATGCAGTAGGCGGGCAACCCGATGACCCCTCCTCCTAAGCTTTGAGAGCGCTATTAAGTGTGTGTGCGGTTTGGTGAGGTATTGTGTTGAGAAGAGGGAGTGAGAGTATGGGAGAACCGGGGTGGGGTCTGGGGACAAATTCTAGGCGTGAATCTCAACGATGTCCTTATCGTGTAAGATATAGCCGATGCCCACCCTCTCACCGCCGTAGCGGCTCGAACCCCAGACCTTTGCAAACTTGAATCCGCGATAAAGGTCATTATGTATAATCTTCGCAATGTCTCCTACCGTGGAATCCGCTTTGACGATCATCGGTCTCGTGGAGGGTTCTTGGCCTGCGCGTTTGGTATATACCCGGATTATTTCCAGTGATTCGAATAGTTGTTTCGGGAGTTCCTTCACGCCGTCGCCTCGTTGGAGGGAGATAGGCACGATAGTGAACTCAGGGAAGCTTCTCCTGAGCCTTTCGAGCTTCTCTTCGGCCTCGGGTGCGTCCATCTTGTTGGCGACGACGATGGCTGGTTTGAGGAGCATCGGATGCTCAAGGAAGGAGAGCACATCTTCCGCCTCCACCTGACCCCAGACCTTCACCAAGGCGTGGTGGATCCCTCTGGAGCGGAGAACCTGCCTTATCTCCTCTATGTCCCCCGAGAAGCCACTGAGGGGTACTACCTGTATTCCACCGTTCTCTCTGCCTTGAACTTCCACCTTCCCCGCCCCTTCAACTACCTCGATGTGGGCTCCTCTAAGCTCCCCCAACATCATCTCCAGCTGAGCCGAAGGATCGTCAGCCAAGTCGACCATGAGGATTAGTCCATCACTATTGCGGGCCAAGCTCAAGACCCTAAGCCCCCAACCCACGCCCTCGCTGGCTCCCCGATAAAGGGCAGGTGCCTCGACGAGTTGGATTTGGATGTCCTCGAACCTCATCATCCCCGGGACCGGCTCGACCGTTGTGAATGGGCGGGTCGAGATCTCGGGCTTTGCGTTGGTTAGGGAAGCGAGGAGCGTGCTCTTCCCTACTCCTGTTGGGCCGAGGATTACGAGCTGGGCGGCTCCCTCCTTCTTTACAGCGTATCTACTGCGGCCGCTACCAGTAACCTTCCTTGTCTGTTCGGCTTCCAGTTGGGCGCGCAGCTTCGCGTGCCTCGTCCTGAGCTGCTGTAGGAGCCTTTCAGTCCCTTTATGCCTAGGGATGACTGCCATGTACTCTTCGAGGGCTGAGATCTTCTCCCGAAGATTGGTGGCTTCCCTGTATCTTTTTTCTAGGCCCGCGCATTGGGGTGGGAGATTAGTGACCAACTGAAATAGTCAGTAAAAATTCTACTGAACCTCAACTTAAATCTGACTTATCCGCGCCCTCAAGGCGATTAATTCCTCGAAGTCGAGCTTCTCCTTCGCCAAGACGGTCACATCAAACCCCTGAGCTCTGAGGCCTTCAATAGTCTTTTCTCGACTTGAAAGAGAGGAGAGCACCATCATTACTTGTCCATCATACTGGACATGGTTCCGCACTTCCTTCAGAAACCTCTCGACTACCTCAGTCCCAGAGGGACCTCCTTGCCAAGCCTTCTCAAGCCATCCACCCGTGACTTCCCCCTTCTCCTCAGGCAAATATGGCGGGTTGAATATTATGAGGTCGAACCTCTCCTCACCCAACTCTCGGAAGAGGTCGCTGACCCGGCCCTCGAACCTCTCAGACAGCCCATTTACTCGAGCGTTGAGCTTTGAGCACTCGACTGCGAAAGGATTAGAGTCTACTGCGGTAACCCTCGCGCCTCTGGACGCTGAGAGGATGCCCAGAAGGCCACATCCAGTTCCCATATCGAGCACTTTCTGCCCAGGCCGTAGGTCGAGGTGACGTGCTAGGAGAAATGAGTCGTCCGAAGGCTCGTAAACCTCTGGATAGACATAGAATACTAGGCCTCCGTATTCTATCCGTTTTCCGTGCACGAGATCGACGGCTACATTCGCGAGGTCTCCGAAATTGTGGGGCTCTAGGTCAACCACCCTTTTTTCAAGATGTGGAAAGGCTTCGAGAAGGGCGATCATCTCCCCTTTTCTCGCGCCCGCCTTCTCTCTCAGGAAGAGTTGAAGCGCGTTTCTCGTTTTCCTATGGCGTTGAGTGAAAAGCGACCTCACCAGTCCTTGGAAGACCTCTTCATCTCGAACATGGAAAGGAGGGGGTTGCGGGATGATGCGGATAACTGTTGACTCGACCTTTGGCGCAGGATAAAATATGTTGGGGGGGACATGTTCCAACACCTTAACCTTTCCCCTGTATCTGGCGAGGACTGAGATGGGGCTGTATTCTTTTTCTCCTTCACGGGCCGTCAACTTTTCCGAGAATTCTCGCTGCAGACTAAGAACTGCGCAGTCGAACTTCCATCCCAAGAGGTTCCTGAGGAGTTGTGATGATATGGTGTAAGGGGGATTGGCCACGACCTTGTGAAACACAAGGGAGGGAAGGCAGAGGACGTCTCCAAGAATGATTCTAACATTGCTTCTATTACTAAATCTCTCCTTGAGAACCTCGACTAGGGAAGGGTCTACCTCCACAGCTAAGACCTCCCTAGCTCTATCGACGAGTAGAGAGGTAAGGAAACCTAGCCCCGCTCCTACCTCAAGGACAATATCGTCCTTCCCTATGTTGCAGTAGTCAACCAGTCTATGGAGCAGGGACGAATCCACGCAGAAGTTCTGCCCGAGCCTGCGCCGTGGTCGAATACGATATTTAGAGAGAAGATATTTCGCCTCCTCCAAGAGGCTCAAGCCGCCATCTTCCCCCTAGGGCGGTCGCGTGAAGAGGCGATACTTAGGCTCTCCCTCTGACAGTTCTTCGATGATTCTCCGACTCAGAAGCTTCACGGGGTCTGGGAGTTGGGTCCTATCCTTCACATCCTGGAGGCTTTGAAAAGGCTTCTTCTCCCGTAAATCCAGGATAGCCCAAGCATACTTCTTGCCTATTCCTGGAATAAGCTCCAGCGAGTGCATCCTAGGGGTTACGGCGTGGGACGTGTTGAAGAACTCAACGAACCGAGCTTCATTCCTTCGAATTGCCTCTTCGACAACAGGGGGAAGCTCGATCTTGGCCGCGGAGGTTAGTTCGTTGTAGCTTATTCGTCCCAGGATGTGGCTGATTTTATCTCGAGGCCTGTCTTTGCCGATGTATATTCTCTCTCCTTGAGAGACTGCTGTGCCACTTCTGGGCGTGGCCTCTAGAAGGGTAAAGTAGGTCTCCCCCATCAACTGAATAAGAGGCTCTGCTCTGAACTCCCCCTTTGAGACCCCACCCTTTCCATGGGCGAGATAGTCTAGGACATAGGCAAAGTCTTCGAACTTCTTTGAGGTTGCATCCACCCTACTCATGCTTACGGCCTCAGTATTCGCCCCTTCACCCGTTCCACTAGATTTACTGTCGTTAGTATGTAAAAACCATTTGTCTTCGTATTCTAGCGATACTTGTCTAGTAGCTTGAGCATCTCTTCGAGCTGGGAAGTGGCTATGAGACGTTTCCGTCCGGTTGAGAAGAACACCCGTAACTCCTCGACGGTCGTGGGCATGCAGTTGACAACTTGGATAGCATCAGTTCGTTCGATCTTGAATTTGAGGAGGGCTTCCACTAGTTCTGGAGCCTTAGATGGGTTCGCCCTAGAGAACTTGTCCACGTATTCTTTGGTGCGAATCTGGAATTGATTCGGGTTCTCGATCTTGTCCATAAGAGCCTTGGCTTCGGAGATCGTTATCTCCTTTCTTCCCACCATCCTCTTGGGCATTTCCAACCGCCACTTCAATTTGTGTAGGGCATCATATGTTCGGGCAGAATCACTAAGTCTCTCACTTTTCCCCCTTCCCGCATCTTCACGACATAAGCCCGACCCTGCCTCCCTGCCACCACGCCCACCCGTCCTTGGTACCTTGCATGGGGCATACCCTTGTGTACAGCCGGATCTATCTTCACTACCACTCTCTCACCATCTTGATACTCATGGAGTATTCGACCAAGCGGCCTCAACCCCCGAAGGCGGGGTTTCTCGGTCAGTACTCCCCTGCTCTTCCTTCTGAATCCCTTCGACCTCATCTCGCATATCACCTATCTCCACATCCAACACGTCGAGCTCCAAACACTTCGCCGGGACTCCGAGTATTTCCTGCACACTGGGTTTCGTCCGTCCCTCATCACCAGAGATAAGCTCCTTTATATAGAGCCCACCCTGACAACGTATAATGAGCTCGGCACTGTTGGGTTGCACCCTTCTAGCCTTGAGCTCGTATATGTACTTTTTCCGTAGCCTAGACGCCCGTCGATGCGCAACTCGTGCTGGCGTAAGTTGTCTTACCTCATGTCCCCTAAGCTCGGTTTCAAGCCTTTTCAGCTGGGAGTCGTCTACATCCCCGCCGAACTCCACGATCGTTCGGTACGTCTTTAATGTCTGACCCGCCTCCTTGAGTCTCCTCGCCTCTACCTTCGATGAATTCCTCAAGTCCCCAACCTCGATCTTCCCCTCCGCCTCTCGGTTGATGTCAGCTGTCAATTGGGCAAGGTTGAGGAACCTTCTCCTTGGCCTTGCAACATCCATCACGAAAGGTCTTCCGTCCCCCAGGGTTCGAACGTCAATGTCTTCTCTTCCAGCTGCGTGAAGGGTGAAATTAGTGCCACCTGAAGCCTTCATGATGGGGTTGCCGATGAGTTCTTCGACAGAATCTTGATAGAGTTTCCCGGTTCCACCGCACTTCTCGCAGCCTCGACCTTGGCATTGGCCGCAGAGCCAGCGAGATTGAGGTATGCCACGCGCTAGTTTCCTATACCGTCCTGCTATGAAGAGGGAGTTGACTGACAGCGATACCTCCTCTGTGAAGGGGTTCACGATCACAAGTACGTCAGGCCTCCTCAAGTCCACATCCTTTTTCGTTGCTGCCTGAATTCGCTTCCCTATCTCGCGGCTGAACTCGTTTCTAATACTCTCGCCCCAAGCGAGGCTATACTTGGCTCGAAGCTCATCCTCCCTATTCTCGACGCTCGAAGGTACACGAATACCCACAAGGAAGCTCTTGTATTCGTACTCTGAAAGTTTCTCCAAGGATCGTTCAACCAAATCGTCGAGTTTGACGAAAGTCCCTTCGCACAGGTAGCATTCCTCAGCGTCCTCCTCAACCTCGACCCCTACGGTGGTGAGGGTTGCTCGAGCTACCTCACTGAAGCCGTTACGTGCTAGAATCTTCAGAGTCTCCACCCCATCCTCCCTTTCCTCCTTGAGGAGTCTATGTCCCATAGCAACGAGGAGCGTCTTTGTCGCTTGGCCGCGGTCAAGATTACTCAGGCCATGTCCGAGCATGGCGAATTGTCTGCCGAGGCAGTGGTCGCAGAGCGGGGCTTCTTTGAGTAGGGCTTTGGCCTCTTCTAGAATCATCCCAAGACACCGTTTGTCAGCGACCTATCCGCGAGGGCCCAAGAGTCTTCTCAGGGAGGGGTGTATCCTTCGTCGGCTTCCCATGGACTTGATGAAGCGTCGCATGGTCTCGTACTGCTTCACCATCTCTTTGACATCCCTATCATTGGTGCCGGAGCCTCTGGCAATCCTCTTGATTCGGGAAGAGTTAAGGACCTTCGGGTTCTCTCTCTCCCCCTTGGTCATGGACTGGAGAATGTACTTCCATACCTTCAACTTGTCCTCAGCCTGCTCCAAGGCCTCCTCCGGTAGACGGTAGCCCATCCCGGGAATCATGCTGACAAGATGTTTGAGAGGCCCCATGCTCCGCATGGCCTCCATCTGGTCATACATGTCCTCGAGGGTGAATCGTCCCTTCAGGATGTCCCTCGTCCTCTTCTCGGCGATGCTGGTCTCGACCTCCCGATACTTCTCAAGCAGGGCTTGGACGTCCCCCATGCCCAGGAGTCGTCCGACGAATTGGATTGGGACGAAGGTCTCTATGGCATCTATGCCCTCGCCTGTTCCTATGAATCGTATGGGCACCTTTGTGGCGGCCACGGCTGAGAGGGCGCCTCCTCCTCTAGCGGAACCATCCAACTTGGTCAGGAAGATGGAGCCGAACTCCGTAGCCTCGTGGAAGGCTTTGGCTTGTGCCGCAGCTTGTTGCCCTATGGTACCATCAACCACGAGGATGATTTCGTCGGGGTCGACGGCTTCTGCGATCTGCTTCATCTCCTCCATGAGGCTCTTCTCATCTTTGTGTCTCCCTGCCGTATCTACAACGATGATGTCGAACTTCTCGTTCCTGAATGCCTCAACACCCTTGAGAGCTGCCTTCACCGAATCGATTTCTCCTGGGAAACCTTGGATGGGGATCTTAGCCTTCTCGGCCAGTTGGCTTAGCTGGTCATAGGCTCCGAGGCGGAAGGTGTCTGCGCATACCAGACCTGTCTTGAACCCCCTCTTCTGGAAGTAGCGGGCGAGCTTTGCTGCCGAGGTGGTCTTACCACTACCTTGTATGCCGACGAGCATGAAGACGTTGGGTCTGCCGGGTTGAATCTCTGGACGGGCAGGCCTCTCCCCGACGAAGCTGGTGAGCTCCTCGTAGATGACCTTGACGACCTGCTCCCTTCTTGTAATGCCTGGGAGCAACTTCTCCTGTAGTGTCCTCCGCTCAATCCTCTTGGATAGTTCAAGGACTAGATTGACGTTTACGTCAGCTTGGAGAAGGGCCCTTTGGAAGTCTCGGATTAGTTCCTTAACCGCGGCTTCGTCGACTACGGGGGCCTTGAGTATCTTCCTCACCGCTTCGGTCAGTGAGTGGCCGAGTTTTTCGAGGGCGGACATGTGCCTACTCCCTATTGGTTTTGGCCTCTTTTAAGGCGAACGCGATTGGCACCTACTCCTCTGGCTAGAACTTATTGAGCCATACGTTTTTATCACTTTGAGACAGATTTGCGTCTCGTGTCTCTGAGCTAGAGGATCGACTTTGATCGGCTTCAATCTTCGTCCTTTTGGGAAGGAGGGAAAAGAGCCCAAGTTATAAAAACATGATCTTAACCAATTTATGTTGAGGCGAGTCCCCACGACACTTAACAAAACAATAGTTATGTTCAGCAGAATTTTTCTGCCGAAGGTTAGGGACGTAATGGTAAGAGATATCACCACTCTTGATGTCAGCGCACCGCTCATGGATGCTGTCCAAGCTGTGATGAAAGACGGTGTACATTCTGTAATCGTAACAAAAGAGGATAAACCTGTCGGTATTGTTACAAGGCGTGACCTGCTCTGCAAATTATTCTTTCAAAAAGTCTACGCTGAGAAGACGGCCGCGGGGGACATCATGACTCATCCTCTGATAACTATAGGCCCTAACGAAAATGTCTTAAAGGCTTATGAATTGATGATGCAGAAAGGTATTAGGGGACTAATTGTTCTTGAAGAAGGGACGATCGTCGGAAGAATAAGGCTGGAGGATATCAAGCATTTGGCTTCAGGGACGCCTATGGCAGTCTTTTACAGGGTTGGATACTTCCTACTAGGAGTATTAGTTACCCTGGCGGTCGCCGTGTTAGCTCTAGCATTGTAATTAATCTAGATCTTGGATTTAGTGGGGAGAGAATGGCCATACTCGACGATGCGATCAGTCGTCTAGTTGAGTTGGCGCTGGGTTTTGGCTATCTGGGGGTCTTTTCCCTAAGCCTCGTAAGCAACCTCATAATCTTCATTCCAGTCCCATATCTCCTCTTAGTCTTTCTTCTCGGCTCGTCCATTGAAACCAATCTAGCCTTATTATCATTTATTAGCGGGTTGGGCGCAGCCTGCGGAAAATTGATCGTCTTTACCATCAGTAGAAGTGGAAGAAGATTTGTTGACGAGAAGTCTCTCCGCAACCTCGAGTTCGCTAGGATGATTATGGAACGTTACGGCTTCATGGCGGTCTTTATCGTCGCGGCTACTCCGCTCCCCGATGATATCTTCTACATCCCCTTGGGGATGGCCAAATTCACGTTCGTCAAATTCTTCTTGGCCTGTCTTGGAGGGAAGTTTCTACTCACCACCGTTGTCGCACTAGGCGGTAGATACTCAATCTCGTGGATTAATAGGCTGATCAGCCCCGAAAGCCTCCTCGGAATAATTGTCACGATCCTGTTCATAGTGGGGAGCATCTACGCAACCATAAAAATCAACTGGGAAGCGATATTCGTAAAGTATTTCCTTCCGAAAAAGGATAGGCAGTCTAAGAAAGGATGAGTTGAAGCGCGCAGTCTTCCTCACCTTCACATCCTTGTCCGTTTTAAGAAGGCTCCTGTACCTGTTGGCCGGAAAGCTGGTCCTCATGATCACGGTAATCTATGCCCGCCGTCTCAGGCTTCAAGAGGTCTTAAGTGGTTCTCCTGATCGTTTAGGGTAACGATAAATTCTGGCGTATCGTAGTCTGCTCAAAGTGGTGTGTGACAGTGTTCGGTAGGCTTCGGGAGCGGTATGAGGAAGCAATGAAGCCCATGAGTCGCGTACTCGCCAAGACAGGTCTTCCCCCACATGCTTTCACAATACTAAGCGTTTTGGTGGCCATTGTAGCCGGTTATGAATATGGTCGGACCAAGGTGGTGGAGGGGAGTCTTCTTCTTCTCCTGAGCGCTGTGGTGGACATGTTCGACGGTGGGGTGGCTAGGGCAACTGGGCGGGTGACGAGATTTGGAGCTACGCTCGATCATGTCCTAGACCGTTACGCGGAGTTCTTCGTGGTTTCGGGTATTATATATGGTGGGTATGTGGACTGGACGGTGGGATTTGTTTCCCTCTTCGGGATGCTTATGGCGAGCTTCACCCGAGCGAAGGCGGAGTCTGTGGGCGGTCTCAAGAGCTGTACCGTAGGGTTTGCGGAGCGGCAGGAGAAGCTGCTCCTTCTCGTAGGTGGTTCCCTCATCAGCCACTTCTACCCATCTATTCTTGGGTATGCTGTCCTCTTGGTGGGAGTGCTCTCCCATATTACTGTCTTGCAGCGGCTCCACTACACATGGCTCCAAACCGGCGGAAACTAGGATGTACAACCTTGTATGTATCGGGAACCCGGTCTACGACGAGATAATCACCCCATATGTCCGAACCGAGGGCCGTGTCCTCTCAGGATGCAGCACCAACGCCTGTCTGGCCGCGAGGAAGTTGGGCCTCCCTAGGGTCGGTTTTGTCGGATGCATCGGCAGGGATAGGGAGGCTCGATTCCGCAGGGAGATGACTCAGTACGGCGTCGATATCAGGGGGATGAAGGTCGTCTCCTCGACTGGGGGCTTCAGACTCATCTATGATGACCGTGGGGATCGGACCCTTGACGTGCTAGGGGTTTCTGAGGAGATTCACCTTGAGGATGTTCCAAGAGAATTCCTCGACTCACGGGTGATCCTCTTTGGTCCGATCTTGGGCGAGGTGAGTGTGGAGACCATCTCCTTCATTCGAGGCCACAGTAAAGCCGAATTGTTCTTGGACCCTCAAGGCTTTGTACGGGAAATAGGTCCTAAGGGACGCATCAGGGAAGTCGGCGACCTAAGCAAGACAAAAGCCCTCTGCGGCCTCGTTGACATCATTAAGCCCAACGAGCATGAGGCTCGGTTGATGGTGGACCACGAAGATCCCTTCGTGGCGGTCCGCCTATTGGCAGAATGGGGTGCAGAACTAGCCATCGTCACCCTCGCGGAGAGGGGGAGCATCATTGCAAAGGGCCGCAATATGGTTCGAATCCACGCCTATGAGACCCTTGCGAAGGACCCTACCGGGGCAGGAGATACCTACGCCGGAGCCTTCATCACGAAGTACCTCGAAGGAAGCGACCTTTACCACTGCGGCCTCTTCGCCTCAGCGGCCGCGAGCATCAAAGTTGAGAATACTGGGCCGGACTTTGTCCTTGACATCGGCGAGGTTAATCGCCGGATGAAGGTTCTGGCGGGGGACTAGCGTGCCTTGGCGAGATAATCCTCCCTGGGTGGGCTGAAGGCGTCGAGGAATATGGCGCCGCCCTTGCTGGGGTTGCGTACAGCGTGCTTCTCGTTCCCAGCTATATAGTAGGTGTCTCCTTCCTTGACGGTGGTTACTCCGTTGTCTGTCTCGAATTGGGCTGACCCTTTGAGGCAGATGCCCATCTGCTCATGGGGATGGCTGTGCATAGGTATGGTGCTTCCCTCCCCGATCTCGACGAGGACGAACATCATCCTCTCTCCACTCTGGAGAAGCGTGAACTTGACTCCGGGGACGACCGGGAAGACCTGTCCCTCATCCTTACTCCGAACTATCATCATAATCCCTTGTTTCGCAGAGACCTTATATCGAGACCCCTAGAAGATATTTCCCACCCCTTGGGCCGGTGGTCCAGTGGTTAAGATGCCACCCTTACGAGGTGGCGACCGTGGGTTCGATTCCCATCCGGCCCACCACTAGCATCTTGAGACAGAACTAGAGATAGGATTGCCATGAGCTTTTTCAGATTCTACAGTCAAACTAGTTTCTTTAAGTGCCGATTTTGGCACCTAATGTCAGAGGCTATGAGAGTCGACCTCAGGAACCTCCTCACCCTCCTAAAGGCCTAGGCAGACAGCCCCACAGCCCCCGGAAGAACAAATCCAAGGCACATGGAAGTTTGGCTTAAACAGGCGCCACAGAAATAGGAGTTAAAATATTTGGTTCGTTCCCCACATTACTTCTTCAGGTACCTGTCCGGATCTGCTTCGAAGGCTCTCCGGCATCCCGGCGAGCAGAAATAGTAAGTCCTTCCCATTTGGGTTGTCTTATACCTCGCCGTCCTTTCGTCTACATCCATTCCACATACAGGGTCCTTAGCCGTCCTCTCACCTCCTATGTTCTTGTCGTTTGCCTCGAACTCGAGAGGCACTTCATATCTGGAGCTTTAGCATCTTCAGGGTCGCCGAGTTACTTACCACGAAGAGGGAGCTGACCGCCATCGCCCCAGCAGCGATGATAGGGTTCAACAGGCCGACGGCGGCTACCGGGATCGAGATCGTGTTGTATATGAAGGCCCAGAATAGGTTCTGCTTGATCTTCCTCATCGTAGCTCGACTGAGCTCGATCCCAAGGGCCACATCCCTCAGGTCATCCTTGATCAGGATGATTCCACCCGTCTCCTTAGCGATATCTGTTCCACTGCCAATCGCCACGCCCACATCGGCTTGAGCGAGGGCCGGTGCATCATTGACACCGTCACCCACCATAGCGACAACCTTTCCCTCGCTCTGCAATCTCTTGATGACTTCCACCTTCTCCCAAGGCAGTACATTGGCAATCACCGTGTCTATGCCCAGTTGAGCAGCCACAGCCTTGGCAGTCCGCTCATTATCTCCTGTGAGCATAGTAACTTCTAACCCCATGTTCTTCAGCTTCCTTATCGCCTCAATAGCGTGGTCCTTAGGCGTATCCATGGCCGCCACCACCCCAACAACTCTCCCGTCCACTGCCAGGATCATCGCGGTCTTGCCCTGTCCTTCAAGTCTCGTGAGGTCTTCTTCCACCTCCTCAGTGCCGACAAGGTTGTTTCTCATGAGCTTCCGATTCCCAAGGAGTATCTCCTTACCTTGGTAAGTAGCTCTCACACCGTGACCAGGTATTGCCTCAAAGGACTCAGCATCCGAGATGCTAAGGCCGGCCTTCTCCGCTGCCTTCACGATGGCCTCCGCCAAGGGATGTTCTGAGCCCTTCTCCGCGACAGCCGCAAACTCCAGCACCTTACCCTCAGCATGACCGCTGTATGCCACTATGTCGGTCACTGACGGTTCACCCTTCGTAAGTGTACCGGTCTTATCGAACACGACGGTCTGCAACTTTCTGGCGTTTTCAACATACTCTCCACCCCTTAGTAGGATTCCATATTCAGCGCCTTTACCGACACCGGCCAGGATGGCCGCAGGTGTGGCTATGCCAAGAGCGCAGGGACAGGCGATCAGTAAGACGGCGAGTAATACAACGAAGGCGGATGCGAAGTTCGCGGTTAGGAACCAGTAGGTGAAGGATATGGCTGCGATCGTGAAAACTATGGGGACGAAGCGGGCAACGACGCGGTCTGCGAATCTCTGAACAGGCGCACTTGAAGCTTGGGCCTCTTCAACTAGACGCACGATCTGCGCTAATGCGGTATCCCCGCCAACCTTTGTCGCCCTTATCTTGAGTAGACCAGTCTTGTTTATCGTTGCACCTATGACTTCACTACCAACATTCTTCTCCACCGGAATGCTCTCGCCGGTGATGATCTTCTCATCCACCGAGGAGTAGCCTCCGATGACCACGCCATCGGTTGGGATCTTCTCTCCAGGCTTCACGATGAGGACATCGTCCACCTGTACTTCATCGATAGGAGTCTCTACCTCCTCTCCACCTCTAAGGACTCTTGCAATTGTTGGTTGGAGTTCGAGGAGTTTACGAATGGCTGCGGCAGACTTTCTCCTGATGGTCTCCTCTATGAACTTGCCCAGCAACACAAAGGCCAAAATTCCGATGGCTATCTCCAGATATCCAGAACCCTCGGACCCGATGACCGGGAAGAACGTGCTTGCAGCACCATAGCCCCAGCCGGCGAGCACTCCGGTGGAGATGAGGACATCCATGTTTATGGCCCGATGTACGAGGGACTTGTAAGCTCCCTTGTGAATGCTCCAGCCAGCGATCCAGACTATAGGCGTCGATAAGATGAAGAAAGCCAAGTCCCACGCGGAAATTCCTACTATCCTGAAGGTCATTATTGCCACTGCTAAGCCAAACAAGGCCACGACCCGTAAGGCCGCAACACTTACTACTCCCAAGAGCGCTAGAGTGACTCTCCGCTTCATCTGGCGAAGCTCCTCTTCTGGGGCCTCATAGGTCCTAGCGCAGGTTTCGCTGCAGAAGTAGTAGGTTCTATCCCCTATCTTCCTCTTGATCGCCTTGTCTTCCTCGACCATCATCCCGCAGACAGGATCTCTAGCCACCCGTGCACCCAAGCTTCTTCTCTCCGCGGTAGAGGAATCTTGTGGCTCCCCCGATTCTTCCTCCTCAGACTTCAAAAGCTGTTCACTGTTGCCAAGAACTTCGTAGCCGGCGTCCTCGACGACCTTCTCGATCTCCTCATAGCCTATCCTGTTTGTGTCGTAGACGACCGTTGCGTTCTCTTTCGTTGAATCGACGCTGACTTCTCGGACTCCTTCCGTCTTCCTTAGGGCGTTCTCTATGGCTTGGCCGCACGAGGCGCACCTCATTCCACCGATCTTTAAGGTGATCCTTTGAGGCTTTTCAGCGACATCGTAGCCCGTGCCCTTTATGATGTCGACTATCTCCTTCCCGCTCGTCACTTTGTCATCGTATTCGATGTAGGCGGTCGCTGTAGCGAAGTTTACATAGGCTTTGCTTACTCCTCTCGCCTTCGATAGGGCCTTCTCTATCGTCTGTGAGCAGCTTGCACAAGTCATACCGACGACTCTCATTGCTGCTGTCTTAGGCGCGGTTTGAGGCGTTGCTTGGGCGTGTCTTTCTTGCATACTCCCCACCCCGGCCATGTGTCATTTTTAGATATATCAGACTTTGACTTATAAATCTTCCGCCTAGACTCAACGAGAGTCTTTTCTCAGAATCGACCATTTCTGAGAACCTTGGAGAAGGGGATGAACATGGGCACTCTACTCCTATAGGCCTCGTATTCCTTTCCAAAGTGCTTCTCCATCTCCCCCTCTTCCTCTTTGGCGAGCTTGTAATACGCTACAACAAGGACCGGCCACATCAAGGCCGTCGGGATCGTCATCCACTGGACCAGCATTCCAACGGTTAGGAGTAGAAACCCAAGGTACTGTGGGTGGCGGACAACACCATAGACTCCGTTAGTGACGAGTTTCCAATAGGAGGATCTATCCTTACTCATCCGGTGGATCTGCCACCACCCCGAGATGACGAGGAGAATTCCAATCCAAATCGTGGCCTCCGTGATAATGTGTCCTATTGTCCCGTGGTTGATGAAGGGCAGGAGATGTCCTGCTTCGTGAGTCAAGGGATTGCTGTAGCCGAAGAGCCAAGTTAGAATATAGATGGTCAATGGGAAACCGTACATTTCCGTGTAGAGAGCGACGATGAAAGCCAGGTATACGCTTGAGTGCCTGCTCTTAATCCTTCGCCTGAAGGGCAGAAATAGTAGGAATATCGCAAAGAAGACCACGTTCAGAAGTGTTAGTCCCCAATGTCCGTAGCCATACTCTGCCAATCCAGGCTTCACCCTAGTCATTTGATGCAATTAGCGCAGGTACAAATATATCTAGTTGAGACATATAAGCGTTCGTACTGTTCCGAATGGGGTCGTCGGGCTACTGCGAAGTCTCCCTATCCTCTAGCGATGTAGTGATGTATGCCTGTGGTTGTAAGGGCAATGGAAAGGCAGAGCTTAAATATATCTATCGGAGATATATCTATCCTGCCCCTGATGTCAAGCGATGAACTGATCTCCGACATAGTCCGATCTTCTGTACTCATGTTACTCTACGAGAGGCCCTTGCATGGCTACGCCATAATGAGCAGCATGAGAAATAGGCTGGGCAAGGCAGTTAGTCCGAGTTTGATCTACACCTTTCTCCATCAACTTGAGGAAAGAGGTCTCGTAAGTTCTTCGCTGAAGCCAGTTGGGCGCAAGCCGAAGAAGGTCTATGAACTTACCAAGGAGGGGAGACAGCTTGCGACGCTCCTTTTCAAACGTCTCGCCTCACTTGTATCGATCGCTATTCAACCTAGCCTGACAGTATGCGCCCACTGTGGTGCCAAGATATACGAGGGAGGCCACAAGGAGGTCGTAGAGGGAAATGAGGTCATGTTCTGCTGCATCCACTGCTTCGAGGCTTACAGGCAGGAAAGGGGGTCTTTCGAGGCTCACCGTAGCCATGGTCGTTAAGAGTCTTTTTGGACCTAGTGCGCGCGAACCACTTCTCTAGCCCGATTATTGGGCTCTTGCGAACTCGAGATCAGGCTCCCGAAGGGGCAAATACCAATTAGCGCGGTAACCTTAAATATACCTAGTGACGATACATTGGATTTTGATGGGTCGGATTGAGATACATGACGCGCCCATCCTTCTCCCGCCCAGATATGATCTCGGAGGTAGATAGATGACAAGAGACCCTGTCTGCGGAATGGAGATCAGTCCTGAGGAATCCAACAATTCCGTCGAATTCGGGGGTGAAGTCTACCACTTTTGTTCAGCCAGCTGTAAAGAGAAGTTCGAGAAGAACCCGACAGAATACGCAAGAACAAGGCCCGTAGGCCACGATCACAGCGAGCATGGGATGCACTTCGGAGGCTGCTGCGGTGTTGGAGGTAGCGGAGGCTGGATGGGCTACATCCACTTGGCCATAATGATTGCGTTCTTCTTACTACTCCTGCTTTCTAGGTGATCGTCTGCTCAGGTGGTGGAAAATGGCTCACAACGCCGACGAACAATATCTCTTGTCGCAGCTTCGGAAGCTCGGGGAATTGATCAGAGAAAACACGAGGAGGATTGAGCGTCTAGAGGCGATGATGTTTGAGCTCGTCGAAGAGGTTGAAGAA
>Ga0315312_1000691_pt1 | contig 34137 bp, 30 predicted proteins | sample TDP7_MG_FD_203629 | JGI IMG/M metagenome (GOLD analysis project Ga0315312, IMG submission 203629) | Freshwater sediment microbial communities from Lake Towuti, South Sulawesi, Indonesia - TDP7 | ecosystem: Environmental > Aquatic > Freshwater > Lake > Sediment | place: Indonesia: South Sulawesi... | reverse complement strand
TTTAAGGTTTAGAATCCTATTCTGCGGCGCTAAGGGATAGAGGTTATATTCTGGCTATAGTCTCAAATGCTCAAGCGGTATATGCTCGAAGAGACCTCCGTCAGCTCGATATCTTAGATTTCTTTCATGCCATTGTCTTCTCTTCAGATGTCGGTTGGGCCAAACCGCACGAAGCAATGTTCAGGACTGCGCTGGAAAAATTGGGTGTGGAGCCCTCGAAGGCAGTGATGGTCGGAGACACATTTGACGAAGATATTACGGGCGCAAAGAAAATGGGATCAAAAGCGGTCCTTGTCAGACGGACAGAGGAACAACTTACTAACACAAATTTCGCGCCTGACCGAATAATCTCGAATCTTCAAGAGTTAATAGATCACCTAGAAGAGTTATTGGGAGCCCGCCAGCAGTCTACTAACAGAAAAGAGGTTCCCAGCCCATTTTCTTCATGATGACCGTCTAACTATTCCATGTTCTCCGTAGTAGCCTATCCCCACCATTACATTAGTTATGCCTGCCCCTACGATTGTCACCCTCGTGGTTGTTCGCTGAAATATATTAATGTTCGTTCTTAGCGAACAAGGCAGAGCTTACATTTCTTAGAAAGGTGCTCACTCTCAAATAGACGTCAGTGTTGATGTCTGCTCCGACGAATCGTGAAACGGCGAAAATGCCGTATGAATCTCCTGATCTGAAAGCTTGGTTTATCCTCCTCATACTAAGTTTTATGATGCCTCTTTCTTTGGCTGTTGGTTTCGCTTCTTTGACACGATTAGCATAGCTTCCAGAGGCTTCATTGGGATTTCCGCCGTAGAATCCACTTATGGCGTATATGTCATAGCTATCCTTATCAACCAGTCGAGGTAAAGCCAAACCTTTCATGGTTAGGGCTCCAACGATGTCTGCAATGCTAGTAGGTGTTACGATTTTTCCGTTGTTTGGCAATGTTCCTTCGATTTCCGCTTCGTAATAGAACTTGAATACGATGCTTGACCCTTCGATTAGGCACGCTGTTAGGTCTTCTTGAACCTTTATCAGTGGAAACGCCTTCTTTGCAGCCTTAGGCTCTGTTAGAAAATCGACACCTATCCAGTATTCTTTCTTGTCTAGAGGAGAAAGGACTTTCTTCTCAAATCGGAAGGGGTTATGCGTTGCTTGGTAGCCTAGCCTTTCCACGGTTTTTCTGATGCTTTCGTACTTCACCATTATCGATGGTCTGAGTACGAGGTCGATATCCTTCGAGCCACAATGATCAAAATGGCCTTCAGTGAGGAAGTATGGCGCCCATCCTCCAGCTAAAACGAAGTCGTTTCTATAGATGTTAAGAGCTGAAGACAGTTCAACAAGCGCAGACCGAGAAGCCTCTGTGAGATTTCTGTCGTACATCCTAACTACCAACCAACGCTTTTCCCCATCTCTCAATTATCCGCTCATACATGTGTTCCGCAGCCTCCAAGCCTCTTGCAGGATAGTTGTATAGGTCGACGAATAGCTGAACATTAGAAACTACATTAACCTCGGCTACCAGTTGGTCTGAGATCCTGAAGTTAACTTTCTGTTGACCATAAAACACTCCCTCGTCATATGGGATGATTAGCTTGACGTTGCCTCCTCTCGGGGTTAATTGGAGACTGAGAGCTTTAGCGATGGCTGTCGCGTCTTCTTTGCTGTGGACATACATGTGAACCTCAACTGGTCTAACATGGGGGGCAATGAGGAAGGCTCCTGCCAGAGCAGTCAACGCGTATGAGATGTTGCTGATGGTAGATAGTTGATGGATGAACCGGTCGATTTCACGTTCGAAAGTATGGTATTCAAGGAAAGTGTTAACCTTATCGTATTGATGATAGGCTGCCCACCTCCTAAGCGACACGACAGGATTAACCGTCTTGATTTTATAGGTCTCAGTGCGAGCCACATATCCGAGGTCTATAAAGGTAGAAACAACCGCGTGAGTGTATCCCACAGAGATTCCTACTTCTTCGGCTATGCCTCTAATGGTCAACTCCCGCTTTGGATCAGTGAGCAGAGCCCTTAGAACCCGAGTTGCTTTCGGCTCGAAGATGTTGCTTACCTTTCTCATACCAGATTTCGTGTTCGCTAAAATATATAAATGTTCGCTATCAGCGAACGCCGTTTCGGTAGCCTCTGATTGTTTCGATGTGTTAGCCTTTCTTCCGTCGTCACGAAAAGCCAATCCCGAGAGCATAATTCAAACCACACTGCTTCTGCCTAAACATCTCAATCAGTAACTCCTCTTTTGCGAAGCCAAACGAAGCGAAAATGGTGGAGAGAGCGTCAACCAAGAGCCTGAGATACTCCTCAACATCATAACAGTTCTCACCATCAGTCAATTGGACTGCAATAATATGTCTTTCTGGACGCCTGTTATCAGCATCCAGAATAACATGTTTCACGGTATGACCTACCATAACTTCAAGACCATGAGCGTGAAGCTGTCTCTCGCACATAGAAGAAGGAATACCCACCATCAGTGATAACGATGTCAGCGCGCGCTAGAGCCCCAAGACAAAGATGTATCTGCGCATGAAATTTTCCGCAGATGTAACCACAGTTGATACATCGCATCTTCGAGCCAATACATCAGAAAACATGAATTAGCTCTTACATCTCATGATGACGTCTGAGACTGCTCCCATGCGACTGGCTAAGGGTGGGAGGACCTGCAGCTGCGTTTGGCCAGAGCAACCAAAAAACCTGGAACCACCATGATCGAAGCCGGAGGTGCAGAACCGAACTGGGCAGCCTCAAAACATTGAAAAGTCTTCTCATTTTCAGGATCTACAATACTGCAGCATCATACCAGCGTAATTCATCCCTTCTAATCTCATAGTGAGGAATTGAACCCTCGCCATCGATCAGAATTCGCCTGTACATTTTCTGGCAAACATCAGGTTTCTCCGCAGAAATGTTATGACGTTGCTCAGGATCTTCTTCTAGATCATAGAGTCTGACTTGATTCCCATCAAGGTCGGAGATGTACGCATATTCCTCATCCCTGCACCAGACCCATTCACCGAAGATGGATGTCACGTATTCGCGTCTATCCGCTCCAGAGCCGGCCACCCAATCCCAAACATTCTTTCCATCCATTGGAACAGGGGATGACAGCCCTATAAGCGCCAATATGGTTGGCGGAATATCTTGATGACCCACAAAAGAGTCACAGACTTTCCCAGCGTACTCTCTCTCAGGGTGATAGACTATGAAGACTGAGTCCATGAGCTCAGGATAGAGGCAGCTTGCAGCCTTATGCAGTATTCCGTGCTCCATTATGGGATGGCCGTGATCTGAGGTGAGAACGACGAGTGTATTCTCCCAGAGCCCCAGCTCCTTAATCCTGCCAAGAAGCTTTCCAACGTACTTGTCGACCAAAGTCACCTCTCCCGCATATTGCGCTCGCGTATACTCAAGCTCTCCTTCCAAGAAATTGAACGCTCCCGTCTTGGTGTCTATTATCCTTCTTCCTCCATAGCGCGCAACATCAAAATACAGTTCGAGCAGGTTCCTCGGCGCGTTCCACGGTTCATGAGGATCGAACTCGTCCACCACCAAGAAGAACTTTTCAACACCTCTGTTGTCTTCCAACCAATCGATAGCGGCGCCGAAGGTTCTAGCCGGAAACCAGTCTGCTTCGTCTCGCCAACCCTGCATATTCGCGAGACACCATCTAAGGCTATGGCCCACACAACCGTAGGCTAGATCACAAGGAAGATTCTTGAGATTCTCAACCTCTCCTCTCAAAGGAGGCCTGAAGCGGTCGCTCTCTTGCCCACGAATCCACTCCCAAGAGTCGAAACCTCTGTGAAAATTCATAGAGGGCTTGAACATGTGATACGTCGAGGAAAACAGCGCTGTGAGGTACCCTTCCTTCCGGAGAATCTCCGAGATGGTCACATGGGCCTCTGGAATGGGTTCCCACCCTGGAATTTTGACGTTATCACCCTTCCTCGGTACATAGTCCCTATTTGGAAACGTCCGCTGACCGGTATGCATGGCCCTTCTTACAGGTAATGTGGGTAGAGCTTCAGGAAACGCCTTAGTGAATAGGACGCCCTCTTTAGCCAACCCGTCCATTGCCGGAGTCCTGATCCAACTGTTCCCGTAACATCCAACATGATCTTTCCTCAAACTATCCAACATAATGACGATAACGTTCACGGTTGCTCACCTGCCTCTCAGAAAGCTTCTGTGCATCTCAATAAACCTATCTGTTACCGAGGGCCTCTTAAGCACTGATCTTGGGCTACACTTCCCGAATGCATAGCCAATCCAATACACGAATCTAGTCTGTCCGATAGAGTGATGCGGGAAAAGACGCTCTTCGTGCATGAGAAAGACGATGAACTGGAACACCAAGTTCGTAGAGAAGCCAGCATACCCTCAAGCATCTAGGCAAAAAGACTTTTATAGCGAAAACAACATGTGAATCTGAGAAGTTGGCCGGTAGAGACCGATGGAACCGAGCAAGAAACCTTTGAACGCATTGACCAGACAGCTGAACGCAAGCATAGCGATTGTTCTGAAAAACGGGTTGGAATACAGGGGGACAATGATTCACTATGATAACTACATGAACGTAATTCTCGACGGCGCCGAAGAGTACTATGATGGACAGCTCATAGCCAACTATGGGCAAGTACTCATCAGAGGAAGCAATATACTGTACGTTGTGCTCGACATCTCCCGTAAGAGATAGCTATAGATCACGGTTACCTATAGGTCCTAGCCCTTTTCCGCCAAATGTTTCTCTACAAGTTTTCTCGCGGCCTCTACAAGCGCGTTTCTCCGACCGAATCCGCCTGCTTTCGTGATCGCTAACAAACCATTGAAAGGACCGCCAACAATTCTTCCCAATGGAATCCCCGGCAAAACCTCCTCCTCAATTCTAATCCCTAAGGCGCCTATGGACTTTGTGACGTTTATGGCGGTATCACCACCAACAAGTATCAGCCCAATAATCCGGGAGTCCTCCATAATCTCGCTAGAAGTCTCACCCAGCGACGAGAGAATCTTCTCACAGATCTCACGAAAATCCATTCCAAGATTCCTGCCGTATTCCTGAAGTAGGGAAACTTCATCCTTCGATTTGGCGAGTCTCAATATGACCCCTTTTCCCTCGGTTAAGCTTTTCGAAGCCTCCTTTACCAGACGATTCTGCTCGGTCCTACGGTTTTCGCCGCCCATCAGGACTTCGAAAAGGTTTGGTTGGACCACCGAGACATTCAACGACTCCTCAGCCGCTGAGATCTGGTCTAGTGTCACAGTGTTTACGCTTCCCGAGACTATGAGAAATCGTTGTTCACGAGGGCCGACTGCGAGCCAATTGGACACCCATTCTGCTAAGCCAGCTGACCCGCACGGCAAGAGCTCAGAATCTAATGCAGCCTTGGCGATCGCGTTCAGATCGTCTTCACATTCTGCGTCTACAACAAGAATCTTGAAACCTTCCTCCATCATGGCCTGGATCTTCTGTTTCAGAGACTCGGTTCCCTCCCTAACCTTGGGAAGATCTATTGTTCCCGCTCCTATCTGAGTTTGACGTTTTATCAGTGTTGGTACGCGGGATTCCGAAACAGGATTCAGAGGGTCATAGGCGAACTCCGTCCTTTCAAGAGGTACCCCATTGATCAGCTGTCGACCATTAACCGTTGTTCTATTCGTTGCCGGAAAAGCTGGTGCCACAATAATGGCTTTGAATTTGAGCTCGTCCAAGATTGCCTCCAATTCTCTTCCAATATTCCCGCGAAGCGTCGAATCTATCTTCTTATACACCAGTCTGATATCCATCCTCCGCAAGGCTTTTGCAGCATCTTTCACTTTGCCATAAGCAATGTCGGCGGCGTCATTCCTGCTCTCAGTATCTATCACAACCATTTCGAAATCGCTGACTGGGTCACGGGCCTCTATGCCGGCAAAGACGACGGTTTTCAGACCGTACTTCTTGAACTGTATGCCGACATCGCATGCCCCGGTAAAATCGTCTGCAATCACTCCGAGTCTGATCATTGCTGCCCGCCCTATCTAGAAAATGCTTACGCATCTCTAACATATAATGCAGAAGGCCTCTTTGGATTGAACATCTTCGTTTCTGCATTTTCAACACTTATGAAAGTAAGCTTTAATTCTTCGGATTCACATTATGCGAGGAGACCAAAGGCAGGAGAATAACCTTTGAGAATCGCTTTGTGCGGTTATCTCGGATCCGGCTGTACCGAGATAGCAGAAATCCTCGCCTCCAAATTCGCGCTTGAGATTTTCAATACGAGCGCCGTTCTGGCGTCAATAAGGAATCTTGAATCTCTGAGCAGGTCAGGGGAAATTGACATCGATATGGCCATCAAGACTAGACTTGAGGAGGCTCTGAAAAGAGACAACGTAATTATCGAGGGGAGATCAGCCTTCATGTTTCTAGACAGAAAAGACATGATGAGGATCTTTCTCAATGCTTCACTAGAAGACAGAGTAAAGCATGTGGCCAATAGAAGAGGCATACCTGTAGAAGCGGCAAGAGAGGATGTTGAGAGGAGCGACAAGGATAGGGAAAGTCTTGTCCAAAGATTCCTTCGGAAGAGTCGATTCGAAGCAACGGATTTCGACTTTTCAATAAACATGGATTCGAAAACCTTCTCAAACATTGCCGACATCATCGCCCAGGTCATAAGGATGATCTCTAAGCAGAAATGATACTTCGGAAGCAGTCTCAAACATAATTTGGATAAGAGGATTTGAATTCCGGGTTCAGGAAGCACCTTTTTCAATTTACATATGGCGTGAATTCTTCCTTAAGTCTGCATTCTAGGCAATGTTGACTGCAGATTCGTCTTGCCGTTCGGGTCAGAGGAAGATGTTAGATAAGATGTGGGGAGGTGCATAGACGCCGCGGCGAAAGACGGCATCTGTATCTTGGCATCCAGTAACTCCATACACGCAAATTGCAAAGTTGAGAACGTCTACACAATGGCCGACGAAGCTAGAGAATACGGAAGATATCCCGTCTGACATCGTTTCGAGCCTAACTAAGCAGCCCATGTGAACATTTATATCTCGGTCTCAGGATCACGTGTCTAATCTTCTAGAATTCAGCAAGTTTTTCAAAAGTTTAAATATATATAAAATATTTTTAAGGATAGACTCTGATGAAGACTAGATCGTATCTTCAATGCATAATCCCGGCTTGTGGTAAAAAGTACGACATCCATGAAGTGAGGACTGAATGTAACTGTGGCAATCTACTAGACGTAAAGTACGAATCTCACTTCCATGACAAACTGAAAGAAACTTTTCTTGAAAGAAAAAATCCTCGAGGGAATATCTTCAACGAGAGCGGCGTCTGGCGATTTAGGGAGCTCGTCAATTTCACCAGCGCAGATTCGGAAAGATACGACGAATACAGCAAGTTATTTGTTTCCTTTGATGGCGCCGAGGGAAGGGCAAGACCCTACGAGATGACAAAAGTGGCAAAATATGTGGGGATGCCGAAAGAAAATGTTTTGTTCCAACCAGAAGGGCTTAACCCCAGCGGTTCCTTCAAAGACAACGGAATATCGACTGGGTTGACGCATGCAAAGATGCTTGGTATAAAAGAAGTAATCTGCGCGTCTACAGGCAACACGTCGGCTTCTCTGGCAATGTATGCTGCAAACGAAGGTATAAGAGCATCCATTTACATCCCGAAGGGAAAAATCGCGCCTGGAAAGCTGAGTCAAGCATTCCAATTTAATGCTGACATATACGAAGTGGAAGGAAACTTCGATGATGCACTCAATGTCGTATTGAGAAAAGGTAAGGAAGGAACCTACATAATGAATTCAGTGAACCCCTTCCGGCTAGAAGGACAAAAGACAATGATTTACAGGGCGTTCGAATATCTGGGCTGGGAGCCTCCAGACTGGTTTGTTTTCCCACGAGGTAACATGGGAAATTGCTCAGCCTTTGGAAAGGCTATCATAGAGCTTTATCAGTGGGGGTGGATCAAGAAGATACCGCGTTTTGTTTCAGTGGACGCTGCAGGATCGGGCACATTTCATAGTTTATATAGCGGGTTATACGGAAATGAAGCATTAAGATGGAACCATGGAAACGTGAATGATGGGCTGATCAAAGATTTTTATGCCCATCTAGACAGGGAAGGCGTGAAACCGAAAACTTGCGCAACCGCGATACAGATCGGTAGACCCATAAACATAAAGAAAGGTTTGAGGAGTTTAGATTTTACAAATGGGATTTCAGTGCAGGTTACGGACAGAGAAATGGAGGATGGAGTAGCAATCGTTGGCAGCAATGGATTCGATTGCGAATTGGCCTCTGCTGCGTGTGTGGCAGCAATCAGAAACCTCGTGGAGGAGGAGATAATAGACAAGAATGATAAAGTTGTCGCGCTTTTAACTGGGAGATTGAAAGACTCGCAGATGATCGTCGATTATCGTTCAGATCCAAATTCTCGATTCGCAAATCCTCCAAAGCCCCTCATAAAGATAGGTGATTAGACCGTTTGGTCGTGGAGAGATTTTTCTCGTAGATCTTCTATTTCGTTAGAAAATATTGAAATTTCATGGCACTGATTTCTGAAGCCATAAGAATTCACACGAAGGCCATCGTCGTCGATGCCCACGACGACACGATAGTAGCTCATAAGCGCCTCGGACTAGGCTTGGGCGTTAGGACCGATAAACTCACAAGCGATCCTCTTCAAAGTGTAGAACTGTTCCATGCCAGTGACAGTTCTACAGCGGATCTGATTAAGCCCTTCTTTCTTATTGCTTCAATAGAACGCTATTCTTTTTGAAGCTCGGGAAGAATTCTTTCATAGAAGTCAAGCGATTCCGGATTAACTAAAGAATCTCTATTCGTGACTGGTTTGCCATTTACTATGTTAGAGACAGCGCTTTCAACCTTCTTCATGTTAAAAGTGTAAGGAATATCTGGCGTTTCGATGATGAGACTCGGAACATGCCTGGGAGAAACTTCTTCGCGCAAGACTCTTCTAATATCATTTCTTAACTCCTCGGTCAATTGAAATCCTCGAGCAAGTTTAACAAACAGGATGATACGCTGATCTCCTTTCCAATCCTGCCCTATGACCATGCTGTCGGCTATCTCTACGAATCTCTCCACCACATTGCATATCTCAGCTGGACCTATGCGTACCCCAGACGGCTTTAGGGTGAAATCGGAGCGACCTAGAAAAGTTATCCCACCTGTATCGCTGTGAACCATGATCCAATCACCATGTCGCCAAACATTGGCGTAGACTGTGAAGTAAGCATCCCTGTATCTCTTGTCACCAGGATCCTTCCAAAAATAGAGAGGCATGGAAGGGGAAGGAGCTTCGCAAACAAGTTCTGCCTGTTGATCAAGAACGGGATTGCCTATTTCATCATACGCCCTCACCTTCATTCCTAAGGCTGAACCCTGCAGTTCACCTGCATACACGGACTGTATTGGGGTTCCAGCAGCGAAGCAACCGTTTATATCCGTGCCTCCCGAGATAGAGTTGAAGTGTATATCCTCTTTTATTTCACGGTATGCATATTGAAATCCCTCGACTGATAGAGGTGAACCAGTCTGCGATATTTCTCGCAATGATGACAAATCGTAGTTCTTGCCGGGTTTTGCGCCCATGCTCTTGAGATAGTTGATGTAACTTGCGCTACAGCCGAAGATCGTTATCTTTTCTTCTTGAACTAGTTTCCACATAGAACCCCAGTCAGGATAGTTTGGGTTGCCATCATAAAGTACAACGGTGGCTCCTACAGCTAAAGAGCTCAGCAACCATGACCACATCATCCAGCTCGGCGTCGTTATATAGAAGATTCTATCTTCGCGCCTTAGATCTGTGTGGAGTATAAGCTCCTTGAGGTGGTTGATGAGGACGCCGCCTGCTCCTTGAACCATGCATTTTGGCTTACCGGTTGTTCCAGAGGAAAACATGATATAAACCGGGTGATCGAATGGCAGTTGTTCAAATCGAATTTGTGACCGTCCTTCCTGAGATATGAAATCATTGTAGAGAACAGCGCTCGGGATACGACTAATGCTGGTTTCTCCTTCTACATAAGGTGCTACTATTATCTTTTCCAGTGAAGGTATTCCTTTGGCAATTTTCTCTACACTGGGCAGGACGTCATAAGCCTTCCCTTTGTACGGATATCTCGCGACGGTGAACAAAACCTTCGGTTCGATCTGACCGAAGCGATCTAGAACAGCCATCGGGCCTAGTTCGACGCCGCAAGAAGACCATATCGCGCCGATGCTTGTGGCGGCGAGCATTGCGATAGCTGTCTCCGTTAAGTTAGGCATGTATGCGGCTACGCGGTCTCCGGGAACAACTCCAGCATCGCGTAATGGTTTGGCCAGCCGTGCTACGTGATTCTGCAGTTCTTCATATGACACTCTCGCTGATTTGTTAGTTTCTGCGTTGAATATGAAGGCTAAATAGTCGTCACTATGTCTTAGAAGGTTCTCAGCGAAATTCAGTCTGGCACCCATAAACCACTTTGTGCCGGGAAACTTCCCTAAGTCATCGACTACCACATCATATCCATGTGAAGCTTTTATCTCCCCAAACTCCCACATAGCTGCCCAGAAATCCGGTATATTTTCAATCGACCACTTCCACAGTTCATCGTAAGAGTGAATATCGAGGCCGTGTTTCTCATTTACGAGTCTAATGAACCGAGTTATGTTAGCCTGTTCTATACGTTCTTGGGAAGGCACCCAAAGAGGTTCTTTCATCCTTTCACACCCTATAAAGGTTGAAATCCAAGGCAAGACCGAGGCTGTTGCATCAGACCTCTATTGAGACACGTCTCCTCTGAACGTCGGTAATGAGTAACGATATTCAATGTCCAATTAAATAGGCTGTTTCAACTCTTGGACGGTCTTGAAAGAACCTATGGCGTCGTCTTTAATACTTAGAGATTCAGCCTGGTGAAGCCCTGCTAGAACCTTACCCATTGCTTCCTCCAAAGACGGCACACCGCAACCTCCTAAATGGTTGAGATTGAATCAAATAATAGTTCTATTAATGTGATGAGTTTATCATCACGCCATCGAACTAGCTCATCGTAGGTCTTTGTTTTCACCACATCCATCTGCCTCACACCATCCACGGCTTTCTTCACTGCAGAGTTAGGTATGAAATTCCATGTATCCATAGACTCCCATATTTCCGAGAAGACTCTCAAATGTTCAATGAAGTATTCTAGGCCTCCCTCGCCACCACCCAGGTGGTATGTCAAGAAGGGCCCCATTATGGCCAACCTCAATCCCATACCGGCGGATGCGACTTTGTCTATGTCCTCAACGGTTGCGACATCCTTGTTCAGGAGGTCTAACGCTTCACGCCACAACGCTGCGGACAGTCTGTTAAAAACAAAGCCAGGAACCTCTTTCCTAACTACTATCGGCATCTTCTTTAACTTCAACATAAAGTCGTAGACTGTCTTGACGACATCTTCCGCGGTTTGCCTCCCAGGGACAATCTCTACGAGTGGTATTAGGTGAGGTGGATTTACTGGGTGAACGGTTATACACCTTTCCGGTTTCTGAACGACCTTCTGTATCTCTGTCATCGATAACCCTGAAGTGCTGCTTGCGATTATGGTGGAAGGTCCAGTTAACGAGTCAACTTGCCTAAAGACCTGTTTCTTCAGCTCCAGATCTTCGGGCACCGACTCCTGAACGTAATCCGCATCCTTAAGGGCATCCGTCAAGCTTGAAGCTGTTCTAACATGGCCTGCCGATTGGGGTAGACGCTTCGCGACTAGAAGTCCCTTTCTTTCAAGAAGATCCATCCAAGTTTTTATGCGAATCAGCGACTTGACCAACGCATCGGGCTTGGTGTCATATATGTTCACTTCATATCCTCGTGACGCGAAGAGCAGGGCCCAGCTGCAACCTATGGTTCCGCTCCCAACACATGATACTTTCAGATTCTCACCACCCTGACTAGACCTTGTATATGTCTGGATGTTGTCTAACCTCGTTCACGAAGTCTATTATAAGCGAGTCAAGGGAACTGTATTTCGGCTCCCAGCCAAATTCGCTTTCGGCTCTCGTAATGTCAAAATCCTTGGGCCAAGACCTAACTATCTCAGTTACCTTCGCATTGGGTCTAAACTTTATCTTGGCATTCGGAATATGTCTCTTTACAGCCTGCACGAGATCTTCGGCTTTCGGACTAGGAATGAGGCTTGTCAAATTGTATATTCTGCTCTTTAGGTTGCTAATCTTCTCGTATGCGGTTAGAGTTGCATCTACGGCGTCTTTAACGTAGACTAGCGGTATCCTAGAATCTTCAGGCACATTTACCGTGTAGGGCTCCATCTGTGCTGACTTTTGAATAATGAGTGTAGAGTATGCTGATGCTCCGCCGTTCTGTCTTCCAGGACCAATCACGGAACCATATCGGAAAGCAGCGAAATCGACGCCGTATTTTCTCTGAAACCACAATCCCAACATTTCACCGAACTGCTTTGAGATTCCGTATAGAGTTTGAGGCAGCGTGTAGGTGTCTTCTCTCACTGTCTGCGGCGCATCTGAACCATACGCGGCCACGCTACTCGCGAAGATTACGGTTTTCAGATCGATCACTCGCGCAGCCTCGAAGATATTCCAGAGACCATCAAAGTTAACCTTGTAGGCCGTCTGAGGGTCAGCCTCCGCGGCACTTGAGAGAGATGCGGCGTAGTGGAAAATAGCGTCTACTCCATATTTTTTGACAGCTGCAGTGACCTGTTCCCGGACTGTTATGTCCCCCCTAACGATCTTCACCTCGTCTTCCACATCTTTGATCAACTTTTCATGGCCGGAGACATCCAGTATCACTACGTCATACTTCCGTCTGAGCAGCTCGCGTGCCAAATGGGAGCCTATGAATCCCATTCCGCCCGTTATCAAAATCATGATTTATCTTCAGGTTTCTTTAACACCCATATTTATTTAATATTTTTGGAGATAGAATATGCATTCTTGTTTCGCCTACTTCTCAAGCCTTCAACTGAGCCATTCGAATCTCAGGGTTCTTAATATACTGATGTAATGAATTCAAGTCTATAGAGTGAACATAGGGTAATGCATAATTGAGTTTTTCGGTTGGTTTTTGGCTGGTTCTGTTTAGTTCTGATTGTTCTTTCGGCTGGTGAAGGGTCTTGTTTCTTGAGTTCTTTGAGGTGATTGTTGTCTTTTGGTCTCTACGGTTCTAGGGCTTCCGCTGCCTTTTCAAGGTTGAGTTTCATGTTCCGGCGTGTCTTATGCGGCTAGGCTTCGGATACACCTGATCTTGCGGTTTAGGCGGTTGCCTGTGGCTGAGAGAGCTATGACCAGCATGGTGACTAGCGCAAGGAGTATGTGGATGGCGTTTGAGGTGAAGCCTTTCACCTTGAGGTCTTTGAAACGGAGCAGCTTCAGCCTAGAGAAGACTCGTTCCACAATGGACTTCATGCGTCTGAAAGTCTTGTTGCTTCGAGCCTTGCCGCCCTTACGCCTTGGGTTTCTCGGCGTGTGGAGCTCAATGTCGTGGAGTTTGAGGGAAGCCTCTCGTAGGTCTTGAGAATCGTAGGCTGCATCACCATAAGCATGCTGAGGTTCAGCCTCCTCTATGTCGTCTAGGAGGTTCAGGTACTCTTGGCTGTCGTGGATGTTGCCCGCTGTGACTCTAAAGGCTATGGGAAGCTCAGACTTGCTGTCGACGAGGATGTGGAGCTTGTAGCCGAAGAAGGGCTTATCCACATCCGTATAGCCCCACCTAGCATCTGGGTCACGGTGGAAGTAGGCATTAACCGCTGAAGAGTCCACAACAATCCATCTGCCCTTTGCTACACCAGCCTTCATCAGGCATCCGGCCAGCTCCTCGAAGAGTCTCTCAAAGCCTTCAACGCCGACCCTATGCTTAAACCTGTTCAGAGCTGACTGACAAGGCGTTCCCTTCCGGCGTCTAGAGTCTTGGTTGAAGCCGCAAGCTTCAGCCGCATCCCCGTGAACGCTGAGGTAACCTTCTAGCATGGTCTCAGAAGGCATATTCAACAGATGCATCAAAACCAAAGCGAAGAAGCACGCCCTCACTGGGTAGTGTCTAGGTCCAAGTCCAGAATAAGATGTCTCAACCTGTTCTAGAGAAGCCAAATCAACCTTCGAGAAGAGACGCTTCAACGTTAACAGACGAACCATCAAACACCAAAGAATAAAAGGGAGAAAAACGAATCATGCATTAGGCTACTAAATGTCAAAAAGAGATAATCAGGATTGATGATTGAGGGGAGGTGATATTTTGGTTAGGATGGAAAAGTCAATTGAAATTAAGGCTTCACCTGAGAAAGTGTGGGAAATGCTTGCCTTGGACAGGATGCCAGAATGGACCACTTTTGGTGAACTGAAGGTGGGGTACACTTCCGAGGTGCGTAAACCTAAAGACAAGTATAGAGTGGGTGCAACTGCCCACATAGTTGATAAGAGCAGGGAACATGATGTGGAGATTACGGAAAGTCTCGAAAACGAGAAGATGACGTATCGTTCAAAGCCCCCATATTATGCATACACTGCAACATACATCTTGAAACCCGTTGAGGGGGGAACTAAACTCACGTGGACAAGTGACGTTAAAATGCCGTGGGGAGTTCTTGGCAAAGCCATCGGCGGATTGGCAAGTAGTAGAAGCGAAAAGCAAGTTGAGAAAGCGTTAGAGAAGTTGAAGAGCATTCTGGAGAAATAGATGCTCACACGAAGATAACAACGGTTAGATGTTAAAAAAAAGAATAAGGAGGGGATGAATTATGTCATTAGAAGAGAATAAGGCTATCATTCGCAAGGCGATTGAAGAAATCAATAAGCGAAACTTAGCCGTTCTAGATGAGTTTGTTGCACCAGATTATGTTGACCATACAAATCCACTACGTGGTCTCGAAGACGTCAAACAATTCTATACTAAGACTTTGAAGGACTTTCCCGATTTGTATAGGGTTATTGAGGATATAATCGCTGAGGGGGACAAGGTTTGGGTTCGTAGTAAAATTACAGCAACAGACTCTTCTGGCAAGAAGGTTGAATTACCAACGGTTACCATCTATCGCATAGTCAACGGCAAAATTGTAGAAACTTGGTCGGTTCCACAGACAATTAGCAAGGAGAAGAAACCTAAGTTTACGTAGCTACTTTGAGGAGGTGATGCTCTGTGTCATTAGAAGAGAACAAGGCTATTGTTCGTAAGTGGGTTGAAGCCACGAATAAGCGAAACCTATCCGTATTGGACGAGTTAATAACACCTGACTTCTTTCACCCAACCTGGCAGTTGCGGGGTGCTGAAGGTTACAAACAGTTCTATACTATGTTTCTCAAGGGTTTTCCCGATTGCCATGAGACCATTGAGGATATGATTGCTGAAGGAAATAAGGTGTGGCATCATTTCAAAACTACGGGAACACACACAGGCAAATTTGAATTTGGTAAAATAACATTAGCCCCTACTGGCAAGAAGTTTACAATGACGGGCGTTAACTTCTGGCGTATAGTTGATGGCAAGGTTGTAGAAAAAGAGGGAGTCTATGACCAATTGGATTTCTACAAACAACTAGGCGTTATCGAATACACAGAAAAAGGAAAGAAACTCTTTCCAGAGGATGTTAAGTAACTGCTTTGACTTACATTTCAGCAATCCACATGTCTATCGAGTAAGTAGCAAAAAGAGGATAACTGAACTATGAGTTCTAATGTTGAGAGACAACCTTCTTAGGCAAATTCCGAGAATCTAAAACGATATCTAAACCTAACTCCCGCACTGGAGATCACGGCTGGCGTTTTAAATTCTTGGATAGTACGCACATCGATGAGGTAAGAAATTGACCGAACAGAAAAGGGGGGAAGCTGAAACCGGAATACGGACTTGCATTCTTGTTATCATTATTGAAGGGATGTCCGCCGCAAGCATATCCTGGAGGAAGTTTTCTGCCTTTGTTATCAATATCCCATCCTTGGAAGAGCATGACCGAAACGTATATGCCACTGTCTCTCGCAGCGGTAACCCTTGCGCGTAGTCTATAACCTAGAACCTAGGGAAGTGAACATATAAAGACAGCCCAAATCTGTAGGCACGTTTGAGCTTCATGGAAGGATGGTATCTTCTCCGCATTTCATGTTAGGTCAAGGATAAAAAATGCAACTTCCTTGCAGAAAGCTGATCGCGCGCTTTTGCTATGCAAGTATTCATGGACCAGCCCTCAGACCTATTACGCCCGCATGTACTGCGTCACCAGCGGAATAACCGTCTTCTCAAACCCTAAGCAGCAGCTCAGAATTTCTGTATTTCAACGTTCAAAACCTTATATCAAGAGAAGCCCTACGTTGTATGCCACGCGACCTAGACAGCGCGGATATTGGAGTAAAGAGAGGAATTGAGGATGTTTCCTAAATTCAAACTCGGAATGGGGCAGATGCTTGTAGAGGGCGGAAAGAGGGAGGCAAACCTGAGAAGGGCGGAAGAGATGATCACTAGGGGATCCGAGGAAGGCTGCAGCATCCTCGTTCTGCCAGAGTGTCTAGACCTAGGCTGGACGCATCCTAGTGCGCGGGAATTGGCCCAGAAGATTCCTGGTCGCGCCTCTAAGCGACTTTGTAAAGCCGCCGAAAGCAGGCAGATAATGGTTGTGGCGGGGCTGACGGAACGTGATGGTAGCCGCATCTTCAACTCGGCAGTGTTTATCGACGGATTTGGCCAGATCCTGCTCAAGCATAGGAAGATAAACGAATTGAGCATCGCGCATGACCTCTATGGCATAGGTGACCGTTTGGGGATTGTTGAGACTGAACTGGGTATGATAGGCCTCAACATCTGCGCAGATAACTTCCCGGACTCGTTGGCAATCGGCCATGTGCAAGCACGGATGGGCGCACACTTTATCCTCTCGCCTTCAGCTTGGGCTGTCAAAGCAGACCACGACAATGTTAAGGAGCCGTATGGCGCGTTGTGGGAGAACGCCTACTCAGCGCTCTGCAGGCTCTATGACATCACTGTGGTGGGCGTCAGCAACGTTGGGTGGATAGAAGAGGGCCCGTGGAAAGGCATGAAGGTCATAGGCTGCTCCCTCGCGGTCGGTCCAGACGGCGAAATCCTAGCCAAGGGTCCCTACGGGTCTGATGCAGAGGCATTGGTCACTGCTGAGTTGCAGGCTATTCCGCGAGCCGTCAAGGGAACAAAATACGCGGATCACTTAAAGAGCCGCGGATACCAAGGACCCTGAACCAACTCGAGGCACGGCGACGAAGCCTAGACCCTTGAACCCCTTCTAGAGTCATAGTATGGATCTGGGTTCAGCCTGTGAATCTGTCATGACGGATTCATCATCTGGGAGCTAACTTCTCAACATAAGCAGGACTGTAACTCAGACTATGCATGAAATAGTTACACAAGTTTTACAAGGTCACTGCGCAGTTATGTGAGCGGGGAGGCGCCAAATCTCTGACGATGAACAAGACCGTTGCAATGTCAGAAATGTGCAGGGACGGACTATCCATTCGCAGATCGAATGCGAGGAGAGAATTGGCTGATACCGCGTTTCTGCAGTTCAAGGTGGGCGCTATTGTCAAGGGTGTTCCCTTGTGGCTTGAAGCTGAGCTATCGCCTCCCCCCTGCCCGGAGAAGCTGTTATGCACCTGTGAGATGCTGAGAAACGTCTTCTGTGACATTACAAAGCTTTTGGAAGAGAGAGACGAATTCTGAAGAAAGCTCCATACGAAGAATGAACGATGTCAACAATCCAGAGGAGACGGAACACGGGCATCCAAAGAGATTAGCCTCTACGGGTTGACGGTGACAGTAATATCACTTCATATCTATCTCAATCTAGAGGACCACAGTCAATGCAAAGCATATGATAAAAGCAAGTTGATTATGAACAGTGCAATAGTCCACATAATTCCGAAAACGAATAAGTTCTTCGCTCTCCTTAGATCACGACCTTTAGTGCCGGCCCACGCGATCAATCCGCCGATAATACCTAGAAAGAACGGCAGTAGGTACCACGCGCTGGAGACATGCTGGATTTGAGGCACCGGTGTTTCAGGCTGATATGCAGGTTGAACAGGCTTTTCTAGAGATGCACCGCACTGACCACAGAATCTCAGTCCAGGCGACAACTCATTTCCACAATGTGCACAATATTTCTTTGAAGGCTGTTGGACCTTCCATGCTTCCTTGTTAAGGTATGCATGAGGATCATAAGGAGGATTTCCTCTTTGTGCTAATTCCCTTTTTGCCATTTCACGCTGGTACCCAAAACTCAAGGTCTCATAAAGATCTCTGTGTTCGCCAGACCAATCGTCAATACGCTCGCCGATCCATACTTCGATATCTTCTTTCTTCGATACTTTGTGCATTATGTTGTTCGAGATTTGTGTATGAATGTTACACAATTTTTGGATCGCCTCATTGCTTTCGCTTATGTCATAGGAGGCCCTGTACGGTCTCTTCGTCCCTGTATAGTATTCAGCTTTCATTTTGACGTATATAGAAGCCTTAAGAATGAGGTCTGTATAGTCGCCGAAGAGGTTTGTCATTGCCTCAATCCAAGGACCTAGTTCAGCTGCGTCATATATGCATGTGACATGGGGAGAAGGTGCAAACAGCAGATCTATGACAGCTTCTGCAGCTCTTGCATCTCCCACTCTTCCGAGAGCCTTTGCTGCAGACCTTCGAAGCTGTGTGTCTTTATCTTCATCCCTCAAGATTTGGAGGAGGGGTTCAACCGCTGGCTCTCCTATCCTACCGAGAACCTCTGCTACTTTGCCTCCATCACTCAAATGCTGAATGAGAGGTTCTATTGCCTGTTCTTTCATGTCAACAAGAAGTTCTGCTGCCTTGTCTTGAACACCCGAATCGTTGTCTTTCAGAGCCATAATAAGAGGTATTATTGCCCTAGCATCACCTATCTTTCCTAGAGCCTCTACGGCTCTCAAACGGAGATCCCAGTATTCTGGGGAGGATTTAGATAAGGCTCGAATAAGAGGCTCAACCGCCCTGTTATCTCCCATCTTTCCCAGAGCTTGAGCTGCGGCCGCTCTAACACCAGAACCTTCGTCGTCAAGCGCTTCAATCAGTGGTTCCAGCGCACTCACATCTCCTATCTCCCCAAGAGCCCTCACTGCACACTTTCGAATATCCCACTCACTAAACGCTTTCAATGATTCCGATATTGCCCCTCGGATAGAATGTCCCCTTTCATCCTTTAGGACTTGAACTAGAGATGCTACCGCTGGCTTCCCTATCCTAATAAGGGCCATTTCCGCCTTCTCTCGAAGAACGTAATCCTCATGATGTACACCTTTATGCTTCAACGCTTTTATCAATCCATCAATATCCCTCTTTCTTTCCATCTTCTCTATATTCGGCCCAAACAACATTGGCCTACACCTCTCCAATCATGGTTTGCAAAAATGCACTTATTAGTATATGCTTCCCACCCTCTGTGAACGGTCGGAGAATTTCTCTCTTGGGCGAACAAACTAGATCTCTGCGTCACAAGCCGAAACCCATAAACTGTGATGATCTCCCTTTGATTCATGGGACCGCAGATCCGGTTCCATGTACTTATGAATTCGCTGGAGATGGGAACCCTTCTTTCTCCGCTTCTTCTTGGGAGACCTCGTTAGGCCGTTGCTGAAACATATGGGTGATCTCGATCAGTTCCCATGTCTTCTGCCCCGATTTCCTCAGAGCGACCACATCTTCCACAAGGTGACTGTTATCGGTTGGACGTTTGCTCTGGGTTTCACTGTTTCCAAGATCATGAGCATGAAATGTTTCTGAAACCGGAGGTTCTCCCTCTTCCTCTCCAACCTGCTAGGACCCCTGTCCATATGAAGACCCCATGGGGTCTCCGTGTCTAGGATGACCCTCTTTCCCGGACACAGATGCAGGTCTTTCCACAATCGAAAGATCAGCTTCTCAGGGTATGGGACGGATCTCCATAGATCCGTGTGGCGGCATGCTCGACGTCGTCGAGGTCTGCCGCCTCAAGGGCAAATCTCGTTAGGCGTCGCCATAGTCTTGGAGAGAGGTCGGGTTTGACTGATTTCCGTTGGCATTCACGATGGTTAGAATGCGTCGCCTGGTCTCAGCGCTCAGTCTGTTCCACCTCTCCGTTCTAGCTCCGGCAACTTGAGTAAAGCCTTCCACAGTGGCGCCGGGAGTAGGATTTGAACCTCAGCTGGAGGAGTTGTCCACCGCAAATCCCCGCCTTTTTCTGATCTTTGATTGGAACCGAGAGTGGAAAAAAAGCTAGTGGTGTTCCAGAGCTGCCTTTATGTCTTCTGCTATCATCTTTCTTTTGGATTTTTCGATTAGATAGCTTTTTCCTGTCTGTAAGTATGAAGGGAAAACTCTAGATTGCTTGTAGAAATACTGGTTTCTTCTAATTTTATAGGTTGAACCGCTAGGGATTATTCTTTTCCCCACGTTTCTCTCCGAAATACAGTTCATTGCCTTAATAGCCGTGTCTCCCATAAGCAGAATAGATCTAACATTGGGAAAAAGATTGATCTCAGTCTCCAATATTCTAGAACAGTTGCTTACACTCTTGGGAGAAATGAAATACCCAATCTTTCCACATTTTATAGCAGTAGTAATGTACACTCCTGAGTTCAGGATATCTTCAATCGAAGAGACCCTCAAGCCCGCATCATTGAACGCTTGTGCAGTTGTCTGCATGTAAAACGGGTTGTTTTTGCTATAGAAGTAGTCCTTGAGGTCGGTTGGAGTTGCTTCAGATACCATAAGAGCGCTGAAAATGTCAGGTTTAATCTCTATGTCCGGGATTTGATAACAACTTTTGTCAATATCTTGACATGGAAATTCAGTGCATCTTACACATTTACTTACCTGCATATCAACCTCACATCATCATATCTATCGGCTTCTTTTGTCCGTTCAGATACTTATTACTTCCACGTTTTGACATGAACCCATAGAAGCCGGGGATGGGATTTGAACCCATATACAGCGAGTCTGCAGCCCGCCGCCTAAACCGCTCGGCCACCCCGGCATCATTATCTTGAGAGGAAACTTCTATAAATCTTTTCGCTGGGCTTATGCCAGCCTGGCAGGGCACCCCCGCTAGACGGGATTGATGCCCATAGAGTTCACTTTCCCTTTTGAATATCTCGAACTATCAATTCGGCTACTTTCTGTCCGCTTAGGAGCATTCCTCCAAAGATCGGGCCCATCCTAGGAGTCTGATGGACCGCGGCAACTGCCATACCTGCTGCATAAAGACCCGGACAGACCTTCCCGGTATTTTCGACGGTCAGCCGCTCGGCTTCATACGTCCACATCGACTTCTCACCAGGGATGGATATGTTGAGTTCAGGGATCTTTCTTCCAGCGATGCTGAGTACCTCCGCATCGTGGCCTGTGCAGTCAACCACTGCTTTGGCCCTTACCATCAAAGGATCGACGTGAAGCCCTGACATTGTTACCGCCGACCACTGGAGGACGACGCCTACGATATGGTATTCTTCAGCCGTCTCCTTCGATATGGCCTTACCAGTCCTAGAACTTCTATATATGACATCGTCGACAACGACACCGAAGATTATCTTAGCGCCTGCATCCAGCGCTCCTGAGGCCAGCTTGACCATCAATTCTGCGGTATCGACGACAAAGAAGCCTTCTTCTAGAGGCTGCAGCCTGCAACCCACCTCTCTTAGTATCTTCTCGGCTGGAGAGTGGATGACAACCTTGTGAAAAAGCATTCCTCCTCCTCCTATGCCGCCGCCAATCGAAAGCCGTCTTTCAAAGATAACGGTCTTCAACCCGTAGTTTGCCAGGTACCTTGCCGCCGTAAGGCCCGCGGGACCTGCTCCAACGACAACAACGTCGCATTCAGCTAGGTCCGACCAATCTTCAGCCGTTTTCCGGACGATCGCACGCGTTATGAAGGCTTCGTCTATGTCTTTTGCTCCTCTAGTTGACAAGCCACCTCACCTTTTCGCCAAGACGACCCATTGGTGTGCAATCTTCCTTTAGAGGTTCGCACCAGATAAATCTTGGCCTACCTAGTACATTAGCATACGTCTTGGCCGCCAGCTTGAAGCGCCTTGCTGGCCTTGGTTGAGTTTTTCCAGCCGAAATGGAGGTTGAGTACACCACCATAAATTATTATTTGGTATCGACCTCAGTAACTTGTAGGAGCAGATTACCTTGTGGAACATATCCATGTGTTGGCTCTATGCGATCACAAAATATCGCTATGTGCCGAGTCTCGAAGAGATCATGGCAGCGCTGGATGACGGAGAGAGACTCGGGTTCAGATACATGGAGCTCGAAGGCGTAGGGAACCAACTGCACACCGTTGCGGATCATTGTTCTTCAATCAAGAGGACATGTGATGAAAAAGGAATCGAGATCGTAGACTTCGTCCCGGTCCTGCCGGATCTGATGTCTGTCGACGAATCTGGGAGACAGAAAGCTCTACGGGATTTCAAAGCCGGGTGCGAGGTTGGTTCATACTTTGAGACAAGTCTAACCCAGGTCGACACATTCCATCTGCCAATACATCTCGAGGCGCCATACGACATCTCCAAAGATTTCAGATACGTCTACCGGGCGCCCACTCTCACAGTTGATCCCAAGTTTGATTTCTGGGAGTATTTCGACAATGTTCTCGTTGCAACGATAGGTGCATGCAACGATATGGCTGAGGAGCATGGGCTGAAGCTCTGCATTGAACCCAGGACATGGGAGAATGTATCTAACACCTGGGCTCTGGAGCTGGTTATGCGAGAGGTTAAGAGCAAGAACTTGGGAGCCGTTCTGGATGTCGCTCATCTCTCGGCCCAGAAGATGAATGTAGTTCAGTGCGTTGAGATGCTTGGGAATCGAACCTTCTATGTTCACGCCAGCGACAATGACCACTTAATAGAAGACCACCTTGAAATCGGGAAGGGGAATGTTGACTGGGTGAGCCTACTGAAAGCCCTCAAGAAGCACGAATTCAAAGGTTACATTGGAATAGATATAGGCGGGAAACCGGAGCTGAAACCCCACCTAGACAGTATGTACACAAACTCGAAAATATATCTGGAGAAGATGATGAAGAATCTGAAATAGAAGAGGAAGAACCGACATCGTCAAAGGCTATTCAACATTGCTAAAAGGCTGCGCATACATATCTCTGAGGCGTTCTCCCCTAGTCGAGAGAATTCTTCACCACCAGGCCTAACTACCAGTTCCTCTTTTAGCTGCTTCGCCGGCCTCCAATGGGTCTCTAGGGACAGGTACCTCCCATAGCCATCATTCTTCAGGGCTCTTAGCTGACCAAGGTAATCTACTTCACCGTCGCCGAAAGCCACAGCCTCTGGTTTTCCTTCGCTCCCTTTACGGACGCCATCCTTGATATGTACATGAATTATCTTATCTCTTACGTGGCTGTAGCCATCTGGATAAGGCGTCTCGCCAGATGGATCCCAGATATCGTTACCTGGATCCCAGATTGCTTTGACATTCTTCGATCCCAGACGATCTAAGAACCTAGCCAGTTCCTCTCCGTTTCCGACGAATGTGGAAGGCTCGTTCTCTATTCCAAGGAATATCCCTTCTGACTCCACCATCTCCAGCGGTTCTTGATACTTCTCGATGATCCTCTCGAGATATTCATCCATATGGTTCTTCCTCCAGAATGTGAATCCTCTTATTATCTCAGTGTCTAGGCTCTTTGCCAGCAGAGTGCAGCTTTTCAATATCTCTAGGTGTCCTCGGTACTCCTTCTCATTGTCGATATCGGCCTTAAAGAATGGAGAAGCGATGGCGCTGACTTCTAAGCCGTATTTTCTGAGGATCTTCTTGATGTCATTCACGTTGCCCAAGAGGTTTTGAGGGCTCTTGCTCCATACACTTCTGATTTCGACTCCATTAAGGTTGAATCGATGTGCGAATTTGGCAGCGGTTTCGAGATCTTGAGAAACTTCATCGGTTATTGCAGAAAGCAGGAACAAATTCAGCAACCCTTCTATCCAAAAGGTAGAGGGGAGAGTTCACCTTAGTGACTCCCTTAGTTTCTTGTCCACTCCCTCTAGCCCAAGCCGTCTTAACTCTTCCGACTTTGGTATCCCGTGTTCATCCCAGCCAACAGCCTCATAGTATTCCTTTTTATGCCCCTCAAATTTTGCCTTGTCAGTCGTTTTTCCGGCATAGGGCCCCGATGGCAGGGGCTCATAGAATCTAGGTGGATTATCGTCGTGTATCTTTGGATCCCATCTTACATCCGGACCTCCTAAGAGCAAGGCTGCCCTCTGCATGTGGAGTATCCTTCGTGCCGTTGTCTCATACCATTCCTCGGGCCCTATTCTCCATCCCGTAACTGCTTCAAAGAACCCCCATATGAGGTCTAGTGCAGGATCTTCCATAACATTGAACCAACAGTAGACCCCTGAATCGTGAAGTATGACGTTGAGCTCGCTGTTCCCGTGGGTGAGTGGAAGATAGGCAATTGACGTGTGATCGCCCCCCTGTACAGAACAAGCAAAGGACATAAGTCCTGCTTCTGCGGTGTAGTCTTGTCCACTTCTGATCCCGTGGGCGCCTATGGAAATGCCCTTCTCGACAACCGCGTACGGTAATAGATTCATGCCCTTCATCTTCCCTATCTTCAGGGCGGCCCGGTATGTTCCCTCTGCAAGTATGTCACCTATTCCCTCTCTTCTAACGATCAGCCGGGCAAGGGATGCAAAGGCCTCCGCATCACCCCACTTAAGGTCGATCCCGCCAAGCTCTTCCCTGGTTAGGATACCTCTCTGATAGAGTTCACAGGCGAAGCCAAGAATACTACCGCCCTGTATTCCGCATAACCCTAGATCATCTAGGAGCGCCATCAGGTAGACGTTGCCCTCAGGTGTGAAGACGCCAAGGTTGGTTCCAGCATAGGCTTGGTTCTCATAGTCAGGGTTGTCGGTTATTGCACCTTTGAACGGACCAGCCTTAGGCATTGCAATTTTTAGGCAGGTTGTGGGACAGCCGAAGTCCCCCCAGTAACGCTTTATCCAGACCCTCTCCTCAAACTTATCTACTCCGAAACTCTTCTCATCATGCCATTCCTCTTGCCAATTCCTTACAGGTTCTGAGCTGAGCCTGGCACCGACATCATAACCTGCGGCACCTGTACCCCAACGCCTCCACTGGTCGGCTCCGTAGTATATCCTCGATATCTCGTCTATTAATGCTGAGACTTTTCCTAGGTCTGCTACCTCAGGTAGCGGACCTGTGCCCTTTGCAATTACGGCTTTCAGGTTCTTTGAACCCATAACAGCTCCGTAGCCGCCGTAACCCGCCCCATGAGTCCATTTAGCAGTCACAGCGGCTGCTCTAACCCTATTCTCCCCAGCGGGACCTATGTAAATGGCCGCGGGCTCCTTCCACTCTCCGTAATTGGGGTTTCTCTCTGTGAGTTCTCTCCTACCTTCCTCAGTAAGGATCTTCAGCGTCTCCTTTGCCTCTTTTCCCCATATGTGACTTGCGTCTCTTATCTCGGCTTTGGAATCTGTGATAAAGATGTAGACGGGACTAGAGGCTCTACCGGCAACGATCAAACCATCGTAGCCTGCGCACTTGAGCTCCACCGGGAATTCCCCTGCAACTGTTGAACCAACTATACCATTGCTCTGGGGAGACTTTCCTGAGACGCAGAGCTTGGCTCCTGGGTAGAACCCTGTTAAAGGACCGGTGAATAGGAGCAGAATGTTCTCGGGACCTAAGGGGTCGACCTTCTCCCAATGGTCACCTAGCCTATCCCAGAGGATCTTGGTCGATAGGCCTCTTCCGCCGATATACTGCCTTAGAGTAGCATCATCAAACGTTACGTCATTCATCTTCTCTCTTGATAGATCGACCTCTAGAAACTTGCCGGCATATCCACGCATTTTAGATCACCTCTCTCCCCTTTTCACCATATAGTGCAATGACCAACTGCCTCGTCTCTTCATCAGGCCTTTTAGCATAGAGCTTGTAGGAATGGTCTTTCGGCTTCTTAACTGTCCATAAGGCGTTCCACCTTCCCTCACTGCAAACCTTTACACATCGTGGATCTCCCCCACACAAGTCACATATAACAGCATAGTTTTCAGTTGGGTGCATGTGTGGTATTCTTCCTGGACATGCATCTATGCAGAGCCCACAACCATTACACTTTTCCTTGTCGACCAAGACTGCTTGCGTTTCCTTACTTACCGAGAGGGCCTCAACTGGACAAGATTCAACACAAGGGTAATCGTGACATTGGGCACAGAAATGTGGGATCTCAGCTCCCGGAACGAGCATAAATACCCTTATCCTAGAAGCCTCAGGCCATATCCTGTTCTCATGGAAGAGCGAGCAGGCGATTTCACACTTCCTACAGCCGCTGCATCTTGTGTAATCTCTTGCAATCCACATCGGTTCTATCTTGGACATAATTCTCCTTCTCCCAAAGATTTCTTGTTAAGTATCTCTGAACCAATTATTCTTTTAGAGCGCTTATATTTTTTGTTGTTCCAATCTATTCCAGATCATTCTAGAACCGACCATTAACAAGGTTTGGCTTGTTAAACTATTTGTCATAGGTATGGGCCAGAAATCTTTCCTTCTCATAGACGTCTTTCAGTCTCTGATAGTTCCTCCTTGAGTCTCGTAGCTCATCCATTTTTTTTCCGTTAGAGTTCTCTAGAGCCTGATATGTCACCGTCACCACCGCGTCCCTTGGAATCGACAGCTCAGCCACGTAACAGATTGGGAAAAATGTCAGTGAGCAAGACCGTTATTTGTAGCAGCTAGTTCTCCTTGAAGCCCGTTCCCCTTCTGATAAGAAGACCCATCGGGTCACATACACCTCTTCTAGCAGTTGTTGAACGCGGCTCATGTTGGCCATCGAACTCTGGGATGACAACTTTTACAGAATCGCCGATTCTGTCTCCATACGGACCTATGATTTTCGCGTCTTCTCTTCGTGGTGCAAGCGCTACGGGCTTCTTCCCTGTCTCAAGGTCCTTATACTCATAGAGGACTTCGATAGATATTTCACCCCTCTTTCAAGAATTCCTGTGCTCAATGAGGGGGAGACATTGATGAATCTTTATCTTAAACGATTTTTATCTTCTGGTGAACATTCCTGTTAAGAGTGATCGTGGTGTTAGATGTACTTGAGAGTTGTATGGGAAAAAGCAAAGCTGATTATGTCGAGATGAGGCATCACAAGAGAGAGGCTTTTTCAATCTCCGTGAAAGATGGAAGAGTTGAGGCTGTCAGCAACGGAGCGAGCGAAGGGGTGTGCTCAAGGTCGCTGGTCGATGGAAGCTGGGGATTCTCGTCGACCACAATATTAGATCGGGAAAACATAATCGGAATCATAAGGGACTCTGCCTCATTGGCAGAAGCTTCAAGGCCTAAGAAGAGGCGACTCGTCGAGCTTGCCCCAGCAAAAACATATGTCGCAAAATACGAGACCGCCACGAGGAAGGATCCGAAGAAAGAGGATCTGAGCGAGCTTCTGAAGATGACCATCGAAGCAGATGAGAAGGTTCGTGACTACTCAAAGTCCATTGTGTCTGACTCCGTCAGATTATCCGTCGTTGACGATGAGTTAACCTTCATCAGCTCTGAAGGATCTAAGATCACCCAAAGAATTGCTAGATGCTTCGGAAATACATTCGTCGTTGCGAGATCGAACGGAAACCTGGCATCTACATCAGAAAGTATAGGAGCGCAAGCTGGACTCGAGGTTTTCGAGGAGACTCCTATAGCTGATGCCGGTATCAAGGCAGCTGAGAGAGCTGTCAGGATCGCGCCGAAGAAAGTTATTGCCGGTGGGCGTTTTTCAGTTGTTTTGGAGAATAAGATCGTCGGTTTGCTGGCTCATGAGGCAGTCGGGCACTGCGCAGAAGCCGACTTGGTTTACGGAGGAAGTTTCCTATCTAACAAACTGGGACAGAAGGTCGCGTCTCAAGGGATAACATTGATCGATGACGGACTCTTTCCATCAGGTTTTGGGACAATGATGTATGACGATGAGGGGACCCCTACCCAAAAGACAGTGATAATAGAGAATGGCCTTGTAAAGGGTTTCATGCACTCACGTGAAACCGCCCAACAATTCAAGGTTGACCCAACAGGGAACGCAAGGGCTTGGAGCTTCGAATACGATCCGATAATAAGGATGAGAAACACTTACATAGAGGCAGGCGATCAGACCCTAGAGGAACTAGTAGAGGACGTTAAGGACGGCTACTATCTCGCTGGAGGCGGAAGTGGACAAGCGGATTTCAACGGCGAATTCATGTTTGGGATCCAGGAGGCCGTCAAGATCCAGAACGGAAAGCTTGGGGAAACCTTTAGAGGCGCAACAATCAGCGGAAATGCCTTTCAAGTCCTGAAGAAGGTTGAGGCGGTTGGAAAGGAGTTCATGATGGCTGTGGGGCTATGCGGAAAGGAACAAGTGAACTACGTGGGAATAGGCGGCCCTAGCATCAGAACCAGCCTCTTGGTTGGCGGCAGGTAGAAGGTAGATGATTCTTGCAGATGTCGCAGAACTTGCAGTGAATGAATGTGGCAAGCTAGGGGCCGATGAGGCAGAGGCATTTGTCCAGGAACGGAGAAACATCGAAATAGTCCTGGAAAGGGGTGAGATACAAAGTGAAAGATCAAAGACCCGGATTGGGATTGGCATAAGGGTAATCACAGATAAGAAACTCGGATTTGTGCACTCATCGATCCTAGAAAGGGCAAACATAGAAAAGATGTGCAGAAAGGCTGTTAAGCTTGCAGTGTCCTCAAAGCCCAACCCAGAATGGGTCTTGCTGCCCCTGCCGAAGAAGGCTCCTCCTGCGCCCGCGGGGACATATGATGACGAAGTGTCGAACCTGAGTTGCGAAGACATCTTGGGCCTCGCAACACAAGCATACGATGCCGTGAAAGCGACAGACAGTAGAGTTTCAATAGATGATGGAAAGCTCTCAGCAGGAAATTCCGAGGTGGCGCTGGCCAACTCCCATGGAATAACCGTTGCGGACAAGGGAACGATGCTATCTTTGTTCTTGGTTTGTATAGCCAAGGAAAAAGAGGCAACCTCGAGCTTCGCCTACGAATATGAGATCTCAAGGACGCTGAAAGATTTCTCCCCCGAGAAGGTTGGCGAGGCTGCAGCTAGAAAAGCTGTGTCTTCGCTAAATCCTCAAGAAGTGGAATCTTTTCTGGGGGAGGCTATATTGAGTCCTGACGTAGCTGCAGACATCCTGTTCGAACCGGTCGCCAGTAGCGTGAACGCCGATAATGTCCAGCGAGGGAGAAGCATCTGGGCGAATAAGATAGGTGAAGAAGTTTCCGTCCCAAAACTCAGTCTAGTAGATGACGGTTTGCTTCCGTACGGGATAGGTTCCTCAGAGTTTGATGCTGAGGGAGTTCCCAGCCACCGAACATTGGTCATCGAGAAAGGCATACTCCGCGGATTTCTTTACGACTCGTATTCAGCCAACAAGGAGAGCGTTGAGTCAACAGGAAATGCCTCTAGGTCAGACTACTCGACTTTGCCGTCGATCTCGATCTCGAACCTACTTGTCGAATCTGGGAGGAGGAAAACTGAGGACCTAATATCACAGGTTGACAAAGGTATAATAGTCAGCCGATTCAGCGGAAACGTTAACCACCAGAGCGGTGATTTTTCTGGAGTCGCAAAACAGGCAAGTTACCTGGAAAGGGGGGAGATCAAATTCCCGCTCGGGGAGACGATGATCTCTGGAAATACGTTCCAAGCCCTAAAGGACGTTCTCGAGATCGGGTGCGAGAGGAGAACTACTCTGGCGGCCGTGCATGCTCCCCCGATACTGTTGAAGAACATGAAAATCGTCTCTAAGTGATCTTTCTGATCTCGTATTCGACATTTATCTCTTAGTACTAACACATGAATCTTGTTGGAAAAGAACAGGACCGGGTGGCCGCATGAAGCTCAAGACAAAATTTCTAGGGTTAGAAGCCGGCGGCAAGTCTGTTGTCGTCTTGAATAAAGAGGATGCGGAAGACATCGGGGTTTCAAGCCTCGGAAGGGTCAGACTAGAATTCGAGAGAAAGGAGTTGACAGCGATTGTTAATACGACGACGAAGCTCTTCGGCAGGGCCTTCATAGGCGTGTACGAAGAAGTCGTAAGTCTTCTAAACCTTGTTGAAGGAGTCGAGGTCGATGTCGAGATGGCTCCATTTCCCACTTCACTCTTCTTCATAAGAAACAAGCTGAGAGGGAGGAAGCTGACGTACGAAGAGGTATTGGAGATCGTTAAAGATGTGGTTGAAGGAAACCTCAGCGAGATCGAGATCGCTTCTTTTGTAACAGCGTTGGAAGCCTTCGGACTTGACTTGGATGAGGCCACAAGCCTCTCGCAGGCGATGGTTCAGACCGGGAACACCCTCAAACTCGATCAGTCTTTAATCGTTGACAAACACTCGATAGGAGGTGTGCCGGGAGACAAGACAACTCTGATCGTTGTACCCATTGTTGCAGCCTGTGGGCTCACGATACCGAAGTCCTCCTCTAGAGCCATTACCTCAGCCGCTGGGACAGCAGACAGAGCTGAGGTGCTGATGCCTATAGGTTTAGACTTAAAGGGGATGGAGAAGGTTGTCAAGAAGACAAACGGCTGCATAGTTTGGGGCGGTTCGCTTTACCTTGCGCCAGCGGACGACATCTTCGTCCGGGTTGAACATCCACTCTCGATAGATCCTTTGTTGCTGCCATCTATCATGAGCAAGAAGAAGGCTGTGAGCGCGAATCTCCTAGTGGTTGACATTCCTACCGGGCGTGGCACAAAGGTCAAGACAATCGGAGAAGCCGACTTGTTAGCAAAGGACTTCATAGAGCTTGGCAGGCGGCTGGGCATGACGGTTCAATGCGCGCTAACCTACGGTGAGCAGCCCGTCGGCTACGCCATTGGCCCATCCCTAGAGGCTAGAGAGGCCTTGAGCACTCTCACCGGCGACAGGAAAGCGTTGGATTTGGTAGATAAGGCGACCGTGATAGCAGGTATACTTCTGGAGATGAGTGGGAAGCAGAAGGGAAAAGAACTCGCGTTAGAGACTCTAAGATCGGGATCGGCTGAAAGGAAGATGAGGGAGATAATAGCCGCGCAGGGAGGAGACCCCGAGATAAAACCTGAAGACATCGCAATCGGAGATAAATGGTTCACGGTTAGTTCCAATGAGGTGGGTTACCTCCTTTGGATAGATAACACGTCAATCGTCGAGCTGGCAAGACTTGCTGGCGCCCCCCGGGATAAGGGTGCAGGCGTACTACTTCACAAAAAGATCGGAGATAAGGTAGAGGAAGATGAACCCTTGTTCACCATCTATGCAGAGAGAAATACCAAATTGGAGCGGGCGCTCGAAGAGCTCGAGAAGACCGTTGTCATGGATGTCGGCGATAGGATGGATATGCTCATTCACGAGGTTAGGGAGAGACCCGTGACGAAGAAAACCTTCATCCTAGAAAGGTAGATCGGCCTGCTTGAGATTCTCGGTAGATGTTAAAGGTTGATCAAGGCTGTAACCTTCGACCTTTGGAATACACTCATCTCGGAAAGGAACTATGACGATCTTAGGGCCGCGTATCTGGCGAAGGCCTTAAGTGAACAGAATATCATCAAAGAATACAGGGAAATAATCAAGGCCGTCATTAAAGCCCACGATCGTGCCCACAGGGTAGGGAAGGAAGAAGACCATAGGTTTGTAACGGTCAATGAAAGGCTGGGATACATTTTGGAGGACTTGGAGGTCAGTTTGCCTGAAAGTGCGAAAGAGCCATTAATCAAGGAATTTAAGGAGGTCATACTTGAAAATCCTCCTCTACTCGTTGAGGGTGTACAGGAAGTCCTACAGTTTCTAGATCCACAATACAGAATGGCCATAGTATGTGATTCAGGAATAACTCCTGGCAGAATCCTAAGGAAAATCCTCGACAAAGTCCATGTCCTAGGCTTCTTTGGGGCGACTGTCTTCTCCGATGAAGTGGGATACAACAAGCCTCATCGGCTCATGTTTGAGACTGCATTGAGAAGGTTGCACGTCAATGCTTCAAAGACGGTTCACGTCGGCGACTCGTATGAAACCGATATAGTAGGCGCAAAGAGTATGGGAATGAAGGCAGTATGGTTCAATAGGGGAGGAACGGTCAAGACTGGGAAGTTTCGACCCGATTTCGAAATCTCCTTCCTTGCGCGGCTGATTGAGGTGTTAAGGGAGCTTTGTTGAGCCGTCGATCAAATTGGGCCTAATCCCTCCTGAAAGAAGAAGCACCCTTGGCGACATGGCAAAAAACTATTTCCGCCCTTTACTCTCACAATACTAGTGGAGGAGGCGGGTGTGACGATCCAAACGAGACTATTCAAGGTCTCACAACCCGAACGCCAAAAGAACCTATGTTCCGTATGCCATGGACATAAGAGACTATGCGGCAAGCCGTTCTGTCCCATACTGACCAAGGCTGAAGCCATTATGAAGCATCAGGAGACCCTTTCCAAGGAGAAGGTTTTCGGCGCTTCCCCACCGGCAGTCTTCGTCGGGTCATGGAATTACCCCCGTGTTTTGGCGGGACCGCTAGTGCCTCCTCTTCCAGCGGTTGATACCTCGATTATGGATACCCCAGAACTTTGGGTGGACAGGTCACTGGACGAGATCCTTCGGTACCGGCTGACCCTTGTCAGAGGCAAGCACATGACGCCCATCAAGTCCGCTAGGAGTCCCGGGAGGATGCTCTCAACATTCCAAGAGGTTGTTATGGCGTCGAAGCCCACTGACATGGAGATGTGGTTCAGCAGGAAACCCAACCTTTCAATACTTTTCTCCCCGAGAGAGCCGCCAGCAGGACCATCAGCGCCAATAGAACGGGCGATCTTAGCCGAGAATCCCAAGGTTCCAAGGGCCGTGGAGTACGTGGTCTCCGACACAGACCTCAAAGCGGAACAAGGGATACTGAGGCTTTACAGCTCCAACATCAGCCCAAGAGATGTTACCAGGATGTTGTCCATAGGGCTTTTGGGCCTAAAGAGGGCGAGGAGGCTCGTACCGACTGAGTGGAGCATCACCGCCGTCGATGATATCTTAGGAAGAGCCATCCACAAGGAGATCCTCAACTATCCTTGGATAGACAATTTCATGGTCTTCGGACACAAAGCCCTAGGAAACAATGTCCAAGTTCTTCTGATCCCTTCGTCTTGGATGTTCGAAGCACATGAAGCTTGGCTTACGTCGCTCACAACCACCCCAGACGTCAACTACGAGCTTGTTTGGGGGCGAAGAGAATACGCTTCTGAGCTAGCTGGGGCCTATTATGCTGCGCGGCTCCCCGTCTTGGAATATCTCAGACGGATCAGAAGACAATCCGGAGCCATAGTCTTCATGGAGGTCTATCCAGAATGGATACCTCTCGGCGTCTGGCGTTTCAGGGAAATATGCCGAGAAGCATTAAAGAAAGAACCAAAGGAGTATGACACCTTGAAGGAAAGCCTCGATGAAGTCAGGAAGAGACTTAGGCTCCCCCTGGAAAGGTGGACGGATAAAAGCGATATTCTGCGATGGTGCAAGACTCAGAAGAGACTGGATCACTTCTTCTCCTAAGATCTGTCTCAAGGTGAAACAGCATTTCTAGAGACGGACAGGCTATTCCTCTTGGTTCATGTCGTTTGAGCCTTCGCTTTTTTCCATGAAGTACTGTCAAGTAAAGGCAAGGCGAGCGAGGCTATTGTGATGTCTTGCTAGCTTGATGCTCACGATATAGCTTCAATACGGCAAGTCCTTTCTCGTAATCAACCAGCAGAATTGCTTAATAGCAGGGACAGAGTTCCTCTACCTAGAACGCCTTGCGTATTTCAAGGAGAGATCTGACACAGACTCCCAGCGTAAGAAGCTCGCTGTGGAAAAGCGTTGTCAGAACACTTTTAAACAATCGTGAACTATTAGCCTTCAGACGATCCCGAAGAGAGATGGTTGTATTGAGTGAAAGGTGGGTTCAAATCTCGAGAAGGATATTGGATCAGATAGAAAAGATGGAGGAGGCGGCAGAGAAGGATCGTTTGGAGTATGTGAGGTCCATTCGCTTTGTGCTTGGGGCTCTGCACAGAAGCTTA
>Ga0315312_1000690_pt1 | contig 34140 bp, 28 predicted proteins | sample TDP7_MG_FD_203629 | JGI IMG/M metagenome (GOLD analysis project Ga0315312, IMG submission 203629) | Freshwater sediment microbial communities from Lake Towuti, South Sulawesi, Indonesia - TDP7 | ecosystem: Environmental > Aquatic > Freshwater > Lake > Sediment | place: Indonesia: South Sulawesi... | reverse complement strand
GGGAGCTCAGTGTTGCCAGCCGTGTAACGCCGCCGTCCCGGCGGCAGTCCTGAGGGCGAGACGCCCTCAGCGGGGGCGGGATGCCCCCGAGACAGCCGGCAAGATGCCCGCGGCACGAGTCCCCCCTCTGGCTGGTCCGGGAAGCGTGCGGTTGCATCCTCAGCCCCCCGTAAGTGAGGGATTACGAGTTTATTGCCCGCCGGACCAGACCGTGCAGCAGCGGCGGAACCGGCGCGAGGCAAAACGCTGTTGACATTCGGGCGATTCATGCGATAATTTTAGTATAGAAAACAGACAACCGGAAGCTCCCTTAAGAGGCAGGAAATGTACGCGGTTATCGAGACCGGTGGAAAACAGTATAAAGTCAGCGAAGGCGATACCATTGAGATCGAGAAGGTCCGCGCGGCGCCGGGCGAGGAGCTGACCTTCGATAAAGTGCTGATGGTCGGCGACGGAAAGGACTGCGCCATAGGCCGCCCTGCGGTATCCGGCTCGAAGGTTATCGGGGAGCTTTTGCGCCACGACTTAGGCGAGAAAATTGTCATCGGAAAGTTGAAGAGAAGAAAGAAGTACCGCAGAAAAACCGGTCACCGACAGGATATATCGGTTGTGAGAATCAAGCAGATAATCAAAGCTTAGAGGGAATAAGGCTATGGCTCATAAAAAGGGAATGGGAAGCACCCGCAACGGGCGGGACAGCCGGTCGAAGAGACTCGGCGTTAAGCGATTCGAGGGACAATTCGTCACCGGCGGTAGCATTTTGGTCAGGCAGAGGGGGACCAGAATCCATCCGGGGAGAAACGTCGGCCGCGGAGGCGACGATACTCTTTTCGCCAAGATTGACGGAGTGGTTGTCTTCGAGGGTACGAGCCCGAGAAGAGTCAGCGTTTACCCTGCCACCAACTGACTGCCTGGACCTTTGAGGGGTGCCGCGAAGTGCAAGGACGGCACCTCACGGAATATCTCACCGTTGATCAAGGCACCGTTTCGGAGGCGGCGGGCACCTTCGTGTCCGCACAAAACATCCACGCTGGCGCAGCAAGTGCGCCGCTATCCACAATCAGAGATTCTCATGGCTGAAGAAACTTGGAGGCCGGCGCGGATGCAATTTCATGGCCGGGCAACCGTGTGCGAAGCAAGGGAGGAAGAAGCATTATGAGACGCTTCCGACAAATGTTCTGTGAATGTTCTGCGTACGCCGCGAAAGGCTGGCGATGGCTTTCTGACCGATTGTGGTGGAGTTTCTCGCTGGTCGGAATATCGAGCTTGTTGTGGTTGATGCTTCGCAGCGGGGCAAGGCCGAGCAGGATACTTTATCCGTGCCAGAAAGTCGCGGCAGCGAACGTTGAGGCATGGGTCGGGATATCGCTCATTGGGGTGCTCGCTCGCTTGAGAAGAAAGGTGTGGGGCTTTCTCAGTTCGCGGCGCACAATCGCCGTTGTGTTTGCGGCCGGGGGCCTTGTGATACTGGGATTGGTTGTGGGTAAGGCTCTGGATGGCACCGGCGCGCTTTCGGCGCGCGAGCTTGAGCAGGCCGCGGAGAAAATGGCGCAGGTTCTTTCTCCGTCGTCGGACATTTTCGTTGTCAGAGACGGTGGCGGGCCTGACGGAATGCGGCACCTCGCCCTCGACAGGCTCGTAAATCTCATGGGAGCCCATGGCCTTTGCTTCTATCGTACCGAAAAGAGGGGAATAGGGTGTTCGCCGACCGGCCTGGTCGGTCCCAACGACGTCGTTCTGATAAAGGTCAACTGCCAGTGGGCGGAAAGAGGCGGCACAAACACGGACGTTGTCAAAGGACTCATCTACCAAATCACGCAGCATCCGGATGGATTCACCGGCGAAATCGTCGTCGCCGACAATGGACAGGACGTGGGAATCGGAGGAAGCCTCGACTGGCCAAACAGCAACGCTGAGGACTATTCCCAGTCGGCGCAGGATGTGGTCAACCTGTTCTCGGGTTCGTACAAAGCTTCCACGTACCTGTGGACAAGAATTCGCAATCAGGTCGTGGACGAGTTCGACCAGAAAGATATGAGGGACGGGTACGTTCTGGCGGCGACACCCGATCCGAGGTCGAATTTCCGTGTTTCCTATCCGAAATTCACGACTCCTTACGGAACGCGAATAAGCTTCAAGAGAGGCATCTACGACTCAAAGACCATGACTTACGACAAAGAGAGGCTGAAGGTCATAAACGTTCCGGTGCTCAAATCGCACAGCGGATTCGGCGTGACAGCCTGCGTGAAACATTACATAGGTCTTCAGTCGCAGCCTCTCTCCGACGGGCACAATCGCCTATCGCAAGGGTCAATGGGAACCCTCATGGCCGACGTCGGACTTCCGACCCTCAACATCATTGATGCTATCTGGGTTAACGCCAATCCGATAGGATACTCCGGGACAGGGCCTTCAACCAGTTACTCCCAGGCGACGAGGCTTGATACTCTGATGGCTTCTGTTGACCCCGTTGCTCTCGACCACTGGGCGTCGAAAAATGTGCTGATGCCGGCGGCCGTGGCCGACGGGCACACTAACGTGGATTCGATGAATCCCGGCAAGCCGGGGATTTTCCAAACGTATCTCCAGAGCGCGAAGAACATTCTTTTGCTGGAGGGCTACCCGGTTACCACCGACTCAAAGAGCATCACCGTGTTCAATGCGAACGACGAGCGGCCTGTTCTCACGAATGTCGGCGTTGATGGTTCGGGGAACGCAACTCTCAGCTGGGTGGAGGTAGCCCCGGGGTCTTTCGTGTACACAGTCGAGCAGACAGATGACCTCGCGAGTGCATGGCAGCCAGCGCCCGGAACCGCCTGGCCCATATCCGCGACAGAGTGGGTAAGCGCGGAAGCCATTCAAGCCGCAACACGCTTCTACCGCCTCAAAAGAGAACCCGCCGACTAACTCCTCCCGGCTGGCGCAAGTCGCGTTGCCATAAAGTCGGGTCGGTCTGCTCATTCTACTGCGGGAGTTACCTCGATCTTGCGGAAGCGAACCAGCCCGTGGTCTCCCTGGAACATGAGCGGTCCCGGAAGCGTCTCGTCGTTGAAACTCGCACCCTTTGGAATAATCGCGCCTCCCGTTATGCCGTCGAGATGAACGTTGTCCATGACGGTCTGCCCGTTGAGCACAACTGTAAGCCACCTCCCCACGAGGGTTGCTTCGAGCGTCTGCCATTCGTCCGCCCTTTTGCTCGCGTTGGCCGACGGCGCTAACCGGCTATATATGGAGCAGTTGCTGTGTACGCCCGGGGGCCTGCCGAAGTCGTCGAGGAGCTGGAGTTCATATCGTCCGCGAAGGTAGATGCCGCTGTTGCTCCCTCTGGCCAGACTGAATTCGACGTGGAGCTTGAAATCCTGGAACTGCTTCTCGCTGACGATGTCCTGATCGGGAGGGCGGTTGACCATCGCGCCATCCCTGACAGACCAGTGGAACTCACGGTTCGGGTCCCTCGCTCCCCAGCCGGTCAGGCTTTTCCCATTGAACACTTGGACCGGCTCTCCCCATTTTCGGTGGCGCTGCCCGCTGAACGAAGCAACAGCTCCGCCCGCCTCACCTCGCACGGTCCCGCTCACCCTATCGCCGTGAATGTCCGCTGCGTAGTGCCAGGAAGCGCCCGTCCCTTCCTGCTGCTGCGTGGTGCCGGGAAGAGCCCGTCGCCGCAGTGGGAAAGTAACCGAGAAAGTCAGCTTCGTCCCGTCGAGCTTCCCTTTCTCGACGGGGAATTCCTGACCACGTGCTCGGATGTATCTGCCGGTGACGTTAGAGCCGTCCTGACTGAGAACAAGACTCGCCGTCGTCGCCTTCCTTCTTGGAGTCTCTAACGTGAGCTGCCAGGTTCCGGAGACGTCCACTTTCTCAATGGCGCGTATGCCAGTCCATTGAAAAACGGAGCCATCCGGGTTTTTCACTGACCCGACGAGCTTCCCGTCAACGAGCTTGCCCGCATAGACCACGTCAACCGGCTTGTCTTCGTAGGACTCTGTTCGAGTGACGCGGAGCTCCTCTCCGATGACTTCAACCGATTTCACCGGCGTAACACTCCCCCAGCGCCAGAGAAGTTTTCCGGAGAGCTTTCCGTCGCTTTCGGCGACTTCCAGCCACGACGAGCGAAACGTGTCGCCGGTACTGGCTATTGTGATGTCCCACCGGCCGAGAAAAGCCGCTGGCTGCACGCCATTCGAATAGCCCGGCACAACAAGAAGCAAAAAAACTGCTGTGAAGACGATTGTCGAAAAATTAGCAAGTCTGGACTGCATTATCTCCTCCTCTCACAAGCTACGTCTCGCGCCTGGAGTTACCGGTGCAACCGGACGGATGGCGCGGCTCGTGATTTGCCAGGTGTGCTCAAACGTGCGCTGCGTGAACACAAAATATCAAACGAGTAAGCAGAGTTCAACAGGCGAGTTCGAAGGCTATCGTCTCATCCCGCTACATGAGCTTTCAGCAAAGCATCGAAGGGGAAACCGCGAAGAATGCGCGTGAAAATATCTCTTGTAGTGCGAGGGCCGGAATCGGTTAAACTTTTTAGCGACGGAGGCGTTAGAGGTTTTTGAGGGCGTATTTGCGGGAATAGGATTTCTCAGGAGGGCGAGAGGAAATGTATGTGAGAACTGCTATACTGCTGGCGGCTTTTGCCATTTTTTCAACGGGGTTCCCAGAAGGAAAGATTCATCCGGACCGAGGGCCGCTTCTTGCGAGGCTGGATGAGATTGACCAATGCCTTGAGCAGATGGAGAATGACATTCAGAGGCTGCGTGCGACAGCTCGGCGGTTGAAGGAGGAGAAAGAAGCTGTTGACATCCGGCAAACCCCTGAATACCGCGAACTGGAGAGGCGGTTCAGAGAATTGCAGGAGAAAACAGGACTCCGCCCGCCGAGAAGTCCGGCAGAAATCTGGGAGGCAATGGGCAATCCGAAAGAGTTGGCGAGAAGGTTGGACTTGCTGGCAGAGAAGTTTGCACCGACCGTCCCGGACGAAGAGAAACGCAAGGAATTTCGAGAAGAAGTGGAGGCGCTGAAGAAAAAAATAGGGGAAGAAGTCTCGCAGGAAGAGCTTCAGCGGAAGGTGCGAGAGAGGCTTTCGGAAAGGCTGAAAAGGGCCACCAGCGAAAGAGAGAAAGCCTGGCTTCAGAGGCAACTTGAGGAGCTGGAACGGTCTAAGGGGCCGGAGCTGAAGGCGAGCATTGACCGCTTCGTGAGAATCGAAAATGTCAGGGCGATGCACGAGCTTGCCGAGAAGTATTCGATTCCGCGGGAGCTGATGGTGGAGTGTGGCCTGGCGTTCATTGAATTTCCGCGGCGTCCACCGCGGCGCCCGGAGCGAGGCGAAGGGCCTGAGCCTCCCATGATGCCGCCGCGCGGCGAGCCGAGACCACCGAGAGATAGAAGACCCCCTGAAAAGTAGCCGACAGAAATAAAAAGGCGTGATATTACAGACATGCCGGGAAGGTGTTAGACGCATCTTCCCGGCGTTGTTTTTGTGGGCTGGTGCAGCATGGCGCACGGTGGAAAACTCGGATGCCCGCGACCAAAATCGCCACGGGCTACTCCGCTTGGAGGGGTAAACATCGCGGGGGATTTCCTCTCGGAACAGCGACGGCTCGGAAATGCGTTATAAGAATTGGAGATAGGGCAATTGAGGGAAGCGCAAGCTCCGGGGAAGGCGGTGAGAAAAAGGAGGACCGGATTTCCGGCGCCCTGGAGCTATGAAAAGGACAAAAGGTTTCACGCTTATCGAGCTGCTGGTCGTCATCGCAATTATTTCGATCCTCGCCAGCTTGCTTCTTCCGGCACTGCGGACGGCCAAGGAAGCAGCACGCCGCGCGGTATGCACGGGACATCTCAGCCAGTTGGGCCGGGCGTTTTCGATGTACCTCCAGGAATACGGCGGATACGTGCCGCCATATGCGGGAGTCATCCAGTTCGGATGGGGAGAGGGGACGAGCTGGATGGATAGGCTGTTTCCCTTCGTGTCGCAAGGGCTGTTGGGACGCGGCCCCTCATATCCCGAAAGCGCCAATTCAGAGCGGACAGCCGTGTTCAGGTGTCCGAGCATAAAAACCCACGCCGCCGACGGCCGCAAGTACTTGAGCAGTTACATATTGAACTCCCGCCTCTACGACGACAGCAGGACGGGGATGTTCGATATGGGGAGACTCAAGCATCCCGATAAGGTGGTCGTCCTGTACGACAGGAACAAGTGGACGGGGGAACCTTCCGACGCGGACATGACCGACGAGTGGGCCAACAGCGGCGGCCCGGACGGATTCGGCCACGGCGGGCTGTGGTATTACCATTCCGGCGGACCGGACTTTTCGGGACCGCATTCCGGCGGATACAACATTCTCTTCGCCGACTGGCATGTCAGGTGGTTCGGGCACTGGGAGGAAGGGAAAATAACTCGCCATGCCGAGCAATGAGCGGGTCTCCTGAGGGCGCTCGTATTGTCGGTATAGGCGATTCAGAGAAAGGGGAGTTTGTCCGTGGCAGCGAAAAGAAACGCCCGCTCCTGGCGTGTCGCTGCCTCCATCGTCCAATCCCTTTTGCGTCTCTACCGGCTCCTGTGCGGCGCGTGCTTTGCGGTTGAGTCCCAAACGCCCCCGACGATGACGGGATACCGGCGGATTTTTGTGCTACACGTAATCGAGCCTGCCGATGTGAAAATCGAGAGGAAATAGGGCGTCGAGATAGGGGAGCGACCTGTCGAGGCCGAGCGCCACCGACGGCGGAATCGTTCCGAAAATCAGCCGAACCATCTCGGTGTCGGAGAGGCGTAAGGCCGGCTCCGTCCTGCGGCCAGAGACTGTGAGTCGGTTGCCAAAGTGAAGGGAAACCACCTGCCGGCTGTCGGTCATTTCGAGGGTGAGGTTTCCCCTTAGCCCCAGACCACGGCACTTCTTCTCAAGTTGCGGGGCGAACTTCTGAAGGACAGACTTGAGATTCAGTATCTTGACCATTCCGATGAATCGGACGCCCCAGTCGCTGCTGCGGCTGATGAGAAAGGGAAGATAGGGGCTTCGGGAAACCGCGACGGCGCCCCTGAGGTTCTCGAGCTGATATTCGCTGAACAGAAAGCTGAGCAGGTCGTTGAGGCCCGAAAGGTGGCCCCCGAACTCTATCAGTTCGCGGTCTTTCGCTTCGCCCTTGATGGTCACGTAGGCGAAGGCCGTGCCTTTTGTCCAGACCCGCGTTTCGTACGTATGGCGATTAAGAACCGCCCTCAGTTGCCGGGGCGTGCGGAGAACCCTTAGCTCTCTCTGCTCATGGAGCTGTGCGATTTCGCGCAAATCGGCGGCCGAATCCGAAAACCGCCGAATCTGGCCGCCACTCGCCCCGCCCGCAGGAATGTGCCTGCGATTGATAGTGAAGACATACTGCCTGCCGGCATTTTCCCATCCGAAATGGCTGTAGCGCCTTCGGTCTCCCCACAGGATAGAGATGTCGTAATCCCTGCGCTGCATAATTGAAATGGCTTCGCTCAGGAGCGTGCTCATCAACCCCTGCCCGCGGTGCTGAGGGTCTGTGGAGACGCCGCCGATGCCGCCGACAGATAGATTGACATCCTCGCACACCAGCGTCATTGGGAAAATGCCGACGCAGCTTGTGATGCGGTTGTCCTCCGAGACAATAATGTTTTTGGACATATCTTTTTGCGTCCGCTTATAGATATGTCCGTATTCCAGGTCCATCCTGATGCGAAATATGGAGTTCAGGAACGCGATGAGCTCTTCGTAGTCGGAGACCGTCGCCTTTCGGGGAGGGGTCATAGCTTACCTTCCTGGGAGAAGTTGTGAGACCTTGGATGGGGTGGAGTCCGGCCAGCATCGGCGGGGACGCGGCCTCATTTCTTCTTTCTCTTCTTGACGAGGCCACGCAGCACCTTCAAGTTCGTGACGTCCTCAGCCATGTCCGGGCCTTTCGGGGTTTCGAGGATCATAGGGGTTTTGGCGAACCTGCCGTCGTTCAGAAGGAGGCGGAATCCTTCCAGACCTATCCGACCCTGGCCGATGTGGGCGTGCCGGTCAATCCGAGAGCCGAGCTCGTCCACCGAGTCGTTCAGGTGGAAAGCCGAAATGCGTTCGAGCCCGACCACCTTATCGAACTCCGCAAACGTCGCCTCGTAAGCTTTTTTGGTCCGCAGGTCATAGCCTGCCGCGAAGGTGTGGCAGGTGTCATAGCAGACGCAGACTCTCTTCCTATCCTTGATAGCCTCGATGAGAAACGCCATGTGCTCGAACTTACAGCCGAGGCTGCTTTTCTGCCCGGCGGTCGTCTCCAATGCAATTTTAACCTTGTAGCCCTTCGTCTTCTGAAAAAGAGTATTGATGGCCGCGGCAATCCTCTTCAGCCCCGCCTCTTCTCCGCTGCCGACGTGCGCGCCCGGATGCATCACGATGAAGGGAAGCCTCAACCTCTCGGACCTCTCTAATTCGTCAAGCATTGAGCTTGTGGACTTCTCGTAAAGCGCGTCGTCCGGAGAAGCGAGATTGATCAGATATGAATTGTGCGAAAAGATCGGGTCTATTCCCGTCTCTTTTTTCGCCTCCGAAAACTTCTCGACTTCTTCGTCGGTTATTTCTTTTCCGAACCACTGGTTGGCGTTTTTGACGAAAATCTGGATGGTGTCGCACCCGATGCTTTTGCCACGAAGGGGAGCGTTGAAAACTCCCCCCGCTATTGACATGTGCGCTCCCAGAAGCATAGCCATCGCCTCTTGCTGTTGAGATGCAGCCGAGCCGAAAAGCGAAAGAGACCAAGCAGTGTCACCGCACGGCGGTTATCCTACCAAGCGCCCGTAGAAATATATTGGAAACGCGCAGTCGGTGTCAATAAACGCGGCGATTTTCGCGACAGCCCTCGGCGGCAAGGCCGGCCTCACAACCGGCGGGCAGGGTTCCGGGGCCCGGGAGGTGCGGGGGGAGAGAAGGGACCCCCGGAAAAAACGCGGCGACCGAAAGGCATCCCGTCGCATCGCGCCGGAGCCGGGTATGCCGCCAAGAGAAGCGATGGCTTCGTCGAGAAGCTCAATCGCTTCTCCAAAGCGGCGTTCCTCAATCTTTATCCGTGCCACCTCGTCGAGGAAGATGGCGATTGCAGCATCGGCACCGTCGCGCTGAGCTTCGTCAATCAAGCGATGCAGAAGCTCCACCCTCCGGATCACTTCCGCGGGAATGCCGCGTGGGCCGCCGGGCCCGAAAGGAGGCTGCCCCGGTGCCGATAGGGCGAGCTCGTCCATTCTGCTGCGTATCCTCTCGAGGAGAGAGCGCGATTCGGCGAGCGCTTCGCCGCTCAGTTTCTCGCCCTCGCGGGCTGAGCGGTTGAGCTGGTTTTCAAGCTCACGGAGGTCTCCCGAAGCCTCGTCCAGCTCGCGCCCGACCGGACCCGGTATGGCTTGCGAAATGTCTTTTAGTACCACGACGCTCCTGTGCAAGGGACGCATCGCTTCCTCGGCGTCTCGCGGCAATAACTCCTCAACTTCCCCGAGGCGGTCGGCAACTTCACGGAAAGCTTCCGGCGGCGGCTCGCGCGGTGGCAAGACTGCCTGCCCAAATGGTTGAGGCACCACGAACCGAACCACGAACTCACTCGTAACCGCGATGCCGAAGATGGCGACAGTTGCCAGGGCAATGGTCTTCCATTTCCCCTTTGCGGCCTGCAAAACTGCCGCCGCTCCAATGCATACGGCCGGAAGCGACGGGAGAAATTTCCGGCACATGAACTGGAAGCTGTCCTCGCGGATTGTGCTGAAGCACAGATAGAACGCCCAGTACGTGCCGAACCACAGCCCTGCAAAAAGAGCCAGACGTCGCGTCGCTGAAGGCGACTGGCGGACTGCTTCGTGTGCGCCCGCATCTTGCATAAGACCGCTTGCCATAGTTCTCCGCATGCCGAGCAACAGAAAGCCAGCCGGAGCGAGAAGGGCGATCGGGTAGCCCTGGAGGAGGCGCGGCAGACCGACAGGGAAAGTGTAGCCTATGTTTCGCACGGAGAAGATGGCTCTGCGACCGAAGAAAGAAAAGTACTTCCACCCCTCGTGCGAAAACCGCTGCGAATAGCCCGTGCCAAAAATTTCGTCCATGGTATGCAGGTTGTACAGGAGAAGGGGCGAGATGCCTGCGAGCAGACCGATAACCAGCGGGACTATGCGGCGTGCCGAAAAGAGCGATGGTGCCGCCGAGGCATTCCCTGAGCCGGAAAACGCCTTCGGGAATGTCAGGATACACAGCTCGTAGATTGCTATGGAGACGAAGAAAATTGCATTCGTTATCCGAAAAATTACGCTGACGGAAAGGAGAAAGCCAGCGAGACCATAGAGGGAGGCGTTCCCTTTCTCCCTCGCCAGCCAGTAAACCCCCATCGCGAAAAGCCCGAAGATGAAATACGAAAAATCGCTCATGTAAACACGGTACAGACCGGTGAGGAACGTCGCGTTGAAAATCATCAGCAAGGTGGCGCAGAGAGCGAGTCTCTCGTCGGCAAACTTCCGCAGCATGAGAAAAAAGAATAGGACGCCCGCCACGGCCAGAAAGACGTTCGTGTAGCGGTCCAGACCCAAGAGGTGGAAAAGAGCCAGGAAAGCGTAGTAGCCGGGAGACCTCTCGTGGACGAGTCCCCTTCCCGTGCGAACCATCGGAAAACGTAATTCGCCGTGCCGAAAGCGAAATCCACCGAACCGCTCAGCCATTTCCTCGTGAATTTCCCGAACTTCTTCCTCGGAACTGATGAACTGACCCCGAGAAAATGAGAGCATCCCACCGTACCAGTCGAAATCGTCCGGCTCAACCAGGACGACGGGCAGCAAGAGAACAACCCCGCAGACAACAACCAGAATCGCAACAACAATCGATATCGAATTGTTCATCTTCCCGACTTTCACGACGCCACTGACTGTGACCTGGCAGCCTTCACGAGGTCGAATATAGCAGGCCGCATGGTCGCGGTCAATTTCAGGAGTCGCCCGGCGCCCCGTTATCCCTCGCGTCTCGTTTTGGACCCGCGCGCGACCCCTCTTCTGCTACTTGAGGCCGATTCTTTTGATCTGGCGGAAACTCGGGTCGGCTTACTGCTGTGATTCATAAATCTTGTCGCGTAATTTTGCACAGGATTACGGGATAATGGGACGATGTGCAGCCTGCTGGCCCCCGCGTGAAGCGACCAGGTCTCCTCGGGCTTGCCTTCCAGTCGTGTCAATCCTGTTCATCCCGTCCGAAAGAAACGCCCGCTGTCTCATACGTGACGCCATTTCCGAATTGACCTACTTAGGCTTGGGGAAGATTGTCGCTCTCTCGAAGAAAATGTGCAGTTTTGTCACACTCATTGGCGTTTGGGGTTATCAATTGCCTCGGCCTGTTTCCCACTGGTTCGGCCATAATCTCTTGGCTGGCGGGTAATTGCGTTCCCGAGCTGCGGAGTTCGACAACCGCCACTCCGGTTTTTTTCGCTGGCATGCAAAGTGCTCCACACGGGAACGGAGATTTTGTAGAATGAACTCGGAGGTGAAATGTGGATGAGGCTGGAGAAGTTTACGTTAAAGGCGCAGGAGGCGATTGAGCGGGCGCAGCGGTCCGCCGAGGAGATGAGCCACCAGCAGATTGAGGCGGAGCACCTTCTCAAGGCGCTTCTCTCGCAGGAAGATGGCGTCGTCAGGCCTCTCGTGGAGAGGATCGGTGCGCGACCAGAGATGCTGATTTCAGCGCTCGACGCGGAATTGCGGAAACGGCCGAAAGTTTATGGGGAAGCAGGAGCGGGGGTGTACGTTTCGGCGGACTTGAGGAGAGTCCTGGACGCCGCTGAGAAGGAAGCCGAGCAAGTCAAAGACGAGTACGTAAGCACGGAACACATTCTTCTCGCGATGGTGGCGAGCAAAGGGGCGGCGGGCGAGCTTCTGCGTGTTTTCGGCATTACGAGGGAATCCATCCTTTCCGTTTTGAAAGAGCTCCGCGGTGGGCAGCGTGTCACCGACCAGACGCCGGAGGCGAAGTTCCAGGCAATAGAGAAGTACAGCCGCGACCTGACAGCCCTGGCACGCAAAGGAAAGCTCGATCCCGTCATCGGCAGGGACGATGAAATCCGCCGCGTCATACAGGTTCTATCACGTCGGACAAAAAACAACCCTGTCCTCATTGGTGAGCCGGGCACTGGCAAGACCGCCATCGTAGAAGGGCTGGCGCAGCGGATTGTCAACGGGGATATCCCCGAGGGGCTAAGGGACAAAAGAGTCCTTGCTCTTGACGTCGGCGCACTCGTTGCCGGAGCGAAGTTCCGGGGCGAATTCGAAGAGAGGCTGAAAGCCTTCCTGAAAGAAGTGGAGAACGCCGCCGGGCAGATTATCCTTTTCATAGACGAACTGCATACAATCGTCGGAGCTGGAGCTGCGGAAGGCGCGGTTGACGCCTCGAACATGCTCAAGCCAGCTCTTGCGAGGGGAGAGCTGCGATGCATCGGCGCCACCACCCTTAACGAATACCGCAAGCACGTCGAGAAGGATGCTGCACTGGAGAGGCGGTTCCAGCCCGTTTACATATCTGAACCTTCGGTCGAAGACACCGTTGCCATTCTGCGAGGATTGAAGCAGCGGTACGAGGTTCACCATGGAGTCAGGGTCAAGGATTCGGCGATCATCGCTGCCGCGACTCTTTCAGACCGGTACATCTCGGACCGCTTTCTTCCGGATAAGGCTATTGACCTGATGGACGAGGCAGCCTCTCGTCTCCGCATCGAGATAGACAGCATGCCGACGGAGATTGATGAGATCGAGCGCAAGAGCATGCAGCTCCAGATAGAAAGGCAGGCCCTTTCCAAGGAGAAGGACAAAGCTTCCGTCGAAAGGCGGGAGAAGATTGACAAGGAACTCGCCGAGCTGAAGGAGAAAAGCGATGTCCTTAAAGCGAAATGGCACTCCGAGAAGGAGCTGATTGACCGTCTGCGAAAAGCGAAGGAGGAGATCGAGGAAATCACGGCCAGAGAGCAGGCGGCTGAACGCGAAGGAAACCTCTCGCTCGCGGCAGAATTGCGGTATGGGCGGATTCCGCAGCTTCAGCGAGAGGTTGAGGCCGCGCAGGCGAAATTGCAGGAACTTCAGAAGGACGGCGCAATGCTGAAAGAGGAGGTGGACGAGGAGGATATAGCCGAAGTCGTCTCGAAGTGGACGGGCATTCCTGTCTCGAAAATGCTGGAAGGGGAAGTCCAGAAGCTGATGCACATGGAGGAAAGGCTGCGCCACAGAGTCGTGGGGCAGGAGGACGCCCTCCGGGCGGTCTCCAACGCTGTCCGGAGGTCGAGAGCCGGCTTGCAGGACCCGAACAGGCCGCTCGGCTCGTTCATCTTCATAGGCCCGACTGGCGTTGGCAAAACGGAGCTTGCGAAAGCTCTTGCGGAGTTCCTATTCGACGATGAAAACGCCCTTGTGCGAATAGACATGTCGGAATACACGGAGAGACATTCGGTCGCCCGGCTCATCGGCGCTCCTCCCGGATACGTCGGCTACGAGGAAGGCGGCCAGCTCACCGAAAGAGTCAGGCGAAGGGGCTACTGCGTTATCCTCTTCGATGAGATAGAGAAGGCGCACTTCGAGGTTTTCAACGTTCTCCTGCAAATTCTCGACGACGGACGCCTCACCGACGGGCACGGGCGGACCGTTGGCTTCAAAAACACCGTCATCATCATGACCTCTAACCTCGGAAGCGAACTCCTTCAGGATTACGACGAGAAAGACTACGACCGCATGAAGGAGAAGATGATGGAGGTCTTGAGGGCGAGTTTCCGGCCGGAATTTCTCAACCGCATTGACGAGGTGGTGACTTTCCACAAGCTCAACGAGAACCTCCTCAGGCAGATCGTGGACATTCAGCTCAATCGCCTCAAAGAGGTAGTCGCCAGCAGGAAAATTACAATTGAGTTCGACGATGCCGTGAAGGCACAGCTCGCCAAAGAAGGATACGACCCTGTCTTCGGAGCGAGACCTCTGAAACGGGTCGTCCAAAAACAACTCGTGGACGCCCTGGCCCAGAAAATCATCGCCGGGGAAATCCACGAGGGGCAAAAGGTCACAGCGGTTCAGGGCAAGGGAGGCGAAATACAGTTCCGAAGCAGGAAGTGAGGGCGCGGGTAGTTGAACGTTCCCCGGGAAGGAAGACCAGCCTCCAAGAAGAACCCTGCCGCGGGCAAGAAACTTCAGCCTCGTTGAATATCAGCTTGACATGGCATTCTTTGCCACGTAAGTTAATGGATGCGACAGAACAGTGAAGCACCTCGCTCGTGGCTACGGAAGAGATCGCTTGTCTGGTCTTTCCGGACCGTCGCGGGCGTCGAGTGTGCGGAGAGGTGGCTGAGCGGTCGAAAGCGGCACCCTGCTAAGGTGTTGCGGGGGGTAACCTCCGCCCTGGGTTCGAATCCCAGCCTCTCCGCCACTGCTTTTTCGGCGGAATCCTCCGGAGATTTGAGGGAGGGGTTCAGGTCGAGGATGGCACGCGAGATAAGAGGTCGCGAAGCTCTTTCTGTTTGGCGGGGTCCGTAACCTTTTGAAGAGCCTTCTCTATCTCCACTTTTGCCTGGGCGTGCTGGCCGGTGTGAAAAAGAATGACCGCCCTGTGGTAGACAGCCTCCGGGACGCGTTCTCTTAGCCTCTCCGGGACGCGGTTGACAACGTTGAGTGATTCGGCGAACGAACCCTTCCTGTAAAGAACCCATGCAAGTGTGTCCTGGAGAGGAGCTTCGTTGGGGTACTTGTCCGCCAGCGGCTGAATCATCCGAAGGGCCTCATCGAGGAGCTGGGGATCGTCCATGTACTCTGCGTACATGTAGGCGAGATTATTGACCGCCGGGAGGAGATTCTGGTCTTTCTCGACGGCCCTCTTGTACTCCTGGATTGCCTTCTGGGGCTCGTTCATCCTTCGGTACAATTGCCCGAGGTGGCAATGCACCAAGGCGAAATCCGGGTTGCCTTTGGCTACTTCCGTGAACATGTGCAGCGCCCGGTCGTAGTCTTTCCTGTCCTCGTAAATCTCTCCGAGAATCAACCTGCTGAACAAAGATGTTTCGTCAATCTGGAGTGAGCGGGTAAAGTACGCCTCCGCTTTCTCGACATCATCCTCAGCTAAGTATAGCCTCCCGAGGAGAACATCTGCGTAGAGATTGCTCGGCTCAGCCGTGGCAACCTTTTCCGCGTTCTTGATAGCCTCCTTACGCTCTCCAAGGGCGAATTCTATCTCGGACATAAGCAAGAGCGCCCTGGCGAAGGTCGGTTGGAGCCTGATAGCTTCCCCGAGGGCTTTTTTTGCAGAGACGAAATCGTTTTCCATCGTATAAGCGAGGCCAAGGAGATAATGGGCCGAAGCCAGTTCGGGCTTTTTTCTTGTGACGAGCTTCAAGTCCTTGAGAGCTTCTTTGGCCTTTCCGGCAAAAAGGCTGATGACAGCCCTCTGATAGATTGGCTCCGGAGCGCCCGGAACTCTTTTGAGAAGCTCACGGAGATAGTGCTCGGCTCTGTCGGTTCTGTTCATTGCAATACTGACGGAGGTGCATTCTCTGAGGGCTTCTATGTTATCGGGGTCCACCTCCAGAGCGAGTCCATACTGGCTCAGGGCTCTGTCCAGTTGCCCACTACGGCGGAGGAACCGGGCGAATTGGAGACGGGCAAAGACCGATTTCGGATCGGTTTCGATTGCCGACAAGAAAGCCCGCTCGGCATCCTCAAACCGGCGCTCCTGGGCATAAAAGCTGGCCAGGGCAGTCCTTGCGGTGACGTCCTTGCCGCTTTCCTCAACAGCCTTCTTGAGCTCTTTCTCGGCTTTCTGTTTGTCTCCCTCTCTCAGGTACAGCTCAGCCAACGCGAGGTATCCAGGCGGATACCTGGGAGCAATCTCGACGATGTTGCTAAGGTCTCGAATGGCTGACTGCATCTGCCCTTCGGCGACGTGACACTGGGCCTGGAGAGCCAGCGCCGGGATGTTTCTCGGGTCCTTCATCAGGAGATCGGCGGCGACTTCCTTGGCTCTGTAAACGTTCCTCGATGTGAGGTAAAGATGGCCGAGTAAAAGCCAGTTGCGGGCGTCGTCGGGGGATGACCGAAGGTGGGCTTCCATTTCCCGGATCGCGCCGCGGACGTCTCCGAGGTTGAGGTACGTTCGGACCACAGCCTGGCGTATGTTAGGGTCATCCGGAAACCTTCCCTGAGCTTTCATCAACATGCGGAGAGCTTCCGCGTGCTTGCCGGCGCGGGAAAACTTCCTTGCATCCTCGATGTATTTCTCCCGACGAGTTGCCGGGGAACGCGACTCGATCGCTTTTTTAAGGCCGTACCCCGCCGCACAGACGACCAGGACGACTAATACGCCGATAGCTATGAATGACACAAGTCCCCGGCGCACGGGCGTCTCTTTATCGCCAACTGCGCGGTCGCTTTGCCTTCTCCACATTCTGCCTCAAGCCTTCCTGACTATTATTCTCTCCGTCTGACCGTGCTGCAAGGCGGACGGCCAGCCTCTCCGTGACCGCGGCCGGAGCATCTGCAACATGCTCGGCCGGGCGCCGCCAGAGGAAGCTTATCGCGAGCCGCCCACTTCACCAAGGCAAAAATAGAAAAGGGAGGACTCATTGTCCTCCCTTCCACGACGTTTCATCCTGACGAAATAGCGATCCTATCTCTTACCTCTCCGCCGGATTTTCCAAGCAAGGAAGCCAGCCAGCGGCCCCGAAAGCAGGAGGACGCTCGGCTCCGGCGTGACTGTGAACTCGTCAATATTAACCTTAGCATCCGCCGGCGGAGTTCCCACGAAGCCCAGGACAATGCCGACGGCGTCAACGCTGGCTATTGTCGTTGCCCAGGAATCAGCGGTGCCTCTCTGGGCGTTGTGCTGAGGCCCAACGCTTAGCACCTTGAATGTCTCCGGCGTGAAGTAGAGGGTGGGGGTCCAGGTCATTTCTGTGCCAAGAGAAAGGGGATCATTGGAGGCCGCCCAGAACGTTTGAGAACCGCCTACCCAGGAGCCAGGTCCGCCGGTGAGATATATCTGGTCGTCGCCGGCATTCCCCCCGCCTGCTAAGAAGAAGTAGGCAAATGCTGGAGCCACAGACCCAGAATAAGACACTCTCGCTTTGACGTAGCCGCCGCCAAGGTCCTGGTTGGAACCGAAGGTCGGATGCAGGCTATCCTTGTCGAGGAAGATGTAACGCACGGAGAAGAAGGAGTAACTCGGGTAATCAACTGATAGTACTCCCCCCGACGGTGCTACCGATGTGCCGGGTCCGGTGTCATTGTCGAAATAGCTCCATCCCTGGTCGGCATCGAAAGTGTACTCCCAGCAGTATGCCGTCGGCAGAACAATACAGAAAAGAATCGTCAGGATGAATTTTGCTCGCATTTGTTACCCCTTTTGTTATGGGACCGCACACTTATCCATTTTCGGAACAACATCATGCCCCTGCCCCACGCCTTTGTCAAGGAAAAAAACAGGAAAATTTCATCGAGCCATTTCCGGCCGCGGAGGGCGAAATTCCGCTTCCCGTCGCACAAGACTGCGTACAATGCCGAGCGATAGAAGCTCGATGAAAGAGACTTCCAGCGGAGCGCGTCAAAAGCCGTTTTCTCGGGACAAGGCGATCGGGAACTGTCATTATCGAGCCTTGTGTTGTGAAAGCAGCCGTCCCGCCACAGGCGGGAGCGCCTCCCCGGTCCAATCCCAGCAGCCCTGTCCGCCGCCCGAATCCCCCGCGTTCACCACGGGGCGGGGCGGGACTCTGCGTTCCATGCCGTTCCCTTCCAACGCAAAGACCATTAAACACGTTTTTCACCAGCCGCAAGCCGGAATATGCTTTCACAGCGCTCCCTGAGTGCCCAGGACTGCACAGCGACCCGCTCGCCGTTCCTGGGCCTTTGCATCGCGATTTTCAGCCTCTCTCCCGGACGGAATTCCTTTCCATTGATCTTCTTTCACAGCCGTCCCCGGGTCATCGTCAAAGAAAGAGTCCTCGACGTTAGGCACATACTTCGTCCGAGTTTCTGTGACCTTACGGGCGTCATGTGACCTCTTCCAACGCCGAGGATCGCAGGGAATTTCATTTGCATCTCAAGCTCAATCGTTTTATAAAGATAAAGGCAGGTGCCGTCTGGCGAAGTATCGTCCGCTTTGATGGCAACGGGCCACGGGGCAGTCGTTGCGTAATGGTCTTTGCGCTGAGAAAAAGGCGGCATCGAACTCGGAGTCTCACCCCGCCCTGGCGGGGGAGGAGTACGAGTTTCTCTGCGTGTTAGCGTTGTTGACCCTTGCCTATAAAACGCAACGGGCCATTCGCCTGACCGACGGAGCTACTGGCACTGGACGGAACGACGCGGCCCCGCCTGTGGCGGGACGGCTGCTTTCACAATACAAGCCTCGATAATGAGAAGGATTCACGAGATGCGGGTAAAGTGGCCGTCATCTCCCGTATTATTGGTTTTGCGAAATGCTCTCTCGACAAATGAAAGGGGCTACATATGAATAGAAACAATTTGACCAGACGGCAGTTCTTGACTGCGGCATCAGTCGGCGCTATCAGTGCCGCTGCCTTACGGAGCGTCCCCGGCTATGGCAATGTCACTAAAAAAGCTGGCACGCTGGCAATCCTCGGCGGTGAACCTGTCAGAAGCAACAAGGGCTGGCCTCCCTGGCCGTACTGGGATGAAAACGTCGTGAACTCCATAGTCAAGACCACAAAGAGCAGAATCTGGTGCAGAATCCAGTCGGAGTCGGGCACAGTCCCCAGATTTGAAAAGGTGTTCGCCCGATTAACGGGGGCGAAGCTCTGCGTGGCCACGGGGTCCGGAACCCAGGCACTGCACACCTCGGTCGAAGCCCTCGGGATTGGCCCGGGAGATGAGGTCATCACCTCGCCCTATACCGACCCCGGCACCATCGCTTCCATTCTGTCGGCCAGGGCCCTGCCTGTCCTGGCTGATTTGGACCGGGAGTCTTACCAGCTCGACCCCGATGACGTGGAAAGAAGAATCACAGAAAACACAAAGGCCATTATGCCGGTGCATATGATGGGGCAGCCCTGCAACATGGAAAGAATCATGGCAATTGCCAGGAAGCACAATCTGAAAGTCATCGAGGATGCCGCGCAGGCGCACCTCGCCGAGTATCAGGGGAAGAAGTTGGGAACCATTGGAGATCTCGGATGTTTCAGCTTCCAGGCCAGCAAGACAATTGCATGTGGAGAAGGCGGAGCAATTATCGGCAACGACGAAGAACTCATGGACAAGTGCTATACCGTTCATAACCATGGCACGTCTCGCCGGGGGAGAACGGAAGTCGCGGGACCCAAATACCGGATGAATGAGTTTGAAGCTGCGGTTTTGCTGGGGCAGTTGCCCGGTGTCGAAGAACGCTTCGCCCGCCGCAATGAAAACGCTGCCTATCTCACCTCCAGGCTCAAAGACGTTCCGGGAATTTCCCCTCAAAAGCTGTATGAAGGTACGAGCAGCGGCTCCTTCTACCTCTATGCGATGACATACCGAAAGGAATACTTCAACGATGCCGACCGCAGCAAGTTTCTCAAGGCTCTCCGTGCAGAAGGCATAAGCCTCGACGGATATATCGCGCACGGATTACACAAGGAGCCGTGGGTGGACCACATATTGAGTTCAAGGGTTTATCAGAAAATGTTTTCCAAAGACAGATTGCGGAGATACCGCGAGGAGAATGAGTGCCCAAACTGCGATAAGGTCTGTCAAGAGATGGCCATGATCTGGGCTTCAGGCCCTCTGCTCGGAACGAAAGAGGACATGGATGACATCGCCAATGCCATCATTAAGGTCTATGAGAACAGAGATAAGCTAAGCTCGATATGATCGTAGAAGCGCGCGACCCTGTTAGCGCGCACTCGTTATGTGCACTTGTTCTCCGTCGTAAATCTTTCACAAAATTGGAGGTGACAGAGATGAATAAGAAGAATCTAACCAGGCGGCAGTTCTTAGCTGCGGCATCACTCGGGACAATCGCCGCGGCAGCCTCAAGAGCAATCCCTGTCCGTGCAGAGGCGGGCAAGGAGGCAGGTAAACTCGCGATTCTGGGCGGTCAGCCGGTCAGAACCAAACCCTGGCCCTCCTGGCCGATCTGGGATAGGTCGGCCGAAGAATCTGTTCTGTCCATCTTGCGAAGCGGAAAATGGTTCAGGCGTAGCGGAAACACGGTTTCAGAATTCGAAGAAAAGTATGCAGCGTTGATGGGGGCAAAGCGCTGTCTCTGCACGGTGAACGGCACAAATGCGCTGCTCACCGCTCTCCACGTGCTCGACATCGGCGTCGGCGATGAGGTCATTGTCTCCCCTTACACCTTCATTGCCACGTACAACGTAGTCATCAATTCGTGTGCCCTGCCGGTCTTCGCCGATACCGACCCCGAAACCTTTCAGATCAATCCGGACAAAATAGAAGAACGAATCAACGAAAACACGAGAGCGATTCTGCCGGTTCACATTCTGGGCCTGCCGGCGAACATGGATAAGATCAATGCCATTGCCAAAAAGCATAACCTGAAGGTGATAGAGGACGCCTGCCAGGCGTGGCTCGCGGAATGGAGAGGTAAAAAGTGCGGCACGCTCGGTGACCTCGGCTGTTTTAGCTTCCAGGAGTCGAAGCATCTGCCCTGCGGTGAAGGAGGAGCTGTCATCGGTAATGACGACGAAATAATGGATAGATGTCACTCTTTCCATGACTGCGGCCGGCCGTATCGAAGCGTAAAGGCCACCAGCGGCTACCCCATCATCGGACACAACCGGAGGATGACGGAGTACCAGGCGGCCATTCTGCTTTCCCAGATGAAACGCCTTGAAGCCGACACGGTAATGCGCGTCGAGAACGCCAACTATCTCACCTCCCGAATAAAGGAGATTCCCGGCATCGTCCCCCATAAATTGTATGAAGGCGCAACGAGAGCCGTGTACCACCTGTACCCCTTCCGCTACAAGAAGGAGCACTTCAACAACGTTCCGAGGGAGAAATTCCTCTCTGCCCTGAACGCGGAAGGCATCCCTTGTTCCGGTGGATATGGCCCCCAATACAGGGACGGCTTGATCGAAGTTATGCTCAATTCGAAGAACTTCAAGAGAAGCTTTTCAGAGGCGAGACTGAAGAGATACCGCGAGGAGCTTCATTATCCCGACAACGACCAGCTTTGCAAAGAAGCCGTCTGGTTGAGCCAGAGCATGCTCCTCACCTCCAAAGAGGACATGGACGACATCGCCAACGCCATCCTCAAAATCTACGACAACCGGGATAAACTGACGTAGGCGGCAAAAGCGGGCTCGACGAACGAAGGAAGAGGTCCTCGCCTTAGGGGTCCCGGTCCTTTTCTGCTCCGACCGGTCTGCATGCACCGCGCACAGCCAGGCCGTCAGGCGGCCGGCCGGTTCGTCCAGGGGTTTCTGGACGGGTATCACCGAAAGGCATACTGGTAACACAAAACTCCACGGCGCGCGGTACGCCTCGGCTGAAGCGCCCTGTTCCGCGGACCTGTTACGTGATGCCGGTGAAAGGCCGCATCTCTTGGGAATCCTTCACTTCCTCGGGAAGAAGATGGTAGAGCCGGACGTTGACCTCCACCAACCTGTCGTAGTCATCTGCTGCGATATGTTTCTTTCCGGCTTCGATGAGGTTTTTCGCCTGCAGTTGGTCGTTGAACATCTCGCGGTTTTGGACCAAGTGCTGAAACCATCCGATGAGGAAGTCCGGCGTGCGGCGGAGAATCTGGAATTCAATGCCGTGAAGTTGGTCAATTGCCGCTTCCAGCTTCTGCGGGTTCTCCGAGTTCAGGAACGTGTGTTCTTGCGCGACCACTTCACGTAGCTGCTGCCGCTCGCGATCATTGCCGCTTTGGGTGACGATGCCTGTGACCTCATCCTTGGCGCTCTGGTAATCGCTTCTGAGACGCTCCAGCCGTTTGCCCGCGGTCAACTGGTAGAGTTCCTGGGCAATTTTCCGCTTACTGTCCTCAAGCTTGTAACGGTCATCTGTCCTGTCATCCAGCGTAAGAAGCGTTGTTTCGACGTGGAGGTCATCCACCGTCTCACGCAACTTCTCCAATTTCTCCACGACTTCGTAGTCCTCGTTCGATAGTGCTTCGTCCCTTTCCTTCTCCAACTGAGTGCCAAGGTTCTCCAGTTCCTCGGTGAGTGTTTCCACATCCACCTCTCGGCGCTTCACGTCAAAAGTCTGCTTGAATCTTTGGCCAGACGGGTTGACGTACGCTTCCACCGTCAACGTCTGTGACTCGGAAAGCTGGAACGTGAGGTCAATTTCCATGCCGCGCAGAAGGTCACGCTCTAAGCTCTTGCCAGAAATCGAAAGCTGGCCGACATGCTTGTTTGTGTAAAAGGGGTTCTCGGACGGACCTTCCACAACGATGATGTGAATCTTGTCATCGGAGCCATGGATTATCGCCCTGCTAGCCTCCACAGTCTTCTTGGCTTCTGCTGGCAGCACGCATTTCTTCAAAAAGATGGGCTCGGTCCTCTGGCCGCCCTTGATTATGTCGTCCAAAACCAAACCAAGGTCCTGGGGCAGCATTTGCCCCGCCACGTTGTATATGCCTTGCGCGATCTGAATGGGGTCAAAATCACGAGGGATAGGATTGTTCTGGGCGTCGCAAATCCTGAAGCCGAAATTGTTGTAGTCATTTTCCTGCAGCGGCAGGTCTTCCGCGATACGTGGGGCCAGCTTCTTTAGGCCGCTGTCATAGCCGCCGTCCGACCGCGTGATGCGATAGAACAATCCTGAGACGTCCCCCTCAACTTTGGCTTGGAACATCTCCTCCCGGTCCTGTGAGGCAGCGTTGTAGGAGTACTTGACCCTCAACGCTCCGGGTTGCGCGCGCTTCTCCGCCAACTTCTCGGGAAGCTTGATCTGCTTCGTTCCCGCGTAGTAGGCGGCACCCACGACGATGGCATTCGTCGGATCAATCCCCGTATTGACGGGGATTCCAAGCAATTCCTCAATGCGCTTGCGGACAAATGGCGTGTAGGTGACGCCGCCGACCATGAGCACGAACTTGAGGTCTTCCGGGCGGAGGGAGTTTCGCGTCAGAATTCTCTTGAGCATCTCGGCCGTGTTATCAACGGCGCCTTTGATGAGGGCCTCGTATTCGGAGCGTATGACGGGGATGTACTCGTCTATCTGCTTGCCGTCCTCGTCTTCAACGCTGCTCCGGGTCAGGTCTATCTCAGCCGAACTGTGCGCTGACAGCTCGATCCTCGCCTCTTCAGCCCTGAGAAGCAGGCTATACCAAAGCTTATTGAAGCGTCCCGTCTCGCTCTTCATTTGGGCCAGCAGGTTGGTGAACTTTCCTCGTTTCTCAACCTGCGGCACGATGAGTTTCTCGACAATGAGCGCGTCAAAGTCCATCCCGCCGAGGTAGTTGTTCCCCTCATGGTCCACCACCTTCAGCTCGCCCTCAACGACCTTCACGAGCGCCACGTCGAACGTCCCGCCTCCAAGATCATAGACAATCCACTGGCTGTTCCTCAGGTCCACGCTCTTCTCGCTGTTCGCGTAAGCAAGGCTGGCAGCGATTGGCTCCTGGAGCAGGACGACTTGCTTGAAGCCGGCGGCGTACGCGGCCTCTGTTGTCGCTTTGCATTGGACTATGTCAAACGAAGCGGGAACCGTGACAACGACGGCCTGTGGTGTCTCGCCCGTGTGGATGAAAGTCTTGAGTTCCTTGAGAACAAAGGCGGAAAGCTCAACCGGTGTTTTGGACTGACCGAGTGCCTTGATTTCGAAGCTCTCTGTCGTCCCCATCTTCCGCTTGAATCGCCAAACGACGTTCTGCATGTCTTTCTCGGCGAATGTCCTTGCTTGGCGGCCGACGAGGATTCGATCCTTTCGGAATGCGACTACCGAAGGCAATACTTGTATGCCTTGGGTCAGAGGGTCCTTGAACACTTCCACCCTGCCCTTGTTGAACTTGGCCACCAGTGAATTGGTGGTGCCCAAGTCGATGGCGAAGTTGATCATTTCGGTCATGGTTTTATTGCTCCTTTCGTGATTCCACGATGACGACGCCTTTTTGAACGACCTTGGAAGACGTGCTATCGCCGTGCCTAAAAATGGCGCGGATGATAGGCCTGATGACTTCCACAACAAGGAGGTTTTCCGTGCCCGACCCGGAAATCGTGGCTTCCAAGTCTGTACGAGTTTCCTTGAACGGCTGGCCCATGGGGTCTTCATAGACAAAACCGACCCGCGCCTGGCCGCCCATCGGATCCGTGAGCCAGTCCTCGCCAAGGGCGTCTTTCATCTTGCTGACGTTGCGCTGAACGTTAGCCGCATCACCGTACTTCTTCAGCTTCTCCTCGATTTCGTAAAGTTGGTTTATTGCTACGAGGATGCTTCTGGGTATCTGATGTGTCATATTCATAGTGTTCTCTCAGTTTGGACCCTCGCGCATTCCGGCACAGAGGATGGGCAAGATGACCGCGTTGTCGGTATCCTTTACCGGCATCCACACGCGTGCCTTGGGGTTGGCCCGGCTCCAAACGTGCATGCCGCCACTATGCATTTGCGTTTCGACGTCTTGCCAGGACAGGACATGGTCCTTGCGGAAGATGAACCCGGTGCGAAACCCGATGCCCCGGTCAGACAGCGCGCAGGGGCCGATGACGACCGCTTGCCCGGCGTGAAGGCGCTGAATGAGCTTTTGAATGAGAGCAGGGATAAGCTGATGGGTCGCGGCGTCAATCATCAGTTGGAAATACGCTTGCTGCTCCGGGGTCGACAAGTCCGCGATTGGTACAGGCTCGCCGCGTTTTCGGAAGAGTCCTGCGAGGATACGTCGTTTACCCCAATCCACCGCCACACGAGAACAGGACCCGCGGACTACTAAGGAGAACGAATGCTTGCTTTCAACTCCGTTAACGACCTCTACGAAGATTCCCCAACGAATTGCTTCAATCTCTTGAGCACTGACGGTGTTGCCGGCGAATGTTATGCGTCCTTTCGTGACATGAAGCATCTGATTGCGCCTGACCAGGGCCGAGAAGGAATGCTGCCTTTGCTCGGCAATCATTCGCTCAATCGTCTTAAAGTCCTCCTCCAGCCGTTTCGTCAGTTCGACGCTGCGCAACGTAAAACGCTTGCAGAGGCTCAGAACCTCCTTCGACAGATCGGAATCACCGTGTTCATTGAAGCAGGAGATGGCAAGAGACCGAATCTCCTCGACGACTTCCCTCTGAACAGATGCGAATGCACTCGGAAGCAGATTGAAGAGTTCAGCGAAAGAGTGCTGCCGGAGGAAACCCTCCATCTCTCGGAGGCTGACCTTGCGCGTGCGGCCGTCCTTTGCTTTTGAGCGCATCAGTTCCACCAAGTCGCCGATGCGCCTGAAGGACCCGTCAAAGCAAATGTCCTCATCCTCTGGTTCAACCCAACGACGGCCATCAAACAGCACCTCCACGACCGGCAATAACCGCCGCTCAATGGCGCGAGTCAAGATAAGATTGTATTGCCGTGCGAACGGTTTACTCAAGAATGCACGGAACTCCGGTTCGTCGTCCAAGAGTTCGAGCGTCTCGTGCGGGAAATAGTCATCCGAGTAGAGGAAGTGGTGAATGTCGCCGCGAGTCAAAAACCGCAGCAGATTCTTGTTTTGGAAAACTGCCCAGTGGTAGCGCCGTTTGGTATCGTCAAGCAGTTCGTCCTGCATCGCGAGGGCGCGGGACTTGTCGAGCGAGTAGTTGTTCAACCAGCTTACCCTGCCGTCGTTGAGTTCAATTTCCTGCAGCAGCCGCTTCTTAGCGCGCTGAGTGCGCTTGACGTCCAATTCCTCGACCCGCTCAAGTGCCTCAATCTGCAGAACCTCATACGGACTGAGGTAGAATTGATACATGTCCTCGAGTTGGACAAGGCCTGTCGCCGCCTGCAGCGCTTGCTGAGCGAGCGGGGCCAGCTTACGTCTGGTAGTGTCGAGCATCTCCTTCGCGAGCTCGTAGTCGGGCTTGAGTGCCAGAGCCCGGCGGTAAGCGTCTGCCGCGTCGGCGTGTTGAGAAATCTCCGGGTCGCTGAACACCCTCCCCATGTTGTAGAAAAGAACAAAATTGGGCTGCGTGGCCCCCGACTGGCGGTAAAACTCGAGTGCCTTGCTAAAGTTCTTGTCGTTGTAGTAAGCGATTCCCAGCCAGTGCAGGTCATCTGAGTTCGCTTGGCCAGACGCCCAAAGGTTTTCCAGGGCCCCGATCTCTGCTTCGAGATTCTGCCGCTTCCGATGGAGGGCCGACAGATAACGGCAGAGCCATTCGTCGGTATCGTTGAGGAGGTTCCGTGCATTGTCAAAGGCCTTCTCTGCCTCGTCCAGCCGGCCAGTCGTCGTTAGTTCGCTTCCCAACTGCCGCCATAGCCAACCCGAACGGGGGTGTTGACGAATTCCTTGCTTCGCGAACTCGACAGCTTGCTGATACTCCCCGCTATAGTGAGCCGCAAGGACGAGTTGCTGCCAAAGAAGCTCATCTTCAGGAAACGCATCTGCTGCCGATTTGAGCAGCGGAAGCGCGTCTGTGTATTGGCCGGCTTCGAAAAGCCTCTGTCCGGTTTCCTTGAGCTCTGGCGCCGTCATGTGCTCTTTGCCCAACATTGTTCAGATTGACCCTTATAACAGGCCAAACACCACTACAAGTGCCGCATAATAGGCCGGGGAAACAGGTATCGCATCGACCATAACCGTTGGTCTATCAGGCTGTTCTGACGAGCCGCTGTTTTTACCACGGTGTCTTATGCGCATCGGCGTAAAATCCTGCACAATGATGCCGGAGCGCATCGCCGGGGCTACGAACGCCAGCCGCTCCACGGTTGCCAACATGTGTGTAAATCATGGTCTTGCTGACGTCTTTGTGTCCTCGTAGTTGCTGAACGGTTCTAATATCGTAGCCGCCTTCCACCAGGTGGGTTGCGAGTGAATCCCGGACCCTATGGCAACCGGCGCGTTTGACGATGCGCAATGAAGGCTTGGCGTCTCGGCGAGAGAAGAAGGGATGGGGGAGACACCTCTCAAAGGCGCAAAGACGCCAAGAAGGGAGGGGGCGGGCTGCCCGTGTGCAACGTAGCCCTCTCGCATCTCGAAAGGCGGCGGGCGCGCGGGACCCTGGCTCGGCCGTTCTTGCCCCCCAAAAGCTTCGGACCCTTTTTCCTCGGAAATCACCACGTGCTTCGATCGCGCTCTCATTATGGCGAAATTTGGGGCGATCTCAAGCGCGATGTGCCCGGCTGCGGGCCGGCCCCTGCCCCGCGGCCGGCGTGGAGAAACCTCCTGACCGCACCGTGGGCTTGATACACCACAGCTTATCTGAGCAACTCCCGGAACTGCTCCTCTGTGAGTCCCGCATCTTTGACGATCCCGCCCATGGTATAGGCGTCTATCGGATTGCGGCGAGGGATGGTAAGAATCCTGACCCCGTCAGTCATCACAACATGCTTCCCCTCTCGCGCAACGCGAAACCCAGCTTTCTTCAATGCGCGGACCGCTCGGCGGTGATTGACTCCCGGGATTCTTCCCAAGATTAAACGGGCACCTCCACTTCCCTTATAGTCGCGTCTCCAGCCAACTCCTCAGCGACCGCGAGATACTCCTTAATGGCCTCCTGAATATTCGCGACCGCCTCCTCCTCCGTCTCTCCCTGAGACCAGCAGCCAGGCAAACCTGGCACCGATACACTATATCCTTCTTCGCTCTTTCTCAAGGCGATCTTGTACCTCATCTCTCCACCTCTCAATTCTCTGATGCGCCTGCCATTATGCCGAGATTTGGAGCGATGTCAAGCGGGATGTGCGTCCGCGGCTGCGCCGCGGTCACGTGTACCCGGCACCTCTACAGCATCCTTAGACGACCACTGGGGTAAGCAGAAGGACCCGAGCGAGGCGACTTGCCGCCTTAAGGTCGCCAGCCCGCAATGCGGCTCGCACATTGTCCAATTTTTTCGCATCCTCGAGGGACAAATATGGTGACCACCCCTCATCGGTATCAATGAGTTCCACTTCTACTTCGGCAACATATCGTCCCTCGTGAATGTATTTTTTGCGATTCCTTCTCGTCATACCCTTCTCCTCGTGAAGTCACTCGTCCATTTTTTGGGGTCTTGTCTGTACGCAGTCACCAATACATCCGGCGAAGAGGCGCCCCTGGGAATTCCCCATACCACGTGGATGGGCCTCCCAGGGGAGTCTCTCTGCAATACAAGCACGCATGGTCCTTTGGGGTATTCTGGATAGTCTTCGACGACTACGCCCTTGGAGACGCCGGCAAGAACATCCTGCACAAAGGTCTCTTCCTCAGCGAACTCGTCATAACCGTGATCCGACACCCTGGTCTCCTGCCGTTCAATAGGGCTGCCTCCAGAACTTTCACCAGGAATTGGGCTATATGGGGAGCATGATTTGAGGATCGGCCCGGGCTTGGTGCGGATGGGACCAGAAAGGGGTCTGGCAGCCTTCAAAGGCCCATTTGATACCATCCGCAAGGGCGTAGTAGCGAAAGTCGGGCACGCTGAAGAGACCTTTGGCAGCAGCGGGCGCATGGTGAATCAGAATGGGAAGTCTCAGCCCCTCTGCGAGCCACACCGCCACGAAGTAAGCCGCCGATAGAGCCACAGCAATCGTGTTCTGTAGCCGGGTATATCTCCTCAACCGAATGTCCTCTATTCCGTAGGTCGGCTTTTCGAACCACGCCCAGGGCGTGGTCTCCTCAATCTGCCAGTCCCGCCGATGGCGGGATAGGCCTCAACAACGAAAAACAGGGACTTGCGGGTCGGTTTCACGTCAAGATTGGTCAACAGCATCAGCCCCGCCACGGCCGGGATGCCTGCGAAGCCCTTGACGACCACTAAAAACAGTTGTTGCTTCCTGCCGGGGAATCTGACTCTCCGAAAGCCAAACTCGATGGTCTGAGGCTTCTCTCCCCCACTTTCCTCTCTGACAATCGTCTCGGCATAAAGCATCCTGGTGGAAGACGAGAGCTGTGAGGCGATGACCGGGTGACTGCGATATATAACGTTGCGGTCTGCCTTCAGCCGGATGATGAACCACCCCGGTGGCGTGGTCAAGGAGGGGAATCAGCAGCTCTCCTCGGTCGCCCCCTCGGTCCATCACCCGTATGCCCTTATCGCCCGTTTTGTTTGCCACGCACTCCACCGCCTTTAGGATTTCCTGATCCTGGCTGGCGAAGTCGGAGGCGTCCTGGAAATATGGCGCCTTGGCGCCACTCATACAACGGAATGATGTTCCCTTTCTCCACCCCCGCCCCGATGACTTTCATCGTCTCCCGCCAAGGCGGGACTGATTTTGTCCTCGCTGCCGTCCCGTATATTCGCCAAGTGCTCCATCTTCTTCGCCTATTTTTTGCTGACTTCCCCGCCTATGGCGCGGCCATCAAGAGAGTGTCTTTCTTCACCTGACGGCAACCTTCCCCTCGACCACCTTCTCCATCAACTTCTCCACCAGACCTTCCCTCCCCAATTGTCCCGCCGTAGGCGGGATTAACAGTTTTGATCAACCTGATGCGCTCGTTCAGCGACCTGCCTATCTGCGCCACGTGCACCGAGTGCCGACACAGTATCCGGTACACCATCTCTCCCAAAAACCTCCTCCTGCCGGAAGGCGGGATAACCCCTTTGAAAGATTCCCCGAAAATTCCTTCACCCGCGCCTTCAATTTCCAGCCCATTTGTGTACGATCCATACGAGACCTCCACGTAGTTGTGACCGAGTCTTCACCTCAACCTTCTACCTCAGGAGGTCTCGTTTTTCACCAAAAAGTATCCCCAATTTTTTTTTCAAAAAGTGCCCCTGACAATTCCTAATTTCGACTTCCCCGACTCCACCAATAACTTACATCACCGCCCGGGCAAATTCCGGGGAATGTCCTGCTTGGGACCGGAACCGTTGATGCTGCTGACCACACTGGAAATCCGACCCCGCCGAAGGCGGGGCGGTCCCTCTTTCTCGTCATGCAGGCCTATCCCGCCATCGGCGGGACTGGCAAGTCGAGGAGACGATTCGGTTCACGAAGCAGACCTACGGGATCGAAGACATCCCCCTTCGCCGATACAGCCGCTTTCAAAACATGGTCGCCCTGGCTTTCGCGGCGGTTTACTTCGCAGCGGTCTGGCTGGAGAGAGATGAAGCCTGGCGTCCCCCTTCACAATGCTTTCGCCGGCGCCAGACGCTTCTTTGTCATCCCCGACTTCCGATACTACGCCGCAGCTGACGGCATAAAATCGAGCCCGGAGGGCTGCCAGACCCCGTTGTGTCCCCGCCGAGACCAGCCCCGAGCCGACCCGCGGCTCATGCTCCCTATGCAGCCCAAATTTTGGCGAAACCCGTGATCTGATTTTTCCTTGACCGGTAAGCCGTGAGGTGGTAAGTTAAAAATATATTCAGGCCCACAACATGGAGCCGGTCGATCTCGTCTGAGAGGTTTTTGGCCAGTGTTGCGGAGCCGTCACGGCGTTGAAAACCATCTTTCGAGAGGCGCATCGCCTCTGAACAGTCAGCTTTCAGGGAGGATAAGATGAAACCAATGTTTTATCTGCTGGGACTTGCAGTGGTGGCGGCGTTGAGCATTTTTGGGTGTGGCGGAGGAGATTATGAAGTTTCTTCGGGGTTTCCGGCGGGTGTGACCGTCAACCTCAGCGGACAGTACCTGGTTATGTCCAAAAGCCCCGAAATTCTTCCGGGCTTCTACTCGCTGCAGTTGACGCACGGCGGCAGGTCCGTCCAGGGGATTGACAACCTCGGTCGAACCTGGACAGGAACTATCAGTGAGCTCGGCACATACGGCGTGACAGTGGCCCAACAACAGCAACAACAGCAGCAGCAACAGCAACAACAGCAGCAGCCCACAACGCCTCAGTCCTACCACGGGGAGATATACCTAACCGCTGAAACCCCATCAGGCACCATCATCATCACCGGGGTTATTGACACCTACGTTACGGTGACTCTCACCACAGGTCAAGGCGGACAGCAGCAACAGCAACAGACTTCGGTTGTAACCACCATGATCTCAGGAACGGCGATTGACGAAAACGGCAACTCCGGGTACATCAACCTGTACAACAGCGTCGGATACCAGCAGACGACAACACCGTAGCCGCGTCTTGGCGCATGAGCCGTTTCTCAGCCCCGCCAAAGCGGGGTCAGCTTGAAGAGTCGAAAGAACCGCCGGATTGAAGTTTGTCGGGCGGTTTTTTCTTGTGGCGAGGGCGCCCTTGACGGTGCCGGAGCCTGGCCCGGTCAATCCCCTGCTTCGACGCTGTTCTCCAGAATTCCCAGCTTCTCTATTTCTATGCGAACTACGTCCCCCGCTTTTAGAAAAGCTGGCGGCTTGCGGAAAACCCCGACGCCCCCCGGTGTCCCCGTAGAAATTATGTCCCCCGGAAGAAGCGTACAGCACTTCGATACATACGACACGAGAAAGCCCACCGAGAAAACCATGTTGGCAGTGGTCGAGCTCTGCCTGAGTTGGCCGTTGACTGTCAGCCGGATGCCCAGGTTTTGAGGGTCCGGCACTTCATCCCTCGTCGCCAGAAAGGGCCCGCACGGAGCAAATGTATCGAAACTCTTCCCTCTGACCCATTGCCCATCCGAGAACTGAATGTCCCGGGCAGTAACGTCGTTCATGATGGTGTAGCCCGCGACGTGAGAGAGCGCCTCTCGTTCTGGAATATCCTTCCCCTTCTTGCCAATGACGACAGCCAGCTCCGCTTCGTAATCCAACTGCTCGCTCAGAGACGGCTTGATGATAGAATCGCCGTGCCCGATGAGCGCCGTCGGGAACTTTGCGAAAATCACCGGCTTTTCCGGCAACGGCTTGTTTTGTTCCTCACAATGGTCTCTATAATTCATTCCGACGCAGATGATTTTCTGCGGGTCAGGGACTGGCGGAGCGAGTTTTGCCTGTCGCAAGGGAATGCGGCAGTGAGGAGGATACTTTTCCGTCGGCATTTCCGCGAAATGCGCCTCGATGCGAGAGCACTCCTCCAAAGCCCGGTCACCTTCCCCAAGAAGCTGTTTGAGATTCGAGGGGAGCGGTTTCGTCCGCCGCGCCTGAAACGAAACTTCGGACGATGCCCGTTCCAGGTCAACTATAACCGCTCCGACAAGAACCCCCGCCCTCCTTTCGCGAGCCGTGACGTAGCTTACCAGCTTCATGTCCTTTCCTTATCGCTTTGATCCCGCTAACAGCCAAAAAGACACCCTTTCGTAGCACCCGACGCTGGAGGCCATCAACCGCGCGCCTCTCAGCCCGCTTCGTCGAGGACTTAAAATCGTTTGCCAGCCGCAACGCGGCCCTGCAAGCCACCATGTCACCGACCCAATCCTCGACAGCCGCAGGGGTGGCCTGTGCGCCCCGAAGGCAGGAACTCGGTATCACCGCGCCGAAGAAATCCTACTCGTAAACGGCGACTTCCTTCTTATTGGCGTCCGTGATCGAACTTACATTACCATTCCCGTCGTAATGGTGGTAGTAGAAATTGCTGCCCTCCTTGCGGTAAAGAATTCCCCCGATTCCTCCGAGGCTCAACCCGCGGACGTATTTCTTCACAACATTGTTGCTGTTGTCAAGGTCCGCGGTGGTGGCGCCGCAAGGGCAGCGGAAAGGCAAGCCGAAGGGAGCGGCGTGTCTCGCTCAGAGCGTGCGATACCGTAATGCCTCACTTATGGCGGGCAGGGGTCGCGAAGGAGAAGCCAAGAGCTGCACGCGATAATAAGATGGACCCGATAATCCTGAAAATCCTGTCAATCCTGTCTAACATTCTTTTCGGATCTCGTGTTCTCTGCGGTGAGCCGCCCTGACTGACGGGTTACCCTCCGCCCTTTTTTGCAGGACTTTCCTCAAAATTTGTCGGGGCGGTGATGTAATTTATTGGTGGCGTGGGAGAAGTCGAAATTAGGAATTGTCAGGGGCGCTTTTTGGGAAAAAAATTGGGGATACTTTTGGGTGAAAGGTGAGACCTCCTGAGGTAGAAGGTTCAGGTGAAAACTTAGTCACAACTACGTGGAGGTCTCGTATGGATCGTACACAAATGGGCTGGAAATTGAAGGCGCGGGTGAAGGGATTTTCGGGGAATCTTTCAAAGGGATTGTCCCGCCTTCTGGCGGGAGGAGGTTTTTGACGGAGATGGTGTACCGGATACTGTGTCGGCACTCGGCGCATGCGGCAGAGATATCGAGGTCGCTGAACGAGCGCATCAGGTTGATCAAAACTGTTAATCCCGCCTACGGCGGGACAATTGGGGAGGGAAGGTCTGGAGGAGAAGTTGATGGAGAGGGTGGTCGAGGGGAAGGTTGCCATCACGTGAAGAAAGAGGCTCTTTTGATTGTATCCCCATAGGCGGGGAAGTCAGCAAAAAATAGGCGAAGAAGATGGAGCGCTCAGCAGATGTACGGGACGGCAGCGAGGACAAGATAAGGAAAGGGTACTGGACGATGAAAGTCATCGGGGCGGAAGTGGAGAAGGGGAAGATTATCCCCCTGTACGAGCACCTCTACTCGCAGAATGCCCCTGGCTTCATCAGCGAGAACGAGGAGATCCTAAAGGCGGTGGAGTGCGTGGCAAACAAAACGGGCGATAAGGGCATAGGGGTGATGGACCGAGGGGGCGACCGAGGGGAGCTGATGATTCCCCTCCTTGACCACGCCACCACCGTGGTTCATCATCCGGCTGAAGGGAGACCGCAACGTTATATATCGCAGTCACCCCGTCATCGCCTCACAGCTCTCGTCTTCCACCAGGATGCTTTATGCCGAGACGATCCTCAGAGAAGAAAGCGGGGGAGAGAACCCTCAGACCATCGAGTTTGGCTTTCGGAGAGTCAGATTCCCCGGCAGGAAGCAACAACTGTTTTTAGTGGTCGTCAGGGGCTTCGCAGGCATCCCGGCCGTGGCGGGACTGATGCTGTTGACCAATCTTGAGGTCAAACCCATCCGGAAATCGCTGTTTTTCGTTGTTGAGGCCTATCCCGCCATCGGCGGGACTGGCAGATTGGGGAGACCACGCCCTGGGCGTGGTTCGAAAAGCAGACCTACGGAATGGAGGACATTCGGTTGAGGAGATATACCCGGCTACAGAACATGATCGCTGTGACTGTTGCGCTGGCTTACTTCGTGGCGGCG